>Ga0066709_100003043_pt1 | contig 12637 bp, 14 predicted proteins | sample GraSoiAngelo_158_FD_79665 | JGI IMG/M metagenome (GOLD analysis project Ga0066709, IMG submission 79665) | Grasslands soil microbial communities from the Angelo Coastal Reserve, California, USA - 14_1009_16_30cm | ecosystem: Environmental > Terrestrial > Soil > Grasslands | place: USA... | reverse complement strand
CGCGTCGCGGTCGAGCGAGCGGGCGAGGTAGCCGTCCAGGGTCGAGTCGTCGAGGTGCATCTTGGCCTCCTTGGGTTTCCTGCGAGCCTAGGAGCCCAAGCTGAGAGCGGCCTGTGCTTGAACTAAAAGCTCCGTAAGAATCCGTCAGCGCGCGACGGCCCAGTCCGCGACCGAGCGGCGCGTCGAGACGAAGTTCGGCAGGCGCAGCGCGAAGACCGTCCCACGCGGCCGTGCCGCGCGGGCCGAGCAGAGTCCGCCATGCGCGCAGGCGATCGCGTCGACCATGGCGAGACCGAGTCCCGCTCCCCCGAGCTCTCGCGTCCGTGCGTCGTCCGCCCGCGCGAACCGCTCGAAGATCCTGCCCATTGCCTCGTTCGGGATCCCGCAGCCCCCGTCCGCGACCTCGATCACGATGTCGCCCGCGCGCCGCGCCGCCCGAAGCTCGATCGTCTCGTCCGGCTCTGTGTACTTGACGGCGTTCTCGAGCAGCGCGTCGAGTGCGATCCTAAGCGCCTCCTCGTCCGCCCAGACGGTCCCGCACGCGAGCGGGCCGAGCCGCCACACGCGCGGCGTCACGTCCGACCAGCGGACGAACACGTCCTCGACGAACCGCTCCACGTCGACCTCGCTCGCAGCGAGGAAGTCCGGGCGCTCCGCCTTCGCGAGTAGTAGCAGCCGGTCGATGATGCGGTCGATCCGCCCGAGCTCGTCGAGCGCGACGGCCAGCTCGGGAGAACGTCCGTCTAACAGCTCGAGATGGCCACGCGCGATAGTAACGGGCGTGCGCAGCTCGTGCGAGACGTCGTGGAGGAACGACTCCTGGCGCGCAAGCAGCGAAGCCCGGCTCTCGGCGAGCGCTTCGGCATGGCGCGTCGCGACCTGGCGGCGGCGCGCGTGCCACACCATCGCCAGGAACATGGCGGACATCAGCGGCACCTCCGTGAGCTCGCCGGCGACCTGCGCCCCCGAATGGATGTCCTCGAGGATGAAGTCGCCGGTGACGAAGCAGACCGCGCCGAGGACGCCGAGCGTCGGCGACAGCGGCCAGACGCGGAAGCCGTAGAGCAGCGTCAGGCTGACCCAGATGAAGTGGAACGGGATCGTCTCCCAGCTCGGCCAGAGCAGCATCGCGCCGAGGTTCGCGACGGCGAACAGCCCCCACGCGCCGTCGAGCAGGCGGTACCTAGGCAGCAAGCCGGTACCCCACGTGACGGATGGTCTCGATCGCAGTCGGCCCGAGCTTCTTCCTCAGCCGGCGGACGCAGACATCGACGACGTTCGAGCCCGGGTCGAAGTGATAGCCCCAGACATCGGCGAGCAGCTGCTCGCGGCTGACGATCTCGCCGCGATGGCGTACGAGGTGGTGGAGCAGCCGGAACTCGCGGTCGGTCAGGTCGGCCGCCGCGTCGCCCGTGCGAGCGCGCCGCCGCGCGAGATCGAGCTCGAGCGGACCGGCCCGCAGGACGCGCTCCTCCTGCTCGCCGGTCCCGGCGGCGCGCAGGTGCACCCGTACGCGGGCGAGCAGCTCGTGGAGAGAGAACGGCTTCGACAGGTAGTCGCGCGCCCCGAGCTCGAAGCCGCACAACTTCGTGCGGAGATCGGAGCGCGCGGAGAGGATCAGCACCGGCAGGGCGGGATCGCTCCGCGCCAGCTCTCGCAGCACCGTCAACCCGTCGAGTCCAGGCAGGAGGAGATCGAGGACGACGAGGTCATAGCGGCCGCCGCGCGCGCGCCGGAGACCGCTTGCGCCGTCAGCTGCGGCGTCGACCGCGAACCCTTGGGCCTCGAGCCCCCGCCGCACGAACGCGAGGATCCTCGGCTCGTCCTCGATGACCAGGATCGGCATCTTCAGCGCGGCGAATCTACCGCGGGTGACCCGCAAATGACAGGGCGATGACACATCTGTCATCTCGGCCGCGCGCACGTCTCCGGCCTCCTAGTCTCGGCCCGCGATGGCCGGACGCCCTCAGGCTCCCGGTGGCGCTGTGCTCGAGCCGCCCGCGCACCCGCGCGACACGGCCCGCGGCCGCCTGCCGTTCCCCGACGGCGCGGCCAAGCACTGGATCCTCTCGTCGATCATCTGGCTGACGGTCGTCGACCTGTTCGGGCTCGTGCTCGCGACCGAGTTCACGTCGCCGGAAGCGTTCGGCGCGATCTCCTGGCTCCAGTTCAGCCGCATCCGCCCCTCGCACGTGAACGGCGTGATCCTCGCGTGGCTCTCGATGATGTACTTCGGCGCGCTGTTCTACATGCTCCCGCGCCTCTGCGGCACGCGCGGGATGTGGAGCGAGCGGCTCGGGATCTGGTGCGCGTGGGCGTGGAACCTGATGTTCCTGCTCGGCGTCGTCGGCCTCTTGACCGGCCACAGCCAGGGCCGCGAGTACGGCGAGCTCATCTGGCCGATCGACATCGCGCTGCTCGTGATCTGGATCGCGAACGTCGTGAACATCCTCGCAACGGTCGCGATCCGGACGATCCGGCCGATCTACGTCAGCGTCTGGTTCTTCATAGCGAGCCCACTCTGGCTCGCGGTCGACTACGCGATCGGCAACGTGATCTGGCGGCCGGGCAACGTCTGGGGCGCGCCCTCCGGCGCGCTGACCGGAAGCCTCTCGGACGCGATGCTGAACTGGTGGTACGCGCACAACCTGTTCGGCCTCTGGCTGACGCCGATGCTGATTGCGCTGACCTACTACATGGTCCCGCGCGTCACGAACACGCCGCTCTACAGCTACACGCTCTCGCTCGTGAGCTTCTGGGGCATGGCGTTCTTCTACACCGGCGTCGGCGACCACCACATCCTGCAGTCGCCCACTCCCGCCTGGCTGAAGACGATCGCGGAGGTCTCGTCGTGGATGCTGCTCGTGCCCGTCTTCGCGTTCACGATCAACATCCTCGGGACGATGAAGGGCAACTGGGACAAGTTCTTCACGAACTTGCCGCTGCGCTTCACGCTCACCGCGTTCTTCTTCTACTTCCTCGTCAACATCCAGGGCGCGTTCGAGGCGCTGCAACCGTTCAACCGGTTGACACACTTCACGAACTTCGTGGTCGCGCACGCGCATCTCGCGCTGCTCGGCGCGTTCACGATCCTCGGGATGGGGGTGATCGACTACATCGTCGCGCAGGTGTATGCGAGACCCCTCTGGAGCCGCAGCCTGACCGAGTGGATGTACTGGCTCGTCGTGGTCGGCTTCACCGGCTTCTTCACCGTGCTCACGCTCGCGGGCTTCCAGCAGGGGCTCGAGTGGGAGCAGGGCGTTCCCGAGGTGAACGTGCTGCCGCAGCTGCACGCCTACTTCATCGCCCGCGGCGTGTTCGGCGCGATGATCGTCCTCTCCGGGATCGTCCAGATCGTCAACATCGGCATGACGATCTTCACCGACACGCACGAGCGCCGCCGTCGCGAGACGATCGCAGTGGCGGAGACGATCGCGCCGCCGGTGCAGGCGTGAACTCCATCGAGCCCGACGAGCGGATCCCCCGCGGCTGGGCGCGCCGCCCGCGCGAGCGGATGTTGATCACGCCGCTCGTCGCCGGGGTGGGCGGGCTCCTCGCGTTCTTCACCGTCGTTGCGATCGTCGTGTGGCTGCCCATCCACACGTTCGACCCGCCCGCATCGTCCGACTGGGCGCCGCTCGCGAAGGTTGCCGTCAAAGGACGCAACCTGTTCGCGCAGAACGGATGCTACGTCTGCCACTCGGGCTACTCGCGCCCGCAGGACGTGCGGCACGCGCTCTATTTCCTCTACCCGAAGATCTCGCAGCCGGGCGACTTCTTCGGCAGCGACCAGTCGCCGAACCTCCTCGGCACCGAGCGCACCGGCCCCGACCTGTCACAGGAGGCCGGCTGGCACCCGGACGACTGGCAGCGCGCGCACTTCTACGACCCCCGCTTCGTCGACCCGATGTCGCTGATGCCGGCGATGAAGTCGCTCTTCTCCGACCGGCAGGTGGAGGAACTGATCAGCTTCGTCCAGATGCGCAGCGGCAAGTCCGGGCTGCTGCGCTATGCAGGTCAGCTGTACGCGAAGCACGTCGCGATCACGAACCAGGGCTTCCAACCGCCGCCGGTCGGCTTCAAGGGCGTGCACGCGAAGATCCAGGAAGGCGCCGACCGGAAGGTGCCCGCGGGCCAGCTCGAGGAGGCGCCGAATCTCTCGCAGATCGACCGCGGCTACTGGCTCGCAGGCGACCCGCTCCCGGTGACCGAGGGGAACCTGCTGCGCGGCAAGCAGGTCTTCCTCGAGCGCTGCGTCGGCTGCCACGGGCCGAAAGGCAACGGGAAGGGCCCGGCCGCGAGCTTCATGGCGCCGCCGCCGGCCGACTTCACCTCCGCCGACGACGCCTGCTGCGGCGGCGACACCGGGCCCGGGGACTTCTACTACCGCATCCTGCGCGGCTGGCCCGGAACGGCGATGGAGAACTTCGGCGAGCGGCTGTCGGTCGACGACATCTGGCGCGTCGTGCTGTTCGTCAAGACGATCCCCAACCACACGCTCAGGCGGGACGTGATCCCGGAGCCGAAGGACTACATCGTGTGGCAGCCGTCGAAGGAGCTGCTGGCGTGGGTCGCGAGCCGCCAGAAGCTCCCGAGCAACGCGGACTTCGTGAAGAAGCCGGTCACGGATCCGTTCATGCAGGAGGCGATGCGCATCTTCCCGGGCCTCGCGCCCGGCGACCGGTTCTTCCTGAACGGGACGACCGAGCCGCTGTCGCTGGACGATGCGGCGAAGGCGATCCGGACGATCTACGAGGACCTGCTGAACCGCGCGTGGGCCGACGCGAAGGCGCGCGGCGAGAAGCTGCCGCCCGAGGAGCAGAAGCTGATCCCGCCCGAGGTGCCGGGCCAGCAATGAAGCGCGCCGCCGTCCTCCTCGTGGTCGCGCTGCTCGCGCTCGCCGTCCCCGCAGCGGCGTTCGCGCACGACGCGCCGGAGAACGAGCAATCGAAGTGGGTGATGGCTGACTGGATGATGGACACGTTCTTCATCTTCTCCGGCCTGGCGCTCGTCGCGTTCCTCGCGGCGTGGAAGGCCGGACTCTTCCACGACCTCGAGCGCCAGGGAGCGATCCCGCTGCTCGTCGAGGAGGAGGACTACTACACGCCCGAGTGGGCGCTCGAGGAGGAGGAGTGGGCCGATGGCGATGCCGAACGGTGACTCGCCGCAGAAGGCGCAGGAGTACTACCAGTATCTGCTCGCACACCACGAGACCGAGCACCGCGTGCAGACGTGGCACGTCGACTGGCTCAGCCTCGCGTGGCTCTGGGGGTTCGTGGCGGCGCTCGCGCTCGTGCTGCTCTTGTGGGTACGCCAGTACCGCACGACCCGGCAGAAGGGGATCTATCTCGTGGACACGTGGAGCGGCTTCACGAGCGAGCTCGCGGGGCCCGCAACGCGTTTCTTCCTCCTCCTCACCGCGATCCTCGTCGGCTTCGCGATCGCGCTGATCGTCGGCCACCTCGTCAACGGGCAGATCTTCTGATGATCGCGGCCCCTCCTTTCGCCGCCTACTCGACGATGACCGAAGCCGTCGTGCCCTCGGCCGAGTGGCCGTACGTCTACGCGTCGCTCCAGGCGTTCAAGGCGCACGTGCAGGAGTATCCCGGCTGCCAGCGGCTGGAGGTCTTCGTCTTCGTCGAGGACGACGTGGGCATCCGCGTCCACTGCTACTCGACCTGGGACACGCTCGACCAGCTCGAAGCGTTCCTCGAACGCGGGTACACGTTCGAGCGGATGCTTGCCGACACCGCCGACGGCGCCGTCGAGCGGTCGCTCGTGATGGAGAAGCTCTTCTGATGGCGAGGCGGCGCATTCCGGCGAGGCCGCTCTCCGGCTACCGCGACGCCGGCCACGTCCGGCATTCCCGACGCAGCGTCACACGTGCGTGGATCGTGCTCGCGGTGATGATGGCGGCTTACCTGGTCTGGACGCTCGTCGTCTACTTCCTCGAGCCCGGCCTGCGCTGAGCTGAGCCGGCCGTGTGGATCCGCCACCTCTCGTCGCTCCAGTTCCTGACGTACGTCGCGTTCTTCGCGATCGTCATCGCATCGATCGTGACGATCGTGCCGGGCCGCGCCCCGCCGCTGCGGCGCGAGTCGTATCCGGACGACGAGCTCGGCCGCCACGACCGGAAGCTCGCGAAGTACTTCGTGGCCGGCGGCGGCTTCCTCGTGCTCGGTGCACTCCACATGATCCTGAAGAACCTGCCGTGGACGGCCGAATGGCTCGCGCGCTCCGGCTACGCGGGCCACCTCGTCCGCGACCTCTCGAACACGCACGTGATGATCGTCGGCGGCGGGACGCTGCTTGCGACCGGCCTGACCTGGTACGCGCTGCCGCGCATCGTCGGACGGCCGCTCGCGAGCGAGAATCTCGCGCAGTCCGCGTTCTGGCTGACCGCGATCGGCCTCGCCGTGTTCTACGTCGCCCTCGTCGGCGACGGGATCGCGATGGGCCGGCTCGCGCAACGCGGGTGGGACTATCGCGCCGCGAAGCTGCACCTCGGTCAGTGGTACAGGGTGCCCGTGGGCGTCGGCGCGGGCGTGATGGGGCTCGGCTACTGGTGCTTCGCCGCGAACGTCTTCCTCACCGTCTTCCACGCGCGGCTCGTGAAGGTGCCGAAGCCCGCATGGCACCTCTGGAAGTACGTCGCGACAGGCGCCGCCGGACTCACCGTCGGGACCGTGCAGGGCGTGATCCAGGTGACGCCGTCGCACGCGGACTGGCTCTACCGCGCGGGCGAGGCGGGCGCCTGGATCGATCCGATCAGCCACGCGCACATCAATCTCGTCACCGGCCTCGCGATGCTGGTCGCCGGCTCGCTCTTCCTGCTCGCGCCGCGGCTCGGCGGCGAAGCGCCGTCGCGTCGCGCCGCGAACACGGTGTGGGCGCTGCTGCTCGGCGGCTCGCTCGCGTTCTACGGCTCGTGCCTCTATCTCGGCTTCCACGAGGGCAGCCTCGTCGTCGGCCACGGCTTGACACCGCACCAGGCGGAGGAGGCGACGCCGCTGCACGGGCCGCTGATCGTCGCGAGCGGGGTCGCGATGTTCGCGGCATTCTGGGCGCTGCTCCGGACGATCGAGCGGTCGTTCCGGCGGGCGCCAGGCCCGCTGCGTCTCTTCGTCCTCTGCGGCTGCGGCGCGCTCGCGGTCGGGACGCTGCAGGGGCCGGTGCAAGCGGTGCCCGCGGTGCACGAGCTGCTCGAGCGCGGCGGCGACGCGGGCGATGTGATCGTCAACCTGCACGCACAGCTCAACATGCTCGGTGGTCTGATGGTCCTGCTCGTCGGGGCCGTGCTCGCTCTCCTCCGCGTGAGCGGCGTGCGGGGGGCACGCGCGGCATTCCTCTGCGTGCCGGCAGGGACTGCCCTCTACTACGCGGCGGGGCTCGCGTTCTCCGTGCTCGAGGGACGTGCCGTCGCCGGCGGCGAGAGCTTCGGCGCGGCGGTGCAACGGTTCGAGCCGTGGAGCGCGCTCGTCCTCGTCCCCGCCGCAGCCGCCGTGCTCGTCGGCTTCGGCGGTTACGCACGGGCCGTCTGGACCGGGACGGCAGGGGAACGCGCGGCGGGTCGGCGCGAGCTCGCGGCGCTGCCGTCGGCGTACTCCGGCCGGATCCCCGCACGTGTTCGGCTGCGGAGGCCGGCGGCGCTCGCCGGCTACGAGCTGCCGATGGGGCTGCTCGGCTTTCCGGGCGTCGGCTGGCTCTTCGCGGGCTTCCCGTTCCCGGCGACCGTCCTGCTTCTCGGCGGCCCGGCGCTCGCCTGGGCGGTCCTGCCGATCGCGTTCTCTCCGTACGGGCACGGTCCGTTGCGCGGCGTCGGCTGGCGGGTCGAGCTCGGGTATCTGCCGGCGAGCGCGCTCCTGTCGGCCGCCGCGCTCTACCGCGCTCATCGGAAGCGGCGTCTGCGGTTCCTCGGTACTCCACGACGACGGCGGCGCCGCGGTTATCGCGGGCGAGTCGGGCTCGCCGCCGGCGCGATCCTGCTCGTCCTCGTCTCGCTGCCCTTCGTGCCGGCCGTGCTGGGCCTCGGCACGCATCGCGTGCGCTACTCGCTGCAGCCGCGCCTGACGCCGCAGGTGACGGGCCAGTTCCTCATGACGGCCCGCGGGCCCGTCAAGCTGTTCTCCTGGCCCGATCCGCAGGAGCGCTATCCGTCCGACCCGCTCCGGATTCGCCCAACGGACATTCGCGCATTCGTCGCCCGCGCAGCCGCCGTCGACGCTGCGGGCGCATACCGGCTCTTTGCGCTCGACGGCGACCGCGCCGTGCCGCTCGCCGTCCGCGCGCACGGACGCCGCTCCCTCTCGCTCGCCCCGGTGCGGCTGCTCCGCCCGGGGCGCTACGTGTTCACCGCGACGCACGAGGGAATGTTCGGCGGCCGCGACTACGCGTACCTCACGGTCGTCCCGCCCGGAGCGGCCGCGTCCCCGCTCGCGCCCGCGGGACGTTCGACGCCTTCGATCGCACGAACGCTGCCGCCCGTCGCCGCCGCGCTTGTCGCGGCCGCGTTCGCGCTGCTCCTCGGCCGGGCCTTCCTGCGGCGGCCGGCTGGACAGAAGGCGCTCTGGGGCGCCGGGTTCCTCCTGTTCGCGGCCGCGGCGTCGTGCGAGGCGCTCGCGCAGGGGCACGGGTGGACGCCGCTGCTCTTCCGCGGCTACTACCTGTGCGGCGGCGTGCTGGCCGTCGGGATGCTCGGCGCCGGCTCGGCGTGGCTGTTGCTGCCCCGGCGCGGTCGCGACGTGCTCGTCGGCGCGCTCGCCGTCGCGACGATCGCAGCGACGGCAGCCGTCGCGCTCGCCCCGGTCGACGTGCACGCGCTCACGGCGACCGCGTCCGGCCGTCCGCCCGCGAACGGCGCCCTCGGAGGCCACGCGTACCTGTGGGCGATCGCGCTCAACTCGGCGGGGACGCTGTTCCTCGTCGGCGGCGCACTGCTCTCGATCGCGCGAAGGCGGAACGTGCGCGCGAGCGTCTGGATCGCGGCCGGCGCCGTCGTCGTCGCGCTGGCCACGGGACTCTCTCGCGGCGGCGACTACTCGTTCGTGTACCTCGGTCAGCTCGTCGGGATCGTGCTCATGTTCGCGGGCTTCACGCTGCCCGCATCACGGACGACGCCGGCCGGCTCAGAGCTGGTGGCGCACCCCGGGCTCGTTCGCAAGCCGCTGTAACTGCGCTGCGAGCTTCCCCTCGATCGCCTCGCGCGCGGGAGCACGCCTGAACGTCGGCAGCACCTCGCGCTGCTGCGCATCCTCCATCCCGAGCGCGATGCCGCCGTAGAAAGCGACGATCCCGAGGCCGAAACGCGATCCAGCCTGCCGCCTTCAGCCAGCCGTGCGGAGCGCCGAACTCCCCACGCACCGTACACGACCCATCCGCGCCAGCGCGATTCCGAGCAGGAACGTGAAGAACGGCTTTCCCTTCCATGCCATCACCGCGAGGAGCACGATCGATGGAGTCGCGAGCGAGGAATCCGATCACGGTCGCCAGAAACTCGAGCGGCGCGACGAAGATGACGAGGATCAGGCCGACGTCGTGAATCTCGCGCAGCCGGATCGAGCCGATCCCCTCGCCGGCGAGCATGAACATGCCGAGCCCGAAAGAGAAGAACCCGAGCGGCAGCGCACTCCCGATCGGGCGCAACATGATCCGCGTCTCGAGCTGTCCGTCCACGACGCGCGGATTCCCGCGGCGCCGGGACTCAATCCTCTACGGGTGTGCCGGGCTGGGCGCGAGCTCGGGGATCTCGAAACCGACCTCGTCGACGTAGCACCAGAGCCAGTCCTCGCCCGGCTCGAACGACTGGACGATCGGATGCGCGATCGTCCGCGCGTGCTTCGACGCGTGCTTGTTCGGCGACGAGTCGCAGCAGCCGATGTGGCCGCACGCCATGCAGCGCCGCAGGTGCAGCCAGTGGCCGCCCATGGCGAGGCACTCCTCGCAGCCCTCGGCGCGGGGCGGCGGATCGAGGATCTCGTCGAGGTGGGAACAGGCCACCGCCATACAAAGAACGGTACCGGACACGTACAGTCGCAGGCGTGACCCCGGAGTGGCCTGAGCTCCCGCTCGACGCCTGGCGCGACACGCGCGACACGCTTCATCTCTGGACGCAGGTCGCCGGAAAGATCCGCCTCAAGCTCGCGCCGCCGGAGCCTGACTGGGCGCACGTCACGCTGTACGTCACCGCCACCGGCCTGACGACGAGCCCGATCCCGTGCAGCGGCAACCGCGTGTTCCAGATCGACTTCGACCTCGTCGACCACGCGCTGCACATCGTGGTCAGCGACGGCTCGCGCCGCGTGCTCCCGCTCGTGCCGAAGACCGTGAAGGCGTTCCACGCGGAGGTGATGGACGCCGTGCGCTCGCTCGGAATCGAGTGCGAGATCTGGCCGAAGCCGCAGGAGATCCCCGGCGCGATCGTGTTCACGGAGGACGAGGTTCACCGGTCGTACGACGCCGCATGGGCGAACCGCTTCTTCGAGGTGCTCTACCGCACCGACGCGGTGATGAAGGAGTATCGCGGACGCTTCGTCGGACGCACGACGCCCGTGCACTTCTTCTGGGGCACGTTCGATCTCGCCGTCACCCGCTACCTCGGCGACTCGATGGTGGCCTGCGGCTTCTGGCCCGGCGACGATCGTTTCGCAGCGCCGGCGTTCTTCGCCTACACGTACCCGAAGCCGGACGGAATCGAGACCGCGACGCCGTGGTGGAACGACGATCTCGGGGAGTTCATCCTTCCCTACGAGGACGTGCGGACCGCGCCGTCGCCGCGCGACGCGCTGCTCGACTTCTTCGAGCGGACCTACGAGGCCGGCGCGGAGCGCGTCAGCCCGACGGGGCAGGCGACGCCGGTGCCGCCGAGCCCGCAGTAGCCGTTCGGCACCTTCTGCAGGTACTGCTGGTGGTAGGGCTCGGCGTAGTAGAACGGTCCCGCCTCGGCGATCTCCGTCGTGATTTCGCCGTAGCCTGCGGCCGCGAGCTCGCGCTGGTACGCGCCGCGCGACGCCTCGGCGGCTGCGCGCTGCTCGTCGGTCGTCCAGTAGATCGCCGACCGGTACTGCGAACCGGCGTCGTTGCCCTGGCGCATGCCCTGCGTCGGATCGTGGTTCTCCCAGAAGAGCCGCAGCAGCTCGTCGTAGCTCGTCACGGCCGGGTCGAAGACGACGAGCACGGCCTCGGTGTGGTTCGTGCGCCCGCTGCAGACCTCTTCGTACGTGGGGTTCTTCGTGATCCCGCCGGCGTAGCCGACCGCCGTCGTGTAGACGCCGGGGGCCGTCCAGAAGACGCGCTCGGCGCCCCAGAAGCAGCCCATCCCGACGACGAGCTGCTCGAAACCCTCGGGAAACGGCGGCCGGAGCGGCGTGCCGAGCACCTCGTGCCGCTCGGGCACGACCATCTCCTCGTCGCGGCCGGGCAGTGCCTCGTCCGCCGGGACGAGGTCGACGCTCTTGTTCAACAGGAAGCGCATGCAGGACTAAGGGTACGTCCTCGGCCGACGTCTGCGTCGGAGCACGGCCACCGCGGCCGCGAGCGCGGCAACCGCGGCCGCGATGCCGGCGATCACGAGCCGGTCGCGGTTCTCGCCCGAACCGGACGCGGCGGCAGGCACCGGCACATCGATCCCGCGTGCCGCGGCGAGCTTCCGCACCGCACTCGTTGCCGCCCCGGCGAGGTCGCGCCCCGGTAGCGGTTCGCGATCGAGCAGCGCCCGCGCAGCGGCGAGCGGCTTGCCCCGCTGCGAGATTCCGTAGCCGTTCGGCATCGCGATCAGCAGCGGCCCTCTGTACACGTAGTAGAGCTCCTGGCCGAGGAACTCCGCGTACTGCTGCGGCTTCCGCCAGAGCGCGGTGACCGAGCCGAGGTCGCCGGGTCCCGCGATCAGCGCGACCTTGACGCGAAACCCGCGCTTCGTCGCGTCCGCGACGAGCTGCGAGAAGCGTCCGGCCTCCGCCGCCGGCACCTTCACGTCGAACGGGAAGAAGACGTCCTGCACGACGAGGTAGTCGCTCGCCGGGTCGCCGTCGGCGCGCGCGACGCCCGGGACGAGCAGCACGGCCGCGACGGCCACCAGCCCGAGCGCCCTACGGGATGACATCGCGGGCCAGGAGGATCACGACGGCGAGCGCGGCGGCGCCTGCTCCGAGGGCGAGCAGCGCCGCGAGCAGCTTGACGCGGACGTCGTTCATCCGGTCGCGTGGTCGACGATCAGGACGTCGAAGGGCTGCCCGCCGCGCGGCCGGATCTGGAAGTCGAGACCCCAGTGTCCGACCATCACGAGCGCCGGCGCCGAATGGCTGTAGACGCCGGGGCCCGACTCGGCGAGCTGGTATGCCTGCTGTCCCATCTCCATGTCCAGCATGGCGAACGACGCGGTGACGTCGGCACCGCGAACCGGCGTCCCGCCCTTGGCGAGGCGGAGGGCGAAGTCGTTCGGGACCGCCGCCTTGTTCGGCGCGACGAGCAGCTCGATGCGATAGCCGTTCTCGTTGACGACCGCGCGCACCGCGCCGGGGCCGACGTGGGCGACTGCCCGGCCGACCGATGCGAGCGCCTTCGCCGGCGGCGCGAGGCTCGAGAGGACGGCGGCCGCGAGCACGGCTCCGGCGACGAGGACGGCCTCGCCGCTCACGAGCCT
>Ga0066709_100003042_pt1 | contig 12639 bp, 12 predicted proteins | sample GraSoiAngelo_158_FD_79665 | JGI IMG/M metagenome (GOLD analysis project Ga0066709, IMG submission 79665) | Grasslands soil microbial communities from the Angelo Coastal Reserve, California, USA - 14_1009_16_30cm | ecosystem: Environmental > Terrestrial > Soil > Grasslands | place: USA... | reverse complement strand
GCCGTTCAGAGCGGAATATTCCCGTGCTTCTTCGGGGGGTTCTTGTCGCGTTTGCTGTCCAGGTTCTTGAGCGCGGTAATCAGCTTCCGGCGGGTCTCGCGCGGCTGGATCACTTCGTCGATGAAGCCGCGGCCCGCCGCGATGTAGGGGTTGGCGAATTTGGCGCGGAACTCGGCAACCTTCTCCCCGCGGACGGCCGCGGCGTCGGCCGCGGCGTCGAGCTCGCGCTTGTAAAGAATGTTGACCGCGCCTTCAGGCCCCATCACCGCGAGCTCCGCCGTCGGCCACGCATAATTGAAGTCGGTTCGAATGTGCTTGCTCGACATCACGCAGTACGCGCCGCCGTAGGCTTTGCGCGTGATGATCGTCACCTTCGGCACCGTCGCCTCGGCGAACGCGAACAGCAGCTTCGCGCCGTGCCTGATGATGCCGCCGTACTCCTGCACCGTGCCCGGCAGGAACCCGGGCACGTCCTCGAACGTGACCAGCGGAATGTTGAACGCGTCGCAGAAGCGCACGAACCGCGCGCCTTTCACCGACGCGTTGATGTCGAGCGTCCCCGCGAGCACCGCCGGCTGGTTCGCGACGACGCCGATCGGCCGCCCGTCGAGCCGCGCGAAGCCGACGACGAGATTCTTCGCGTAGTGGCGATGGACCTCGAGAAAGTAGCCCTCGTCGACCACGAGGTGGATGACGTCGAGCATGTCGTACGGCTGGTTCGGCGACGCCGGCACGACGCGGTCGAGCCGATCGTCTTCGCGATCGGCCGAATCGGAGGTGGCCGCGCGCGGCGGGTCGTCGAGGTTGTTCGACGGCATGAACGACAGCATTTCGCGGATCAGCGCGACGCATTCCCGGTCGTCGTCGACCGCGAAGTGCGCGACGCCGCTCGTTTCGTTATGGGTCATCGCGCCGCCGAGATCTTCCTTGCTCACGTCCTCGTGCGTGACCGTCCGGATCACGTCGGGCCCGGTGACGAACATGTAGCTCGTGTTCTTCACCATGATCGTGAAGTCGGTGATCGCCGGCGAATAGACCGCGCCGCCGGCGCAGGGCCCCATGATCGCCGAGATCTGCGGGATGACGCCCGACGCGAGCGTGTTGCGGAGGAAGATGTCGGCGTAGCCGCCGAGCGAGAGAACGCCTTCCTGAATGCGCGCGCCGCCCGAGTCGTTCAGGCCGACGACTGGCGCTCCGAGCTTCATCGCGAGATCCATGATCTTCACGATCTTCGCGGCGTTCGTCTCCGACAGCGATCCGCCGAACACCGTGAAGTCCTGCGCGAACGCGAACACCTGGCGGCCGTCGACGAGGCCGTGGCCGGCGACGACGCCGTCGCCTGGAACGAGCTGCTCCGCCATGCCGAAGTCGCGGCAGCGGTGCGTGACCAGCTTGTCGACTTCCTCGAACGTGCCGGGATCGAAGAGGAGCTCGATTCGCTCGCGCGCGGTCAGTTTGCCGGCGTCATGCTGGCGCTTCTGCCGCTCCGCGCCGCCGCCCAGCTCCGCGCGGCGCTCGAGATCGGCGAGCACGTCCTTCGGATTCACCCTACGCTTTCACCGCCTGCGCCTTCTCCCAGTCTTTGAGGAACTTCTCGAGGCCGATGTTCGTGAGCGGATGGTTGAACAGCTGATCGACGACGGCAGGAGGGCACGTCGCGATGTCGGCGCCGAGGCGTGCCGCCTCGATGACGTGAATCGGATGACGGCAGCTCGCGACGAGGACCTCGGTCGCGAAGTCGTAGTTCGCGTAGATCTCGACGATGTCGCGAATCAGCTCCATGCCGTTGGTCGAGATGTCGTCGAGCCGTCCGACGAACGGGCTGATGTAGCTGGCGCCGACCTTCGCGGCGAGCAGCGCCTGCGCCGGCGTGAAGCAGAGCGTCACATTGACGCGGATGCCTTCGCCCGCGAGCGTCTTGCACGCGCGGATGCCGTCGCGCGTCAGCGGCACCTTCACCACCATGTGCTGATCGATCTTCGCGATGTCGCGCCCCTCGCGCAGCATGCCGGCGTAGTCGGTCGCCGTCACCTCGCCGCTGACGGGACCTTTCACGATGTCGCAAATCCTCTTCAGGTTCTGGCGGAAATCGCCCGGCTCCTTCGCGAGGAGCGACGGATTCGTCGTGACGCCGTCGAGGATGCCGAGCGCGGCGATCGTTTCGATGTCCTTGATGCTGCCGGTGTCGATGAAGATTTTCATGGCGTGCCCTTTCTCACATTTTCACCGCTGATTCTAAATCATTACCGCGCCACCTCTTCGACGCGCTCGGACCATGTGCTCGAGTTGCCGGCCTTGTCGACCGCTTTGATCGCGTATACGTAGCGCACGCCCGGCTGTACGCCGTCGATGAACGTCGGATCCGCAATCGGCGCCGGAGTGATCTGGTCCAGTCTGTCGCCGGTGCCGCGAAACACGAGATAGCCGGCGAGATCGCTTTCGCTGTTCGGATCCCAAATGAGGTTGATCGAGTGGTCGCCGGCGATGGAGCGGAGCCCTTTCGGCGCGGCCGGGGCGAACGTATCGGTCAGCGTCTCGCACGCCGGCGGCGCCGCGTCGCTCTCGATGGTGAGCCCGGCCACGGTCTCGACGGCGCGAACGGTGTAGCAGCGCTTCTCGCCCCACGCGATCCGCGGGTCGGATGCCTTCGTGTCCGTCACGGGCGTCTTCGTGATCTTCGTCGCCGCATCGGCAGACACGTCGTAGACGTTGTACGCGATCGACGGCGGCTGCAGACCGATTGGCTTCGATGGCAGGACGTCGCCGTCGGTCGCAGCGGCGCCGGCCATCGCCACGGCCTTCCACGTCAGGGTGACCGCCTTTTCGTCGTACGACAGCTTCGGCTGATCGGGCGGCGGCGGCGGCGGAACGAGCGGAGCGATCACACGTTTCGACAGCGCGCCTTTGCGGCCCCGCGTCGACACGCCGACCGCCGCGTAGATTCGCGACGGCACGCCGGATGCGGGCCCCATGAGCGGACCCTGAGGAACGTCGCCGGCGCGCCGCTTCGCGGCCGCGCCGCCGTCTTTGCCGAGATCGGCCGACGCCCGCGACTGCGGCGTCAGCTCCTCGGACACGCGCGCCACGGCGCCCTGATCGAGCCCTTTGCCGACGGCCGGGTCGACGTCCTCCGCCGGCTCGTCTTCCTGCACGGTCTGATTCGGATCGCGCGGCGCTTTGACGTCGACGCTGGCCACGCGCGTGCCGCGCTTCAGCAGCTGATCGTCGGTAATGCTCGCAGGCGCCGTGATCGCGTATACATCGACGCGCTCGATGTTGGCCGGCCGGCTGTTGTCGGTGTTCGATGACGGGACGGTGAACTGCAGGTCGACGGTGGCGCCGCGGCGATCGGCCGTGAATTCGGCCGGCGCCGCCGGAATCTTCACGAGCGGCGGCAGCGGCGGCCCTTTCTTGCCGCACGCCGGCAGCAGGACGACGACGATCAACGCACAGATCGCAGGGACCGCAGAAAAATCCACCCTCTGCGTGCGTGGCGAACTCTGCGTTGATCGCTCGCGGGGCCGAGCGCCCCGCGCCACAGCGCAGTTCACAGGATGTACCGCGACAGGTCTTCGTTCTTCACGATGTCGGCGAGCATCTTCGTCACGTACGCATCGTCGATCGTGATCGTCTTCTGCTCGAGGTCGGGCCCCTCGAACGAAATCTCGTCGAGCAGCTTCTCCATCACCGTGTGGAGCCGCCGCGCGCCGATGTTCTCGGTGCGCTCGTTCACGATCGTCGCGAAATCGGCGATCCGGCGGATGGCGTCGTCGCTGAACGTGAGATCGATCCCTTCGGTTTCCATCAGCGCCATGTACTGCTTGACCAGCGCGCTGCGCGGTTCGGTGAGGATGCGGATGAACTCTTCCTTTCCGAGCGGCTGGAGCTCGACGCGGATCGGAAATCGGCCCTGCAGCTCCGGAATGAGGTCCGACGGCTTGGAGACGTGAAACGCACCGGCCGCGATGAAGAGGATGTGATCGGTACGCACCATCCCGTACTTGGTGTTGACCGTCGTCCCCTCGACGATCGGCAGGATGTCGCGCTGCACCCCTTCGCGGCTGACGTCGGGACCGTGCGCCCCTTCGCGTCCCGCGATCTTGTCGATCTCGTCGATGAAGATGATACCGGCCTGCTCGACGCGCTCGACCGCCGCCTTCGCGACGCTGTCCATGTCGATGAGCTTCTGTTCTTCTTCCTGCCGCAGGTACTCGAGCGCCTCCGGCACCTTCAACTTGCGGCGCTTCGTCTTTCCCTGAAACAGCCCGGGCAGCATGTCCTTCAGGTTGATGTCGACTTCCTCGACCGACGAGCCCGCGATGATCTCGAATGACGGAAACGACTTCTCGCGCACGTCGATTTCGACAACGCGCGTGTCGAGACGGCCGGCGCGAAGCTGTTCGCGAAAGCGCTCGCGCGTCTGGGACTGCTGCTCGCGCGCGGCCGCCGAGTCCTCGTCCGGCGCGATCGGACGTGGCGGCAGCAGAATGTCCAGCAGCCGATCCTCCGCGTTCTGCGTTGCCTTCGTGCGCACCTCCTCGATCCGCTCTTCGCGCACCATGTCGACGCCGAGCTCGACGAGATCGCGAACCATCGACTCGACGTCGCGCCCCACGTAGCCGACCTCGGTGAACTTCGAGGCTTCCACTTTCAGGAACGGCGACTGCGCGAGGCGCGCGAGACGGCGCGCGATCTCGGTCTTGCCGACGCCGGTCGGCCCGATCATCAGGATGTTCTTCGGCGCAATCTCTTCGGCGAGCTCCGGCGTGAGCTTCTGGCGCCGCATGCGGTTGCGCAGCGCGATCGCGACGGCGCGCTTGGCGGCGCTCTGTCCGACCACGTACTTGTCCAGCTCGGCGACGATTTGACGCGGCGTCAGCGTGTCGGTCGACGACTGCGTCTTTTCCGGAAGGTAAATGGGCACTACAGCTCTTCCACGACGATCCGCGCGTTCGTATAGATGCAGATTTCTCCGGCGATCGCCATCGATTTCTCGGCAATTGCGCGCGCGTCGAGATCGGTGTTGGTCGCGAGCGCCTTTGCCGCGGCGAGCGCGAACGGTCCGCCCGAGCCAATCGCGACGATGCCGTCGTCGGGCGCGATGAGATCGCCGTTGCCCGAGAGAAGGAACGTCGCGTTCTTGTCGAGCACGATCAGCATCGCTTCGAGGCGCCGGAGAATCCGGTCGGTGCGCCAGTCCTTGGCGAGCTCCGCGGCCGACCGCTCGAGGTTGCCGCGGTACTGTTCCAGCTTGGACTCGAAGCGCGCGAACAGCGCGAAGGAATCGGCCGCCGACCCGGCGAATCCGGCGAGGATGCGGTCGTTGTAGAGCCGCCTGATTTTCCGCGCGCTCTGCTTCACCACGGTCTGGCCGAAGGTGACCTGGCCGTCGCCCGCCATCACGGCACGGTCGCGGTGACGAACCGCGAGGATGGTCGTCGAGTGAAACGCCACTTTTTCTGACTGTATAGACCCCGGAATCGGGGTGTCAAGAAAACCGGTTCGGTATCTCGCGCGCCAACGACGGCGGGCGTATACTTACCGTGAGATTTCTTTATGACACGAAAAATCGTCGTTCTGTCGTTGGCGGCGGTTGTGCCCGTGTTCCTGCTCGCGATGCCCACGTCCGCTCAGGATCGCGCGAATGGCGGTGGCGGCGGCGGCGCCGCATCGCATGGCGGCGGTGGAAATGGCGGTGGTGGCGGCGGCGGCTCGGTCGGCACCGCGAGCGGTGGCGGTGGTGGCGGCACCACGGCGTCCGGCGGCTCGAGCTCGGGCGGCGGTGGAAACTCGTCCGGAGGCGGCGGTGGCGTTCGCGGCGAGTCCGGCGGTGGCGGACGCTGGGGCGCGACCGGCGGCAGCGGCGTCGCCGTGTCGCGCGGCGATCGCGGCGCGGACCGCGGCGGCGACCGCGGTGGAGATCGAGGCGGCGACCGCGGTGGAGATCGAGGCGGCGATCGCGGCGGCCGTGCGAGCGGCGGCGCGAACACCGGTAATACCAACACCGCGACGGGCGGAGGCGCAGGTACGGCAACGCCGCGCACGACGGCAACGGGCGACCGCAGCCCGCGCACGATCGACGGCGGCACACCTCAGTACAGCCGGCCGCGCGATGGACGCGAGGTGATCGGCACGGCGGTGCCGCGCGGACCGACGACCGATCGCGGCGGCACTGCGACCTTCGTTCCTGCCGGTTACTACGGCGGCCTGTTCGGATATGGCTTCTACGATCCGTACAGCTACTACGGCGGGTATTACGGCGGCTACTACGATCCCTGGTACGGCTCGTATCCGTCGTACGGTCAGACGACGTACACGTCCGGCAACGACGAAGGCTCGCTGCGCCTGAAGATCAGGCCGCGCGAGGCGGAGGTCTACGTCGACGGCTACTACGTCGGCATCGTCGACGACTTCGACGGGATCTTCCAGCGGCTTCACGTCGAAACCGGCTCGCACCACATCGAAGTCCGGGCGCCCGGCTACGAGCCGCTGACCTTCGAGGTCCGCATCACGTCGGATCACACGACGACCTATCAGGGCGAGCTGAAAAAGATTCAGTGAGCCCGCGCGCGATCGCGGCCGTCTCGGGCATCTACGACGCCTTCGTGGGCGTGGCGATGCTGGCGGGGCGGCCACTCCTCGCCGCGATCTTCAGCGTCCCCCTTCCTCAGCCTCCGATCTTCGCGGATCTCAACGGAGTGTTTCTGCTGGCGGTCGCGCTCGGATACTGGATTCCGTACCGCGATCCGAATTCCACCGGCGGCCGCGCGTACTTGTGGGCGATGGGACCGTTCCTGAAAGGTCTTGGCGCGCTGACGTTCGTCGCCGATCACCTCGTTCGCCATTCGCCGCGATCGTTCCTGCTCTTCGCGGCGAGCGACGGAACGCTCGCGGTGCTCACCTTATGGGCGCTGGTCGCTACTTCGCGGACCTCGGCGGCTTCTCGATCAACTTCCGTGTAATCGGGTACTCGCCCATCGGCGTCCACTGCGCGGACCCGTACTTCGCGAAGATCTCCACCTTCGCGTCGACGAAATGGCTGTTGCCGAGCATCTCCTGGCGCGATTGATCGCTTCCGGTGTATCCGAGCTGCGAACGGATGGTCATGGGCGGCGTTGTCGCACCGGGCGCGAGGCCCGACGATCCGGCGGCGGTGACGAATCCACTGCCCCACTCGTCCTTCTCGGTCACGCGCCGGAACAGCGCGTTCACCTGCAGCGTGGCCAGCTTCTGGGTCGAAGTGTTCTTCAGCGTGAACGTCACGCTCGGCACGAGCTTGTTCTGGCCGTTGACGATGCCGGCGTCGAACCAGCCGGTGTCGAGAACGTCGACGTGGAGTCCCTGGGTGAGATCGACGGTCGGTCCGCAGGCGGCTGTGCAGGCAAACACGAGGAGGAGAATCGAACGGACGAGCGCGCGCATCCGCTTATTCTAATTGCGGATTGGCGATTGCGGAATGCGGATTGGACATTGCGGAATGTGGATTGGACATTGCGGCTTCACGCCGCAATCCGCAATCCGCAATCCGCAATCAGAAGAGTCGCACTTCAATCCGCTGCAGCGCGTCCTCCCGCGTGATCTGTCGCGCCAGAAAGGCCGCCAGGTCCGAGCCGCGCAGACGGATGATGCGCGTCCGCGCGTCGCTGTCGGCCGGCGCGAGGCGCGGCCGATCGTCGTTGCCGCGCGCGGCGATCGTCAGCCACTCGCCGGCGCCGATGGCGAGCGAGCTGCTGTGATCCAGCATCGCGTCCTTGATCGCCTGGATGACTTCGGCGCGATACGCTTCGTTCGGATCCGCGAGGATCGGATCCGACAACGGCGCCTGCGGAGGCGCATCGGCCGTGGTCGTCGCGGCCGATCCGACGGCGCTGCGCGCGCCCGCCACCGCGGGTGCCGCGACGCGCGACAGCGCGACCGGTCCCACCTGCAGCTCGAGACGCTTGAGCGCCTGCTCGAGGCTCGCGTCGCCCTGCTGCTTCACGTGCTCCTCGAGCGCGGTGACGGCGCGCTGCAGCCCGAGATCGTTCTGATCGAGCGTCCGCAGGCTCCAGACCAGCGAGGAGAGCTCGAACGTGGGAACGGTGACGTCGAAGAACACGCCGTAGCCTTCGAGCCGGAAGCCGCGCGCGTGCGCGTTGTCGGTGACGAGCTGATCGGCGGGCATCTGCATCAGCTGCTGGAACCGATCGCGGATGACCGTGACGCCGTGCTCCACCGCGCCTTCGATGACGCGCTCCATCTGGCCGACCTGATAGCGCGACTGTCGCGCGTCCGCTTCCGCCCGCGCGCTCGACGGCGGCGCCTGCGCGGAAAGAGACGCCGCAATCGCCACGACGAGACCACCTGTTATCACCGATGCAAGCCGATTCACGGTCTCCCCCTACTGTCGCTGTGACACTTTCACCAGATAATTGATTGTCTCGCGCTGCTTCATCATCTCCACGCCGGTGGAGTTCTGTATGAACCCGAGATTGCGATCGATCTTCGTGAGATCCACCTGGCGCTGCGCGTTGACGTCGCGGAACAGCTCCGCGATGCGAAGCGCCAGCTCGCGCTGCTGTTTCCGCTCGCTCTCGTCGACGAGCGCGCGTACGCGGCGCAGCACGTCCGCGTCTGTCGGAGCCGCCGCCGATTTAATCTGAAGCGATTGTGGAGCGGCCGCGCGCGCGCTGCGGATTTCGGAACGCAACTGCGCTTCGAGTGCCGTCAGGTCGGCACGCCACGGCGCCTGGGCAGCCGCGCGATTCGCGGCGCCCGGTGCGTCCGCGGCCGTCGGGCTTGCGGCCTTGGACCATCCGGTTCGCACCGTCAATCCGTTCCGGTCGTATCGCACGTCGAGGTTGGCGATGGCCGCCGACACACCGAGGAACAAGAGCGCCGCCGCGACCTGCGCCCAGGCCGGCACGGCACGCCACCACGACGTGGATCGATGAGTGCCGATTGCGGATTGTCGATTGCGGATTGACTCGAAGTCCGGTTCCGGCGGCGACCACCGCGCCAGTTGCGTTCGCACGCCGTCGAGCGCGTCGAGGTCGCGCCGGCAGCGGCCGCACGTCACGAGATGCGCGTCGAAGACACTGCGCTCGGCCGGGTCGATGTCGTCGTAGAGATACGCGATCAGTGTCTGTTGGCGATCGCCGCCATAGGTACAAGAAATGTCATTCATGTCATTCATGTCATTCATAACCGGGCTTTCTTCGCCAGCTCGCGGCGTATCACCGTCAGTCCCTGATACAACCGCGTCTTCACCGTGCTCAACGGGCAACCAACCAAATCCGCGATCTCCTGGAAGGTGAGCCCGTGGTATTCCTTCAGGATAATGGCGGTCCGCTGCTCTTCCGGCAGCAGCGCCATCGCGCGTTCGACCGCCTTGGTCAGGTCCTTACGCGCGACGAGATCCTCGATGGATTCGGACGGTTCGGCGGCCGCCGCCAGCTCGATCAAATCGACGCCCTCCGGCGCCTGGACGACCGGGGCGCGCCGCTCGCGGCGGACCCAGTCGCGGCACAAGTTCAGCGCAATGCGATACAGCCATGACGAGAACTTCGCCTGGCCACGAAACCCGGGCAGCGCGCGAAACGCCCGGAGGAACGTCTCCTGGCACACGTCGCGCGCATCCTCTTCGCGACCGATCGTGCGGTACGCGAGGGCGTAGATGGGGCGCTCCCATCGCAGCACAAGCTCGTTGAAGCTGTCGGCGTCGCCGCTAATCGATCGAGCGACGAGCTCTTCGTCCGTCCACGTCATGCGGAGCGTGTCGGGTCCTGAGGTTTAAGACGGTACACTGGAGTGGAGAGTCGGGTGAGATGTAATTATATCGTGTAACCACGTAACCAATTCCTGATGTGTAACTTAGACGAACTGATCGGACGCCGCGCGAAAACCTGAACAGTTGGCGCGTCCGAATCGGAAGATATAGAATCGCGGGCGGCCCACCATTCCGGAATACATGCCCCAAGAAACGCGAACACAGCGTCTGACGCGGCGCGCCACAGGGTCCGAGAGCACCGACACGGTTCCGCGTCCGCTGATTTCGCTGTTGGCGCATGCCGCGCAGCCGAACGACGTGCTGCCGCATCTGCATCAGCATGCGCTCGACGTTACTGGCGGCCACTGCTCTCTTCTGTTCCAGCACAACCCGCGCAACGGCGTCCTGCAGGCGACCTCCGGATTCGGCCTCGACGAACTTCGCACCGATCCATGGCTGCCGGGACCCGACGAGGCGGCGCTGGTGGCGAAGGCCTTCGAGCGGCGCGACGCCACGCTCGTCACCGACATCGGACGGCAGACGCCCGATCTCGCGCTGCGGCTCGGCACCCGGTCGGCGCTGCTGCTGCCGCTCGTCCATCGCTCGGAGCGTCTCGGTCTGGTCGCGATCGGATTCGAGACGGCGCCCGCCGCTGAGATCACCGCGGACGCGCAGGAATTGGCCGACGCATTCGTGACGGCGCTCGAATTGTTTCGCCTGCGTCAGAGCGACGAACTGCAGCGCGACGTCCGCACGCTGCTCGACGAGTTTGCGGCGAGCCTTTCGGCGACGCTCAATCTGGCCGCGGGCCTCGACATCTTCTGCTTCGGCGCCAACCGTCTGTTCGGCGCCGATCGCACATCGGTGTGGATTCACGATCGGCGCGCGCGGCATCTGGTGCTGCAGGCGTCATCCGACACCGAAGACGTCTCGCGCGGCGTGCGCGTGAGCACCGAAGACGTCTCGGCGCCCGCGGCGGCGTCGATGCGGCGGATGCGCGCCGGCATCGCGTCGATCGATGCCGATGCGGCCACCTCGATGGTCACCGTACCGCTTCGCGGATGCCGCCGGGCGCTGGGCACGATCGTGTTCGAAGGCGTACGGGTGGAGCCTGGCGGCGAGCTGGATCTGCTCGACCGCGCCGACGAGCTGGGACGGCAGCTCTCGAGCGCGATCGAGAACATGCAGCTGCTCGACGACGTGATCCGGTCGCGGCGGCAGCTGGAAAACGCGTTCGATTCGCTCGCGCATCTGATCGCGGTCTGCGATCGACGCGGCCGCGTCGTCCATCTGAATCGGGCGTTCGCCGAGCGGCTGCAGCGCCACCGCGACGAGCTGCTCGATCGCTCCCTCACCGATATCGTCGGCCCGCCGCTGGCGGGCTGGCTGCAGCAGCACGCGGCGGCCGGGACCGGCGACGACGGACCGTCGCCGTTGACGATCGAGGTGTACGATCCGGTCCTCAAGGGGCAGTTCCTCGTCACCGTCACGCACCTGATGAACCAGGAGCGCGAGCGGGCGGGGATCGTGATCGTCGCGCGCGATTTGACCCCCGAGGCGAAGCTCGAAGAAGAGCGCGAGGCGCTGCGAAAGCGGCTGACGCAGACCGAAAAGCTCGCCGCGCTCGGGCAGTTCGTCGCCGGCATCGCCCACGAGTTGAACAACCCGCTGCAGGGGGTGCTCGGGCATCTGGAGCTCATGCGGACGACCGGCGCCTTCCCCAAGCAGCTGCGGCGTGAAGTGCAGACGATCTATCGCGAAGCCGATCGCGCCGCGAAAATCGTGCGCAACCTGCTCGTGTTCGCCGGCTCTCGGCGTCTCGCGCGGCGCTCGGTCAGCCTCCCCGGCGTGCTGCAGAAGGTGCTTGCACTGAGAGCGCCGGCTCATCGTGCCGCCGACATCGAAGTCGTGCGACACTATGACGAACAGCTGCCGCGCGTTCAGAGCGATCCGTTGCTGCTCCACCAGGTGTTCCTGAACATGGTGATGAACGCGGAGCACGCGATTCAGGCGACCGGACGCGGCGGCCGGATCGAGATCACGACGAAGATCGCGCGGTCCCGCGATCGCATCATCGCCACGGTACGGGACACGGGAACGGGAATTCCCGACGACACGCTCCCGCGGATTTTTGAGCCGTTTTACACGACGAAGGAAGTGGGCAAGGGTACCGGACTCGGGCTCGCGATTGCGTACGGCATCGTGCAGGAGCACGGGGGCCACATCAGCGCAGCCAATCATCCAGATGGCGGCGCCGTGTTCACCGTCGAACTGCCCACCGCTTCGCCGTCAGGACGCTGACCGATGATTGACGAAACATTTCTGACGACCGAAGAAGTCCTGGAATACCTCCAGGTCAATCTGCGGACCGTATACAGGCTGATCAAAGCGGGCAAGATTCCGGCCGTGCGCGTTGGCCGGCAGTGGCGCTTCCGCAAACGGGACATCGACGCGTGGCTCGACAGTCAGCGTCCGCGCGGCGGTGGCGCCCGTCCCGCGCCGGCCCCGCCGCCGGCCCGTCCGGCGGGTACGACCACGCGCCCGCGCGTGCTGGTCGTCGACGACGAGGCAAGCATTCGCGATCTGCTCTCGAAGACGCTCGCGCTGGCGGAGTACGACGTCGACGTCGCGCCGGACGGACGATCGGCGCTGGAGCGGATGCGGCTCTATCCGTACGATCTGTTGATTGCCGATTTGAAAATGCCCGGAATGGACGGCCTCACCGTCATCCGCGAAGCGAAGCGCTACAAGGCAGACTTGCCCGTGATCATCATCACCGGCTTCTCGACCGAATCGAGCGCGATCGAGGCCGTGAACATCGGCGTCGCCGGCTATCTCACCAAGCCGTTCCGCGTGCCGCAGGTGCTCGCCGCCGCCGCCAAAGCGCTCGG
>Ga0066709_100003041_pt1 | contig 12643 bp, 10 predicted proteins | sample GraSoiAngelo_158_FD_79665 | JGI IMG/M metagenome (GOLD analysis project Ga0066709, IMG submission 79665) | Grasslands soil microbial communities from the Angelo Coastal Reserve, California, USA - 14_1009_16_30cm | ecosystem: Environmental > Terrestrial > Soil > Grasslands | place: USA... | reverse complement strand
TGTCGATAGCCTGACCGTGCCGCCGATTCTCTCGCGCTTTCTCGGCCGCGAGGCCCTCCCGCTTGCGCTGGTCGCCTTCTACGCCGCCGTGCTCGCAGGCCTCGCTCAGTTCGAGCTGGTCGGCGACAGCTGGCTGACGCTCGTCAGCGGGCGCGAGGTCGTCCAGCACGGGCTCCCGCAGCACGACCAGTTGATGGCGCTGTCGCACGGCGCGCGCTGGGTCGACCAGCAGTGGCTTGCACAGGTCGTCTTCTACGAGCTGGCGCACCTGGGCGGGATCCAGGCTGCGGTGCTCCTGCACGTCTTGCTCCTGGCCGGTGCCTTCGCGATCGCAGTGGCCGCCGCACGAAGACGAGGAGCTTCGCCAACGACCGTTCTCTGGGTCGGGCTCGCCTGTGTCTTTCTCGCGCCGTGGGCCTGGCAGCTGCGCGCCCAGAGCTTCGCGTATCCGCTCTTCGCCGCCACGCTCTGGCTCCTCAGCGCCGACAGCCGCGCTCCCTCGCGGCGGGTTCTGCTCGTCCTGCCGCTCCTGGCCGTCTGGGCGAACCTGCACGGATCGGTGGTGCTGGGCGCCGGACTGGTTGCGCTCCGCGGCCTGACGATCGTCGCGCGACCAGACAGGGGAGACCGCTCGCCCACCTGGGCGCTCCGGGCCGGCTGTCTGCTCGCCGCGCCGCTGCTCGCGCTCGCCTCTCCGTACGGAACGGCGCTGCTCGGCTACTACCGCCACATGCTGGGGAGCCCCCTCCTGAGCCGATTCGTCCAGGAATGGGGACCGACCACGCCCGCGAAGGCCTGGCTCTTCTACCCGCTGGTGATCCTCGCCGTCTGGCTGCTCGGCCGAAACGGCGGGGCTCTGACGCTGTTCGAGCGTGCGGCTCTCCTCGCGACGACGCTGACCGGCTTCATCGCGCTCCGGCACGTCGTCTGGTTCGAGCTGGCGGCGCTGATGTTCCTGCCCGTCCTGCTCGACGCCCGCCGTACGAAGAGCGCGACCGTGCAACGACTCGCCCGGCCGGTCGGCGCTCTCGCCACGCTTTCCCTGCTCGCGATCCCGTTCGCTCTCGGGGCCGCACCGGCGTCGTGGTATGACCGGCAGCTTCCGACCGAGGCCACGGCTCCGCTCGAACGAGCAACCCGCGGCGCCGGCACGACCGTCTTCGCAAGCGAGACGCTGGCCGACTGGCTGCTCTGGCAGGAGCCCTCGCTGCGGGGGCGGATCGCCTACGACGTTCGCTTCGAGCTCCTGTCGGTCGGGCAGCTTGATCGACTGTCGGCCTATCACCGTCGGAGCGGTCAGGATTGGGCGGCGCCGACGCTGCCGTTTCCGGTCATCGTCCTCGACCGGAGGGTCGATTCGCTGCTGATCGGAGCCCTGAGAACCCGGGCCGGGGTGCGCGCGACCTTCAGCGATCGCCGTGTGGTGATTCTCCGGCAGGCCCCGGCCTCGCCCTCGCGGCGCCCGTTTTACAAGTCGAAAGTTGAATAACCCCTCGACTGAGGGGCGCGGGCCTGGCGGCGCCCGCCGATCCAGAGCGCAACGCGCACAGAAAGGAGTTGGACGCCTCGCGGCCGGCGTCACCCGCCCATGGCCGCAAAGCTCACCACCCTTTCGGCGTTCGTCGCCGCCGCCCTCGCACTCGCGACAGCCACGCCCGCACACGCAGTCGACAACACGCCGCTTCCCGCTCCAACCGCACTTTCTCCCGCAGGCGGAGCTGTGGTCGACGCGGTACCGCCCTTCTCCTGGTCGCCGGTCTCGGTCGCCGACCACTACGAGTTCCAGGTCGCCGCCGACGCGGGGTTCAACTCACCGGTGCTCGGCCGTGGCTCGGACGACTTCACGACCCAGAACACGCGCGCGACGCTGCTGAAGACGATCCCGAACGGGACGTACTACTGGCGCGTGCGCGCGGTCGGCGCGAACGGATCGGTGTCGGCCTGGACGGCCGGACGCTCCTTCCGCAAGTCGTGGACGGCCGCTGCGGCGCTGCAGTCGCCTGCCGGGGGGGCGGGCCTCGCGTTCGGGACCGACCCGCTCAAGCTCGGCTGGTCGCCGGTACCCGGAGCCGCGAACTACCTGGTTTCGGTGGCGACCGATCCGTCACTGGGCTCGCTCGCCTTCCACACGGTCGACGACCCGACCGGGATTCCGAAGGTGCAGGCGAACTCGCTCGCGATCTCTCTTGCACTCGCCACGGGCACGTACTACTGGGGTGTGATCCCGGTAGACGCCGAGGGCAACCGCGGCGCCCCTTCCTCGGTCGCGTCGTTCTCCTGGACGTGGCCGTCGACGACGACTCCGAGCGTGACCGACCTCGATCCCGCCGACCCGGAGGTCTTCGATCCGAAGTTCTCCTGGAATCCGGTCGCCGGTGCCGCGCGCTACGAGGTCGAGATCAACTCGTCGTCCGACTTCGCCCTCGGCTCGAAGGTCTGCTGCTCGGGGACGACGATCGCGACCTCACTGTCGCCGGCGGCCCCGATGAAGGACAACGTCTACTACTGGCGAGTCCGGGCTTTCGATCCTGACGGCAACGCCGGCGTCTGGAACTACGGCCCGTCCTTCACGAAGACGTTCGACAAGACGGCGCCGGCGGGACCGGTCACCGGTACGGCGATCAAGAACCTGCACATGCGGGACAACGCGACCGATGTCACGCTGACCGCGGACGCGGACCACAATCTCTCGAACGGGTTCCAGACGACCACGCCTATCGTCTCGTGGAATCCGGTCCCGGGTGCGTCCAGCTACGAGGTGCAGGTCACGGGGTGGAACGCGATCACGTCGACTTGCACGCCGGTCAAGATGACCGTGAAGACGTCGGTTCCGTCGTGGACGCCGCTCGGCAGCCCCAACTTTAATGCAAACCCGGCCGGGTCCCTCTTCCCCGATCCTGCTTCGGACTTCCAGCCGCTCACGCCGGGAAAATACTGCGTCCGAGTAAGTGCCCGGGCCGACCGCGTCAACTTCGACGAAGTCTTCGGAGATCCGACTTACCTGAAGAATGGCGACCAGGGAGAGGGCTCTCCGAACCCGCAGGCGCCCGCGTTCGACTGGACGGGCTACCCCAGCGGCGGCTTCCCCGGTTGTGTCTCTGGAGTTCTCTACCCGTGCGGCAGCGACTATCTGGCGCCGCAGACGGGCACCGTCTCTCCGGCGACGCCGCTGTTCACCTGGAATGCCCTGACCGGTGCTCAGAGCTATTTCGTCGTCGTCTCAAAGGACCAGAACTTCAGCAACATCGTCGACGAGGGTTTCACTGACATCCCCGCGTACTCGCCGCGCAGCGCCTTCGATCCGACTACGTATCCGGACGAGACGACGAGCTATTACTGGATGGTGCTGCCGTCCCCCAACCTCGACGGTTCCAACCCGAGCCCCCTCGACGTGGCCCACTCGAACTACACCAACTTCCAGAAGCAATCCGCGCCCCCGACGCTGCAGTCCCCCGCGTCCGGGACGGCCTTCTTCGACCAACCGACGTTCAGATGGTCGCCGGTTCTTGGCGCCCGCAAGTACGAGTTCCAGGTCGCCCAGGATCCGAGCTTCGGAAGCCCGATCGACGACGTCACGACCGACGCAACCGCTTATTCGAGCAACACGACCTATCCGGCCGACACGATTCTCTACTGGCGCGTCCGCGCCTCGGACGAGAACGGGATCGGGCTGACCTGGTCGGCGACGGGCACGTTCCAGAAGACCCTGGCTGGGCCGGTCCCGAGCTCGACGAATCCGACAGCGGGCGAGTACCTGCCGGTCTGGACCTGGAGCTCGGTGAACGGCGCAGTCTCCTCCGATCTCGCGATCGACCAGCCGGACGGGACGACCCGGAACTTCAGCGACTTCCGGATGCCGGCTACCTCGTTCCAGAAGCTGACGCGAACGGGCGTCTTCCACTGGCGCGCCCGCGCCGAGTTCCCGAAGCAGGGGTACGGAACGACGCCGGGCCCGTGGTCGGTGTCCTCGCCGTTCACGCGCTCGATCGGCGAGCCGGGGGGCCTGCACACCGACGCCGCGACCGATCACCTACTGCTTTCGTGGAGCCCCAAGCTCGGTGTCAAGCAGTACCAGGTGCAGGTCTCCAGCCGGCCCGACTTCGCGTCGACCGTCGAGGACGTGACGACCGACAACGCGGCCTATGCGCCCAAGCTCTCTGACGTCGCCTACCTGAGCGGCAACCAGCTTTACTGGCGGGTAGCCGGCGTCGACGCGGACGGCAACGTCGGCGACTTCTCGCCTGCACAGTCGCTCAGCCTGCTGCCGCGCATGAAGCTGACCGCCAAGGGCAGCCTGCGCAAGCGGCGCCGCACGACCGTGAGCATCACGGTCAAGAACGGGAGCGGCAACTGGATGCAGGGCGTGAAGGTGCGCGTGGTCGGCGCCGGGGTCAAGGCTCAGACTCGGACCACCAGCATGTGGGGCGTCGCGCGCTTCACGCTCAGGCCGACCAAGCGAGGACGGGTCCTCTTCACCGCGAAGAAGTCCGGCTTTCAGTCGGCCGGGATCACGCTGCGGGTGCGGTAGCCGGCGGCCTCAACCCGCCGCCCAGCACGCGCCAGGCGACGAAGCCGGCAACCGCAGCGGCCGAACAGCCGTAGAGCGCGTCCGCCCAGAGGGCCACGCGATCGGTTCCCGCGAAGATCCCGTGGAAGAGCGCGAGCCCCCAGACGGCGAAGTTCAGGTAGTGGGCGCGGCGCCAGAAACGGTAGGAGAGCCGTTTCCGGTACCGGTTGGTGATCGCGAGCGCGAGCAGCAGCTCCGCGGCGACGACGCCCAGCGCGGTCGAGAGCGGCCGGTAGCTCGAGGTGCCGGGAACGACCAGCTGCGTCAGCGAGAAGGGCAGGTACGAGTCGACGAACAGCGTCAGCACGTGGAGCGAGACGAACGTCCCGGTGAGCAGGCCGGCGAACCGGTGGACGTCCTCGACCGCGAAGCGCGGCCAGTTGGGCAGCTTCGCCCGGCCGGACAGCGTCAACCCGAGCACGACTGCGATCGTCAGCAGCACGAACGCGACGATCCCGCTCGCGCGGGCGAGATACCACTCGAACAGGGTCATGCCGCCTTGGCGGGCTCCAGAGCGCGACGCCAGGACTCGTTCGCGACCTCTCGGTCTCCGGCGCGGAAGCGACCGGGAAGCTCCCGCTCGTCCAGCCAGTTCGGCCCGTCATCCCCGAGCAGGAGCGCGGCCTTGGCGGCGACGTCCGCCTCGAGGCAGCTGCCGGCGGCGACGGTGACCTCCGACCACGGCGACGTGGACGGCCTGCCGGTACGAGGGTCGATCAGATGGTGCTGGGTGTCGCCACCGCGTAGCCAGCGTCGGTACGTCGTGCCGCTGGTCGCCAGGCCACCGTCCCGGAGCGTGAGCGAGCCGCCGCCGGGGAGGCCGACGCCCGCAGCCCCGCGGACCGCGACGTCGCCGCCTGCCGCGACGAAGCCGTCGCCGGCGAGCTGCTGCACAGCGGCGTCGACGGCGAGGCCCTTGACGACGCAGTTGAGATCGAGCTTCGTGCCCGGATACCGGAAGACGAGCGGGCCGGCGACGCGAACATGGCGCCAGCTCCCGGGGACAGCGGCGCTCGGGGGACGCTCGTCGTCAGCGAGCTCGGCAAAGTCGCGGTCGTAGCCTGCGGCTTCGATCGCCGCACCGAGCGTCGGATCGACGAGGCCGTCCGTCCGCCGCGCCGCGTCCAGCGCGAGCGCGAGCACCCGCACGAACATCGGCGAGGCGGCGACGAATTCAGCGGTCGCCGCGTTGACGCGATTGAGCTCGCTGTCGGAACGGAAGCGGCTGAACGTCCGGTCGAGCTTCTCGAAGAGGAGCCCGACCGCTTCGAGCTCGGCTTCGGTCGCGCCTCCGACGAGGACGTCGACTCCCATCGCCTCGAACCGGTCAGGAGACATGGGTCTGAACCTGCGGCTGGCTCGTTGAGGGCGCGATCGAGTAGTCGTCCGAGTCCGAGCTCTCCGATTCCGAGCTCGTCACTGTCGAGGACGAGGAGCCGGCGGCCTGGCTCGTCCTGGCGGCCTGACCAGGGTCCGTGGCGCGCGCCAGCACCCCCACGACGACCAGGCCGGTCGCCGCCAGGACTGCGAGCGCACGCTTGACGCCGCCCGCTCGCCGCCTTGCCGATTCGATCCGGGACAACTAGTCCCCCTTCCAGTAATGCCGTATTGCTGGATAGGGCACTACAGCCCCGTTCCGTCCAAGCCGGCCCCGGGCGGCGGGCCTCCGCGGAAGCCGCCTCCTTGGAAGCCGTTGCGGAGTCCGAAGCGCGGCGGCGTGCGGTTGACGAAGTCCGTGACGTGCGACTTCAGACCGGCCAGAATCGAGTCGGCCTGCGACTGAGTCAGCCGGCCGGCGGCAACGGCTGCGTCGATCTTCGTCTTGGCCGCATCGACGATCGCCTGGACGAGGCCGTCGACCGACTTGCCCTGCGCCTTGGCGACGTCGGCGAGCGACTTGCCGCTCTGGAACTGCGTGCGCAGCTGGGTGTCTGTCAGGTCGAGATAGCTCGCGGCGGCGTCGAGGCCGCCGAACAACGCCCCTCTTTCATGGAAACCGAAGCCGGGTCCTCCGAAGAGCGGCACGTCGCCGGACTCGATCCGCTGCTTGAGCTCGTCGCCCTGGGCCTTCGTCAACCGGCCGGCTGCGACGGCCTCGTCGACGCGCTTCTCGAGCGCCTTCTTGAGGGCAGCGCTGAGCGCGCTCGGCTCGACGCCCAGCTGCTTGGCAGCGTCGTTCAGCACCGCCTGGTTCTCCTGCTGCGGCGAGCCGAGCTGCGTCGCCGCGTACGCCGCGCCCCCGCCGGCGACTGCGAGACCTGCGACGGTTCCCGCGATCACCTTGGGCTTGAGCCTGCTGCTCATCGGATGCTCCTTTCGTTGGATTGCCATGCCCAACCAATCAGCCGGCCGTGAGAGCGGCCTGAGAGCGCACTAAGAGCGAAGTAAGAATCCTCCGATCAGCCGTCGGCGATCGACCAGGTGAACCGCGTCAGCGTGTGCTCGGGTGCAAGCCCTCCCGGCCGCAAGCCGGCGTGGACGAGCAGGATCGGGCTGCGGGTGCCCTCGACGAGCGCCCTCCTCGCCGCGTCGAGGCCGGAGGCGGGTAGCGACGCGACGAGCAGCGACCCGGACTCCTGCAGGATCCCGTCTGCTCCGGGAGCGACGAGCACGGGCTCCGCCGTCGTCGCCGCGAACCGCTGCAGCGCCAGCGAGGCGGCCGCGAGCATCCGGCTGGCGTCGCGCCGGTCCGCACGCTCCTCCGTCCCGAGCACCCGCAGAGGCAGGCGGTGGGCGCGCGCCAGCCAGGCGCCCAGCTCGAGCGCGGCCCACTCCTCGCGGCCGCCGCCGAAGGGGACGAGCACCGGCCCTGACGGCTCGAAGCCCAACTCCGGGCGGGCGGCGAAGGCGACGTCGCAGGGGCTCGCCTCGAGCTCCCGAACCTCCGAGCCGCCAACGACGAGCAGTTCCGCGTTCTGGTCGGCCGCCACCCGCGCCAGGTCCGCATCGCGGTTCCTCGAGGTGAAGCAGGCCGTCCGAACGGTCAAGCCCTGGGGCTCGAGGCGGGCGCGTGTCCGCTCCAGCCGCGCGGCGCAGGCGGCCAGCCCGGAGGCGGAAGCCGGCACTTCCACGAGCAGTAGGTCCTTCTCCCCACGCGCCAGCGGAGCGACGAGGTCGACTAGCTCGGCGCCGACGCAGACGATGCTTTTGCGTGCCGGCACACGTGCGGGCGGCTCGTCGAGCCTCGGCTCGTGGCGCAAGATCGCGCGCTCGAGCTCCTGCAAAGCCGGAGTGGGCTCGATTCCGAGTTGCTCCACCAGCCCGTGCCTGCCGGCGCGGAAGGCCGCCAGCGCCTCGGCCTGCCGGCCGGAACGGTAGAGGGCAAGCATCAGCAGCCGAAGGGGCCGCTCGCGCAGGGGCTCCTGCTCGACAAGGCCCTCGAGCTCTCCGACCACGACCGCGTGGGCGCCGAGCTCGAGGTCGGCTTCGAGCCTCTCCTCGAGCGCGTTCAGTCGCAGGTCGGCGAGCCGGCGGCCGGCGGCATCCGCGAACGGCTCGCCGCGGAACTCGGCGAGCGCAGGTCCGCGCCAGAGCGCGAGCGCGTCGCGCAGCAGCTCGGCGCGGCGGACGGGGTCAGCCGCCTCGCGCGCCGACTGCGTCAGCGACTCGAACCGGGCGAGGTCGACCTGCTCCGGATCCGCCGCGACGAGATAGCCGGGCGCACGCGTCTCGATCGCGGCCGCTCCTAGCGCCTTGCGCAGCTGCGAGACGTAGCCCTGGAGCACTTTCGGAGCGCTCCGCGGCGCCGGTTCACCCCAGAGGTCCTCGACCAGCCGCTCGGCCGCGACGACCCGCCCGGGGTCGAGCAGCAGCCGGCCGAGCAGGGCACGTGGCTTGCCGCCCGGCAGAGCGACCGTCTTCCCGTTCTCGACGGCCTCGAGCGGGCCGAGCAGGCGAAAGTGGGTCATCGCTGCGCCGGGATAATGGCACCCGTGAGCGAGACCGCCGTCAGCCCGGGCAAGACGATCGGGCGCTTCAGGCTCGAGGCGCTGATCGGCGAAGGCGCAACGGGGCTCGTCTTCAGGGCGGCGGCCGAGGCCGGCCGGATCGTCGCGCTCAAGCAGCTCCGGCCAGAGCTCGTGGACGACGGAGCCGCGCTTGCCCGCTTCCGTCGCGAGGCGCTCCTCGCCCGGTCGATCACGACGCCGCACCTGGCGCCGATCCTCGAGCTCGGCGAGGCCGATGGGCTCGTGTACCTCGTCCAGCCGTACTACGAGGGCGGCTCACTGGCGTCGCTTCTGCGCTCGGCGGGACGGCTCGACGTCCAGGGCACGTGCCGGCTCGCAGCGCAGGTCGGACGAGGCCTCGATGCGCTGCACGAGCGCGGAGTGCTGCACCGCGATGTGAAGCCGTCGAACGTGCTCCTCAACCACGGCCGCGCGGCGCTCGCAGACTTCGGCCTTGCGCGCGGCGCCGAGTCGACGCGTCTGACCGCGGACGGCCAGATTCTCGGCACGCCGCACTACCTGGCTCCCGAGCTGATCGAAGGAAGGGAGGCCGGCCGACAGAGCGACATCTACGCCCTCGGCTGCGTCGTCTACGAGTGCCTCGTCGGCGACCCCCCGTTCGCCGGGCGCGCGGCGGCCGAGATCGGTTTCGCCCACCTCGTCGAGGCGCCGCCCGATCCACGCGAGCGCCGACCTGAGCTGCCGCGTGGGCTCGCCGACGCGGTTCTCGCCGGGCTCGAGAAGGAGCCGGCGGCGCGGCCGACTACGGCGACTGCGCTGGCGCGGATGCTCCACGTCGGCTACAGCTCTTCGCCTGCTTGATCCGCGGGCGGATATATGGGCGCAGCGAGCTCGGCTCGATCGTCAGGGCCTTCCGGAGGAGCGGCAGGCTTTCGCGGCAGCGGCCCAGCTTGAGCAGGACGAGGCCGAGGTTGAAGGTCGCATAGCCCCGGGTGAGTGTCCCCACGGGCGCTCGCTTGACGGCCTTCTGCGCGAAGGGCAGCGCGCGTGCGTACTGCTTGGCCGAGATGAGGGCGTAGGCGATGTCGTTCAGCGTCCGGCCGTCCTTGCTGCGCAGGAGCGCGGCACTGAGCTGGAAGGGCGGCTTGGCGGGAGGCGGCGCCACCGTCGTGGTGGCTGCGCCGCCGCCGAACGCGAGCGCGTGCACTCCGATCGCCGCAGCCGCTCCGAGCAGCGCCGCCAGCGCTAGGAGCGCGAGCGAGACGGCCAGCCGCCGGCGGTGGACTCGCCGCTCGGCCGCGGCGGTCCGGGCGGCGGCAACGAGCTCGCCGCAGCTCCCGTAGCGGTCGAGGGGCGACTTCGAGAGCGCTTTCCCGATCACCCGCTCGAGCGCCTCGGGCAGCTCGGGCACAGCCTCTGTCAGCTTTGGCGGCTCCGCGTGGAGATGGGCGTTCAGCACCGCGACCTCGGACGGACGGTGGAAGGGAGGCGCTCCGGCGAGGCACTCGTAGAGGACACACGCGAGCGCGTAGACGTCCGTGCGCGCATCGACGGCCCCGCCCTCGATCTGCTCCGGCGCCGAGTACTCGAGCGTGCCGACGAAGGAGCCCGTGCGGGTTGTGCCGCCTGAAGCGAGCTCCTTGACCGCTCCGAAGTCGGACAGATAGGCGTGGTCGTCGTCGGCGACGAGGATGTTGGCCGGCTTGACGTCCCGGTGGACGAGTCCTCTGGCGTGGGCGGCGTCGAGCGCCGAGCCGACCTGGCCGATGATGCGAAGGGTGCGACGGAGCGGAAGTCGTCCTTCCTCGGCGAGAAAGGTCTTCAGGTCGGTGCCCTCGACGCACGCCATCGCGATATAGAGCAGGCCGTCCGTCTCGCCGGCGTCGTAGATCGGGACGATGCTCGGATGGTCGAGCGAGGCGGCGAGCTGCGACTCCCGTAGGAAGCGCCCGCTGAAGTCCGCCTCGCCAATCGCGGGCGAGAGCAGCTTCAGCGCCGCCTGCCGTCCGAGCCGCACGTGCTCGGCCCGGTAGACCACGCTCGTGCCGCCACGGCCGAGCGGCTCGACGATCCGGTAGCCGCCGAGCTCGGTCCCGATGCGCCGGTCGAAGGGCATCGAGACGATTTGTAACCTGCCTGCGAGCGCCACGCTGCCTACCGGCTGACTGCAAACGTCGCCGTCACGACGGCGTTGACGTCTTTTTCGCGGCTGGAGGTGTCGTTGATGCCGTAGTCGCTGACGTCGGTCGAGTCGCGAGGCGTGATCTGGTAGACGCCGAGCGTCGTGCTCCGCATCGTCCCCAGCTTGCCGCCGAGCCCCTTGATCAGGATCTCGGCGCGGGCGCGCGCGTCCTCCGTCGCCGCTGCCAGCGCGTCGAGCTTCGCGTGCGTCAGCTCGGTCGAGATGTACTCGAGCGGCTCGGCCGAGACGCCGATGCCGCGCTCGATCAGGCCGCCGACCCCGGTCGAGGCGCGCTCGACGACGTCGATCTTGCGGCTGCTGATGTCGAGCCGCTGGGTGACGCGGTAAGTGACCCGCCGGCGGTGGTGCGGAAGCTGCAGCACGTTCTCCTGGCTCGTCACCACGGAAGGCGTGACGGCATCGTCCGAGATTCCCACTCGCCTGAGGTAGGCGCGGACCGTTCGGGTCTCGCCTTGGAGCTCGCGCGCGGCGAGCGAGGGCTTCGCTGCCTCACCGTTCATCGACACCGCCCAGCGCACGAGGTCGGAGCTGATCGGCTTCCGTGCCGAGCCGGTGACGCTGATCGTGTCGTGGATGTGGCGGGCATCGTGGATCGTCCCGGAGACAATCCTCGCCGTCAGGACGACCGCTACCCCGATCGAGAGCAGGCCCAGAAACAACTCCGGGATAGCGGGGAGGCGACGCGGCGGCGCCATGCGCCGGACGATTCCGTGTCTCGGTAGAGAAACGGTTTACGGTTGGTAGACTGGGAACTGACCGCCGCGGAACCGCCGCAGCCGGGCCGGCGTCTGGCCGTCCAACCAGTCCACGAGCTCGCGGAAGCTGACGCAGCGCACCTCCGGCAGCCGGCAGACCCTGAGCACCACGCGCGCGAGCGCCTTGTCATAGGCCCAGTGATTCCAGGTCTCGAAGTGGTTTGCGAACGACAGCGGCGCCCGGTCGCCGCGGTACGTCGTCCGGAAGGCGCGCAGGAGGCTGAGGTAGGTCTCCCGCTCGATCGCCGGCGCGCGCGACGGAGACGCGCTGACGGCGCCGGTCTGGTTCGCGAAGAAGTTGTAATCCATCGAGATGACTGGGAACGTGTGCCCGACGAACGGGATCTCGAGCAGCGGCACGCTCCAGATCGCTCCCTCGCGCCGAGGCCATGCGCCGAGCGGTGCGAGCTGGCTGGCGTCGTAGCGAAAACCGCGGCGGGCGAGCACCGGATACAGGACACGGAACGAGCCCTGCAGGCACGGGGTCCGGCCTCCGACGATCTCGCCGCGGCCGAAGGGCAGCTTGACGGCCCGGTGCAAACCGTTGTTCGCGGCGGCATGGAAGAGCAGGCGGTCGAACTGGTCGAGCTCGCTGCTCCAGTCGCGGGCCGTCCAGCCTGTGACGGCGCTTTGGTACGGACCGCAGAAGTGGCCGTTGTAGTGCGTGCCGATCTCGTTTCCCTCGCGATAGGCGGCCGCGATCTGGCGGCTCGTGCCGGCCACGACCTGACGCGCGGAGCGGCCGCCATCGGGGCGGGCGAACCAGATGTCCGAGCTGCCGCGTGCATGCCGCGGCGGCCGGTAGAGCAAGCGCCGCTCTTCGGCGAGCAGGTAAACGCCGCTGACGAAGAAGGTGAAGTGAGCCTGCGCCCTCCGGGCGATTTCGCGCCAGTAGGGCCAGAGCTGCGTGCCGCCCGAGCCGTCGAACGAGACGACGAGGAACTGCGGCGACCGCGTCGCGGCGGGCCGTCGCGAGCGAAGGTGATGCGGAGGCGCCGGCGCAGGGGCCGCCGTGATGGCGCGATGGCGAGCGTTCTGACGACCTCCCGCCCCGAGGTGGGCGACCGCGAAGAGGCCGGCCCCGACGACCGCAAGCACGACTGCGCTGCGAGCGAGCACGATTCGATCGTTCAGGAGCGCGGCTCAGTAAAGGTTCAGCCTCGGTCCACGCAGGGCGGCCAACGCCGAGCCTCCAAATTGCGACATTTTT
>Ga0066709_100003040_pt1 | contig 12643 bp, 14 predicted proteins | sample GraSoiAngelo_158_FD_79665 | JGI IMG/M metagenome (GOLD analysis project Ga0066709, IMG submission 79665) | Grasslands soil microbial communities from the Angelo Coastal Reserve, California, USA - 14_1009_16_30cm | ecosystem: Environmental > Terrestrial > Soil > Grasslands | place: USA... | reverse complement strand
TGCCGTCGATCGCCGAGCCGATGGAAGGCTTCGTGCAGCTGAATCACTTCTCGCCGTACAACCCCGACGCGAACATGCAGGCCTACAACGCGCGCTTCAAGAAGAAGTTCGGCACCGACGCCAACATCGCCGCCGGCTCCTACGACGCGGTGCTCTTCTGGGCGGCGGCCGTCGAGAAGGCCAAGTCGTTCGACTCCGACAAGGTCGCCGAAGCCCACGAGGGCATGTGCGTCGACAACACGCACATCGGCCGCCAGTGCATCCGCAAGGAAGACCATCAGGTCATCATGGACATGCACCTCTACCAGGTGAAGGGCGGCAAGAACCTGCCGATCGCCCGCATCGCCGGCAACGACTCGATCGGCGAGGCGATGGTGGGCAAGGACCCCGTGGAAGGGTTCACCTGGGAGATCAAAAAGAAGTAGTTGGATTACGTCGTCGCGGTCCTGCTGCCGCAGCTCCTGCACGGCCTCGTCTTCGGCGCCGCGCTGGGGCTGCTGGCGCTGGGCCTGACCGTGATCTTCGGGCTGCTCGGCGTCATGAACTTCGCCCACGGCGAGCTGTACATGCTGGGCGCCTACGCCGGGATCGCCGTGATCGGCGTGACCCACTCGTTCTGGGCGGCGCTCGTGGTGGCGCCGCTGGCGGTCGGCGCGATCGGTGCCTTGACCGAGGTGACGATGCTCCGGCCGCTCTATCGTCGTGAGCCGCTCTACGGCCTCATCCTGACGTTCGGCCTGGCCCTCGTATTCCGCGAAGGCGCCCGCCAGATCTGGGGCGGCGACATGCGACGCATCATGCCGCCGTTCACGGGCTCGACGCCGCTGCTCGGCATGACCTATCCGAACTACCGCTTGTTTCTCCTGGTGGCGTCCTCGGTGCTCCTGCTGGCGATCTGGCTCTTTTTCACCCGCACGCGCGCGGGCGTCCTGGTCCGGGCCGCGGTGCAGGACGCCGAGATGCTCGACGGGCTCGGCGTCAACGTGCCCCGCGTCTTTACCCTGACGTTCGCGGGCTCGGCCGCCCTCGCCGCGCTGGCCGGGCTCCTGCTCGCGCCCATCTTCACGGTCTACCCGCAGATGGGCGTGGAGATGATCCTGCTCGCGTTCATCGTCGTGATCCTCGGGGGCATGGGCTCGATGGGCGGCTCGGTGGTCGCCGCCGTCGTCATCGGGCTCGCGCAGAGCCTCCTGACGCTCTGGATGAACCCGCAGCGCGTCGCGATCGCGATCTTCACGATCATGATCGTGATCCTGATCGTGCGGCCGCGGGGATTCTTCGGCCGGGAGGGCGTGCTTGAGTAGAGCCGTTTATGCGCGCGTGTTTTCGCGGTGGGCGGTGATCGTATGGTTATTACTGATGCTGCTGCCGGCCCTGCCCTTCATGTCGAAGTTCTATCTGCTGCTCGCCTTCGATGCACTGCTGTTCGGGACGATCGCGATGAGCCTCGACCTCCTGATGGGCTATACCGGGCTCGTCTCCTTCGGCCACGCCGCGTTCTTCGGGCTCGGCGCCTACGCGAGCGCGGCCCTGCTGGAGCGCGGGATCGTGTCGCTCTGGGCGTGTCTGCTCCTCGCGGTGCTGGTCGTCGGCCTCTACGCGCTCGTGGTCAGCTTCTTCGCCACGGCGCGGCGCGGGATCTACTTCGCGCTGCTCACCCTGATCTTCGCCGAGGTCGTGTACACGTTCTTCCGCTACACGCAGACCTTTGGCGGCTCGGACGGCATCCAGGGCGTTGCCGCCCCGCGCCTCGTCGGCGACGTCGCGATCGACTCGCCGCTGCGCAACTACTACCTCGTCCTGGTCTACCTGGGGCTCGCCTACCTCGCGTGCCGCGTGCTCGTCACCTCGCACTTCGGCCGGGTCCTCGTCGCGATCCGCGAGAACGAGGACCGCGCGCGCTTTCTCGGCTACAACGTCCAGCGCTACAAGATGGCCGTGTGCATGATCTCGGCGCTCCTCACCGGCCTCGGCGGCGCGCTCTACCCCGGGCGCTCGGCCTTCGCGACCCCCGACCTCATGCTGTGGACCGTGTCGGGCGAGTTCATCATCATGGTCATGATCGGCGGGCTGGGCACCTTGGCCGGTCCCGTCGTCGGCGGCGCGTTCTTCGTCCTGCTCCAGGAGAAGGTCTCGTCGTACGTGGACTGGTACTTCATCGTGATCGGCCTCGTGCTGATCTTCATCGTCCTGTTCATGCCCAGGGGCCTGCTCGGGATCCGCGACCTCCTCGGCGGGCGGCGATGGCGCACGACGGCGTAGTCCTCGAGGTCGACTCGGTCTCCAAGAGCTTCGGCGCCCTCGCGGCGCTCTCGCGGGTGAGCTTCGCCGTCCGGCAGGGCCAGATCTTCTCGGTGATCGGGCCGAACGGCGCGGGCAAGTCGACGCTCTTCAACGTCATCTCCGGGCTCCACGTGCCGACCGTCGGTCGCGTGCGGTTCCGGGGCCGCGAGATCGCCGGGTTCTCGCCGGAGGCGATCAACCGCCTCGGCATCGCCAAGACCTTCCAGATCACGAACATCTTCCCAGAAATCTCGGTCTTCGAGAACGTGCGCGTCGCCGCGCAGTCGCGCGCGCGCGAGTCGGGGCGGCTCGCGTCGCTCTGGCGCCTGCCCGACGTCGAGGCCGGCGCGGCCGGGCTCCTGCGCGCGTTCGGGCTCGACGCCAAGCGCCACGAGCTCGCCGAGAACCTCTCGCACGGCGAGCAGCGCTACCTCGAGATCTGCCTGGCGCTCGCCACCGAGCCCACGCTCGTGCTCCTGGACGAGCCCACGGCGGGCATGACGCCGGGCGAGACGAAAGAGGCCACGGCGCTGATCAGAAAGATCGCGGCGGCGCGCGGCCTCACGGTGCTCCTGATCGAGCACGACATGTCGGTCGTCATGGGGATCTCGGACCGGGTCGCGGTGCTCCACTTCGGCGAGAAGATCGCCGAAGGCGCGCCGGAGCAGGTCCGGAACGATCCGCAGGTGATCGAAGCGTATCTGGGACCGCCGGAGGCCTGACATGTTGACCGTATCGCAGCCTGAAATGTTGACCGTATCGCGGAATCGAGGAGCGCCACGGCTTCGCCGGGGCGCTTCCGAGCGCGGGGGGTTTGGGGGGCCCTTCGAGGCCCCCCAATAATAATAATGCTGACGATCAAAGACGTGCACGCCGGCTACGGCGCGACGCCGATTCTCTTCGGCGTGTCGCTCGAGGTGCGCGCCGGCGAGGCCGTCGCGCTCCTCGGCCGCAACGGCATGGGCAAGACCACCTTGATGAAGACCGTGATGGGGTTCCTGAAGCCCCGGCGTGGGACGATCGAGCTCGACGGCGTGGATCTGACGCGGCGAGCGCCGCACGAAATCGCCCGACTCGGCGTCGGCCTCGTTCCCGAGAACCGGCGCGTCTTCGCGGGGCTCAGCGTCCGGGAAAATCTCGAGCTCGGCCTCTCGGCCGCCCCCGACCGCTCGGCCGCGCTCCGGAGCCGGCGGCTCGACGACGTGTTCCATCACTTTCCGCGGCTTCGCGAGCGGATCGAGCAGCCCGGCAAGACGCTCTCCGGCGGCGAGCAACAGATGCTGGCGATCGCGCGCGTCATGATGGCGGGGGCGCGGCTGATCCTCATGGACGAGCCCACGCAGGGCCTGGCGCCCGCGTTCATCCGGCACATCCGTGACATGATCTCGGAGCTGAAGCGCCTGGGAGTGACCGTGCTGCTGGTCGAGCAGAACGCGCGGGTCGCGCTCGCCGTCTGCGACCGCGGCTACATCATGGAAAAGGGCTCGATCGTCTTCGAAGCCTCCTCGCGAGAGCTCCGCGAGAGCCCGGTGACGCGTGAGAAGCTGGGCGTCTAACGCGATCCTGGGGGCGAGCCGTCGCGAGGCGCTGATCCGCGCCGCGCTCGCGATCGTCCTGCTGGGCGCGGTCGTCGTGTTCCTGCCGCTGCGGCGCGCCGGCGAGGACGGCGGCCACCACGGCCTCGCGCCCGCCCTGGACCCGTTCGAGAAGGCCGGCATCGTCGAGCTCAAGGAAGGCCAGCAGGCGCCCGCGTTCACGCTCGCCACCCTGCCCAGCGGGTCCGCGTCGCTGGCGGACCACCGCGACAAGCTCGTCGTCCTCAACTTCTGGGCCACCTGGTGCCACCCCTGCGCGCTCGAGATGCCGTCGCTGGAGGCGCTGTGGCGGCGCTACCAGGCGCGGGGGCTGGTCGTGCTCGCGGTCTCGGTGGATCGCGGGTCGCCCCGAGGGCTACTCGAGCCCTACGTGCGCAACCTGAAGCTCACGTTCCCGATTCTCCTGGACCCGGATTCGAAGACGTCCAACGGCTGGCGGGTGACGGCCCTCCCGGCCACGTTCCTCGTCCGCCCGGGCGGCGAGGTCACGGGAATGGCGGTGGGGGCGCACGAATGGAACAGCGACGAGATGCGGGCGCTCGTCGAGCGCCTCCTGCCCGGCTCGCACGGTCACGAGTGACGAAAGAGAGCCTATTACTAGACGGAGGGACGAAAATGTTCACGAGCGATCGCCGCGGATTCCTCAAAGGCACGGCCGCGAGCCTCGTGGTCGCCGGGTTCGCCGGCGCCGCGCGGGCGGCTGCCGCGCAAACCGGGGGCATGAAGATGAAGCCGACAGCGCAGGACGTCCTCCTCGTGATCGACGTGCAGAACTGCTTCACGCCCGGCGGCTCGCTGGCGGTGAAGGAAGGCGACCAGGTCATCCCGCTCATCAATCGGCTCGCCGCCGGCTTCGAGCACGTCGTGCTCACGCAGGACTGGCACACGCCGGGCCACGTGTCGTTCGCGTCGTCCCACCCGGGCAAGAAGCCGTTCGAGACCACCCAGCTCTCGTACGGAACCCAGGTGCTCTGGCCGGATCACTGCGTGCAGGGCACGCCGGGCGCCGACCTGCACAAGGATCTCCGGATCCCCCACGCCGAGCTGATCATCCGCAAGGGCTATCGCAAGCAGATGGATTCCTATTCGGCGTTCTACGAGGCCGACGGCAAGACGCCGACGGGGCTCACGGGCTACCTGAAGGATCGCGGACTCAACCAGGCCTTCCTCGTCGGGCTCGCAACCGACTTCTGCGTGGCGTGGTCCGCGATGGACGCGCGCAAGGCGGGCTTCGGCGCGCTCGTGATCGAGGACGCGTGCCGCGGCATCGACGCCGACGGCTCGCTCGCCAAGGCGTGGAAGGACATGCTGGGCGCCGGCGTCAAGCGCATCAAGTCTTCCGATCTCGCGGTCTAGTACTCGTCTCTGAGCGTCAGCACGAGAGAGGCGGGCAGGGCCTGGCACAGGGCAGGGCTCCGCCCGGTCTCGCTTGCCGCCGTTCGTAGCCCATTCGGGCTAACACGATCGCGAGAACTCAAGCGGCTCTTAAGCCGGCGCGCCGCTACGAGATGGCGCGAGCGATCAGGAACGCGGCGGCGGCGGCGAGGCCGCCGATCAGGATCGTCTGCAGCGCGGTGCGCACCGGCCAGACGCCCGTGAGGCGACCTCGGATCCACCCGAAGACGGCCAGCGCGGTGCCGGTCACCGCGATGGACCACGGCAGCGCGCCCTGCGCACTCGATCGCAGCATGTAAGGGCAGAGCGGAATGAGGCCGCCCACGATGTAGGCGGCGGCGATGACCGCGCCGCTCGTCACCGCCCGCCGGGGGTCGGGCTGCACGAGCCCGAGCTCGAAGCGCAGCATGAAGTCGCGCCACGCCTCCGGGCGTCGGCGCAGGGCTTCGACGACGGGCGCGCTCTGCTCGGCCGTGACGCCGTAGCGTTGCAGCAGCTCTTCGATTTCCAAGGCCTCGATCTCCGGCTTCTGCTGGATCTCGAGCTCCTCGCGCTCCCGCTCACTGGCGTAGTGCTCGACGTCGCTCTTGCCGGCCAGATAGCCCCCCAGGCCCATCGCGATCGAGCCGGCGACGATCTCGGCGAGGCCGGCGGTCACGACCACCGCGGTCGAGTCGACGGCGCCGGTGAGGCCGGCGGCCAGCGCGAACGGAACGGTGAGGCCGTCCGACAGTCCGATGACGGCGTCCCGCACCACGAGACCGGCGGTGAAGTGCTGCTCCACGTGCGGCGTGTACGGCATAGGCCCATCTCCCGCGCTGATCGCACCGGCAGAGGCCGGCGCGCTCTGCCCTGCTACATTGGTCGAATGAAAACGTACCTGGTCGTCTTCGCGAGTGTGCTCGTCGCCGAGCTAGGTGACAAGACCCAGATCGCCACCTTGCTCTACGCCACCGACCCCGCGGCGGGCAAGCTCGGCGTGTTCCTCGCGGCCGCGGCGGCCCTGGTGCTCTCGAGCGCGATGGCGGTCGCGGTCGGCGCCCACGCCGGCGACTGGATCTCGCCGAGGGTCCTCCGGACGGTGGCCGGGCTCGGCTTCGTCGCGGTCGGTGTCTGGGTGCTCCTCGCGTGAGCGCGTCAGCGTAACGCGCGCACCCTCACGCTCACTTCCCGCGAACCGTCAGGACCGGACACGGCGCGGCCGCAACGACTCGATCCGCCACGCTGCCGACGAACAGCTTGGCCAGCCCCGTGCGTCCGTGCGTGCCCATCACGACCAGATCGACACGTCGGGCCCGCGCGAACCGGATGATCTCCTCGTGCGGCGCTCCCTCGAGCAGGAATCCCCTCGCGCGGACGCGCGCCTTCCTGGCGTGCGCCAGCAGCTTGTCGAGCTGCTTCTGCGCGAACGCGCGCGCCGACGCCGCGAGGTCGTCGTACATCTTCGGCGAGATGTAGGCGTCGCCGGGCACCGGTACGATCGGGCTGATGACGTGGACCACGAAGAGCTCGGCGCGATGCGATTTCGCCATCTCGATCGCCTTCAGAAAGGCGGCCCGTGATGCTCGGGAGAAGTCGGTCGGGTGCAGAATGCGACGAGTCATCGGCAGCCTCCGCGGAAATCAGTACAGGTGACAGGCGACGGCGTGTCCGGGTGTCATCGCCTTGAGCGCGGGGTCGACCCGCGAGCACTGCTCCATCGCGAATGGGCAGCGCGGGTGGAAGTGGCACCCCGACGGCGGATCAATCGGCGACGGCACCTCGCCGCTCAGAATCATGTCGTCGCGCGGCGCGTCCGGGTCGGCCGGCAGCGCGGCCGCGAACAGCGCCTTCGTATACGGATGGAGCGGACGCCGGTACAGCGACTCGGTGTCGGCGTGCTCCACGATCCGCCCGAGGTACATGACCGCGGTGCGGTGGGCGATGTAGCGCACCGTCGCCAGGTTGTGCGCGACGAGCAGGAAGCTCAGCTGATGCCTCGCCTGCAAATCTTTCAACAAATTCATGATCTGCGCGCGGATCGACACGTCGAGCGCCGAGACCGGCTCGTCGAGCACGATCAGCTCGGGCTTCGCGGCCAGCGCGCTGGCGAGCGCGATCCGCTGTCGCTGGCCGCCGCTGAACTCGTGGGGGTAACGCGCGGCCGCGCTCAGCGGCAGTCCCACCTGGTGCAAGACCTCTTCGACCCGCTCGAGCTTGCCGGTGCGCGTGACGCGCCGGTTCACCACGAGCGCCTCGGCGATCGTCTCCCGGACGCGCAGGCGCGGATTCAGGGACGACCACGGATCCTGGAAGACCGCCTGGACTCGCGTGTGGTAGCGGCTCAGGTCCGCGCCGCGCAGCGCGTGGACGTCCTGACCGTCGAGGAGCACGCGCCCGGCGGTCGGCTGCTCGAGCCGCAGCAGCAGGCGCGAGGTCGTCGTCTTCCCGCAGCCGGACTCGCCGACCAGGCCGAGGGTTTCCTGGCGCCCGATCGTGAAGCTGATCCCGTCGACGGCCTTCACGTGGCCCGTGGTTCGCGCGATGAGCACGCCGCGGGTGACCGGGAAGTGCTTGGCGAGGTTCTCGACGCGGATCAGCGGCTCGGTGGCGATGGCTCGATCCTCCAGCACGCGGCCTCGTGCGCCGGCCCGACCGGCATGGTCGGAGGGTACTCGCGGCGGCAGCGATCGTCCACGTACGCGCAGCGATCGGCGAAGCGGCAGCCGGTCGGCAGATCGTGGAGCGGCGGCGGCTGGCCCTCGATCGACGGCAGCCGCGCCACGCTGCCCTCCATGCGCGGCACCGAGGCCATCAGCGCCTCGGTATAGGGATGGCGCGGCGCCCGGAAGAGCGCACGCGTAGGCCCCGTCTCCACGATCCGCCCGGCGTACATCACCGCGACCCGGTCGCACATGCGCGCGACGATCCCGAAGTCGTGCGTGATGAAGAGCATCGCGAGCCGGGTCCGCGCCTGGATCTCTTTGAGGAGCGCCAGGTACTGGAGCTGGATCGTCACGTCGAGCGCGGTCGTGGGCTCGTCGGCAATGAGCACCAGGGGCTCCCCGGCCACGGCGATGGCGCCGACGACCCGCTGCTTCATGCCGCCGCTCATCTGATGCGGATAGGCGCGCATCCGCTGCTCGGGTGCGGCGACCTTCACGCGGCGCAGCGCCTCCTCGGCGCGGGCCGCGAGCGAACTCTCGCCGTCGGGGTGATGCAGCCGCAGCGCCTCGAGGATCTGGTCGCCGATGGTGAACACGGGATTCAAGGACGTCTGAGGATCTTGCAGGATCATCGAGACTCGACGCCCGCGCACGCGGCGCATCTCCGCCTCGCTCTTGGTGACGAGGTCCTCGCCCTCGAGGAGCACCTGGCCCTCGACGATGCGCCCGGCGGGCTCGGGCAGGAGACGCACGATCGAGAGCCCCGTCATCGTCTTGCCGCAGCCCGATTCGCCGACCAGGCCCAAGGTCTCGCCCTCGCGCAGCGCGAAGCTCACGCCGTCCACGGCGCGCACCACACCCCAGCGCGTGTAGAGGTAGGCGCGGAGGCCTCGGACCTCCAGCACGACCGCCGGGTCGGTACCCAACAGACCGTTCCTCAGACCTGCCTGAGACGCGGATCCAGCCAGTCGCGCAGCCAATCGCCGAACAGGTTGAAGGCGAGCACGACCAGCATGATGGCGGCGCCGGGCACCACCGAGAGCCACCAGGCGCTCGCGATGTGGCTGCGGCCGTCGGACACCATCTGGCCCCACGACGGCGTCGGCGGCGGGATCCCGGCGCCGAGGAAGGAGAGCGAGGCTTCCACGATGATGACGAATCCGATATGGAGCGTCAGCAGCACCATGAACGTGTTGAGGACGTTCGGCACGATGTGAACGGCCATGATCCTCAGATGCGAGCAGCCGTGGACTCGAGCCAGCGCGACGAAGTCGCGGGCCTTCACGGCCAGCACCTCGCCGCGCACGACGCGGGCGAAGCGCGCCCAGATGAGGACCGTAATCGCGATGGCGATCGTCCGGAGGCCCGGACCGAGGCTCACGGCCAGCAGCAGCGCGATCAGGATGGTCGGGAACGTCAGGGTCGCGTCGACGGCGCGCATGAGGAAGCTGTCGGTTCGGCCTCCGAGATAGCCGGAGACGATGCCGACGATCAGCCCGATTCCGCCGCCGGCCAGCAGCGCCACCGCGGCGACGATCAGGCTCACGCGCGCGCCATAGAAGAGACGGCTCAGCAAGTCGCGGCCGAGGACGTCGGTCCCGAGCAGGTGCTTCGTGCTCCCGCCCGCTTCCCAGGCCGGTGGGAGCAGCTTGTCGGGCAGCGACTGCTCCGTGGGCGAATGTGGGGCGATGAGGGGCGCCAGCACGGCGACCAGCACCATGACGGCGATGATGACGAACGAGACCCACGGCAGCCGCGCGAGATCGCCGCGCGGCCGGGGATGATCGGATGCATCGGTCGTCGTCGAGGCGAAGCCGGCGTCGATCCGCTCTTCGACCCGCGCCATCTATGCGTACCGGACCCTGGGGTCCAGGTAGGCGTAGACGATGTCCACGCCGAGGTTGACGCCGAGCACGATGATCGCCTTCAGCAAGATCACGGCCTGCAGCAGCGGGTAGTCCCGGAAGATGACCGCCTCGTAGGTCAGCCGTCCGACCCCCGGCCACGCGAACACCGTCTCCGTCACGATCGCGCCGGTGATCAGGAGCGCGAAATAGACGCCGAACAGGGTCGTGACGGGGATCAGCGCGTTCCGGAGACAGTGCTTCCAGATGACCACGGTCTGCGAGAGGCCTTTGAGCCGCGCGAGCTTGACGAACTCGCTGCCCATCACCTCGAGGAGGCTCGAGCGGACCAGGCGCATCATGCCGGCCACCAGGAACAGGCCGAGCGTGATCGTCGGCAGCACGTAGTGACTCGGGCCGCCCATGCGCGACGAAGGAAGCAGGCCGAGCTTGATGCTGAAGATGTAGATCAGCACGATGCCGAGCCAGAACGACGGCGTGGCGATCCCGAGCACGGCGATGGCGCCCGAGACGCGATCGACGATCGTCCCGCGATAGACGGCCGCCAGCACGCCGAGAGGAATCGCGAGCGCGAGCGCGCCGACCATCGCCAGCGGCAGGAGCCGAAGCGTATTGGGAAGCCGCTCGAAGAAGACTTCGGTCGCCGGCTTGCGGTAGCGGATCGACTCGCCGAGGTCGCCCCGGACCGCTCCTGAGATGAACAGGTACAGCTGCTCGTGGACGGGCCGGTCGAGCCCGAGTGCGCGCAGGAGATGCGCGCGGTCCTCCTGGGTGGCGTCCTCACGCAGGAGGAGATCCGCGGGGTTACCGCTCACGCGCGCCAGCGCGAAGACGATCAGCGCGAGGACGAAGAGGAGCAGTACGCTCTGAGCGAGGCGCCGGAGGATGAATCGCTGCACGGTCAGCCCGCCTCAGGGCCAGGGCTTCGCTTCCGGGCGCGGCATGCGCTCGGTCACGTCGCCGAATTCGTGGCGCCCGGGGATCGGCTTGAAGTACCCGACGCTCTTGGGGTTCACCGCCCAGGTACCCATGCCCTCGACGATCGGCACGGCGATCCAGCTCTTGGCCACGAGCTCGATCATGCGGTTCGTCGCCGCCGTGCGCTTCGCGTCGTCCTTCTCCGAGACGATCGCCTCGTAGGCCTTGTCGGCGTCCACGCAGAGCGCAGGGCAATTCTGGGGATCGCCGAAGAGGTGCTGGACTCCCTTGGAGACGAACGTGGTGGCGTAGCGCGGGATCGGCTCCGGCCGGCCGGCGGTGCGGTACATCGACGCCGTGCCCACCAGCCCCTTCTGCTCGCCGCGCCCCATCGGGTCGAACGCGCCCCATTCCACGGTCTTCATCTCGACCTTGACGCCGACCTTCTCCCAGAAGCCGGCGACGGCTTCGCCGATCGGGACCATGAACGGCGTGCCCGGAAGCGCGGTGTTCCAGAACGTCAGCTTGAAGCCGCTGCCGTGGCCCGCCTCGGCGAGAAGCTGCTTGGCGCGGGCGGGGTCGTAGCGCAGCGCCGTGCGCGACCAGTCCTCCCAGCGCGGGATGGTCATGTCGCTCGAGTACTTGAACGCCGCGAACGGCATCGGCCACCGCGCTTCCTTGCCCATCACGTGGTCGATGATCTGCTGGCGGTCGATGGCGAGCGAGAGCGCCTCGCGGACGCGGACATCGTTGAGCGGCGAGGCCTTCGTCTCCGGCCGGTAGAGGCCCCAGAACTGATAGACCGCCTGCATCGTGCCCGGCACGCTGACGATCTTCATCCCGCCGGCGCGCGTCTCCTTCACGGCCTCGGGCCCGATGCTCGCGATCGCCGCCTCGCCCGTGCGGACCATCGCGAGACGCGTGCTCTGCTCGGGCACGAGCAGCAAGGTCAGCCGCTTGAACTGCGGCGTGCCGCGCCAGTGCGGATAGGTGACGGCCTCGTACTCGATGCGGTCACCCGGGACGCTCTGGACGAACTTCCACGGGCCGCTGCCGACCGGCTTGTCGCGGAACCCCTTGGCACCCACGGTCTCGATGTACTTCTTCGGCATGACCGAGCCTTCCATGAAAACGGCCCGGGAGAGGCTGGCCGCGAACTGCGGGATGACGCCCTTGGTGTAGACGCGGACGGTCAGGTCGTCGACGACATCGATATGATCGACCGCCCGCCGAAGCGCGGCGGCGCCCGACGAGATCGACTCCGGCGACATGACCCGCTCGAGGCTGAACTTCACGTCCTGCGCGGTGACCGGGTCGCCGTTGTGGAAGCGCTGGCCCTTGCGGAGGTAGAAGGTCCAGCTCTGGCCGTCGGCGGCGAGCTGCCAGCGCTCGGCGACGCCCGGGCCGATGCCGCCGTTCTCGAGATCGAAGCCGACCAGCGAGTCCCAGATCGGCGCTTGATAGTGCGCGTGCGGCGCGCGCGTGTCCATGATCGGATCCATGACCTGGGCGCCCAGGGTGTCCAGGGCGATGACGAGCGTGTCCTTGTCGGCGGCCTGCGCCGATGGAAGCTCGCCCGCGACCAGAAGACCGCTCAGCGCCAGGGCCAACAGGCTCCATGTGCGCATCTTTTTCTCCTTGCACGTTCGGCGCGTCTCGGCCGGCGGGGCCCCAGCTCCGCGACGGCCCGCAGCGCGGTGCCGCATTCTTCACAACGCGATGGCCTGGTGTCAAGCCACGGGACCGCGATTTTTCATCCTGATCTCATCGTCCGTTCATGCTGACGGCTGCCTGGAGGAATGGAAGACTGAGCAAGACCCGCCCTGGCGCCGCCCCGCGCTCCCGTGCTACGCTTCGCGCCTCCGGACCCGAATTCCACGACGACGAGGGCAACGGTGCCACCCGGCATGACAAGCCTCGAGATTCGAGACCCGCGCCTGAC
>Ga0066709_100003039_pt1 | contig 12650 bp, 11 predicted proteins | sample GraSoiAngelo_158_FD_79665 | JGI IMG/M metagenome (GOLD analysis project Ga0066709, IMG submission 79665) | Grasslands soil microbial communities from the Angelo Coastal Reserve, California, USA - 14_1009_16_30cm | ecosystem: Environmental > Terrestrial > Soil > Grasslands | place: USA... | reverse complement strand
GAAAATCGCCGTCGTAATGCCGGCGTATCGCGCCGAGAAGACGCTCGAGGAATGCTTCCGCGCGATTCCCCGCGACGTGGTCGATGCCGTCCTGCTAGTCGACGACGCCAGCGACGACGCGACCCTCGAGGTCGCGCGGCGGCTCGGCATCGCCGCGCATCGGCACCCTGAGAATCGGGGCTACGGCGCCAACCAGAAGACCTGCTACGCCCTCGCGCTGGCGGAAGGTGCCGACATCGTGGTGATGCTTCATCCCGACTATCAGTACGATCCGAGGCTGATCACGGCGATGGCCGCTATGGTCGCCTCGGGCGTGTACGACGTCGTCATCGGTTCGCGCATCCTCGGCAACACCGCACTCGCCGGCGGAATGCCCGGATACAAGTACATCGCCAACCGTGTGCTTACCGCAGTGCAGAATCTGGTCGTCGGCACGAAACTCTCCGAATTCCACACCGGCTATCGCGCGTTCGCGCGCAAGGTCATCGAGACGCTTCCGCTGGTGGCCAATTCACAGGATTTCATCTTCGACAACCAGATGCTGATCCAGGCCCATGCCTTCGGGATGCGGATCGGCGAGATCTCCTGCCCGACGAAGTATTTCGACGAAGCCAGCAAGATCAGCTTCGGCCGCTCGGTGGTCTACGGCTTCGGCGTGCTCTGGACCAGCATTCAATATCGGCTATGGCGCTGGCGGCTCGCGCAGCCGGGCATCTTCTCGACGCGACCTGAGCTCAGGCTCGCGCCGGCGACCGAAACGCGACCTGCGACGGCATGACCCGCCCGGGCCGGTTGGCGTCGCTGCAGCCGGCGCTGTCCACGTCGATCGTATTGACGCTCGCGATCGCCGTCGGCGCATGGCTGCGCTGGTACCAACTCGGCATCCAGGTGCTCGTCGACGACGAGTGGCACGCCGTGCACAGGGTGCTCCATTCCGACGCCTGGGGCATCGCGACGACGTTCGGCTTCGCCGACCACAGCATCCCGCTCACGCTCTACTACCGGGTGCTCGCCCTGCACGGCGGCCTGACCGAGTGGGTGATGCATCTGCCGATGCTGATCGCGGGTGTGGCGCTGCTCATCGTCGCCGCGCTCTCGCTGCGCCGCCAGATAACGCCCACGGTGGGCGCGACGTGGGTGGTGCTGCTCGCGATCTCGCCGCTTCTGGTCTATCAGAGCAAGACCGCACGACCGTACGCGCTCACGAGCCTGCTCGCCTTCATCGCGATCGTCGCATTCCGCCGCTGGTGGCAACGAGACGGCTCGTCCCCGGCCTTGGCCGCGACCTATGTCGCAGCGACATTTCTCGCCGCCTGGCTGCATCCGGTCACGCTGCCCTTCACCCTGCTGCCCTTCGCCTATTACGGGACGCGCTCGCTTCTCGCCACGTCGGAGCGCCCGAGCGCGCGGTCAAGCTTGATCCGCCTGCTCGGGCTCGGTGGCGTCACCGCGGTGATGCTGGCGGCCGCCCTCGCGCCACCGCTGACGAACGACTGGGTGCGGTTCTCCGCGAAAGCCGGTGCGGATGCGGTCACGCCGGAGAGCGTCTACCGCACGCTGCTCATGCTCTTCGGAGTCACACAGCCCGCGCTCCTCGTCGTGCTGAGCGCGCTGACTGCGCTGGGGGTTTATCGGCTCTGGCGGCGCGACCGCGACCTGGTCGGCTACCTCGGCACGGTAACGCTCGGCGCCGCGATCGCGATCGCCGCGGCCCGGCCGCAGTGGATTCACCATCCGGGCGTGCTGGCGCGCTATCTGCTGCCGGCGCTGCCATTTCTGCTGCTATTTCTCGCCGAGGGCGTGGTTGCGTGCCTCGAGCCGTTGCGGCGACCGGCGCTGCAGGGGTGCACGGTCCTGGTCGTTGCCGCGCTGCTGTCGTGGGCCGGGCCGATGCCGGATTACTTCTATCGGCCCAATCAGTTCATGGGCCATTTGCGGTTTCAGTACGATTACGATCCCGCGCACAACCCCTACGTGCTCGAGATTCCGCGAGATCCCGTTCCCGACTTCTACCGGCAGCTCGTGCAAAAACCGCCGCGAACCCTGACGCTGATCGAGGCGCCGTGGCGGCTCGAGTCGAACTTCGACCCGCATCCGTGGTACCAGGAGCTCCATCGCCAGTACGTGAAGATCGGCTTGGTCACGCCGGTATGCGGCGTGCGCGATTTCGGAGAATATCCCGCGACCGTGCGCGCGCTTCGCTTCCGCCAGTTTGCACACCTGAGCGAGATCCTCGCCGGCAAGTCGTACGGCGCCGATTATCTGGTCATGCACGTCGTGCCCTGGAAGACGCCGCCGGATGCCGAGCTCGAATGGCCCGACGTGCAGGCGTGCCTGCCGGCGATCGAGACGAAGCTCGGGGCGCCGATCTATCGCGATGCGCAGATCGTCGTGTTTGCGCTCAAGCGGCCGGGCCGAGCGCCGTAGCCCGGGATGAGCCGCGAATCCCGGGTCGAGTCAAAGGAGAGCGGTCACCGCCGTTTCAGCTCGTCGGTCGCAAGTCTCAGCGCCGCGACGAAATGCGCATTGGCTTCTTCCCCCCGTCCCAGCCGCCCGAGCATCTCGCCCAAGGCGAGGTGCGTGCGCCAGTGGTTGTCCAGGGCGAGGCTCGCTTCGAGATACGTCTGCGCCTTCCCCCACAACTGCTGTCGCTCGCAGAGCGTGCCCAGCACGCGCAGCAGCGCCGCATCGCGATTGTGCGTCGCGAGCCAACGCTCGGCTTGCTCGAGCTGGCGCGTCGCATCGCCAAGCCGGCATTCGCCGTAGAGCTCGACCAACTCCGAATCCCATTCGCGATCGAGGCTTCGCGCGATGATCTCGACGGCCTCGCGGTCGCCGCCAAGCTGCTGGAAACTCTGTGCCGCCGCCCGCGCGATCTTGGGATTGATCCGCGTCGCCTCGGGCAGGCGATTCCACGCGTCGCGCAGGCCCGCCGCGTCGCTGGCGAGTGCGCGCAGCTGCTCGCGCTGCGCGGCGATCTTCACCTGCTCGCCCTGCGCCGCATCGAACACGCCGCGCTTGACCAATTGCTCGACCAGCGGCGAGATGTCGCCGAAGCGGCCCGTGGCGTGCGTCGCGCGGAGTTCCAGGCGCAGCGCCGCCGTGTGCATGCCGGCTTCGCGCTTGAGAGACTCGAGAATCCGCAGGGCTTCCGTGGCCTGGCCCCGCTCCAGCGCGATCTCCGCCGAGAGCGTCAGCCGCGGTACCGCCAGGCTCGCGGCCTGCACCTCGGGGCGGCCGAGAAATCCTTCTGCCGCTGCGTACTGGCGCACGTCGATCGCCGCGCGCGCGCCCACCAGCGCCGCGAGGCCGGATGCGTGCGGGAACACCAACGCCTCATTCGCGTGTTGCTGCGCCTTGCCGTAGCGGCCTTCGAGCAATGCGACCGCGGCGGCGTCGAGCTTGGCTCGCGATCGCGCCTCCTTCTGCCGGCGCCGCAACTGGCGCACCTGCCCGGGCAGCTTGACCGTATGCACGATGGCTCGCAGCACAAGGTAGAGCGAGACGAAGCCCGCGACGATGAGAACGAGCAGGAGGTTGAGGGAAAGCTCGACGCGGTACGGCGGCGCAACCAGCAGCGCGTAGCCGTTGTTGAGCTTCGCGGCCAGCGCGGCGACGACGGCAGCGACGGCGAGCAGGAGAAACCAGAACAGGAAGCGCATCCGGTTCGAGCCTCGCGCGGCTACCGCATGCGCTTCTCGCGCTGGAGCTGCAGCACGCGCACCGCGTCCAGGCTCCCTGCGAGCCCGGGCAGCTCGATGCTCATGTCGGTGGCGCGCAGCTCCTTGAGCAGCGTCTGCAGCGATTGCACCTGCTTCGACCGGGTATCGAAGCATTTCTTCAGCCACAGGTCGGCCGAGGACAGATCGGCGCGAAAGTTCGCCTGATCGCGAAACAACAGATCGAATCGTGCCGCGAGCAGGCGCAGCTTCAGGTTCTCGCGCAGGAAGAATTGCTGCGGCGGCGTAAGCAACGGCGCCTCCGGCCGGTCGAGATTCTCGATGCGCACGAGCTGCCGCAGCTCCTGCCAGGCTTCGCGCAGGAAACGGCGCGATGCCGACTCGTCTTTCGGCGGCGCGTCCGGCGTCGGCACCGGCAGCCTTTCCTCCAGCGCGAGGGGCAGCGAATCGACGGCGGCGATCGCCTGGTCGAGCCGCAGCGAGAGCCCCGGGACGTCGACGAACGGCACGGCCTTGAGACGATCCATATCGCGCCCGATCGCGCGCCGTAACGGCACGAACTGCGGCCGATCGAGGCGTTGGAGCTTGGCGTCGGCGACCTGCAATGCGGCGAGCGCGCCCGACACGTTGCCCGCGATCTGCAACTGCTGGCTCGCGAGCAGCAGCACCTGCTCGACTTCGGTCAGCGCCCACTCGTCACGCGAGGGCGCGAGCTCGCGATACAGTGCCTCGAGCGCTGCCTGTTGCGTCTGCGACTCGGCCAGCCGGTTCTCGAGCAGGGCGATCTTCGCCTGCGCATCGCGCAGGTTGTCCTGCGCGACCTTCACTGTCTCCTGCGTGACCTTGTCGGTCACCTCGAGCTGCGCCAGGTGTTGCGCGACGTCCAGACGCAGTTGGCGATCGCGGTTGTGCGCGTCGAGCCACACCGCGCCGATGGCTGCGGCGAGCACGATGGGGAGCGCGATCCGCAGCCAGCGCCGCGTACGCACGGGTTCGCGTGTGGGCAGCGGCGCGACCGCCGACGGCGAGCGAGCTTCGTCCTGGGGATCCGGCATGATGGGGGAATGCGGGCGCGCAACGCGTACGCGGTCGGACCGCGATCGCGTCGATTGTAGCAGGATCGCGCGTGCGCCTTCGGGCGTGTAGGTGCGCTACGCGAACGAGCGCGAGTAAGGGAAGTAACCGTTCCGCGGCGGACTCGGTACAATGACCCGCGTGGCGTTAGGGGCGCCACGCGATCCCGCCCGCCCGTATCGTGACCATCGTCTTTCTCATTGTCATCGTCGCGCTCGCGGCGCTCGCCGGCTATGTCATCGGAACGCGCCAGCGCTCCCCCGCGGCGGCCGTTCCGCCGCCCTCGCCGCCGGTCGCGTCAACCGCGCCCGCGACGATGCCGGCCACGGAGCCGCGCGCCGACGAGGGCTTCGGCGCGGAAAAGGCCCGCCTCATCCGCAGCCGCGACGCCGAGGCGTCAATGCTGCGCGGCGAGCGGGCTACGCGGGACGCGGCGCTGGGGCACTTGACCGAGCTCGCCCGCGAGCGCGAGCGCTTGTTGCGCGAGCTCGCTGATGCGCTTGGCGAAAGAGCGCGTTATCGCCAACTCGTGATCGACATCGAGACCAATGCGCCGCCGCCGATTCTCGCCGGCGTCGGCGAACCCGACGACCTGAAGTTGATCGTCGGCGTGGGCCCGGTGCTCGAGCGCATGCTGCACAGCCTCGGCGTCACGACCTTCCGGCAGATCGCGCGCTGGAGCGAGCGTGACGTAGCCGAGTTCGACGCCAAGCTGCCGGAGTTTCCCGGACGCATCCAGCGCGATCAGTGGGTCACCCAGGCGCGCGCGCTGCACGAATCGAAATACGGACAGGGCTTGCCCGAGCTCCGGGCGCGGGGATGAGCGTCGGCTCGCCCGCCGCGCAGCAGGCGGTGCCGGCGTCGAGCCTGCTGCTCGTCGCCATCCTGACGCTGGCCTGGGGATGCAACTGGCCGGTGCTGAAGATCGGCGTCACCGAGCTTGCGCCGCTGACTTTCCGCGCGTCGACGCTGCCGTTCGCGGCACTGGGATTGCTCACCATCGCCAAGCTCTCCGGCGATTCGGTCCGTATTCCGCGCGCGTGGTGGGGACGCGTCGTCGCGCTTGCCTTGTTCAACATCACGGGCTGGAACGTGCTGATCGTTTTCGGTGTGCAGCAGATGCCCGCTGGCCGCTCGGCGATCATCGCCTATACCCTGCCGATCTGGAGCGTGCTGTTCTCGGTCTGGTTGCTGCACGAGCCTCTCTCCGGCCGCAAGATCGCCGGGCTCGTCCTCGGCATGTGCGGCCTGGCAATGCTGCTGGGCGAGGAGGTGGTGAATGTCCGCCGCGCACCGATCGGGACGCTGTTGATCCTCGGCGCCGCGGTGTCGTGGGGCTTCGGCACCGTGCTGTTGCGACGCTGGGCGCCGCCGCTGCCTCAGGTGAGTCTGACCGGATGGCTGATGCTGCTCGGCTGGGTTCCGGTCGCGCTCGCCGCGCCCGCGCTCGACCCGCACCCGCTCGCTTCGCTCGCGACCCTGTCGGGGATCGGGTGGTTCGCGGTCGTCTACAACATCTTCCTTTCGGGTGCGCTGGCGAACTGGGCGTGGTTCCGCATGGCGCGCACGCTGCCGGTGGCGGTCAGCTCGCTCTCATCGTTGCCGGTACCGGTGGTCGGCGTGTTGTCCGGCATGCTGTTCCTGGGTGAGCGGCCCGGGGTGAATGAATTCCTGGCGCTGGCGCTCGTGCTCGCATCGCTCGCGGCCGTGATGTGGCCGGCGCGGCGGTAGCCCGGTATGAGCGGCAGCGAATCCCGGGAGCAACGCGCCGCCGGGCCCGGGTATCGCGCTCCGCGCTCAACCCGGGCTACGCGAGCTCGGGAATGAGCGTCAGCACGCCCTTGCCGGCGAAATACGCGTCGAGGTTGGCCTTGCACAGATCGCCCATGGCCTGCCGCGTCTCGCGGGTCGCGCTGCCGACGTGCGGCAGGAGCACGACGTTGTCCATGGCAAACAGCTCCGCGGGGATATGCGGCTCGTTGGCGAACACGTCGAGCCCCGCGCCCTTGATGATGCCGGCTTTGAGCGCGGCAACCAGTGCCGGCTCGTCGACGATCGATCCGCGCGCGATGTTGATGAGCGTGCCCTTCTTGCCGAGCGCGGCCAGCACGCCGGCGTCGACGATGTTCCTGGTCGCCTCGCCGCCGGGACACGCGACCACCAGGAAGTCGGACGCGGCGGCGAGCGCCTTGAGATCGGGCACGTACTCGTAAGCCACATCCTGCGGCTTGCGGCCGGTGTAGGCGACCTTCATGCCCATCGCCGCGACGCGCTGCGCGATCGCCTTGCCGATGCGCCCGAGGCCGAGGATGCCGACCTTCCTCCCGCTGAGCTTGGTGGTGAGCTCCGGCGCGCGTCTCTCCCATTCTCCCGCCTGTGCGAAGCGATTCAGTCGAACAAAGCCGCGGCCGGTCATCAGGATCAGGCCAAGCGCGACGTCCGAGACGTCGTCGGTAAGCACGTCCGGCGTGTTGGTCACCTTGAGGCCGCGTTTCTTGCAGTACGCGACCGGCACGCCGTCGTAGCCCACGCCGAACACCGAGATGATCTCGAGCTTCGGCAGTTGATCGAGCAATTCGCTCGGCGTCATCGTGCCCCCGCCCTGCACCAGGCCGCGGATGCGTGCGCCTTCGGCGGCGAGCAGCCCCGGCTTGTGGCTCGACTGATAATAGTCGTGACAACGATAGTCCGCCTTGAGCGGTTCGTAGAGAAACGGTGGCAGCGGCGCGGTGACGAGGATGTCGGGTTGCATGATGTCGGGTCAGTTCTTAGGGTGGGCAGCGAAGTATTCTAGCAACGATGCGATCAGGCCGGAGTCCGCGGGCGGCGTGACGATCACTTCTCGCAATCCGAACGCGTGAGCGTGCTCGGCGATGCGCGGGTGCGGAACGAACGTCGGCGTCGCCGCGAGATAGCCTCGGCTCTCGGTATCGAGCATCGCCCAGAGGTTGTCGAGACCTTCGGAAGAAGTCAACGTCACCGCATCGATGCGCCGCTTGCGCCAGGCTTCGAGCAGGCCCTCGGCACCGCTTTCCGGGCGCGCGCGGCGGTAGCACTCGACCTGCGTGACGCGCGCGCCGCGCGCCTCGAGGGCGCCACGCAACAGCTCGCGACCGGAATCGCCGCGGAAGATGACGACGCTTTTGCCGGTGACCGCGGAGAGCTCCGGCAACGCGAGCAAGCCTTCGCTGTCCATCGTCGTCGCCGGCATGCGCACGTTGGGGATGCCGATGGCCGAGAGCGCGGCCGCGGTTCCCGGCCCCGGTGCGAGCGTGAGCATGCGCGACGGCCATGCCGCCGGATCGCCCACACCGTATTCGACCGCATTCGCGCTCACGAAAATCGCGATGTCGTAGTGGGCAACATCCCGCTGCACCGCGCGCAGCGCCGCCTCATCCTCCGGCGGCAGGATCACGATCGCGGGAAAGATCAACGGCCGCCCGCCCAGCGCGCCGACTTCGCGCGCGAGTCCCGCGGCCTGCTGCGCGGGGCGCGTGATGACGATGCCCGCGCCGCGCAACGGGCCGCTCATGACGCTGCCGCGAGGATCGCAGCGGCGCCGCGCCCAAGCAACTCCGCGCCGAGCGCCTCCCCGAGCGACTCGGCCTCGCGTGCGGTCGCGACGATAGCGGCACGTTCGCCGCGCAGCATCGCCTTGCCGTCGCGGCTCGCGACCAGTCCCCGCAGCCACAGCTCCGATCCGCGCCGGACGGCGTACGCGGCGAGCGGCGTGCGGCAACTGCCCGCGAGCTTGTGCCCGAAGGCCCGCTCCGCAGCGGTCGCGAGCGTTGTATCGGCGTCGGCGAGCGGCTCGAGCGCGGCAATGATTTCGCGCCGGTCGGACCGGCATTCCAGCGCCAACGCGCCCTGACCCACCGCCGGAAGGCTGTCTTCCGGGTCGAGGATGGCCGCGATGCGATCCGCGAAGCCGAGACGTTTGAGCCCCGCTGCAGCGAGAATGATCGCCGCGTGGTTGCCCTGGTCGAGCCGATGCAGCCGCGTGTTGACGTTGCCGCGCAGCGGCTCGACCTTGAGCTGCGGATAGCGCTCGCGCAACTGCGCTTCTCGGCGCAGGCTCGAGGTGCCCACGACGCTGCCCGGCGGCAGCTCGGCGAACGAGCGATACGCGGTGGACACGAACGCGTCGCGCGGATCCTCGCGCGCCATGATCGCGGCGAGCGTGAAGCCGGCGGGCACGTCCATCGGCACGTCCTTGAGCGAATGCGCAGCGAGATCGGCGCGACCGTCGGCCATCGCGTGCTCGAGCTCCTTGATGAAAAGCCCCTTGCCGCCGATATCCGCGAGCGGTTGATCGAGCGTGCGATCGCCCTGCGTGGTCAGGCCGAGGAGCTCGATCCGGCACGACGGATAGAGCGCGCAGAGTCGATCTCGCACGTGCTCGGCCTGCCAGAGGGCGAGCGCGGATTGGCGGGTGGCGATGACCAGTCGTTCGGGCGGGACGGGCATGGCGGGCGGGGACGGCACCGAGGGTGCAACTCACGCCCGCGGTGGTGCGACGATTGTAGCCCGGGTTGAGCGCGACGCGCGATACCCGGGGCGAAGCCGCAACGCCGCAGGGTCCCCGGGGTTCGCGAAGCCTGTCCTGAGCCTGTCGAAGGGCTCACCCCGGGCTACGCCGCCGGAACCAGCCAGTCATCGAAAGCCGTTCGCGCTTTGCGGGGAGTACCTCATGCTCGCAACGCTCGGAAAGGAAGCACGCCAGCGTGCCGCCGACCGGCAGGACATCGCGGGTTTCGGCCTCCGAGAGATGCAGGCGCAACGCGCCGCCGTCCTCCACGGTCCACGCTTCGTTGAGATACAGCACGCACGACAGTACGCGCGCGTCGTCGTCCAAGAAAACATCGCGGTGGCGGCGGTAGAACGCGCCCGGCGGATAGAGTGCGTAGTGCCCTTCGAAGGCGAAAAGCCCGAGAAACGTGACCCCGTTCACCGCGATCCGGAGCGCGTCGAGCGCGCCCCACAGCGCGCGCTCGGACGGCGAGCGCGCATGCTCGTCGAGCCAGAGAATGCGATCGCCGCGAATGTCGCTCCGCTCGATGCGGCGCTCCTCGCGTCCGACGCCGGCGGCGCGGAAGTCACCGGCGGCGTCGCGGCGCCGCGCTTCCGTCGCCAGCGCGCTCACCAGCGGCGCCGGAAGAAAATCCCGAACAACCGCGTGGCCGTCGGCTGCAATCGCCTCGCAGACCCGCGTAATAGAGGCGTCGTAGGCTGTGGTCGAGCTCATGTCGAGCGGCTGATGCGCCGGAGATCCGAGCGTCATCTTATAATGCAACCACGAGCGGATGAACGCTGCGGAAGCTTCCGCTCGTCTTCGCGTATTTCCGGAGGATCCTCCCATGCGTATCGTGATTACCGGCGGCGCCGGCTTTCTGGGCAGCCGCCTTGCGCGCGCCATCCTCGCTCGCGGCTCGCTCACCGACGGGCGCGGCGCAGCACGCGAAGTTCGCGAGCTGGTGCTGGTCGACGTCGCGCCCGCCGCGGTCTCCGACCCGCGCGTTTCAGCGGTGACCGGCGATCTCGCCGACCCGGCGTTGATCGAACGCGTCGTCACGCCCGAGACCGATTCCATCTTCCATCTCGCCGCGGTGGTGAGCGGCCAGGCGGAGGCCGAGTTCGACGTCGGCATGCGCGTCAACCTGGACGCGACCCGCGCGCTGCTCGAGCGTTGTCGCAAGCTGCCGCGTCCGCCCAAGTTCGTGTTCACCAGCTCGCTTGCCGTTTTCGGCGGGTCGCTGCCCGATCCCGTGCCCGACGACGCCGTGCTGACCCCGCAGACCTCGTATGGCACGCAGAAGGCGATTGGCGAGTTCCTGGTCTACGACATGACGCGCAAAGGCTACATCGACGGCCGCTCGTTGCGTCTGCCGACGATCACGGTGCGCCCCGGCAAACCGAACAAGGCCGCCTCGTCGTTCGCGAGCAGCATCATCCGCGAGCCTCTGTCCAGCGTCGATGTGATCTGCCCGGTGGCGCGCGAAACGCGAGTGTGGGTCTCCTCCCCGCGCGCAGTCATCGCCAACCTGATCGTCGGCCACGAGGTGCCGGCCGCGAAGTTCGCGCACACCCGCTCGATCAACGTGCCGGGGATCCTGGTCAGCGTGACCGAGATGGTCGCCGCGCTTCGTCGCATCGCCGGAGACGCGGTAGCCGATCGCGTCAAATGGCAGCTCGACTTGGGCGTCGACCGCATCGTGCAAACCTGGCCGGCGCGCTTCGCGCCGGTGCTTGGGCCCGCGCTCGGCATGCACGCCGATCCGGATTTCGACAGCATCGTGCGGGCCTACATCGCCGACGAGCATCCGCCGCAATAGCGCGTCGCCGAGCGAATTGCTCCCCCCCCGGAGCCGAGGGCTGAGGAGGGGGAAGCCGGACGGACTCAAACCGCGTCCGCGACCGCCTGCGGCTCGACCTCATTCAGCGCCTGCATGAAAAGCTCAGGCCCCGCGCCCTCCAGCAGCGTCGCGTCGGAGAGCATGCGTCGCCACGCGCGGGCGCCCGCGGCGCCGTGGTAGAGACCGAGGACGTGGCGGGCAATAGCGCGCAGGTGCACACCCCGCGTGAGCTGCGCTTCGGCGTAAGCCACCAGCGCGGCCACGATTTCCGCACGCGTGCGACGCGGAGCCGGCTCGCCGAAAACGTACTCCTCGGCCTCCGCCAACAGGTACGGATTGTGGTACGCGGCGCGGCCGAGCATCACGCCGTCCACGCGCTCGAGCTCTGCGGCAATGACGTCGTGGCTCGCGATGCCGCCGTTGATCACGATCGTCACGTCCGGAAAGTCGCGCTTCAAGCGATGGACGTAGTCGTATTTGAGCGGCGGCACTTCACGATTTTCCTTGGGCGACAGGCCTTTCAGGATCGCGTTGCGCGCGTGCACCAGGAACGCAGTTGCACCGGCGTCGGCCACGGTGCCGACGAAATCGCGCACAAAGGAATACTCCTCGACCGCGTCGATGCCGACGCGATGCTTGACCGTCACCGGCAAGGCGACCGCGTCGCGAAGCGCGCGCACGCTCTCGGCGACGAGGACAGGCTCTGCCATCAGACACGCGCCGAAGCTCCCGGTCTGCACACGCTCGGATGGGCAACCGACGTTGAGGTTGATTTCGTCGTAGCCCCACGCCTCGCCCAGCCGCGCGCAGTGTGCGAGCGCCTGCGGATCGCTGCCGCCGAGCTGCAGGCCGAGCGGATGCTCTGCCGGATCGAAGTCGAGATGCCGCGGCACGTTCCCGAACATGAGCGCGCCAGTCGTCACCATTTCGGTGTACAGCCGCGCGCGCGGCGCGACCAGCCGCAGGAAGTACCGACAGTGACGGTCGGTGCAGTCCATCATCGGCGCAATACAAAGGCGGTGTGATAAGTCGTTCATTCAGTTGATAGTTCTTGTGCTCAGTCGGTCCAATAGATATTTGGAACGACTGACGATTCTATCGCGTGGCAGAAATTGCTCGCCAGAGTCAACGGAGATGTGGCGCTCTATAGGGGCGCCGATCGGGTTTGTGGCGGTTGCCACTGCACACGCGGCGCACACGAGTAGGATATCGCGTGCGCACTCACTACCGCGTCCGAAAATCTCCAGCGGCCGGTGTCGACCTATTCTGTTGAAAAACGGTTCAGGACCTGGGCAACGCGGTTTCGCAGAGGGTCATAAACCATCACCCGCGTCCGTAGCGTTCAACAGCGGCCATTCTATGAGGTCGAATTTCGAGAGCACTGACGCTAGGTGCCGTAAAACGAGTTTTTCAACAGAATCGACCCGAAGCAGCCACACGCGCCGCGGCAAAGCGGACCGTCGCCCCAGTGTCAACTAATGAATAGTCAGGAACCCTCGTCCAGCCACGCACGGGCTTGGGCGATCGCTTCGTCATATGAAAG
>Ga0066709_100003038_pt1 | contig 12651 bp, 9 predicted proteins | sample GraSoiAngelo_158_FD_79665 | JGI IMG/M metagenome (GOLD analysis project Ga0066709, IMG submission 79665) | Grasslands soil microbial communities from the Angelo Coastal Reserve, California, USA - 14_1009_16_30cm | ecosystem: Environmental > Terrestrial > Soil > Grasslands | place: USA... | reverse complement strand
CCCGCGTATACGTCAATGGGTTTTGACGAAGGTCTTTATCGCGATTACGTCAACGCTCTCATCCAGGATGGGATAACGTCATATCCAAACATCGTCGAAGCTTACAGAACGGCGCAAAGCGAAAAGACTGAAGCGATTCTTTCCCCCCTTCGGTTTCTCTTCATTTTCGCGGCGTACCTTTGGCATTCGATCTTCGGTTGCGAAGCGCTCGAAGCTGTGCGTGACGTCGTCGCCTTTTTCAGCATGCTGACCCTTCTTCTTGCCACGAATTTCGCCTGGCGATTGCGCGGTTCGACCTGGGCGCTGGCGATTGCAGCATTGATGGCTTGTGCACCGACGCAAATCCACATGTCGCAGCACGGACTCATTGACGGCTTCTTCACATTTTGGGCGCTGCTGTGTCTTTGGCTTCTTTGGGAAAACTTGCGCGCACCGCGAGATTGGCTCTGGCTGTTTGCTTACATTTTAGCGCCCTCATTGCTTGTTTTAACGAAAGAAAATTCCTTTTTTGTCTGGATCGCACTCGTTGCCCTCATCCTCACGAATCGCTGGCTTCAATTCGGAACCGTTACGCGCGAGCTTGTTATAGCTACAGTTCTCGGGCCACTCCTTGGCGTTGTAATTCTCGTCTTTCTGGCCGGTGGCTTCGCCGAGCTTTTCCACACCTATCAACTTTCGGTCAGTAAAAACTTGCACTTGCGCTACGCGGTCCTGACTGGCGACGGTCCATGGTATCGATATCTTGTCGATCTTCTGCTCGTCAGCCCGGTGATTCTGATCCTCGCGTTTGGGGCAGTCTTTCGACTTAATCGCGCGATGAAGCCTGAGCTCTTCATTTCGATCTTCATCGCCGCGAGCTACCTCGTCATGTGCAACGTCAAATACGGTATGAACCTGCGTTATGCCAACATGTGGGACATGCCGCTGCGGTTCCTCGCCTTTAGTTCGCTTGTCGGGCTGGTCGCGCCGCTCCCCCGGCCCCATCGGAACATTGTTCTGGGTGCCGCCGTCGTTCTGATCTGTACAATCGAGCTTCGACAGTATTACATCCTCGCGGTGCAGTATCCGCTTTACGAACTGATCACCGAACACCTCGTGCGCGCGCTTCAGATTTTGAAGTCGCCGTAGCAAGAGCGCAGCCGCGCAGAAACAGTTCAGTCAAGCATGCAGTACACCGCCACCGAGCGTTGCCTGTCGTCGTTAGCGTTTGTCTAGGCGGGATATCGCCAAAGCCGGCGGAAAGATTGACGAGCGTCAAAAGAGTACCAACCCTTGCAAAGCCGCTGTGCCCATGCCTAACCGGGCATAGCCAGCAATTATTGAAATAGTTTCGAAGCGTAAATAAGCTTGAAGGTCACTGGATCGTAAATGCCCGCGTGAACGAAGTAGCGCCAGTACTGAAATAGATCCACGGCTGCCAGGATTAAAACCAGGCCAGCGAGCGCGAACAACGGCTTTATCCGTGGGAACTTTCCGGGCAACTGCAGCAGTTGTGACGCCGCTAGCCAACGCAACGGAAGGTCCCAGTACGCCGCATACCGCAAACTCATTCCATAAGAGGGGGTGGACATCGCAAGAAAGCTAAAACCGAGCAACAGTGCCCAAAAGAAATCGAACCGCGACTCTTTGTCGATGTTGAAAATGCGTCCGAACATAAGCGCGACGATGCAGGGCGAAAGCAGGGTGAAATCGACCAAATAGCGATACCACGCGCCGCCTTGAAACTGAACGGCGTACCGACCGGCGAATCCTTTCGCGTACATGCGACAGAACGTGATCCACTCGCCGAGGCCGCCTAACAATGAGGCGAGGATGATCACAGCCAGCGCCCCTGCGATAAATGTCACGAGCAGCAACCCGAAGCTCGGGCGTCCAATGCGCGCGCCAAAAAGACAGATCCAGGTCCCGACCAAGGCAACGCAAACAAAGATGGCGTTTTCTTTGGTCAGCACGAGAAGGACAAAAGCGACGCCGTAGGCGACCAGCCAACCGATCGATCGCGGGGCGTGAAGGTTCTCGAGAAAAAACCAGGCGCACAGAACTGTTAGAAATGCGAAGTAAGCGTCGCCTAACGCGCGTTGCGAGAGAAAAATTTGCAGCGGCGCGACCGCCATCAATGTCGTGACGACCAACATTTGACACACGCCCCCGAAGCGGTAGGCGAGAATCGCCGTCGCGATGAGGAGTAAAATGGCCGACCCGTGCGACATCAAACGCAACGCATAAAGGGGATCGAGCTTGCCGAAGCTCGCCAGGAGAATTGCCGGCCAAATAAACCCGATGCGCGTCGCGGGAATGAGCGACTGCGCTTGTTGGACTTGCGACGCAATAAATTCATCGATTACGCGGCCGTAATTACTGAGACCGTATTTCACCCCCTTTTGGACGTAGGTGGCGTAGTTGTGCTCGTCGATGCCGATACCTTTGAAGCTGGCACTCGGCCAAGCGCGCAGAAAAACGCCCGCGCTCAGGATGACAATCAGCAGAGCGAGCGAAGCTTTCGTTAGCCGGCCTGGTGAGGATTCGTTGCCCATTTGCGCTGTTCAAGAGTGCAATTGCCGTGCACAACCTGTCGATCTTTCAATTGAGGCTCGCCTGAAATCTCCATTCTGGCGTGATGACTGCTTGCAATCAGCCATCGACCCTTTCCTTAAATGCTCTCCACTCTTCCATCCCGCATCCGGACTTTGCCCAACCCGGGTTTAGAATCAAAAGGGCCTAACCTTCACGCCGCCCGCGAAGGATCGACGCCAGCGACAGGGCCAACGACCGGAATTCTCTTTGGAATTACAATCTTCTGCCTGGCCGGAATCGTGTTCGCATTCTGGTTACGCACAGTTCCCGCGGGCCATCCCGATCCGCGGCTCGCCTTTAACGTCTTCTATTACTTATTTGCACGGAATGAACCGGCGGGCTTGCTCGTAGTTGCGTTGTTCAGCACCGGGGCCGCACTCTGGTTCAGACGATCACAACCGTTGGTAGAAGGTCGACCTGTCGAAAACGGAATTTTGACCGGATGGGTCTGCATCGCTGTGGTGGTCGTTGTGTTCGCCATCGCCGCGATTGGAACACAAACCGTGTTTCACAATTATCTGGTGACAGCGGACGAATATTTGGCTGATTTCCAGGCGAGGATTTTCCTGCATGGGAAATTTCAAGCCGAAGTGCCCTCCGCTTGGGTGAGTGCAGAGCGCTTCTTGAACCTGCCATTCTTCGTTCGGTATTACCCAGCCAACCACTCATGGAATTCAGTTTATCTTCCGGTCTACGCCGCGATGCGGGCAGTCTTTCAAAGTGTAGGTCTTCAAAGTCTCCTTAATCCGTTCCTCGCTGCCCTAACCGTGCTCGCGCTTTACGGCACCGCGCGAAATATCTGGCCGGAATCGAAAACGAATGCGCTGGTCGCAATTGGTCTGCTCGTGAGTTCATCGCAATTTTTGGTTATGTCGATGACCTCGTATTCGATGCCTGCGCATCTTGCCCTCAATGCCATTTGGCTTTGGCTTTATTCACGACCGGACCGGGGTTGGTTTTACCTGGCGCCATTGGTCGGTGTACTCGCGATTGGCTTGCATCAGCCCATCGTTCACGCCCTGTTTGCGCTTCCGTTTCTACTGCGGTTGGTCTTACAGCGGCGCTGGCGCGCCGTTCTGATTTTTGCGCCAATCTATCTTGCCGGCTGCGCTCTGTGGTTTGCTTGGCAAGCACGTTACCAAGTCGGAGGTAATGCCGGGATTGGCTCCTTTTTCAAGATCCTCAATCCTCGGATGCCAATCATTCAGTCAATGAATCTGCTCTTGATCATCGGGTGGGCATCGTTGGCCACTCCGTTTCTCGCGGTTTTAGGAGCAAGTCAGTTCTTTAAGGTTCGACCGATCATTCAAGATTCAATCTTGAGCTGCCTGTTGACCTTCGGGTTCTATTTCTTCTTTTATCTCGATCAGGCCCACGGCTGGGGCTACCGCTATTTCCATGGCGCTATTGTCTGCTTCCTCATTGTCGCCGTCGCCGGCTTTAACCGGTTATCGAACCTGGTTGGACAGCATCGCGCGACCAAATTCGTCCTGGTGGCCATTGCGGCCTCCTTGTTGATTCAATTTCCGCTGCGTTGTTTCGAAGCAGAGCGGTTTGTTCGGCCCTACGCCCGAACCGCCGCAGCTATTCATGCAATCCCGAAGGACATCGTCGCGTTCGACTGGCGCGACGCCTGGTATTCGGCCGATCTCATTCGTAACGATCCTTTCCTTGAGCAGCGCCCGATTATTGTTTCGATTTTCCAACTTACTCCAGCAGCGGTGACCGCGCTGGAGAAAAACGGCACAGCGCGCTTCATCACTCGTGATGACTTAACGCGACTTGGCATGTTCACAACACGCCGCAATGACTACGCACGCGACCCTTTCGAACTCGGGCGAGGCAAATAAGCAATCGCGACTCGATGATGATGTGCGGCACGATCGCGAGGATCAATTCGCCGCGCCAGTACGACTTTCATCAAGAAGATTGGAGAGCCGACCGATGAATCCACGAACGCCTTGGAAGGACGGGGTGCTTCTGATGGTGTGCAACCTTTTTGTCGCTATCGGAAACTATGCCTTCCAAGGACTCATTGGTCGGAAGCTGTCGCTGCCGGAATACGGATATGCGAACGCAGCAGCGGGCACCGTCCTGCTACTTAGTCTCCCCGTGATGGCGACCAGTAATGCACTGATCCATTACGTCGCCCGGTTTCGCGCCTCGGGTAGAAGAGCGGAGTTACATGGATTGGTGTCCAGCATACGCAAATGGTTAGGCTTCATCCTCGGGGGCGGTTTTCTTCTCGCATTATTGTTGATTCGTCCGCTCACCGACTACTGCGGATTTCCGCGAACCAGTCTGGTGGCGGTGATGATGATCAATACGGCCGCCGTTTTGGGAACTGCGTTTGTTACCGCGCTTTGCACCGGCATGGGTTGGTACGCGCGCATCGGCTTGATCGCGGTGAGCGCCGTGATCGTCAAACTCGTCAGCATGTCGATCTTCGCCGCGACCGCGCCGGTCGCGGAAAGCGCAATCGCCGCCGCCGCCGTCTCGACGCTCGTTTACGCCATCATCTTGTTTTGGCGAAAGGATTTTTCCGGTCCCCGCGAAAAGATCCATCCGTGGAACCGCGATTTCGGAATGTTTGTTCTAGCCGCGCTCGCGTCCGCCTTTGGATCGTACGGCTTTACCCAAAGCGACGTGCTTATTGCGCAACGAAACTTCGCGCCCGAAGCCCTCGCTCATTACTGCGCGGCCGGAGTTTTTAGCCGGGCCATGCTTGGCTTAACGGGTCCGTTGCTAATGGTTTTCTTCGCCACCCGATCTGCGCGCGAGAAGTACCATTCGGGCGTGAGGCCGTACGCGATTCTGGTCGGTCTCTACCTCTTAGCAATGGCCGGCGGCGGAATAGTGATCACGGTTTTTCGTGGATTGCTGACACGCTCGATTTTCGGTCACGCCGAAGCCAGCGCGGCCGCACTGACGGGCCGGTTCGCGCTTCTGATGTTTGTTATCGGCACCATCGAAGTCCTCGGCAATTGGGCCCTGGCCAGCCGCTGGTTCAAAGTTGTTTATGCACAGCTTGCGATGTCGATCTTGTACGTGTCGCTCGGATTGTGCTTCGGAAATAATCCGGTCAATCTCCTAAGCGTCCTTCTCGGCGCCGGCATCGCCGCGTTTCTCATCGTGCTGGCGGCGTGCCGATTGAATTTCGCCCACTTGAAAACTCGCGGCGCCGTAACTCTGCCCAACCCATCGCTCGAGCCGGTAGTTTCATCGCCGTGAACATCGCCGCCGTTATCTGCGCTCATAACCCGCCGCCGATCTGGCGCGAGCTAACGGCAAAACTTTGCTGTTTTCCATTTGTCGAGGTGGTGGTGGTGGACGACGGATCGACCGAGCCGCTTACGTTCCGCGTACCGGACGGCAACAAAGCACCGTTTCGGCTTCTGCGGCTCGATGCAAATGAAGGCCTCGCGGCCGCGCGTAATCACGCGATGAATCAGATCGAGGCCGATTGGATCCTCTACGTCGATGCCGACGTGATCCCAGACGATGCGTTTCTTGAGAGTTTCCACGTGCGGTTGGAACCGGAGCAGGCAGACGGTTTGGGGTTTCAGGTGACGGAGCATTACCAGCGATCTGACTGGGATTTTTTCCGCGCCTGCGAGCGGAACGCGGGTACGAAACAGGGCCAGGCAGAGTGGCTAAGCGGTCTGCTCTGCGCTTACCGAGTAGACGCTCTGCGTGCGGTCAACGGTTTCGATCCCGCGTTTCGCACCAACGGAGAAGATGTCGATGTTGGCTACCGATTGACCCGCGCCGGGAAACGCCTTGTCCGGATCGCCGAAGTGTGCGGCGAGCATTTCCGCAAAGACTCGCTCCGATCTTTTCTCGAGATGCAGCACCGTTACGCCGTCACCGCAAAGCGAGTCGATCGCTCGCTCTACTTTCCGGAGACTACTCGTGAACGGCTGCCGCTATTCCACTTGCGGTCGGTGTGGCCGCAGATTCGGTTGATCCTTGAGTTCCTCCTGCGCCGTCCACACGCCCTTTATCTGCCGCCAATGATTCTTGGCGCGATGCTAATTGGCGCGCGCAAAGGACGCCGGGCATCTCGCATTGTCACCGTCAATGGACGGGCATGAATCCCGCTCTTGCTGGCCTCAACCAGCCCTGTACATGAACGTTCTTTTTACGAACCCGCCTTGGTGGGAGCCGACCGGGAAACTTTGGCCTCGCTTTCGCGCGGGAGTGCGTGCCGGCTCACGATGGCCCTTCACCTACGAAGACTCCACCGTGTTTCCGCAAACACTCATTCCTCGTAGTTATGCGCCCTATCCATTCTTCATGGGCTACGCCGCGCCCTACCTCGAAAAAGTGACCGGAGCGAGGGTCACGCTTCGTGACAGCATTGCGCTGCGTGAGTCGGTGAAGAGCTATTGGAAATTTGTCAGCCGTCAGAAATGGGACTTCATCTTTCTGGAAAGCGCCACGCCAAGTTGGAAGGTGGACCAGGAATGCATTCAAGCGCTTCATACCAAACAGCCCGACGCGAAAATCGTCCTCTGCGGTCCGATCACGGCGCGTGATCCCGAGAAGATTCTGGCAGAGCTGCCGGTGCACGCTTGCGTTCAAGGCGAGTACGAAAAGGGATCTGTGCGCGTGGTCAAAGGAGAGTCTGGCATAATTCGACACGACCTTCTCACCGTGAAAGAAATGAACGAAGCGCCCCACCCTTGGTTCGACGCGAAGGTGAACTGGCGCTATTTCGACAGCAACCCGAGAGGGCAAAAATTCCCCCACCTCCAAATCTGGTCGAGCCGCGGTTGCCCGTACAAGTGCATTTTCTGTGTCTGGCCGGCGACCATGACCGGAAACGACCCGGATGGAACCTCAGCGCGTAGTGTTCGCCATTACAAACGCGAGTATCTGCAACCTTTTCTCGAGAAATGCTTGCGGGAAGCAACCATTCGCAGCATCTACTTCGACGACGACACTTTCAATCTCGGCAGTAAGCACACCCTCGAGATGTGCGGGATGATGCGCGACCTAAGAGTGCCTTGGTCGGCCATGTGCCGCGCCGATACTATTAAGATGGATGTTTGGAATGAAATGAAGGAGAGCGGCTGTTTTGGCGTGAAGCTCGGATTTGAGAGCGGCAACCAGTTCGTCGTCGATAAGATCGTGAACAAGCACCTCGATCTAAATTACGCAGCCGACGTCGTGCGCCATCTCAAGAAAATCGGCATGACGGTCCATGGCACGTTCACTTATGGGCTGCCGGGCGAGACCCCCGCGCAGAGGCAGGAGACCAAAAAGTACATCGCTTCCCTGCCGTTCGACTCGGTTCAGGAATCTGGTACCGCTGAAATCGAAGGGACGCCCCTGGCGACGTTGCGTCGGAGCGGAGCGCTGAAAGCTTATGAGAACGCAAAGATCGACGAGAACTACCAGCATCACGTCGATGGCAACAAAAAATACCAGCAGCTCGCCCGCGCGCTTCAGGAAGCATAACCAAATCGTTTCGCCTAGAGAAATCTGGTGAAGATGACATCGGGTGCGATCCTTCCCGACTCGGCGCCGGCAAATAGCCGATCAAAGAGAGTCAGCGGTCAATTGCTGCGGAGACGCGCGACCAGTCGTACTTGGAACCATTTACGCGCGAGATGGCCATAGACGCGAGAGGCAATGTCTAAAAGCGTCCGGCCGCGGATCTCATCGCTTAGAGCGGCCAGCATGTCTCCGAAAAACGTGCCGGTTTCAACGAAGCCACAGTTTGTCGGCCTCGACTACGCGGCCATTCACTTCCAGTTCATTGGTCGTTGAATATTCGTAGAATCCAAAGCGGATGAGCATCTCGCGCAACGGCTCCAGGGTTCCGTTAACCCCAATCGAGACTTCGAGCAAAAGTCCGGCGCAGCGGTCCCAAAGATCACCCATCCCTTCCAGCGCCTTCAGTTCCGCGCCTTGCAAATCGAGCTTGATCAATACCCGCGAGCCAGCGATGGGCAACGAGTCCAGACGGACTGCGGCCACTTCCCAGACCCGCTCACAGTCATCACTTGTGAGCATCACTGTGCATGACGTCGAAGCCGAGGTCGGTTGACTCAATCGCAATCGATCCGGTTGGTTCCAGAGAGCCGCCTCCATGACTTGAAACCCTTGTTTCCGCAACGCGGCCGCACATCCCGGGTGGGGCTCGACGCAAAGCAAATTAGTTTGCGGCAAGACCTGCCGAACTATGCGCGCGAACTCGCCGACGTTTGCTCCGCCATCGACAACGGCATCGAATTGTCCGGCGCGCAAATGGGCCCGGAGCTTCCGGTGGCGCAGCCAGACTTTGGAGAAGAGGTCAAGCGGGCGCGCTAAAACTTCCACGGAACAGAGCCATCGAAAACCGGCCAGACCAAACTTGTAGAAACGTTCACTCACTGCTCGCTAAAGCCACTCCGCCCGCGCGGGTGTGTCAAGTTAAGCAGAAAGCTCGAGCATCATGCTGGGACAAGTTCCAACTCCGGTTAGAAATCCATGTCGATCTTTTGCTTCAAGTAATCGCTTCCACTGATTCAGATGCTGAGCGAATGGCGCACGTTGTGCCGCTTCCAACTCGTTAACCATTTCTCCGACAAACACCGGTGCAGACCAACCCCGCGTCCGAGCGCGATGCTGTTCCAGAATCTTTGACGGAAACACCGCCTGCGGAATGTTTAGATACGCGGCAATGAGATGCACTTCGCGTCGAATCAAATCTTCTTTCAATCGTTGCGGATCGCCGTGGAGCGGTTACGGCTTCCCTACGCCGGAAATTGTCGAATGCCACGGCCATCCACACGCATCGTGATCCTGTGGCCGGCGTTGCGCAGTTGCTCGCAGTCCGCGACCAGAAAATCGACATCGTCAAATCAGCCTCCGAGCCAGCGCATCACCCGGCGCACAAGCCAAATTGGCAGCGGCAGGCGCAGCTTCCAATATAATCGTTGCCACGGTGTAATTCCCTCGCGGAAATTTTCCTGAATGTAGAGATCGGCCGCGGAGTTCACGATTTTTTGCTTTGGGTGACGCAGCGGAAATAGGATCGGCGTTGTCCGTAGCCCCGCCCCACGGGTCGGCGATTTCGTGTGCGCGGCATCGATACCGACGCCGATGTTGGTAACGAGATTGTTTCGCGGGACGATCGTTATTAAATCGTGACGCCAACAGCTAAAGACCCAGGGGATGTCCCAGGTGTTTAAGCCGTCCGGTTTTATCGCGTAACTATCGTCGAAATGTCGCCGCCAAAAATTCTCAGCGCTGGCGCTGCCGCATATGTTCTTTAACCAATCTGTCCGATGCAAAGCGGGCCACTCTTTCATTTCGTGATCGCATAATTGCCAGGCCCGCCGCCAGGTGGCCCATCCCCAAATGTGGCAGCAACGCGAGAAATAATAGCTTTCGCCGTCAGTTGGCGCAGTATGAACCGGATCGAAATTCGTGCCACCGATCATCCCAATATGTCGATCTTCCGCGTAACGTTCGAGCAATTCTTCACAGAACGGGAAGAAGCTGGGATCGGGCAGGCAATCGTCTTCCAAAATGATTGCTCGTTCGGTTTGGCCAAAGACCCAGTCCAGACCTTCGGACACGTTTCTCCGTAGACCAATGTTGGAATCGGAATAGCGGCGGGCGATCTGACATGGCCAGTCGATGCGTTCAATAATTGCGCGAGCCGCCGCACATTTCGCCACATCCGATGCCACATTGGGCCGTGGTCCGTCGGCGATGATGAATAGCTCTGATGGTTGTGCTGCGCGAATCTCGGCGAAAACTTCCGTGGTCCGCTCAGGACGATTGAAGATGATCAGGACAAGGGGTGTCCGAAGACGGCTATCCATCAGCGATCGTCGCCTCATCAAGCGGCCGCAGCCAATACGAAAAGTTGTCGGCTGAAGATTTCCTCACGCGATTGCGGCCGGCCGCAGATCCGCTATCGATTCCCGCGATTTCCGCGGCTCAGTCAACGGAGAAACTGACACGCTGGAAATCAAATCGACCCATTGATCGAGATGGGTGTCGAATGGTGCGCGTTTGGTGGCATCGAGCTCCGTCGCCATTTCGCCGGCGAATCCGGTGCAGACCAAACGTCGGCCAAGCGCGATGCTGTTCCAAATTTTCGAGGGAAAGATCGCCTGCGTAATTTTCGGATGCGCCGCGATTATGTGAACCTCGTGGCGCAGCAACGCATCGCGCGATTCATTCACATCCCGGCAGAGTGATTCCGCTTTTAGCCACGGTGGAAGATGGCGCACGCCACGGCCGTCCGCGCGGATGTTGATCTTGTACCCGTCATCGCGCAAGCGTTCGCAGCCCTTCACGAAAAGATCGATATCGTGCCCGTATCCAAGATTTCCGAGATAAAGCGCCGTCTTACTCACAGGTTTTGGATCTTCATCGAACGAAATCGTTGGCCAATTCCGAATGACCACGGAATTGGTCAAAGGCCCGCCCAGGTTTCCACCGATCTTCACGACTCGGTCCCATTGAGCGAGTTGACGATCCCAAAAGCGGCTGAAGACGCGACGCAAAGGCGCCGGATACTCGCGGATGCCGCGGATCAGCTCCGGGTAATAATCTTGCAACCAATAAATCGCGTGCGCGCCGCGACGCTTGATATGGTTGGCGAGCTGGACGGCGTTCGGCGGAGCGCTCGTCGCCACAATCACGTCGCCATGCTTTACGAAGTTGTCGATATAATTTTCGAACGCGCGTTTAACCGACGTGTACTCGATGAAAGTTTGCGCGAGATTTCCCCGGCGGCCGCGATAATGATCGAGGTGAAGAATCGCTACCGGCGGTTTGTCGCGTCCCAACGTTCTGTAATTGCCTTTGCCGCCGACGAGGCGAACGTCGCAGCCGTTTTGATGTAAACGTGTTGCGAGATGCTCGGCATACAGTCCGGTCGGCGCAGCGTCCGGCCAGATGTACTGGGTGAGGATGTGAAACGTCGCCATCGCGTGCCACTAGCTCGCGAGCACGCGCGGATATGATCGCGATGTTTTTTGGGCCGGCGCGCGAAATTTTCGCAGCTGGATGTGATAAGCCTCGCGGTGATAACGAAGATTGGCTTCAAGAAGGAGCCCGATGAGCCCAATCAAGATCGACAACGTCATCAGACTCGCAGCCAAAACGGCCAGCGGAAGCCGGTTGACCAAGCCGGTGTGAAAATATTCGAAGACCGGCGCTGACCCCGCCGCTAATCCCGCAACTGCAGCGATTGCCCCTATCGTTGCAAAAAATGCCAGCGGCCGATAATCGCGGAAGAGCACGACGAGCAACCGCAGAATGCGCAGCCCATCACGCACGGTTCTGAGCTTTGAGTCCGAACCATCCGTGCGACCGCGAAACGGCACCGGGATTTCGGTCATCGAGAAACTTTTGTCCACCGCTTGAATGGTCAGCTCGATTTCTAACTCGAAGCCGCGCGAAAGTACTGGCACGTGCTGGTAAAATCGCCGGGAAAAAAGTCGCAGCCCGGAAAACAAATCGAGCGGCTTGAAACGGAAGACGAAGTTCAGAACTGAAGCAAAGACGGACATCCCCCATTGGTGCATCGGCCGAAAGATTTGCGTGGCGTTTTGGGCACTGCGGATACCGCTGATCATATCGACCGGCTCGCGCAAATATTCTTCGACCAAAAATCTCGCGCCTTCAGCTGGATAACTTCCATCGCCGTCGACCATTAACACCAAGTCGGTATCGATCGCAGCGAGAGCTGTCGCCACCGCACGCGCTTTCCCGCGACGCTTTTCGGTTATGAGCGCGGCGCCGGCTGCTCGAGCCGCGGCCGCGGTCCTATCTTCCGAGCCATTATCGACAACCAAAATATCGGCCTGCGGAAAGGCCATCGCATATTCGCGCACGACAGATGCGACCCCGAGCTCCTCGTTCAAACATGGGATGAGAATGGTGAGAGAAGGCGAAGCCATACACGGAGTAATCCGCGCGCTCTTTTGAACCATTTTTCATGCCGTTTTTACCGGTTTCTCACTGAAAACCGGGCCCCGCGCTATGCGACCAAACCATCGTTTTACCGGACGGAGCGGTCTTTTCGAGAACTGCGTTTGCAGTCGCCAACACCGCTTTATCGTCGCT
>Ga0066709_100003037_pt1 | contig 12652 bp, 13 predicted proteins | sample GraSoiAngelo_158_FD_79665 | JGI IMG/M metagenome (GOLD analysis project Ga0066709, IMG submission 79665) | Grasslands soil microbial communities from the Angelo Coastal Reserve, California, USA - 14_1009_16_30cm | ecosystem: Environmental > Terrestrial > Soil > Grasslands | place: USA... | reverse complement strand
GATCGCGGTAGCCGGCGATGCAGCCGCGGCGCCCAGCCCCGTTGAGCCGGTACAGGCCCCGGCGGGCCCAGCCCCGGTTGTGACCGAGGAGCCCGTTGCCCAGCGTGGCGTGCCCGGTTCGCGGGCGCGGGCGACGCCGGTCGCGCGCAGGCTGGCGCGTGAGCTTGGTGTTGCGCTCGACCACGTCTCCGGCACCGGTCCGGGCGGGCGCATCGTGCGCGCCGACGTCAAGGCTCAGAGCGGCAACGGGCAGGGCCTTGCGGTCGCCGAGTCTCCACGAGGCACGGCCACCGAGATTGAGCTCACGACCACACAGCGCACGATCGCCCGGCGTATGTCGGAGTCGCGCGCCGAGGTCCCCGACTTCACCGTCGAGGCCGAGATCGACATGGAGCACGCGCACCGCCTGCGTGAGGAGTGGCGCGCGGCCGGACACGATCCAGTGCCCTCGTTCAACGATCTCGTCGTGAAGGCGGTCGCGCTAGCACTGCGCGAGCACCCGGCGCTGAACGCGTCCTACGACGAGACGCGGGCGCTCCGCTTCTCCCGCGTCAACGTCGGAATCGCAGTCGCCACCGACGACGCGCTCTACGTGCCGACGATCTTCGACGCCGACGCCAGAACGGTGGCCGAGATCGCCGCCGAGTCGCGCCGGCTGACAGAACTGGTGCGCTCGCGCTCGATCACGACCGAGGAGCTGGACGGCGGCACCATCACCGTCTCGAATCTGGGCATGTTCGGCATCAGGCGCTTCAACGCCGTGATCAACCGCCCGCAGGCGGCCATCCTCGCCGTCGGCGAGGTGGCATTGCGTCCGTGGGTGACGCCGGACGGCGGCATCGCCGCGCGGCGGCTGATGGACGTCGCGCTCTCGTGTGATCACCGGATCGTGTACGGCGCCGACGGGGCGCGATTCCTGCAGCGGCTGCGCGAGCTGCTCGAGAACCCGGCGCAGCTAGGAGACTGACGTGCCCGAGATCGAATTCCGGGAGGCGATTCGCGACGCGCTCGACGAGGAGCTCGCCCGCGACGAGCGGGTGATCTTCTTCGGCGAGGACGTCGCCATCGCGGGCGGCGTGTTCGCCGCCACCCCGGGGCTCTACGAGAAATACGGCGCGAGCCGCGTGTTCGACACCCCGATCTCCGAGCTCGCGATGACGGGCGCCGCGTACGGAGCCGCGGTAACGGGACTGCGGCCCGTACTGGAGATCATGTTCGGGGACTTCCTTGCGCTGTCCATGGACTCGCTGATCAACCAGGCGACGAAGTACCACTTCCTCACCGAGGGCAGATACGGCGTCCCGCTCGTCATCCGCTCGGTCGTCGGCGCCGGTGGGCGCTTCGGCGCGATCCATTCGCAGATGCCGGTCTCGTGGCTGATGGGGATCCCGGCGCTGAAGATCGTCGCCCCCGCCACGCCCGCCGACGCGAAGGGATTGCTGAAAGCCTCCATCAGGGACGACAACCCCGTCGTCTTCTTCGAGCACAAGCGCCTGTACTCGATCAGAGGCGATGTCGACAGCGACGAGCCGCTCGAGCTCGGACGTGCGCACGTCGTGCGCGGCGGCGACGACGTCACGCTCGTGAGCGCGATGAAGGGCGTTCACGACTGCCTGGAGGCAGCTGACCTGCTCGCAGCCCGGGGCGTGTCCGCCGAGGTGATCGACCTGCGAACGCTGCGGCCGCTCGATTTCGCGACGGTGGTCGAGTCGGTCGCGAAGACGAACCGAGTCGCGGTCGTCGAGGAAGGACCGCTCACGGGCGGCTGGGCGGGTGAGCTCCTGGCGCTGGTCACCGAGCACGCGCTCGGCGACCTCGACGACGCCTGGCGGATCGCCACTGCCAATTCACCGATCCCGTACAGCCCGCCCCTGGAGGATGCGTTCCTCCCCGGGCCGGACCGGATCGCCGCAGAGGTGTTGGCGAGGCCCTGACGTCCGACGCGCCCGCCCTCCGGAGACAGGCGGTCGAGGCACGCGTGGCCCGGCTCGCGACGATCGACCCCGATGGGCGCCCACACGTTGTTCCCATCGTGTTCGTCCTCGACGGGGACACCGTCTACACCGCCGTGGACGCCAAGCCGAAGCGAACTCGTCGCCTCCGGCGGATCGAGAACGCACGCGTCAGGCCGCACGCGACCGTGCTCGTCGACTACTACGACGAGGATTGGAGTCGGCTGTGGTGGGTGCGGCTGCGCTGTCGCGCGAGGGTGCTCGATGGGGGCGCGGAGGCGGAGCGGGCGCTTCGCCTGCTGTCGGAGAAGTACGAGCAGTACGGCCGGCAGCCCCCGGCTGCCCCCGTCCTCGCGCTCGACGTCGTCGAGTGGCGCGGCTGGACGGGGGCCGAGCCCGAGATTGTCTGAGCGTCAGGCGGAAACGTCCGCGGTGGCTCCCTTGCCGGCCCGCGCGACGACGTCGAGCCGCTCGACGAAGTCGTCGACACCCTTGACGTCGGGGTCGAACGTGAAGTCGAAGAGCAGCTCGTGGGTGCCGATCTCGCGTGCCCTGGCGATGTCGGCCCCGATCTGCTCCGGCGTGCCCCAGAAGTCGGACCGGTCGTCACCGAGTGGATCGTCGGTCAATCCTCCGTTCGCGCGGACGACGAGCTTGAGCGCCGAGCCGTCGCGCCCGGCGTCGGCGGCCGTCGACTGGATCGACGCGAACATCTCCGGGAGCGCGGCGAGCGGGATGCCGGTCGGGTGCCAGCCGTCCGTCAACCGCGCCACCCTTGCCATCGCGGCGGGTGTGTAGGCGGCGAGGTAGACCGGCGGGTGCGGCTTCTGCACGGGCTTGATGCTGATGTGGGAGGGGGGAATCGAATAGAACTCCCCCTGGAACTCGACCGGGTCGGTCGTCCACACCGCGTAGAGCGCCTCGAGTGCCTCGTCGAACCGCTTGCCGCGGTTGCTCCACGGCGTTCCGGCGACGTCGTATTCGTCCTTCGACCAGCCCTGACCGAGGCCGACCTCGAGGCGCCCGTTCGAGAGCACGTCGATCGTGGTCAGCCGGCGCGCGAGCAGCACGGGGCTGTACCAGAGGAGGTTGATGATGCTGCTCCCCAGCCCGATACGCGTCGTCTGCCCTGCCACGTACGTGAGCGAGTCGAGCGGGTCGAGCGACCACTTGTAGACCTCGGCCAGAGGGCCGCCGGGATACGGCGTCTGCGGGTCGAGGGGGAAGAGACTGCGGTCCGTCACCCAGACGCTGTCGAGACCGAGCTCCTCTGCGCGCGTCGCGACTCGCGTCAAGGCTTCAGGGCCGGCCCACGGGCCGATGAGCGGGAGTACAAATCCGAGACGCATAAGACCTCCTCCGACGAGGGAGCTGTCCGCCGGCTGTCCAGCGGAGTTCAACAACGATCATAGAATCTAGGTGCCAGGTGCCGGAGGGAGAAGGGGGTGGGATGCGGGTCGCGGTCGTCGGACTGGGGTTGATGGGTGAGGCCATCGCCGAGCGCGTGCTGTCGGCAGGCCATGAGCTGACCGTCTACAACCGCAGCCCCGGGCGAACGGAGGCGCTCGAGCGGGCGGGCGCAACCGTGGCTCCGTCGCTCGGCGCCGTCTGGGACACCGCCGACGTCTGCATCACGTCGCTCACGGACGACGCCGCGCTGCGGGCGGTGACCGGCGGCGAGAGCGGCGTCCTCTCCGGCGGGAGGAGCGGTAGAACGCTGATCGACATGAGCACGGTCTCTCCGTCAGCGTCCGCGGAGATCGCACGGGAAGCGAGTGCCTCTGGGGTCTCGTACCTGCGGGCACCGGTGAGCGGAAACCCGAGCGTGGTCCGCGCGGGCAACCTCTCGATCATGGCGTCGGGCGACCGGGCCGCGTTCGACGCGGTCGAGTCGACGCTCCGGGACATCGGGCCCAACGTCTTCTACGTGGGCGACGGCGAGCAGGCGCGGGTGCTCAAGCTCGCGCTGAACCTGATGATTGCCGCCACGGCGGAGCTGATTGCGGAAGCGGTGGTCCTGGGCGAGGCCGGCGGTCTCGACCGGGCGACGCTGCTGGAGGTCATGGGCGCCAGCGCCACGGGCTCGCCCTTCGTGAAGTACAAGTCCGCGCCGCTCGTCGCGCGCGACTACACGACGACCTTCTCGCTCGACAACATGCACAAAGACCTCGTGATGGCTCTCGCGGCTGCGGCCGACGCCGGCGTGCCGCTGCCGGTGACGGCGCGAGTCGACGAGCTCGTGCAGGAGTGCATCGCGGCAGGCATGGGCCAGACCGACCTGATGGGCCTCCTCCCGCGCCTCCAGCGCGCAGCGGGCGTGACACCGGACATCACGGCATGACCGTCAAGACGACGACGCCGGCCGAGGAGGCAGTCGGCCACATTCGCTCCGGCGACACCGTCATGGTGGGCGGGTTCGGACTCGTCGGGGCGCCGCTGGTGCTGATCGATGCGCTGGTCGAGAGCTCCGACGCGACCGAGCTGACGATCGTCTCGAACAACATCGGCGAGGCCGGCCGCGGGTTGGGCAAGCTGCTCCGGCAGGGGCGAATCCGGCGTGGGATCTCGTCCTACTTCACGTCGAACCCAGAGGCAGTCCAGGCGGTCAACGAGGGACGGATCGAGGCGACCCTGGTTCCGCAGGGGACCTTCGCCGAGGCGATCCGCGCCGGCGGCGCGGGGCTCGGCGGCTTCTACACGCCGGTCGCGGCGGGAACTCCGCTGGCAGACGGCAAGGAGGTCCGCGAGATCGGCGGCGTCCAGCACGTGCTCGAGTCGCCGATCCACGCGGATGTCGCGCTCGTCTACGCCGCGAAGGCCGACGAGCTCGGAAACCTCTGGTACCGGCGCACGGCCCGCAACTTCAACCCGCTCATGGCGACCGCGGCGCAGATCACGATCGCCGAGGCGGGCGAGATCGTCCCCGTCGGGGAGCTCGAGCCCGAGGCGGTGGTCACGCCGCACCTGTACGTCGACTACCTGGTGCCGTCGACATGAACGGCTCCATGTCATGTGCGACCGTCCGGGTCGCACCAGTCGGGGCGAAGCCCCGACGGCTCGGGAAGCAACGCGCGTGAGTACCGACCCGAAATTGGTGATCGCCGCACGGGCCGCCCTCGAGCTCCGTGCCGGCGAGGTGGTCAACCTCGGCATCGGGATCCCGAACTTGATCCCGTCGCTCCTCGGACCGGACACCGACGTGTACCTCCACACCGAGAACGGGCTGCTCGGCGTCGGACCGAGACCGAGCGAGGCGGAGCTCGACGCGGATCTGATCGACGCGGCCAAGCGACCCGTGACCGCGCTGCCGGGAGCGTCGTACTTCGACAGCGCAGAGAGCTTCGCCATGATCCGCGGCGGCCACGTCGACGTCGCGGTGCTCGGCGCGCTCCAGGTGAGCGGCGGCGGGGACATCGCAAACTGGGCGGTTCCCGGCAAGGACGTGCTCGGCGTCGGCGGCGCCATGGACCTGGTGGTCGGCGCGCGGCGGGTAATCGTGACCATGACGGCGACGTCCTCGAGCGGCGAACCGAAGCTGGTGGGCGAGTGCACGTATCCGCTCACGGCCCCCGCGGCCGCCGACGTCGTCATCACGGACCTCGGCGTCTTCCGCTTCCGGCCCGAGGGTCTGGTTCTGACCGAGCTGCTCGGAGACGCCACGCTCCACGCGGTCGCAGCCGTCACCGCCGCACCGTATGCCGTCGATCTCGACGGCGTGGGTGTCTGATACCGAGGTGATGGAGAGCCCAGCCGACCCCCCGAAAGGCGCTCCGAGACTCTCCGGCGGCTTCGGGATCGACTCGCTCGCAGCCGGTCTCTTCCTGCTCGCCGGCGCCATCGTCTTTCTCTCCTACGCACCCTTCACGTATCAGATCTACCTCGCCCTCCACGTCACGGCGGCCGTGATCTGGGTGGGCGGCGACATCACCCTGACGACCCTTGGCATCGTCTTCGAACGGCGTCACGAAGGCGACACGCTCGCCGCCCTGGGCCGGATGGGCGCCTGGATCGGAACCCGCGTCTACACGCCGGCGCTCTTCGTCGTGATCGGGTTCGGCATCGCGCTCATGCACGAGCTGCACCTCGACTACGGTCAGTTCTGGGTCGTCTTCGGGCTCACCGGCTGGGCGATCGCGGCGATCGTCGGGGTGGGCTTCGTCGGTCCCGAGCTCGGCCGGATCGACGAAGCGGCCCGGACGCACGGGCCGGAGTCCGAGGAGGTCGCGCGCAGGGTGAAGCGGCTGTTCGCCATCTTCCGCTTCGACACCGCCCTCCTGATCCTGATCGTGCTCGACATGGCGACGCGGCCGTCGTTCTGACCTCCGGCCTGTCTACCCCAAGCCCTGCTGTCGCAACGGGCTGAACGATGTTAAGCATCACTTGACGTCGTCGCCGCGGCTCTGGAAGGATTGACGCGTCGTTTCGCCACGGCCCGACCATGTACGGTTCCCGGCCCGGGTCGGCCCGGACGGCGATACTGCGGGCTGAGCGTTGCGCCCGGTCGAAAACGAAGGAGCAATGGAAAGCTTTCTCTTCACCTCTGAGTCCGTGACCGAAGGACATCCCGACAAGATGGCCGACCAGATCTCGGACGCAGTCCTCGACGCCGTGCTGACCGACGATCCGCTGGGCCGTGTCGCGTGCGAGACGTTCCTGACGACCGGTCTGGTCGTCGTCGGCGGCGAGATCACGACATCGGCGATCCTCGACATCCCGCGGATCGTGCGCGAGAAGATCGCCGAGATCGGGTACACGCACTCGGAGTACGGGTTCGACGCCGCCACGTGCGGCGTCACGGTCGCGGTCGACCGCCAGTCGCCCGACATCGCGCAGGGCGTCGACACGTCGTTCGAGACGCAGCACGACGTGAGTGACGACGATCCGCTGGACCGGATCGGCGCGGGCGACCAGGGAATGATGTTCGGCTATGCGTGCCGCGAGACCGACGAGCTGATGCCCCTGCCGATCACGCTCGCCCACAAGATCGTCAAGCGGCTCGCCGAGGTGCGGAAGGCCGATGAGCTGGACTACCTGCGGCCCGACGGCAAGGCTCAGGTCAGCGTTCGCTACGAGGTGGACGACAACGGCATTCAGCAGCCCGTCGAGATCGAGCGCGTTCTCATCTCGACGCAGCACGCCGAAGGCATCGATCCGAGCTCGTCCATCAAGCCCGACCTGATCGAGCGCGTCCTCCACCCGATCCTCCCAGGCAACATGTACGACGAGGCGCGCCTGGAGCATCACGACTTCGTCTACGTCAACCCGACCGGCCGCTTCGTCGTCGGTGGGCCGATGGGAGACACGGGTCTGACCGGGCGCAAGATCATCGTCGACACGTACGGGGGCGCCGCACGCCACGGCGGTGGCGCGTTCTCGGGCAAGGACCCGACCAAGGTGGACCGGTCGGCGGCCTACGCGGCCCGCTACGTGGCGAAGAACGTCGTCGCGGCCGGCCTCGCGGATCGCTGCGAGCTGCAGGTCGCATACGCCATCGGCGTCGCGCGTCCGTTCTCGATGCACGTGCAGTGCTTCGGCACGGAGCACGTGCCGGTCCGGCGCATCGAGGAGCTGATCGCGGAGCACTTCGACCTGCGCCCGGGCGCCATCATCCGCGACCTCGATCTGCGGCGGCCGATCTACGCCAAGACGGCCGCGTACGGCCACTTCGGTCGCGACGACCACGACTTCACGTGGGAGCGCACCGACAAGGCGGAGGCGCTGCGAGCCGCCGCGGGTCTCGAAGTCCTGGCAGCGTCCCAGCCGGAAGCGCTCTAGCCATGGCCGTCACCGTCGTCGGATCGGTTGCGTTCGACGCGCTCGAGACCCCGTTCGGGAAGCGCGAGCGGATCCTCGGCGGCGCCGCCACGCACTTCTCCCTCGCCGCCAGCTTCTTCACGGATGTCCGCGTGGTCGGCGTGGTGGGAGAGGACTTCGGCGAGGCGGAGCTGTCGGTCTTCCAGCGGCGGGGCGTCAACACCGACGACATCGAGCGCATTCCCGGCGGCCGCTCGTTCTTCTGGTCCGGCCGCTACGACGACGACATGCAGGTGGCGCACACGCTCGACACCCAGTTGAACGTGTTCGCCGATTTCGACCCCGTCCTCTCGGCTCAGGCACGCGCGTCGGCGATCGTCTTCCTCGCCAACATCCAGCCCGACCTCCAGCGGCGCGTCCGCGAGCAGTGCTCTTCCGCGCGACTCACCGGTCTCGACTCGATGAACTACTGGATCCAGTCCGCGCGGGAGTCTCTTCTGCAGACGATCGGCTGCGTGGACGTGATCGTGCTCAACGACGCTGAGATCCGCATGCTCACGGGTGAGCCGAACCTAACGCGCGCGGCCCGCCAGCTCCGCGAGCTCGGGCCGAAGATCATCGTCGTCAAGCAGGGCAGCTACGGCGCTTGTGTCTTCGGCGACGACGGCTTCTTCTTCGTTCCCGGGTATCCACTGGAGACCGTCATCGACCCGACCGGAGCGGGAGACGCGTTCGCCGGCGGCTTCTTCGGCTACCTCGACCATCAGGCCGAGTCGCCCGGGAACGACCATGTCATCCGCTGTGCCGCCGTCTACGGCTCCGTCGTCGCGTCGTACGCGATCGAGGAGTTCGGAAGCGAGCGGCTGCAGCGACTGACGCTGGAGGAGATCGAGACCCGGTTCGCGGAGTTCAAGCGCATGACGCATTTCGAGCCTGTCGGACTGCTTACGCGCGACACCAGCCTGACGGCGTGACCACTGCTGCGCCTACCATCTGTCGCTCGGCGACCGTGTCTGCATGGTCGCCCTCCCCCGATACCGCCTGAGGAGCACCCGATGACCAACGTTGCAGACAGCGCCCTGAAGAAGGACTTCCGCGTCGCCGATCTTTCACTCGCCGAGTTCGGTCGCAAGGAGATCGGGCTCGCGGAGCATGAGATGCCCGGGCTGATGAGTCTCCGTCGGGAATACGGCGCGCAGCAGCCGCTGCACGGCGCCAGGATCACCGGCTCGCTGCACATGACGATCCAGACGGCGGTGCTGATCGAGACCCTCGTCGCGCTCGGCGCGGACGTGCGCTGGGCGTCCTGCAACATCTTCTCCACCCAGGATCACGCCGCCGCGGCGGTCGCAGTCGGCCCCGACGGCACGGTCGAGTCGCCGCGCGGCATTCCCGTGTTTGCTTGGAAAGGCGAGACCCTGGAGGAGTACTGGTGGTGCACCGAGCAGGCGCTCACCTGGCCGGAGGGCGGGCCGAACATGCTGCTCGACGATGGCGGCGATGCGACGTTGCTCGTCCACAAGGGCGTCGAGTTCGAGCGGGCGGGTGCGGTGCCCGATCCGGCGGGCGCCGACTCGGAGGAGTTCCGCATCGTGCTCGAGCTGCTCGAGCGGTCGCTCGCGGACGATCCCGCCAAGTGGACCCGGATCGCCGAGGGGATCAAGGGCGTGACCGAGGAGACCACGACGGGCGTCCACCGGCTCTACCAGATGGCCGAGCGCGGAGAGCTCCTCTTCCCGGCCATCAACGTCAACGACTCGGTGACCAAGAGCAAGTTCGACAACCTCTACGGCTGCCGCCATTCGCTCGTGGACGGGATCAACCGCGCCGTCGACCTCATGCTGGCCGGAAAGGTGTGCGTGGTCTGCGGGTACGGCGACGTCGGCAAGGGGTCGGCCGAGTCGCTGCGCTCCCAGGGCGCGCGCGTCGTGATCACCGAGATCGACCCGATCTGCGCGCTGCAGGCGCTCATGGAGGGGTACGAGGTCCTGACGCTCGACGACGTCGTCGAGACGGGTGACGTGTTCGTCACCGCCACGGGCAACCGGGACATCATCACCGTCGAGCACATGAGCCGGATGAAGGACCAGGCGGTCGTCGGCAACATCGGGCATTTCGACAACGAGATCGACATGGCGGGGCTCGCGGCGGTGCCCGGCATCAGCCACGTCAACATCAAGCCGCAGGTCGACCAGTGGGTCTTCCCGGACGGCCACGCCGTGATCGTCCTCTCAGAGGGAAGGCTGCTCAATCTCGGCAACGCCACCGGCCACCCCAGCTTCGTGATGAGCAACTCGTTCTCGAACCAGACGATCGCGCAGATCGAACTCTTCACGAGAACCGGCGACTACGAGCTCGGCGTGCACGTGCTCCCGAAGCACCTGGACGAAAAGGTGGCGAGGCTCCACGTCGAGGCCCTCGGCGCCAGGCTGACGGAGCTGACGCCCGAGCAGGCGGCGTACCTCGGCGTCCCGGTCGAGGGCCCGTTCAAGTCGGATCAGTACCGGTACTAGCCGCCGGCGTCGAAAGTCGGCGCACTCCTGGCACGGACTCGGTTCAATCGGGGTCAGTCCCCAAAGTGCACCGAAGGCGTACCGCCTTCGTGCCGATTTCCGGAGCCGGCGCCAACCAGTGGTCGGCCGGAACTCAAGATCCGCGCCTGAGCACCCGGATCGACCTGTCGGGCCGGATCACGGCCATCAGACTCCGGCTCGCCCAGCCGTTGCCGCTGTACGTGTCGACGTAGATGGAGCCGTCCCCGGCGACTGCGATCCCGTCTGGGAGAAACGAGCCCGTCGCGTCGACGCGTCGACGCGCGAAGTCGACGACGGTACGTTCCCCGCCGGGTCTCAACGTCACGACTCTCTGCGTGTCGATGGCGACCACGCGACCGGAGGGGGCCGCGACGATCCCGCCGTCTCCGCGGGGATAGAAGCTGCTGCCTGGCACTCTCATGATCGCCTTCTGATCGATCATCAACAGCGCCTTCGTGTTGAACCCGGCGATGTACAGGTCGCTTTGCCGGTCGAAGGCGAGTCCGTTCGGCCCGGACGTTGAGGCATCGAGGGCCGGACCGCCAACCCCGTGGATACCGCCGTAGCGGCTGCTCCCGGCGATGCGCGTCAGCGACCCGTCGTGATTCAGACGGACGATCTCGTTGACGCCGCTCAGCGCGATGTAGAGCAACCCATCCGGGCCGACGGTGACCGCGCTCGGCCCGCCGAGGTGCGCCCGCCGGGCTTGGGTGCCGCTCTGCACCCAGCCGAACCGCCCGTCGCCGGCGAGGGTCCTGATCGTCCCGTCGGAGAGGACGACGCGCACACGGTTGTTCGACTCGTCGGCGAACACGAGCGCGCCGTCGGCACGCATCGTCATTCCTGCCGGCTGGTTCAGCTCAGCACGGGTTGCCGGACCGCCGTCGCCGGAGTAGCCGGCTATGCCGGTTCCTGCGATGACACGAAACCGGCCGGCTGACGTCATCGCGAGGATCTGGTGCCGCGCGTCGTCGGCGACGTAGAGGACGCCGCCGCGACCGAGCGCGAGCGAACCGGGGCGGAGCGGCACGACAGCGCCCGGGCGTGACGCGCCGGCGGACGCGAGAGCAGCAGACCCGATCAACTCCGATACGGATGCGAGCACTACGACGAACGGCGATCGGGCGATCCGCATGACCGGAGAGGATATTTGGTGCATTCCCGTGCGCCTCTTGGTGCAAATCAGGGTCTGTCCCTGTTCGCACCAACATTGCACCGCGTTCGTGCCGGCTTATCCCCGCTGGGCCGCCAGGTGCTCATAGCGCGCCATGAACTCCTCGTACGCACGCTGCGGCAACCACGGCTCGATCTCCAGCTCGAGCGCCTCGACGCCGTCGAGCTCGGGCCACGGCCACGCCGCGCTCGAGACCGCACGCCGCTCGGTCGCCAGGAGCGCCCGGTCGACCTCCTTCAGCATCGCGGGCGGCGACGCCGGCAGGTCGAACCGCTCGCAGATCGCCGCTTGCAGCGGTCTCTCGATCCCGGCGTAAAGCCGCCCCAGCTCACTCCGGTGCTTCAGCGGGTGCGGCAGGTCGACGAGGTACGCCTCGGACGCGTCGTGCAGCAGCGCCCCTAGTTGCTCCTCGACATCACCGCCACGCGCCGCGACGAGATCCGCGACCAGGCAGCAGTGCTGACCGACGGAGTAGAAGACACGGGCATTGCCGCCGAAGCGGCACTGATTCGAGAGCGCCCGCGCGATGTCGCCGATGTCGACCTCGGCGGGATCGGGCTCGAGCGGGTTGAACCGGCGGCCGCTGACGGTCTGGATGTACGGCCCCGCCTCCACGAACCGAGACTAGCCAACTGCTGTCCGCCGGCGGCCACGTCCGACACGCGTTCACGCGCCGCGCGACTCAGACGGTCGTGCAGTTGTCGCAGTGCCCGTTGGCGCGGCGGGAGCGGCCGCAGCTGGGACAGCGCGACGAGACCTTCCAGCGGACACCCTTCTTCCGCAGGCTCAGCTGCAGCATGACCACGCCGGCGAAGAGCGTGGACGCGATGCTGGCGGCCTCGTGCGGAGGGATGGAAGGCATCCCTCCCCTATCGGCCGCAGCGCCCGAGGCTTGAGCGGGGCCGGGTACCCGGACGGAGCACCCGGCCCGCTGCCAACACCGTCAGCGCGTCTGCGGGAAGCCGAGGTTGACCCGGCTTGTCGCCGGGTCGGGCCAGCGGCTCGTCACGACCTTGCCGCGCGTGTAGAAGTTGATCCCCTCCGGCCCGTAGATATGGGAGTCGCCGAAGAGTGACGCCTTCCAGCCGCCGAAGGAGTAGAAGGCGACCGGCACCGGGATCGGCACGTTGATGCCGACCATGCCGACGTTGACGTCGAACTGGAACTGCCGGGCGACGCCGCCGTCACGGGTGAAGATCGCCGTCCCGTTGCCGTACGGGTTGTCGTTCATGAGCGTG
>Ga0066709_100003034_pt1 | contig 12658 bp, 7 predicted proteins | sample GraSoiAngelo_158_FD_79665 | JGI IMG/M metagenome (GOLD analysis project Ga0066709, IMG submission 79665) | Grasslands soil microbial communities from the Angelo Coastal Reserve, California, USA - 14_1009_16_30cm | ecosystem: Environmental > Terrestrial > Soil > Grasslands | place: USA... | reverse complement strand
TGGGATCGGAAGGTGAATTGCGCATTCGAACGGCACGGGATCTCGACCGCGTCCTGGTGGAGATCGGCGATAACGGCCCCGGAATCCCGCCGGAGATCCAGCCCCGAATCTTCGACCCTTTCTTCACCACCAAGGGCGTGGGCGAGGGCACCGGCCTCGGTCTCGATACGGCCCGCCGCATCGTCCGGAACCACCATGGCAGCATTCGCGTGGAGTCGAAGCCGGGCGACACGCGATTTCAAGTGCACCTGCCTTTGACCCAGCCACGAACCTAACGAAGATTGCCGTGGTTTACCGGAGGCTGAGCTTTGGCCGGGTTGGAGGCCTAATCCCATAGGTATATGCTGGGTGATGCCCGGTAAGCATCCAGCGCCAGCCTGCTGTTCACCACGTTCAGTCTCGCCCGCGCTTGAATCTTCCACACATAGTTCGAAGAGGGGTCATGGCTCGTGCAAACGTTCCTCTCGCTAGGAACGCTTTTCGCGCCAACTGTCGCTGGCGACGTTGTGGACCAGCGAGGGACTCGAGTGATAAACTCGGCGCCACCGCGAATGAGTTCAGAAGTTGGATCAATGGGTTTCCTCGATTCACGGCTCCGAACGGCCTGTTTCGTAGCAGGTCTCATTGCGGGCCTGGTGGCCTGCACCAGCGGACGCCGGTCGATCGTCGCGGTCTCGCCATCCGCGCCGCTCCAGACGGGACGGGTCGCCGCTGCCGTGCCGAATCTCTACGAGGCTCAACAGCAGGTCGACGACTACGTCCGCTCCGGTGGTTACGACGAGGATGTCGCCACGGTGGTAGTTGCCGCCCGCACATGGCTGGAGGAGCGGGCAAAAACGGCGGGGAAGCCGGCAATTGTGCTCGACATTGACGAGACCTCGCTTTCCAATTGGCCGGCCTATCGCCTCAACGGCTGGGGACGCGTCCTCAGCGGAGGATGCGATCTGCAGCAGGGCCCATGCGGTCTTCGCGCCTGGCAGGCGCTTGGTCAATCGAAGGCCCTTGCCCCGACGTTAGCGCTGGCGCGACGGGCCCGCGAACTTGGGGTGGCGGTTTTCTTCATCAGCGCCCGGCCGTCGGAACTGCGCGAAGCCACAGAGCGCAATCTCAAAGAGCAAGGATACCAATGGACAGGAGTGATTCTTCTACCCAAGGGCGCGCACTTTGCAAGCGCTGCGGACTTCAAGGCGCCTGAACGACGCAAGATTGCCGAACAGGGATACACGATTGTCCTCAGCCTCGGGGATCAGGAGAGCGATCTGAAAGGCGGCTATGCAGAGCGGCGTTTCAAGCTTCCCAACCCCGTTTACTATCTCCGGTGAATCAGTCTTCCATATCAGACGGTATAGGAGACGTTTCAAGGCGGGGATTTCCCAGCCGGTCTGGTTACGGATGAGGCGTCAGGAAGGCAGACTCGCAAACGGTGATACCTGCCAGATTCCCCGAAAGGTGACAACTGCCGAGGCACGACACTTGTAGACCTCCTTGTCGAGCATAAACTTGACAAGTGGCCGAGACACCACAAACTGCCTTGTGGCCGTCTGGATGGTTGGGAGCTGTGGCGAGGCGCTTGTTGGGGAGGATGGATCTACAATGTTTGTTCCGGGTCAGTGAGTCATCGCGTAGATGATGTAATTGATTCCCAGGCGATAGGCCTGGGATGTGTACTTCTCCTCATATTGCGGCAAATCAGCCCATTCCCACGCGTCGCCATTGTCCTGATCAAAGCAAATGGCCACCATGATGCGTCCTTTGTCGTCATAGATGCCGCGCCAGTGTGCCACCACGCCATCCTTTTCAAACGTGCTCCCGGTGTACAGGTACTGGAGGCCGGGCACCTGGATGCGATCGGATAGTTCGTAAAGCACATGAAAGATCGCGTCTTTGCCGTCGATCTCCACGACGGGACGGTCCGGGAAAACGCGACTCATGCTGGCCATGAATACCTCCCACTCCCAGGTGCCGTGGAAATCGTCCACCATCAGGAACCCGCCGCGCAGAAGATACTCCCGAAGCCTCATGCACTGCGCGTCGGTGAGGCTCCAGTGGCCCACTTCGACGGCATAGATCCAGGGCCAGTTGAAGATCTCGTCAGAATCGAGATCGACAACCTGCTCGCTCGAGCGCGTATGAATCCGGGTCAGGCGCCGTACGCCTTGCACAAACTGCCGGTCGGCCTTGGGGTAGTCGGTGGGCCAGCTGCCGCGGCCCCAGCGACCATACGGCCCCGAGGGGTACATCAGACGTGCAAAGGCCCATTCGGTTTTCTCGTATGCATCGGGCGGAACCGGTGCGGGGTCGTCTTCCAGGTAGGGGAACTGACGGAAACCTGCCTGGAAGCCAAAAGCGCCGAGAGCAACCATCACGACACCAAGGGAACCCACCAGTCGCCAGCGCATCAATCGACGCCTCTCTTGGGTTCAGGATATCACGCCTCAGTTGAGGTGCTGCACCCAGCCCGATGCACGCAGGGCGCCAGCAGCGAGGGCAGCAGTTTCGCGAAGTGAAGGAGAGAGCGCGCAGCCGACATAGCGGGTTGGCAGGAAAGTGAGAAAAACCTGTGGGAAGCAGGCGGGAATAGTCGGATGGCCCTCGTGTGCGGCGCTCAAGGCAACTGTACTTCGGGGTGCAGCAGGTTTTGAAACTGAGGTGCTTCCGCATGGTCTGAAGTTACCAGGACTGGCGGCAGGGTGATGCGGGGTGGCGGATTCCGTCCGGCCCGTTTGTCGAGAAGCACCTTCAGACCCGTGTATCCAATTCGAAATGGATCCTGCAGGACCAAAGAATCGATCGTGTGGGCGCGAAGGTCATCCACCAAGCTGGGTGAAGTGTCAAATCCGACAATTTCCACCTTCCCGGCCAGGCCCCGGCTTTTGACGGCCTGGACTGCGCCAATGGTGCTGGGTTCGTTCGAAGCGAAAATCCCCGCAAGCCCAGGGTGCGCGGTCAGGATATCCTCGCTGACGGCGAGCGACTTGGCGCGATCGGCCATCCCGTACTGGAATGCCACGATTTTGATCTGGGGTGTTTCCTTCGCCAGCTTGTCTTTGAATCCTTGCTCGCGCTCGACCGCGGACGCCGCTCCCGGCAGTGCCGCAACGATGGCGACCTCCCCTTGACGGCCCAGAATCTCTGCCATGCGCTTCGATGCCAGGACCCCGCCTTGATAGTTGTCAGTCGCGACAAAAGATACGTACTCTTCGCTGTTTACGCCTGAGTCGATCACCGAAACCGGTATTCCGGCCTGCCTGGCCCGATGTATCGCTCCCACGAGAGCCGTACGGTCGCTGGGCACAACCTCGATTCCGTCCACATGCCGATTAATTGCATCGTCTACGATAGCGATCTGGCGCGCATAGTCTGTCTCGACCGCGGGAGCGTTCCACTCGATGTCTACGCTTCCCTCCCGTGCCGCTGCGGCCGCTCCGGCGTGGATGGCCTGCCAGAAAACATTCGCCTGGCTCTTGGGAATAACGATGTAGAGCGGCCTCTGGCGCTGGCGGCAATCCGCCAATGTCAAAACGCTGAGGACCGTGCCGATAATGATTACTCGACTCAGTTGGCTTGGCTCGATTCTCTGAGTGATCACGAAGTATCCTATAGCTCTGGACTATTTTGACGACTGTATTGTTCCACAGACGAGCTCATGGAAATTGTGGGAAATTGTGGGAATGTCTACGCTTGAGGGGTAGTCCCATTACTTTTTTGTCAGCCATGTGGCGGCAGACGACGATCACGTCACGAAGCGCTTCAGGGTCGCTGGACGGCGAGCCTCCAGTTTTCTGCGAACGGCCTCGCACCTGTCCTGCCACAGGCACAATATCCTTGCTCCGTGAGGCCCGTTTCAGCCTTGAAATACAAGGCCCGCCGCCCTGAAAGCAGCTTGAGTAAAGCATCTAAGTGAATGAAGGAGGATAGACGCTTATGAACAGACTGTTTAGTTCGTTTGCCCGTTTTGCACTCGCGCTATCTGTGTGGATGCCGGCCGGCCTTTGCTACGATACCGCCTTTCAAGAGAGTGGCCAACCTGCAAGCGGGCAGCATCAGGGGCCAGGTGGTCAATCCGAAGGTGGACGGCCGAGCCAAGTGGACGAGGGACGAAAGACGCCGGGCGAGAAGCGAACTGATCGGGGAGGCGCTCAAGGCCAGTCTTCCGGGCGAAACGGTCCGAGGCATGACAGAAAACGCCAGAAACACGGCCGGACCAATCAAACACAAGGTCCAAAGCACAAGCAACAGTAGTGTGCGGGCGTTGTTTCTCCCTTTCGGAGTTGCGCGCCTGACCAGTGCACGGCCTCGGAGACCGAGCGGCTGCTTTCAAAATACATTCAATGGCTCCTCGGTGCTTCGAAGCGATATCTGAAATGCCCTCTCCGCGCCGAGCTTCTTGAAGCTCTCTGCCGGCCGTGTATATGCCGTCGCGGCCTCATTCAGTCCTACCCGCCTTCCCAGAGGGTCGACGGCATTTACGATCCATAAGGACCGCGGCGCGAGCGCTGCTGCGAGATCAGGCAGGTCGTAAAGCTTCAGAACAGCAGGGACAATGCTTTCGTACAGGCGATGGTGAAGCCGGTGCTCCAGGGCCGCCTGATAGGAGAGCAGCGTGTTCATCAGGGCCACTTTTGTGATGCGATCGTCCAGCACGCCCTCGTGCAACACCATCACGCCGCCGGCGCCGACCCCGAAACTGTAGATTCTGGCCGCGTCTACCTCCGGGCGACTCACCAGCCAATCCACGCCGCGCCAGATATCGGCAGCGCGCATGCCTAGAAGTGTCTTACCAACCAGGAAGGCTTCCATCGAATTACCGAAATCGCCGAAGAGCTGATACACGTCATGTGACTCGTCGGGATTTGGTGTGGCGCGGGTCTCGCCCGTGCCCCGGACATCGATGGCCAGAACGATAAAGCCCCGCTCCACCAGCCGCTCGATGTCACCTCCAGAAGTTGTGCCCGCAGACTTCCCTTCCCCGTTCACGTAGATTACGGCCGCACTGCGACCCGTGCTATGCAGAGGCAGGTACAGCAGGCTGGGAATGTAAATGCCGGGCTCGCTTTCGTAAACCAGCTTCTCAATCTGCCAATTCGGCCGGCTAAGGCGCCCGAAAAACCTGACGCTGGGAACCGCAGTCTGGGGTTCAAAACCAATGGCCCGGCGGACCCGGTCCCGGAGATCGGTCCTGAAGGACTCGACGGCCTGGGCGCTGGCGAATGGCGGCCGCGCGGGCTGGTTTTGTTCCACTCGCTTCTGATTCAGCGAGAACACCGTTTCGCCGCCCAGCGATTCGCTCACCTGGCCCGACTGGGTACAACGCAGCGTTTCATCCATTTCGGGCTTCACCAATTCCTCGTTGCCGGGATCCTCGGTTCCTTTGAGCCAGCGTGCCAGCCACTGATAGGCGGCTTGGCGGCGCGGTGCCGTATAACCGTGACCGTCATCGGCCTCAAACCGGCTCAGTTTGTCCCTGGCGCCTATCAGCCCGTAGATACCCTGAGCTTCATCCAACGTCTCGCGCGCACCTGAGATCGAGAAGAAGTCGCGAATCGCATTCAGCATCAGGTAAGGTTTCGGGGCAAAGGCCTCCACAAAGTCAGCGTGGTCGAGACCGTCCGCCAGCGAGGGCGGAAGACACTGCTCGGCGTCCTGCGGCCCAATGCTTTCGAGCAGGCGACGCCAGGAGGTGATGTAGCAGGAAGGCATAGCGACCTTGATCCGGTCGTCGAGTGCCGAGAGATAAGCGGTATGTGTGCCGCCGCCGGAATTCCCTGTGCAGGCGATGCGCGAAGGGTCCACTTCCTTCCGGGACACCAGGTAGTCGAGCGCGCGGATCCCGTCCCAGACCGTGTAGCGGGCCAGGCTATCGCCCGCCAGCAGGCACTGCGCTCCCAGCATGGTGTGTTCCGTGGTGTAGCCCGTCTCACCAAGCTTAGACACTCCGAGGTCGCTGTCGTAGAACTGCGAGCGCTCGCCCTGGCCCAGCGGGTCCCAGGTGAAAGCGACATAGCCTTTCCTGGCCAGTGTCACCAGGACTTGTTGCCAGGTAGGATTCGTTTTGCCGCCCTGTTCATGTCCCAGGGGAAACAGGACCCCAGGGTAAGGCGGCTGGCCCGATTTGGGCAAATAGAGATTACCCGTGACATAGAAATGTGGCTGGCTTTCGAAAACGATTTTTTCGATTCTATAGCCGTCCCGTTCCAGTGTGCCGGTCACCCGTGCGTTCAGAGGAGTGCGCTCGGGCAGCCCGCCCAAGGCGCGCAGCATGCACTCCCGCACGTAGGCCTTCCGTTTTGCAATGTCACCGCCGGATGAAAGCCTGGCCACTTCTTTGGCCCGTTGATCCAGTAACGCGAAGGCGATGCGATTCAGGTATTCGGGTAACATGGTACCGACGTGCTCGAAATCAGGCAGGCCGGCAAGGAAGTCGAGCCCTTGTGAAGGCTCTTGCGCGCTGAGATCGCGCGGCGCAACCACCCCAGCCAGAAGAAACGTCGCAAGAATAATCACAGGTATTCTCGACTTCAGCCGCATGATCTGTGCCTCCGACGCCAATCCCGAGAGCGGCGTCGCGTTATTGCCAATGCACACGCCTGCTCCTGCGCTTCACTCGCCTGAGCCATTATCCATCTACTCAGGGACGTTCGCGGCTTTCGTGTGTTTGGCCTACCGGAAGTTCTCAACCAGCATGAGGTCGCTGACGCCTGCGTCAAACTGAGAGAAAAGGAGGGACCGGCCGTCCGGCGAAACAGAGAGGCCCTCCGCAGGCAGTCCTGACAGCGGAGCGACTTGCCTCACTTTCCCCGTTGCGAAACTCAGAAATTGAATGGAAGGCTTATGCTCGATGCCTGGCTCTGGAATAAAATAGACTCCATGTGGACAAGGAAGAAAGCACGGTCCTTCACCGACTGGAGCACCTGACTCTCCACGCCGCCGCTGACGGGCCTTTTCCAAAGAGCTCCTAAAAAGTCCCCTTTCGTATAATAGAGGTATTTGCCGTCGAGCGACTCGAACGCGGTCCCGCCTCCATTCCTGGTTACCTGGACAGCCTCCCCCCCTCCGGAGGGCACTTTCCAGACCTCCTCACGGCCTGTGCGTAGCGACAGAAAGTAGATCCACATGCCATCCCTTGACCAACTGGGGTTGACGTCGGCAGCGGCGTTAGTGGTCAGGCGGACTGGCCTTCCTCCAGTCGCCGGGATCACATAAATATCGAAGTTGCCTTCCGGATCGAAATCGACCGCAATATGCTGCCCATCCGGTACCCAGCGCGGGGTCCCGCAGGCCGCCCCCGCCTGTGAAAACAGATCCACAGCGTTGGACCCGTCCGCATTGCTGAGCCAGATGCCATAGATCCCACTGCGATAGGATTCAAAAGCAATCCGCTTACCGTCGGGAGAGTATTGCGGAGCGCCGTCCAGGCGTGTGGAGGCGATGAACCGTTCGGGCGGGCCCGTCGCCACTCCCGTGGCCGACAGAGAGAGACGCCATATGTCCGAATCAAATGTGGTTCGTTCATATGCGAGCCTGTTGCCGCTCCAGGACAGGGCTGGGTGGTAAGCCTCTGCGCCAGCAAATGCCAGCCGCTCCGGTTCCCTGTCACCAGAGGCCGGTACTCTCCACAATCCCATTTCGGTGGAGTAAACTCCCGAGCTGAAGACAATCTCATCGCCGCTCGGAGTCCAGACCGGAGCAAAGCTGAAGCGCTTCAGGGAAGTTAGCCGTTTCGGCTCGGCTTTGGGCTTCAAGTCTTCAGTCAGCTCAAGCAGGTAAATATCTGAGATTCCGTGCATTTCATAGGCAGTCGAGCGGCTGAATGCGACCTTTTGCCCGTCCGCTGAAACGGCGGGCGAAAAGTCAAATGACAATTTCGTTGTCGTTGACGTCAAGTCGTGTGTTTCGCCGCCCTCGGTAGAGAGCACCGTGAGACCGTCCGCCACAACCCATTTGCCGTTTGGAAACCAGGCAAAGCGCGGCGCCTCGGCGCCCGAGAGACCAAAAATAGCTGAAGGAGGACGAGGAAGGTCTGCCACGAAGCGCTCTGGGCCACCGATGGCGGGGATGACCATTAAGCTGGCCCGCTCCTTCGAGAGCCTGACAAATCCGATCGAGCGTCCATCCGGCGCAAAGGCCGGATTTACGTCCTCCGCGGGATCCATAGTCAGCCGCAGGGGCGTCGGAGAGCCAATCAGCTTGACGTAGATATCGAAATTGTCCTGCTTCTCCCCGTTCCAGGAAAAGGCCACCTGATTGCCGTCCAGTGAAAAGCTCGGACAACACTCGGAACCTGTATAAGTCGTAAGTGGCACCACTTCAAGGGCAGCCGCCGGTTTTTTTGTGCTCTCACGAAAGAACCATCCGGCCACACTTAGCGCAAGTAGGACCATCGCCGCTCCCGCCCAGAACCAGATCCGTCGAGTTGGTCGAGGCGCGGGTACTACCCCCGACAGCGCGCCCGAGTCGGATTCCTCTTTCAATTCTGCGAGCGTCACCTTGAGGTCAGCCATCGTCTGAGGGCGACGATTGGGATCTTTGCGCAAGCAGCGGTTAATGATCTTCTCCAGATCGCGCGGAATTCCAGGCACAAGCTGGCTGGCAGGTCTGGGTTCCTCACGCAGAATTGCCGCGAGCGTGGACATCTTCGACTCACCCTGGAATGCTCGCTGTCCCGTGGCCATTTCATAAAGCACAGCTCCCAGGCTGAAGATGTCGGACCGCGCATCCACCTTCTTACCCTCGGCTTGCTCGGGCGACATGTAGGAAACCGTTCCGACGATGGTCCCTTCGTCCGTCTGCGCTTGCAGTGTGGCCGTTTCCGCATCCGCACTATGCGAAACTTCCGTCAGCTTGGCCAGACCGAAATCCAGCACCTTCACCAAGCCGTCCTCAGTCACCATCACATTGCCCGGTTTGAGGTCACGATGCACAATGCCGGCAGCGTGCGCCTTTGAAAGCGCATCCGTCATCTGGATGGCGAGCTTGAGCATTTCATTGAGTCGCATTCCCTTGCGCGGGATCAGCGCGTCGAGCGTTTTACCCTGCACGTACTCCATCACCATGAAGTCCGTGCCGTTCTCGCTCGAGATCTCGTGAATCGTAAGGATATTGGGATGGTTCAATGCTGAAGCAGCCTGGGCTTCCTGTATGAACCGGCGCCTTCGCTCGGCGTCACCCAGTTTGTCAGCAGGCAGAACTTTGATGGCGACGAAGCGATTCAGGCGTGTGTCACGCGCCTTATAGACAACACCCATGCCACCCGCCCCGAGTTGCGCAAGGATCTCATAGTGCGAGAGGGTTTTGCCGATCATTGCAATCTCCCACTTTATTGGCGGCCATCTTAGCCCGCGGCCCAAAGCAAGTCAACGCGGGGTTATCAGTACTCGACCTTCACCAGGCACAGTCCCTGGGCCGGAGCCGTAGGACCGGCCTTGCTGCGGTCGCGAGCTTCGAGAATCGCCAGCACGTCCTGCGGAGTGAGCTTCCCACGGCCGACTTCCAGCAGAGTTCCGACAATGTTGCGGACCATGTGGTGCAGGAAGCCGTTGCCGCGTACCTCGTAGCTCAACACCGAGGCGCGTGGTCGCCAGAACAGGCGCGAAGAAAAGATGGTTCGGACCATACAGCCTGAATCGCGAATGGCAAGCCGTGACTCGGATGGTTGCGCCGGAAGCCTGTTGTTTCTCCCGAGACCTTCTGAGTCCCGGTTGTGCACCACTTCGGGCGCCGCGCGTAGGTGCGGCTCCCGGACGACGTCCGGAGACGCGGTGGTTTGGGCGCTGGCGGCGGCGAATGAGGTGAAGTCATGCGCCCCCTCAAGCAGTTTCGCTGCTCTCGCCATGCGGCTACGATCCAGCGGATAAGGGTAGTGATAAACGAAGCGCGACAGAAAGGGTGAGCAGATTGGCGCCTGATGGATGCGGTAGCGGTAGGTCTTGGAGCGGACGTCGTACCGCGCGTGGAATCCGTCCGCGACCTCACGCGCTTCTTTCACCCGTATGGTGGGCGGCAGCGCGTCGTTGAGAGCTTTCACCAGGTTGGGGCATGGAATGGGCTTGCCGGTCTTGAAGTTCGCCTTTTGGTCTAAAGCATGGACCCCAGCGTCTGTGCGTCCGGAAGCCCACAGCGTAACGGGCGCGCCGAGAATGTTCCCGATGGCGGCTTCAAGGCAAATCTGCACGGTCGGTTTGTCAGGCTGGCGCTGCCACCCGTGAAAATCGGTTCCGTCGTAGGCTATGGTCAGGCAAATATTGCGCATAGTTTCCTGGCGGTTGTCTGACGCTGATTTCTTTGACATCTCGACTCTATCCCCTTTTGTCCGCTTTCTTGCGGCCGACGTAGATTGTATTTTCCGTCTGAGAAAAAGGCGAGCGTAAGGAAGAAGCATGTCAGCCAGGAAGGCAGGCCCGGCGGCCCGAACTCAGCTTGGAATGCTAATGCCGCCGGAATGTTCGCTTCCGGACAGCAGCGTCGCGTAAGCGGACAATCGCCGCCAGCCCGGTCCACGTGCGAATTGAACTTGATTCGTGGAATCAGGATCTTAGGCAAAAATCTGCCGGTCCGGGCGTTGGCAGTCACCTTGCCGAGTCAACGTCAGGTTCTGGTGGGAGAAACGTCTTGAAGTGTAGGAAGCACGTACCGGGCTTCTCCAGGGTCGCGTTGCGCCCCTCTCGGGGAAATGGGGCTTGAAAGAAGCTTACCGTTCAACGCGTTTCATCAGATGGCCGGGGTCACGCAGGGGGACTTTCTTTGAAACTCCGCGTCTAACGTTTTCGTACATATAACCTATGCTTGCAACGAAGACAGTTCAACTTGCAACGGGAAGGAACGCCATGAAGTGCAAAAGCCCTTGCTGGCTGGCCGTATTGCTGTGCCTTCTCCTGATCGGTGTGGGGCCGGAACGGCTTCGCGCCCAACAGGACCAGACATCACAGGCGCCTCAGACGACACAGCCGGCTGCTTCGAGCAGGTCAAATGAATCAACAAAGGAATCGGCCGCTTCGGTCCCGGTAGTCGAAAATGCCGGGTCAGCGAAGAAACCGCACACCTCGACTTTGGAGTTTACTCCGAGAGGGTCCTTTCCCAACATTCTCGGACCTTACCTGAACCCCGCGGTGCCGCAGTTGTCGCTTGATAACTCGCACCGTCTGCACTCGCTGATCCAGAATGGGAAGCTGCAGCTATCCGTTGATGACGCGATTGCCTTGGCGCTCGAAAACAATCTCGATATCGCTATCGCCCGCTACAACCTGCCGCTGTCCCAGGCGGACTACCTCCGGTCGAAGGCCGGCTCCGCCGTGCGCGGTACGGGCACCAGCGCCTTCATCTCGAACGCGCTGTTTGCCAATGCTATCGGCAGCAGCACCACAGGTAGTGGCGGCACCAGCAGCGGAGGTGGCGCGGGTGGGGCAGGCTTCAGCAGCAGCGGCGCCAAAAGTGCCGGTTCCATACAGTGTTGCGACCCCTTTGCGGGCTTCTTTGTCGGCTGGGATCAGAACACCACTGCTCTCGGCACTACCGCACTTACCGGTGTACCCTTCCTGAACCAGCAGTCAACGGGATATCAAGCCTTCTATGGCCAGGGATTCCTGACCGGCACCAGCGTGGTGGTTGCGATGGGTGGCAGCCGCTCGACTACAAGCGCCTTGACCACTCTTTTGAACCCCCAGGTCTCGACCTTCGGAATCGTCACCATCACACAGCCGCTGCTGAACGGTTTCGGCTACCGCTCCAATGCCGTTTCGATCCGCATTGCCAGGAATGACCTGAAGTTTGCTGACAGTCAATTCCGCCAGCAGGTGATGACCACCACCGCAAACGTGTTGAACCTCTATTCCAGCCTGCTTTCGGCGCGTGAGAACGTACGCGTGGCGCAGGAGGCGCTCAGGTACGCGCAGAAGCTTCTGGAGGATAACAAACGCCAGGTAGAAATCGGGACTCTGGCGCCGATCGAGGTAGTGCGGGCGGAGTCCGAAGTGGCGGCGGATGAGCAGAGCCTGGTGGTGGCCCAAACCACTTACCAACAGCAACAGGAGAATATGAAGACCGCGCTTTCCAAACACGTGGACGCTGACCTGGCAGGGGTTGAGGTCGAGGCGACGGATAAACTGCCCGATCCCAAGCCTGATGATATTCCGCCTCTCAAGGAAGCCTTGGCAGAGGCGCTGAACGCTCCCGCCAGGGGAGAAGGGGACCGCGGAAAGGGTCGCCCCGAAATCGAGCAGGCGGAATTGAACATACGGAACCAGGAGTACACGGTTCAGGCTGTCCGCAGGAGACTCTTGCCGACCTTTGATCTCTTCGCGAGTTATGCTCCCACAGGGCTTTCCGGTCACGCGCTGTGCGGCGGCAATGCATTTCAGCCGGTCTGCCCGCCAGGAGTGATTGGATACCTTCCTGGAGGCGTCTCTCAATCGCTTACCACTCTCTTACACGGCAACTACCCCGACTATTCTCTGGGAGCGAACTTGCAGATACCCCTCCGCAACCGGCAAGCGCAGGCAGATACCGCCACCGCACTTCTGCAGGAACGCCAGCTCAGGACCACGCTCCAGAAGCAGAAGAACCTGGTAGAACAGGACGTGCGCAACGCGGAAATCGCCGTAACACAGGCTAAGGCTCAGATCGCGGCGGCGGGGAAAGCGACAGAACTCGCCCGCTAGACCAT
>Ga0066709_100003033_pt1 | contig 12658 bp, 14 predicted proteins | sample GraSoiAngelo_158_FD_79665 | JGI IMG/M metagenome (GOLD analysis project Ga0066709, IMG submission 79665) | Grasslands soil microbial communities from the Angelo Coastal Reserve, California, USA - 14_1009_16_30cm | ecosystem: Environmental > Terrestrial > Soil > Grasslands | place: USA... | reverse complement strand
GGCCCGGTCGAAAGCCATTTCCGGATCAAGGACCACAACTCGTTTCTTTGCCATGCCGCGACCATGCCAGAGTGCGCGCTCTCGCGCAATCCCTGGCCGTTGGTCCAGTTGCTCTGAAGATAAAGGGCCTATTGGTCAAAAATCAGCGTTTTTGGCGGGTTCCCTAGCGCCTTGCAAGAGCAAAATCAACCGGGATTCTGTTAAAAAACTTTCATTTTGCTCAGTCGAAAACCGCGGTAGACGGGCCGGGACAGGTTCAGCAAGAACCTGACGAAGAGCTTTTTATGAGACTTATGAGATGAATAGGTGGCTTCCAGCCGAAAGGGAGTGACTAGTTTGCATTTTGACCCCGATTGTCACGATTAAGAAAACTCAAACCGACCCACTCCCGGCTGAAAACGTGCGTTGACGATTGTTCAGGGCGCCCGGTATAATTGTGGATTGCGTCAAGGTGTCTGAAGGGCGCTTAGAGGGCCTTGGGAGGAAAGATGTACGCCGTTATCAAGACCGGGGGAAAGCAGTATCGTGTCGCGCCCGGCGACACCATCCGCATCGAGCGGGTGGAGGGCAAAGTGGGAGAGAAGCTCAATTTTGGCGAAGTGCTGGCTATTCACGGCGACAAGAAAGTCTTTGTGGGCGACGACGCCGCGAAAGCGACCGTGACCGGCAAGATCGTTCAGCAGGGCCGGGCCAAAAAACTCACGGTGCTCAAGTTCAAGAGAACCAATCAATATAAGATTCAGCGTGGCCACCGGCAGAATTTCACCGCCGTGCAGGTCAGCGACATCAAAATCTAACTTCTTTCCAGCCGTTAGAATTTCAACTCTGGCTGCGCGAAGAACATCAGAAAAAGGATCACGTCATGGCACACAAGAAAGGCGGCGGCTCCTCAACAAACGGCCGCGATTCCCACGGGCAGAGGCTGGGTGTGAAGCGCTTCGGCGGGCAACTCGTCAATGCGGGCACGATTCTGGTGCGCCAGCGCGGTACCAAGCATCAGCCAGGAGAAAACGTCGGCCGCGGCAGCGACGACACGTTGTATGCGATGGTCACGGGCATCGTGAAGTTTCAAGACCGGGGACGCCAGGGCCGCTTCATCAGCATCCAGCCGACAGAACAAGCCAAGTCGGCTGCAAACTAGCCGCTCGCATTTACGGGACTTGTCAATGCAATGGGTATCCCGCTTCACCGGGGAGCACTCCGTTGATGCGCAAGACTTTGACCCCCGGCCGAACATCATTCATATCCAGGTAGCCTATCGCTCCCGCATTTCCTCTGACACCCTCCTGGATCATACCGTGTGAGAACAGGGACGCTGGAGAGTCCGAGGACTCGGCGCGCATGACTTTGGCGACCCAGTACTGCGTATATTGCTCCTCGCTCATTTGGAAGACATCCATAAGGATGGCCGCCCGCTCCCGCGAGCCTCGGGAGCGCATCAGCAGAACCACAGGAGAGCTGGCCTTCCAGTATTGCCGTTCTCCCATGTAGATCTTGCGAAGCTCCGCCAAAGTCAGGTTACTCACAGGATTGACTGGATTCACGATAATGGCCACATCGGATTGCGCGCCATTTGCCGCGGCGCTGATCAAGATCAGCGCAAGGGAGAGAAAGCAGGCAAGCATCATCCAACTCCGCGCGTGTGCTGGTGTTCTCATGAGCATACCTCAGAACGTGAAGCTAGTCTGGAAGAACAGCCCGTTGACAATCGGGTCGGTTACCCGACGAGAGGTGTGGCGGTACTCGCCCTTGAACGCAGCCAGGTTGGTGATGTCGAAGCGTACGCCAACGGTTGATCCGGTGAGATCGTTAACCAGCGGAGCAGGCTGGCTGGTAACCGTGAACAACACGTCGCCCGGGTTGATGTTCGACCATTCAAACCGGTAATACGGCTTCCACTTGCGCGCTTCTCCCGGCAGCCGGTAGGCAACTTGCACGTATGCCGCATCGCTATTGAATTCCTCCTGAGTGAGGGTGTTGCGATGACGAACGTGAGCAAACTCCGCAAGGAATTCGGGAGTCTCCTTGGTCCACACGAGGTGTGCCGAAGTGATGAGTTCGCGGAACTGCGGGGCGCCCGTTAGCGCGGGGGAAGGCGAAATCAAGTCCCCGTATACCGCGCCTCCCAATTGCAAACCATTCAAAGCCGCTGGCCGAGAAAAGACGCTGGCCACCCAGGCACGGTTGTTGTTGATGTCGCTCGCGTCCCCGGCCCGCGCGATGTTCCCCGCCCGTCCGTTGCCGAATCCTGCACTGTAAGCCAATCCGAGCGGCCCGGAAGGAATCTTGCCTTCCGCCAGCATGCCGAGAAAATGCACGGGCTGGAATCGTCCGCCAAAACGGATCATCTCGGGACGCGCGATAGCTGTTTGGAGCCACAGGCCATGATGAAAGGCCGTATTCCAATAATTAATTGGGGTATGGTAGCGGCCGAAAGAAAGCTTGAAAAAATCGTTGTAGTCGTAGCGGATGATAAGCCGCTCGAGATCCACATTGTAGACGGTTGGCTGGGCGGTAAAGCTGACCTCTCCAAACACCGAAACCTTCTCCGAGAGCGGCGAGGAGATATGCAGGATGAATTGCCCCATGTTGAAGCCGCTCTTCGTCCCTTTTTCATCGGTACCGGAAAAATCGACGTCGCCGAAACCGCGGAAATGAAGCGCGGGAAACTTTCGCCCTGGTTCGTTGGTCGTCTCGATCTGGTCGGCAGAGTGGTCCATGGCGACGGAGCCACCTGGCTCTGGCTGACGGGGACTTGGCGTAGCGGACGCCTGCACTGAGTCACTGGTCTCTCGCGCATGGGGAGCAACGCTGTTGGCTGCCCTTTCTTTCTGCAGCTCTTCGACGAGCTTCTCCAGTTTCTCAATGCGTGCGCGCATTTCCCGAATCTCTTGTTCCTGGTTATCCGAGCTCGGAGTCTGCGCCGAGGCCCCAAGCGGCGCCAGCAAGAGCACAAGTAGAAATCCCCCAATCCGATGCATAAGCCCTCCCGATTGAGCTAGAGTAGCTTTTCTGGCACAACCGTGCAGTCAATCGTGGAGAGTCCGAAGTCGGCGGGTTAATAACGCATTCGCGTCTTTATCTGTGCTATTGAGCTGAAACACAGCTAAGCGGCCCGGCGGGAAAGAATTTCTTGTATGCGCTGCGGCCGTGAGCCGGAAGGATGGCGAGCCCCGGCACTTTTTCGTGCAACTGGTTGAGCTTGCTGACGATTTGATTTGCCAGGGCCGGGTCATTGTCGCTGTCGCGCAAGAGCAGCGGCTTGCCAACGCGCTCTTCGAAGCCGCGTTCGTCGTCCACGCTGTCACCGACGTATAAGAACCGCCGCGTGGGCGAGAGATTCACGAAGATGCCGGCGCTTCCAGGTGTATGGCCGCGCAGGGGCACGACCACGACGGAGCCATCGCGGTAGAGGTCAGCGCTTTCGTCAAAGATTTCGTAGGGCTTCGGGTCGAATTGCAAGGTTGGCGCGCTCGGCTTGGGGAGCACTGTGGTGTACGCCGCGAGGACGTAGCCTTTGGCTTGTGCCTCAGGATCGTTCGCGAAGAGCAGTTCTTCGCGGGTCATCAGGACCGTCAGGCGCGGCAAGTCGGTCAGTCCGCCAGCATGGTCCAGATGAACGTGCGAAAGAATCGCCCAGCGCAACTTGGCGGGATCTTCGCCGGCACGGCGGAGCATTTCTGGAAGCGGGACCGCCGGATTCAACTGTCCCGCGAGCGATTGCAGTTTCCAACGCAGCCAGAACGGGTAGACGCTAACCTCCTGGCTGAAATGGCTCGAGTTGCCGGCGTCGATCAGCAAGTCGCCTGCGGGGTGTTTCACCAGGATGCCTCCGGCGGTCATGCCGATGGAGAAGCGGCTGAACGTTTTACCGGTTTCGATCCAGCAGGCAGACAGGCCGGGCAGCCTGGCAATGGCGGGAACGGCGCGGCCATGCGATGGCGCAGGCGGAAGCGAAGTGCGGCGGAAGTAGAGCAAATAAAACGCAGCCGTGCCGATGGCGACGAGAACGAAAAGCAGCAAGACCAGGCGCTTGAGGAGGCGAAACATCGGGTAGGGTCTCCGTTCGGCGGAAATCGGGCTTCGTGTGTTGGCTTATGTTATCTTTTTTGAAGGGCAGCGCCTAGCTGGCGATTATTGAGCCGGTTGATACCTGAATTTCTACCGTTGAGGTGCCGCGGACTGATTGAGATCCTTCGGCCGCAAAGAGCACGGCCTCAGGATGACAGCGGTCGGGCGCTGAAGCAGGTGGGATGAACTCTGGCCCCCATGGATGAGGAGTCTTGCGTAAGTGTTTGTTGACGAAGCCAGAATTTACGTGAAGGCCGGGAACGGCGGCAACGGGTGCGTGGCGTTTCGCCGCGAGAAATACGTTCCGCGCGGCGGGCCCTCGGGCGGAGACGGTGGGAATGGCGGCAGCGTCCATCTCGAAGCCAATCCTAACGACAACACGCTGCTGCGTTACCGCTACAATCGCGAGTTCAGGGCCGATCGGGGGCGCCACGGCGAAGGCTCGAACTGCACGGGGCACTCCGGCGAAGATTTGATATTGCAAGTGCCCGTGGGCACGCTGGCCTTGGACGATCAAACGGGAGAGACGATCGCCGATTTGGCGACACCGGGTCAGCGCGTCCTTGTCGTGAATGGAGGCCGCGGAGGCCGTGGCAATCAACATTTCGCCAAGCCATGGCATCAAGCGCCGCGCGAACATGAAGACGGTTTCCCCGGCGAGGAGCGCCATCTTCGGTTGGAATTGAAACTCCTGGCGGACGTCGGGCTTGTGGGATTCCCCAATGCAGGGAAGTCCACGCTGATTTCCGTGATTTCCGCGGCGCGGCCAAAGATTGCCAACTATCCGTTCACGACGCTGGAGCCAAATCTGGGAGTCGTGAACGCAGATGGTGGCACGGGCAAGGAAGGGCGGGAAATCGGGCGGACGTTTGTTGTGGCGGATTTGCCGGGACTGATCGAAGGCGCGCACCAAGGTGCGGGATTGGGCATTCGTTTTCTGCGCCACGTCGAGCGCACGCGGTTGCTCGTTCATCTGGTTGACACTAGCGATGCGAACGCAGATGACCCGGTGCATTCTTTTGAAGTCATCAACGACGAGTTGGCGGCCTTCAGCGAATCGCTGACGCAAAAGCCGATGATTGTTGTTGCCACGAAGCTCGATGCCACAACCGACCGCTCCCGCCTGGAAGCGCTGGGCGCGTACTGCAAACAGCACGGTTTGGAATTCCATTCGATTTCCGCAGTTGCGGGTGAAGGCGTAAAGGAACTGGTCCGCTCCATCGCCGATGCACTGGACAAGATTCCTCGTGGGACCCCCGACTCTGCGGATGAAGACGACAGCCTGGCAAAGGCCGTTGAAGTTGACCCTTCGGCCCGTCACTCGGTCGAAAACCCCAATTCATGAGAAAATCGGAGACGGAGAATCCTTGGGAGGCGCATTGACGACAGCGCAGGCGCACCGCACCGCCGAGAAACATCATCCTCGCCGTATCGCGCTGTTCGGCGGCTCTTTCGATCCCATCCACAGCGGACATCTTGGCGTCGCGCGCGCCGCAGACCGCCGCTTCAATTTCGATGAAATGCATTTTATTCCCGCGAGCCGGCCGCCGCACAAGCTCAAACAGCACCTCGCGCCGTTTCCTCATCGCTTCGCCATGGTCGCGCTGGCGTGCACTGAGCATCCGCACTTCGTTCCTTCGCTGGCCGAAGCGGGAGAAGACTTCAGCGGTACGCAACTCCACTATTCAGTGGACACGGTGCGCTATTTCCGCCACACCTACCATGATCAAGGCGACCGGATTTATTTCATCATCGGGGCGGACGCGTTTCTCGACATCCCTATGTGGAAGGAGTACGAAACGCTGCTTGGGCTTTGCGATTTCGTGATTGCCAACCGTCCCGGCATCCGCGCGGAAGCGCTGCGCCTGGTGATTCCACCGGACCTGATGGCGCGGCCTGGCGGGAAGAAAGAAGCGGAGGCCGCACATCCATCCCAAGTCGTGGCGCACCTTCACTGCTCGACGGTGTACCTGCTCGAAAACACTTCGAACGACGTTTCCGCCACGGACATTCGCCGCCGCGCACAACGCGGGCAATCCATTCACGGGCTTGTTTCCGCGCGCGTCGAGGAATACATTCTTAAACAGGGCCTATACCGTTGACCTTGACCTTCGAATCCCTGCCGCAAGGCGTCCGACTCGCTGTTCAGGCCGCACAAGAAAAGAAAGCCGCGGGCATCATCGTGTTGGCCCTCAGCGGCGCGAGCGCGTTCACCGACTACTTCGTCATCTGCACGGGCTTCAGCACGCCGCAAGTGCAGGCCATCTGCACGGAAATTGAAGAGCAGCTTCACAAACAAATGGGGCGTGCGGTGCGCCACCGCGAGGGCTACCGGTCCGCAGATTGGGCACTGCTGGATTTCGGCGGCTTCATCGTGCACGTATTTAGTGAGGAGGGGCGGCGCTACTACGATCTCGAGCGCCTGTGGCGTTCGGCGCTGAAACTCGAAATCGCGGACGCCTCCGAAGGGTTTGCCGCCGCGCAGGAGGGCGGCAGCTCTGCGCCCCCACCTGGACATTATTCGGACGAACGCATCTCCAGCCGTGGGCAGGGCCGTTCCCGGACATGACCACGGAGCGATTGCCGTGGGTCGCCGCAGACCCGGCATCGCTGCGCCTGTTTGAGCTTGCCGAAAAAGTTGCAGTTGCGCCCACCACTCTTCTCATCACCGGAGAAAGCGGGACAGGCAAAGATCATCTCGCGCGCCTGGTTCATGAGCTTGGCCCGCGCCGGGATGCTCCCTATCTGAAAATCGATTGCGCCAGCCTGCCGCCGCAGCTTGTCGAAAGCGAGCTTTTCGGCCATGAGCGTGGGGCGTTTACGGGCGCGGTCGAGCGCAAGCTCGGCCGCTTCGAATTGGGGGGAAACGGCACGATCGTTCTCGACGAGGTTGCCGCGCTTTCTCCGGGTGCGCAAAGCAAGTTGCTCCGCGTTTTGCAGGAGCGCGCGTTCGAACGCCTGGGCGGTACGGAAACTCTGCACATCGAAGCGCGGCTGATCGCTCTGACCAATGTGGATCTTCCCGCGGCCGTCAAAGCAGGCGCATTCCGCGAAGATTTGTATTTCCGCTTGAACGTTCTGGCGCTCACAGTTCCGCCGCTCCGGGAACGCCGTGCTGACATTTTGCCGCTCGCTGAGCATTTGCTGGCTGGGCTTCGGTCCGCCCACGCGTGTCCTCGCGCGCAATTGAGCGAGCCCGCGCGCCGCATGCTGGCGGCCTACGCGTGGCCCGGAAACGTCCGTGAACTCCGGAATGCGCTGGAACGCGCCGTGGTGTTTTCTGGCGTTGGACGCGGCGGGGCGCCAGCAGACTCCGATCTATTGGAGCCAGAAAATTTTCCCGAGACAGTTCGTGCGGCAGCTCCGGGCGCCGCGAGTCCAATGGCCGGGCTGCGTTCGCTGGCAGATGTCGAGCGCGAGGTCATCGCGGCGACGCTCGAAGCCACACATTATCAAATCAGCCGTTCCGCCGAGATTCTGGGCATCAGCCGCAAAACGCTTTTGGAAAAACGCAAGAAGTATGGACTAAAATGAATGTCAAGATAGAGAGTGGATTCCCCCTTCCTGCTAAAAACTGATCCCTGAGGACGGAAGGTCCCCCATGCGCCTGCAACTGCTTATGATCGGCAAATCGCGCCGCCCAGAAATGTGCGCGCTCCTCGAGGATTACGCGAACCGCATCCGGCACTCTTGTCCACTTGAGATTCTCGAGGTTCGCGATGCCGACGCAGCCCTCAAAAAACTGGACGCGGACCGCGCGGCCACCGCGATTCTTCTGGATGCCGGAGGCAGAATGATCGATTCGAATGCCCTGGCCAAATGGCTCGGCGAACTGCGCGACCGCGGCACGCGCCAGCTCATCTTTATCTGCGGGAATGCCGGTGGTTTTCCCGAATCACTGCGCGAGCGCGTTTCCCAGAAATTCTCGCTCAGCCCCATGACGCTTTCCCACGAACTGGCTCGCGTCGTGCTTGTCGAGCAACTCTACCGCGCCTTCGCCATTCTCTCCGGCAGCCCCTACCCGAAATAGGCCGCTTGGTGTACAACCTTAGCTGTCATGCCCATGCGCGTTATCCCTGACGAGAACCAGCCTTCCGCGGCCATCGAGATTCCGCTGGAGAAGCCGCTGCCTGATTACGATCTGGACCAGCTCGAGCAGCCCACGCCTCGCGATGTTGACGGCATACTTGTTACGCAGGGCTTCCGCGACCTGGTGGATGATGCGCGCGGCATCCTGACCGAACTGATTGCCGCTCCCCCGGCGGAGAGCCACAAGGACGAAGGCGTTCTGGAAATGGACTTGGCGCCTCGGCCTCACCCTCTCGAGATTACGCAGCTTACCGGGGCCATTTGCCCTAGCGATGAAGAAGTCTACCGCCCCGGCTTGTGGATCGTTCTGTTCGATCCCGTCGCGCGGCCAAGGTTTTCGCTTCCCGAGCCGACGCTGCGGCGCATCTCCATCATCGCCACGGAACTCGTGAAGCGCCTGCAACTGGCTTGACGTTTTGCGCGAGGCTGCGCACACTTTCCTCTTTGTCACTCACTAAGGAAAAGCATGCCGGAAGAAAAGGGATTGCTAATTGTTTACACCGGGCCGGGCAAGGGCAAGACCACTTGCGCGGTGGGCACGGCCTTCCGCGCCGTGGGCCAGGGGCTCCGCGCCCTGATGGTGCAGCTCATCAAAGGCTCATGGCATTACGGCGAGCTGGACGCGGCCAAAATGCTGGGTGACGACAAGTTCGAGATTCGCCCGATGGGCCGCGGGTTTGTGAAAATCGGTGGCGCGGAGACGGATCCCGAGGACGTCAAGCTGGCGCACGAATGCTGGCAGACTGGGCGCGAGGCCATTTACAGCGGCGAGTATGACCTGGTGGTCCTCGACGAGATCAATTACACCATCAGTTACAAGATGCTCGACCCTGACGAGGTTGTCGAAGCGCTCAAGAGCCGGCCAGAGCGCGTCCACGTGATTTGCACCGGCCGCAATGCGCACCCCAAGCTCGTCGAACTGGCTGACCTGGTCACCGAGATGCGCGAGGTGAAACACCCGTACACCAAGGGTATACTGGCTCAGCGAGGAATTGATTACTAGATATCTCAATGGCCTGGTTTAAACGAGAGAAAAAATCGATTGAGCAAACTACTCCGCCCGAAGAGCGCCGCGTGCGCACCGAGGGCCTGTGGGTCAAGTGCGAATCGTGCCGCACCATCGTCTTCCGCAAGGACCTTGAAGCGAATCTCCACGTCTGCCCCAAGTGCCAATTCCATTTCAAGATGAGCGCGCGCCCGCGCCTGGAAATGCTGCTCGATGGCCGCTGGACCGAACACGACGCGGGCATGACCTCGACTGACCCGCTGAAGTTTGTGGACACCAAGCCCTATGCGCAACGCCTGAAGGAAGCCAGGAAAAAACTCGGCATGAACGATGCCATCATCACCGCCGAGGGCCAGCTCAATGGCCGGCCCGTGGTGATGTGCGCGATGGAATTCAGCTTTATCGGCGGCTCCATGGGCGCGGTGGTGGGCGAAAAGGTCACGCGCGGTATTGAGCTGTCCATCGAGACGCGCCAGCCGTTCATCGCGGTTTCCTGTTCCGGCGGCGCGCGCATGATGGAAGGCACCGTGAGCCTAATGCAACTTGCGAAGGTCTCCGCGGCGCTCGCCAAACTTGACGATGAAAAATTGCCGTACATCTCGGTTTTGACCGATCCCACCACCGGGGGCGTCACCGCCAGCTTCGCCATGCTCGGTGACCTCAATATTGCCGAACCGGGCGCCCTTATTGGTTTCGCCGGCCCGCGGGTGATCGAGCAAACCATTCGCCAAAAACTTCCCGAGGGCTTTCAGCGGTCTGAGTTTTTGCTCGAGCATGGCTTCCTCGACGCCGTGGTCCACCGCAAAGAACTGAAAGCCTACCTCGCCAACGCGCTCGACTTGCTGATGAACTGAGATGAATTACCACGCGGCGGTTCGCTATCTTTTGACTCTGGGCAGGGAGCTGGCCGCGCCCACGCAGGCTGCGGCCGCGAAGTTTGACCTCGAGAACATTACGGTCCTGGCCGAACGGCTTGGCCGCCCGGATCGCGCGTATCCCAGTGCACACATCGCAGGAACCAATGGCAAAGGCTCGACGGCGGCGTTCCTCGAATCCATCCTGCGACACGCGGGCTTTCGCACCGGGCTGTATACTTCGCCCCACCTCGAAAAAATCAACGAGCGCATGCGCATCAACGGCAAGGAAATCAGCGATGAATCATTCGCTGCACTTTTCACGCGGCTGCAAGCGCTGATCGAGGAGCTGCTGGCCGCCCATAAGCTGCGCGCGCATCCTACGTATTTCGAATGCGTCACGGCCATGGCATTCGAATGCTTTGCGCATGAGCGCGTGGAATTCGGTGTTTTCGAGGTCGGTCTCGGCGGCCGCCTCGATGCCACGAACATTCTTTCACCTGCCGTCATGATGATCACGCGCATCGACTTTGACCACGAAAATTTTCTCGGCCACTCGCTGAAGGAAATCGCAGGTGAGAAAGCCGGAATCCTCAAGCCCGGTGTGCCCGTCGTCATGGCCGAACAATATCCACAAGCCCGCGAGGTCATCCTTGCGCGCGCCAACGAAGTCGGCTGCCAAGTGGTGGAGACGGCCAGCGCATATCAGATCGCTGAGGAAACTTCGCAAAACGGTTTCTTCCGTGCCCGCGTCACGGAACTCTCCTCCGGCGATTCATTCGAAATCGCTCCCAGTCTGCCCGGCCGCTTCCAATTGCAGAATGCTTTGAATGGTCTCGCCGCAGCGCGCTACGTTGCAACCCGGGGCTTTCGCATTTCCCCCGATGACATCACCCAAGGCATATCCAACACCGTCTGGCCCGGCCGCCTCGAGAAACTGCAATCCGGCCCCGACGTTTATCTCGATGGCGCGCACAATCCCGGAGCGGCGCGTGAGCTTGCGAGTTTCCTCGAACAGGACTTCTATGGCCGCAAGATCTGGCTCATCTACGGGGCGCTACGCGACAAGGCCGTCGACGAAGTCGCCGGCCAGCTCTTTCCGCTCGCTTCCGAAGTCATCTTCACTGAGCCGCGCACTTCCCGCGCCATCTCTGCGGCGCGTCTCGCCGAAATCGCCTCGCACCACGCCTCCAGCTTCAGCGTCGTATCCTCTGCCGAGCAAGCGCTAGACCAGGCGCTGACTGAAGCCGCTCCCGACGATGCCATTTTCATCACAGCTTCGATCTATTTAGTCGGCCAGCTGCGCCACTACTGGAAGCAGCGCGAACAAGTCGCAGCGCGCTGAAAAAAGCCGTAAAATATCGCCCTCACTGAAGAACCGAATTGTTGGCCGGGAGAGGCACAGAAAAGCGTGAATAAACTAGACCGTCAGGACGCGAATCCTCTTGTCGGCATCATCATGGGCTCGACCTCCGACTGGGAAACCATGGAGCACGCCTCGAACATTCTCACCGGCCTCGGTGTTCCCCATGAGACACGCGTGGTCTCCGCCCATCGCACGCCCGACCTGCTTTTTGAATATGCCTCCGGTGCCGAAGAGCGCGGCATCGAAGTCATCATTGCGGGCGCGGGCGGGGCTGCCCATCTTCCCGGCATGACCGCCTCGAAAACCGTTCTGCCGGTCCTGGGCGTTCCCGTCGAATCCAAAGTGTTGAAGGGGCTCGATTCGCTCCTCTCGATCGCGCAAATGCCCGGAGGCATTCCCGTTGGCACTCTGGCCATTGGCAAAGCCGGCGCCATCAACGCCGCGCTTCTCGCTGCCGCGATCCTCGGGACAAAACACCCCGACATCCGGGAGGCTTTGCGAAAATTCCGCGTGGAGCAGACGGACCGCGTCCTGGCCCAGCCGGATCCCTCTGTTTCGGCCGTGGCGTCACCCTTGAAGGACCCGCAGAAAGGCACGCGCCGGTGACCCTGGGCATTCTTGGCGGCGGACAGCTCGGCTACATGCTCGGGCTCGCGGGCTACCCGCTCGGGCTGCATTTCCGGTTCCTCGACCCTTCTCCGGAGGCTCCCGTCGGCCGCATCGCTCAGCGCGTGACCGCTGAATATACCGATCACGCAGCGCTCGAGAAGTTTTCCAATGGCCTGGAGCTCGTCACCTACGAATTTGAAAACGTCCCTGTAGAAGCGGCGAAATTCCTCGCGCAGCGCGTTCCGGTCTATCCCCCTCCGGCCGCTCTCGAAGCTGCACAGGATCGTCTCGCTGAAAAAACGCTCTTCCGCAATCTCGGCATCAGCACCACTGATTTTCTGCCCGTTGTGAAACCTGGCGACTTTGACGCCGCGATCAAACAGCTCGGCCTTCCCGCCGTGCTCAAGACATCGCGCATGGGCTACGACGGCAAAGGCCAGTGGATTCTGCGCACCGCGGACGATGTTGCCAAAGCCAAGTCCGAGCTTCCCAACGTCGCACTCATCCTCGAACGGTTCGTGCCCTTCACCCGCGAACTCTCCGTTCTTGCCGCCCGCTCTCGCAACGGCGAAACCGCTTTTTATCCGCTCGTCGAGAATCACCATCGCGGGGGCATTCTCCGGCTTTCTCTTGCGCCGGCTCCGTCGCTCGATCCACCCGTCC
>Ga0066709_100003032_pt1 | contig 12660 bp, 10 predicted proteins | sample GraSoiAngelo_158_FD_79665 | JGI IMG/M metagenome (GOLD analysis project Ga0066709, IMG submission 79665) | Grasslands soil microbial communities from the Angelo Coastal Reserve, California, USA - 14_1009_16_30cm | ecosystem: Environmental > Terrestrial > Soil > Grasslands | place: USA... | reverse complement strand
TTCGTGTGACAGACAGCACACTTCTCCACCTTTGCTCTGTGACTTTCGTGACTGAAGGTGACGGGCCCAGGACTGTCCTTGCCCCGCTCGAACGCGAAGTCCGCGGGGACCTTCACCTGTGGCGCGGCGGGCGCCACGGCCACGACCACGATCGCGAAGCCACCGACGAGCGCGAGCATCCACGAGTCTGTTGGTCGCACGGCATCCTCCTCCTTGTGTGTGGGCGCAGCGGGCTAGGCAAATCACACGAAACGCGGCGTAGGTGTCACTTCGTCGCGCTCGCCGTGTACCCGAGATACGTGAGCACGATCATGTAGGCGATGATCGCGATCCCGATCCACGTGAAGAGCGGACTCGGCTCGCCGCGCGCCGAGCGGCGATCGAGGAACGGGATCAGCAGCAGGAACAGCCCCCCGAGACCGAACCCAACGACACCGACGATCTCCCCCTCGATGCCCAGGATGTAGCTCGGCAGGTACTTCAGCGTCTGGAACATAAACATGAAGTACCACTCGGGTTTGATACCGATCGGCGCGGGCGCGAACTGGTCGGCCTTCTTCCCGAGCTCGGTCGGCACGAAAGCGGCGAGCGCGGCGAGGATGGCTAGCGCCGAGAGCCAGCCGACGATGTCGCGCAGGAGGAAGTTGGGGACGAACGGCATCGTCCGCGGGGCCTCGCCCCGCCGCTCCACCGACGCCGGGACACTCATGCCGTGCTTCTGGACGAGGTAGAGATGGAGGCCGAGGAGGATCGTCACGAGCGCCGGGAGAACGGCGACATGGATCCCGTAGAACCGGGTGAGCGTGGCGCCGGTGACCTCGTCGCCGCCGCGCAGCAGTCTCAGGAGAAACGAGCCGACGAGTGGGACCGTGCCGGTGATCTCGGTGCCGACCTTCGTGGCGAAGTAGGCCAGCTCGTTCCACGGCAGGAGATAGCCGGTGAAGCCGAAGGCGAGCGCGATCCCGAGGAGGCCCATCCCCGAGAACCAGGTCACCTCGCGGGGCGGACGGTAGGCCTTGAGGAGCAGCACGCTGAAGAGGTGGACGTACAGCGCGAGGATCATGAGATTAGCCGACCATGCATGGATCGAGCGGATCAGCCAGCCGAACTCGACCTCGGCCATCAGAAACTGGACGGATTCGTACGCTTCTTCGGCGCTGGGACGATAGTAGAAGAGGAGCAGGATGCCCGTCACCACCTGGATCGTGAAGAGAAAGAAGGTCATCCCGCCGAGGTAGTACCAGAACGCGTGACGGTGGACGGGCACCTGCTTCTTCCGCGCGAGCTTCTCGAAGTCCGCGAGGCCGATGCGCTGGTCGAGCCAGGTCCAGAGGCGGCCATGCCGAGTCTCGGACGGGGTCACGCTCATGCGCCTTTGCTCACGACGATCTGATTGCCGCGTGCGTTGACCACAAAGGCATCCAAGGGGCGCGGCGGCGGGCCAGCGATGTTCTGGCCGTTGAGGTCGTAGTGCCCGTTGTGGCACGCGCACCAGATATGGCTGAGGTCGGGACGATACTGCACCGTGCAGTTGAGATGGGTGCACACAGCGGAGAAGGCGCGGAGCTCGCCCGCGGGCGTCCGGATCAGGATCGCCGGGCGGTTGCCGAACTTGACGATCTGGCCCGTGTTCGCCTTCACGTCATCGGGCTTGATCGGGAGCGTCGCGCTCGCCGCCGCCGACTCCCCCACCGTCGGCGGGATCAGATAGCGGCTGACCGGGTACAGCACGGAGATCAAGAAGGCTCCGGCGCTCGTGCCGAGCAGCCAGTTGACGAATCCTCTGCGTGTCGTCTCGGATCGCAGCGCGTACTCCGCCATTGCGTCCCTCCCCGATCTCAGCCAACGTCTCTGGGCCGGTGGTCGAGCTGCCGGATCTTGAGAACGAGTCCGGCGATCAGCACGAGGATAATGACGAGCGAGACACCGAGCCCCGTGCGGCGGAACCGCAGCTCCTCGAGCGCCCGCTGGCCCCGCGCGTGGGCCTTCGCGCTGGTCGCGAGCCCCGGCTCGGTCTCCTTCCGCACCGCCTCGACACTGAACGCGTGGACCGCCGCGAGCGCTTTGACCAGGGCGTCGTTGGCGCCGTTCAGCTCGAACCGGGCCTGGCTGACTTCCATCCCCGCGTGCTCGGCCCGCTCCAAGATCGCACTCGCCCCCGACTGCTCGCCCTGGAGCGTGCCGATGAGCGCCCGCATCTCCGTCGCGGCCCGGCCGCCTTTGTCGTCGGCGGCATGGCACTGGGCGCAGACCGCTTTCGGGCCGAGCCCCAGCATCTCGACGCTCGCCGGCTGGATGTCGTGGTTCCCGTGGCACGTCGCGCAGCCCGGCGCGCCCATCTCAGCGAACGCCCGAGCGTGAACGCTCTTCGCGAACAGCCCGGCCATCACCGTATGGCACTGGCCGCAGACGTTGCCGACCCACGAGATCCCGGGTGGTGCGGCGCCGTGGTTGCCGTGGCAGCTGTTGCACGTGGGTGCGGCGAGATCGCCCTTCACCGCCATCGTCTTCCAGTGGACGCTCTGCGTGTACTTCTGAAACTGGTCGGTCGGGATCTTATAGTCGGCCATGTACGTGGCGTCGGCGTGACAGCGCGCGCATGTCTCCGCGACTTTGAGCGGATGGATGCTCGACGCGGGGTCCGACTTCGGCCGGATCGAGTGGGCGGGATGACAGCTTGTGCAGACCGCCACCTTCGGATCGTTGAGCTCTCGGAGCCGCCGGCCGTGCACGGAGGTCGCGTACTCGGCGACCTGATCGACGCGGAGCGAGGGGTTGTACTGTTTCATGAACCGCGCGTCGGCGTGGCAGCGCCCGCACACCTGAATGACCTGAGAACGCTCGGGCTTGCCGATGTACCCCTTGGCCGGATCCATCGCCTCCATCCCCTCCGCCTTGCCGTCGCCTCCGTGGCAGGCGGCACAGCCGAAGCCCTTGGCCTGATGGATGTCCTGTGGGTATGCCCTCGCCGGCCTCACGAGCCTCTCGTCGCCGGTCTCGAGGTGGCAGGTCGCGCAGCTCTCCGCTTGAGTCTTGGTCGCCCCGGCTGTGGGCCCTGGAGCCTTGGGCTGCGCCGGCGACGGCGCCGCCCACGCCGCGAGCGCGAGGAGCAGGACGACCACGAGCGCCGCGCGGATAGAGACGCTCATCCCTGTGGCTGGCGGAGCGACTGGAGGAAGACCGCGAGGTCCGCCATCTCGTCGGGTCGGATCTCCGACCACGCCGCCCGCCCGCGCCCGGCCGCGGACTCTTTGATGAACGAGTGGTTCCAGAGTGCCGACAGCACGGCCGCGGGCGAGTCGAGCCCCTTCGCCTGCGTCAGGTCCGCGGCCGTCTTGCCCCGCTCGCCGTGGAGGCCGTGGCAGACGAGGCAACCCTTGTTGGCGGCGACGACCATCCCTTTGCGCGGATCGCCGGCCTCCGCGAAGTAACGGACGGAATAGAGGTACGCGACGATGTCAGCCATGTCCTCGGGCTTGAGCTGCGGCACCGGGACGGCTCTGACCTTCATCGCCTCCATCATCCTGGGCGCCTTGTTCCACATCGTCGCGGCGAACTGGCTGAGACTCAGGTGGAGCCCTCGCTCGGCCAGGTCCGGTCCCAGCGTGGCGCCCTTGCCACCGGCGCTGTGGCATTCGATGCATCGCTTCTGCGCGAAGAGGACACGCCCTTGGGTCGCACGCCCCGGCAAGACGTAGAGCGGGCCCTGCGGGAGCACGGGTGACGCCGCCTCGATGTAGGCGATCAGGTCACGCAGATCGGAGTCCTTGAAGGTGGGGCGCGGGATCCTCTTGGCTCGCATGGCGTCGGCCATCTGCGGGCCGTGGTTCCACATGGCGGTGGCAAGATAGATCGGGGAGCCGTACTGCCTCAGGAAATCGAGGCTCGGGCCCACCACGCCGCCGACGCCGCCCACCTGGTGGCACACGATGCAACGCTTCTCGGTGAACAACCGGCGACCGACCTCCGGGGTCCCGCGAGGGTCGAAGTAGTCGAGCGTGAAGAGGAAGGCGACGAGGTCCCCGGTCTCGCGCGCGTCGAGCTGGGGCCGGGCGATGCCGAGCTCACGCATCCGGTCCGCCATCCGCGGGGCGTGGTTCCAGAGGGCGGCGGCGAGATCGTAGAACGAGCGGGGCCGCGGGAGGCGACCGAGGTCCGGGCCGACCTTGGCGCCGACACCGTTCACCGCGTGGCACTTGACGCAGCCCTTGGCGCCGAAGACCCGCGAGCCGGCGAGCGGATCCTGGGTCGGGCTAAAGAGTGGTTGAGTCCACGCCTCACCCGGGGCGGTGACGAGCGAGAGGGCGATGACCACGCACGGCATCCAGGCGACAGGACGGCTCAGCGGTAATCCCCCCCCGGGGCCTCTACTTCGCGCGCTTCAGCGATCTGAGATACGCGACGAGGTCCGCCATCTCCTCGCCGCGAAACGTAGGCCACGGCGTCGTCTCGCGCTCGAGCTTGGGCTCGGCGATGAAGGAATGGTTCCACAGCGCCGACAGCGCGCCGGCCGCAGTGTCGACCCCGGGCGCCGCATTGAGGTCGCCCGCGACTTTTCCGCGCTCGCCGTAGAGCCCGTGGCAGCTGAGGCACCCCTTGTTGGTGGCCACGATCACGCCGTTGCGCGGGTCGCCCGCCTGCTTGAAGTAGCGGGCGGAGTAAAGGAACGCGACGAGGTCCGCCATCTCCTCCGGCTTGAGCTGGGGCACCGGGACGGCTCTGGTTTTCATCGCCTCGATCATCTTGGGCGCCTTGTTCCACATCGCCGCGGCAAACTCCGTCAGGCTCCGGTGCAAGGCGCGCTCCGTAAGATTCGGGGCAACTGCGTCGTCGGCGCGCCCGAGCGGGTGACACTCGACGCAACGCTTCTCGACGAAGAGGCGACCGCCGACGTCGGTGCGCCCCGGCAGAACGTAGAGCGGACTGAGCGTCGATTTGGCCGACGCCGCATTGATGTAGGCGATCAGGTCCGCGAGCTCCGAGCCCGTGAAGGTCGGTCGCGTGACCTTCTCCCGCTCCATCCGCTCGGCCATCTGCGGGCCGTGGTTCCACATCGTCGTCGCGAGGTAGATCGGCGAGCCGAACTGCTTCAGCCCGTCGAGACGCGGGCCGATCGTCCCGCCGCTCTCGCCGACCCGGTGGCAGACGACGCAGCGCTTTTCGGTGAAGAGCCGGCGACCGGCCGCGGCATTTCCCTTGGGATCGAAGTAGCTCAGCGTGAAGAGATAGGCCGCGAGGTCACCGCTCTCGCGCGCGTCGAACTGCGGCCTGGCGATGCCGAGCTGTCGCATGCGCGCCGCCATCTTGGGCGCGTGATTCCAGAGGGCCGCGGCCAAGTCGTAGAACGTGCGGGGACGCGGGGTGCGGGCGAGGTCCGGCCCGACCTTGCCGCCGATCCCACGGACCGCGTGGCATTTGACGCAGCCCTTCGCGGCGAAGACGCGCTCACCGGCGAGGGGATCCTGGGTCGGGCCGAAGAGCGGCTGGGCGAGCGCGAGGCTTGGAACCAACAGAACGGCGGAGAGGACGAGTCCCGAGCGCCTCACGGCGTTCGCTATCCTATCCATGCTCCGCTCGGGTTGGCAATCGCCGAGAGGGTCGCTCCCTCTCGGCGATCGCACCGACACGGCTAGTGCGAACGCACTAGTCGCGGCCGAGCGTTTTACTCGAATCTCAGCTTCAGCACGCCCGGCGAGTAGGCGTGGCGCACCTGCGCGTTGTCGAAGACCGCCACACCGAAAGCGTACTCCTTCTTCATGTCGTTGAACTGCACGTCGAAATCGCTCCCCGTGACGAGCCGGCGCGCGAACACGAGCGTCCACGTCCCCTCCTTCCACGCGGACTTCACCGAGATGTCGCCCCGGTCGCCCGTGAACGGCGCCACGATGATGCCCGGCACCTCGTCGCCCGCCTTATACTTCGAATCGTCCAACGGCGTTTTCTCGGCGTCGACGATCCAGTAGGGCGGCGCGGGCTTGTTGCCCGGGAGCGCCCACTTCGGCCCCTTCTTGTCGTCGCCGACGTTGTCCGCGTACCCGCCGCCGGTCTTCGGATCGCTCTTGCGGCCCGCCTCCGGCGCCTTGTCCTTGTCGTAGCGGGTGGCGTCCAGGTACTGGTCGTCGAACTGGCCGACCGAGCCCGTGCGGACGCTCTTCCAGTGCCAGATGTCGGCCCTTTCGCCGGGGTTCGGAAGGTACTTGTTCCCGAAGGGCTTGCCCTCACCCGTGTGGCAGGCCGCCATGCAGCCCCTGGCCTCAAAGGCCGGCGAGCTGATGTTCCAGATCATCGCCATCTTGTCTTCGTAGTACTTGTTGTTGTCGCCCCCCTTGTCATCGGGATCCTTGAGCTGCTGCCACGAGCCGTCGGCCTGCTTCACCCATGGACCCCGCCGGAAGCTCTCCGTCGGGTCCTTGTACTGCACGAGAAAATACACCGTATCCCCCGTGTAGACCGAACGGAGGGTCACCTCGGTCGAGCCGCCAGGGAGATTCTTGCCGCCGAGGACCTTGAACGTAAGGGGCTGCGCGTCCTTCCAGGCCTCGCCCATCGCCGGGTCCATCGGGGGTGGCGCGCCCACCTTCTTCGAGACGAGGAGATTCTTCTGCTGAGCGTCGAGGCTCCCGACGCCGAGCCCGAGCGCGATGCCCACCGTCAGCAGGACCGCGACGAGCGACCAGTTCCATGAGCGCCTCATGCTGCTCTCCTTTCTGCCCGCCCAACGCTCTCGTGTGGAGAGGATGGGACTCGCGCGACCGACCCCCGGTGCCGCATCTCCATCGCAATCATGACCAGGCGGCCGGTCACCTGCCGTACCGTCGGTCGATCTCGGCCCGGATCTGATCGACCCGGTACCCGGCCTTCGCCATGCGAGACGCATCCAGCGCCTCGTCCATGCAGATGTCTCAGGTGACGGCGTGGCCGTCTGTGTAACAGGAGAGGAGGCTCTTATGGCCGAGGTGCTTGTCACACTCGCAGTAGCAGTCGAGCCGATCGAGCGTGTCGGGGATCTCGCGCGCGACCTGGTGCGTGAGGGCCGCCTTGCCGACGAAGCGTACGGGATCGAGCGTCGGCCGCGTCTCTCGGCGAGCCACTGTCTGGACGGCCGGCGCCGCCGACAGCGATGGGTCCGCGACTCGCGCGCTATCCGTGGCCCAGCCGAGGGCCAACGCGAGAACGGCCGTCATCAGCGCCCCCACGGGCCAGAGGTACCGGAAGGCCCGTCGCTTGGCTTGTGCGGCTCTGGTCCGGTTGCTCCCCATGACGCCCCTCCCGTGTCGACGGCGCTCCGTCGGTCGGGCACATACGCAATGCCTGTGCCACGCGCCGAGGATCTCCAACCTGCTGGAAATGGACGTCCTGTCAACGGAGGGTACCGGGGGGGTCGGGGCAGTCGGGCAACGGGTGGGGTGTCGGCGCCACACTCGGTGCGCCGCTACTCGCCTCGACTACCTGGGCGTCTCCTTGGCGCGGGGAGAACTCCTGAGCGAGCGCAGATAAGTCGCGATATCGGCGAGCTCTTGGCCCTTGAGCTGCGGCAGCGCGACGCCCTGCTTCCGCGCCTGCTCCTCCATGAACTTGCTGTGATTCCACATGCCGGCGACGATGGCGGCCGGAGACCCGACGACGTTCGAGGTCGCGAAATCCGCGGCGATCTTCCCGCCTTTCCCGATGACCGAGTGACAGGTGAGACAGCTTTTGCTCTGGACAAGCTCTCGGCCGCGGGCGGCGCTGCCCCCAGCCGGGTCGAAGTAGTGCGACGTGTAGAGGTAGGCGACGAGGTCCGCCATCTCCTGCCCCGTGAGCTTGGGCGCCTGGATGCCGCGCTCCTTCATCTTGGCCCACATGGTGGGTCCGTGGTTCCACATTAACCCCGCGAACTGCGTCAGGCTCACGTGATGCGCGCGGCCGAGCTCGGGACCGACCTTGCCACCCTTGCCGGCGATCGTGTGACACGCGGCGCACTGCTTGTCTCGGAAGAGCTTCTCGCCGCGTTCCGGCGTTCCGGGGACGACCTGTTCCGTCTCGCCACTCGTGTCTCGGCCGCTCGCGACGACGTACGCGATGAGATCGACCAACTCGTTTCGCTTGAAGCTCGGGCGCGCGATGTCCTTGGCCTTCATCGCCTCGGCCATTTGGGGCCCGTGATTCCACATACGCACCGCGACCAGGACCGGCGAGTTCGCCCGTTTGAGGCCGTCGAGTGCCGGGCCGACGTTGCCGCCCTTGCCGCCGACCGCGTGACACTGGACGCACCCCTTGGCCACGAACCACCGCTCGCCCGCCGCAGAGTTGCCGAGCTCGTCGTTGTATTGGGCGGTGAAGATGAACGCGAGCACGTTCGACAGCTCGAGCGGCGTGAGCGTCGGCCGCTCGATCCCCATTTCCCGCATCCTCGTGCCCATGATGGGCAGGTGGTTCCACATTGCCGCGCCCAGATCGTAAAAGCCAGTGTCGCTCTGGATTCGAGCGAGGTCGGGGCCGACGCGCCCGCTCCCGCCGCGCACCCCGTGGCATTGGCCGCATCCCTTCTTTGCGTACACGTCCCAGCCAGCGAGCAGCGCCCAGTCCGGGGCGAACGGCAGCGGCGGTTGCTGCTGGGCCGGCTGCTGCGCCAGCGCTGATGGCGATGAGAACACGAAAGAGAGGAGCACGAGACAGCAGACGACAACAGAGTGGCGAGCGTATCGGGTCGTTCGATCCATTCGGCGGGGTCTCCTGTCGGTTGTTCGACAAAGATCGACGATTCTCGACGACACGTCAAGAGTCGAACACGCGCTCGAACCTCCTCCGTCCCTGACGTGAGCCTCGAGACCCGCACCTGAGGAAATCGGTCTACTTGTGTGGCGCCGATGCCTCACGGGAGAGGGGACGTGGCGTCGCAAGTCCCCGATTTTCCCAAGCCGCAATAGTTCCTCCGGTTTGGCACGAGTTCTGCGGTAGGGGACGGGTATGACGATGCAGGAACTACTCGCCCAGGCGCTCGTGTGGGAGTCGGAGGAGTTCTTTCGGCTCATCACCGGGAGCATCCACGACGCCATCTTCGTCACGGATCTCGAGGGCCGCCTCGTCTTCGCAAACAAACGAGCCGAAGCGATCTCCGGCTATCGGGTGGAGGAGTTTCGCGGCAAGGAGCTCTGGTGCATCCTGGTCCCTGAGACGCTGGCGCAGGCGCAGGCGCGTCTCGATGCCGTGCGCGCCGGCGAGACACCATCACCGATCCTCGAGGGCCAGATCATTCGCAAGGACGGCAGCTTGGCGTGGGTTGAGGTGAGCGCAAGCAATATCGAGCAGAACGGTCGGGTCGTGGGCCGCCTGGGAGTGGTGCGCGACGTCACCGACCGGAAGCGAGCAGACGAGGCGCTTCGCGAGAGTGAGCGGCGCTATCGCCTCCTGGCGGAGAACTCGACGGACGTCATCTGGGTCCGGGACCTGAACCTGCGACTGACGTACATCAGCCCCTCCGTGGCGAAGCTACGCGGGTACACGGCGGAAGAGGCGATGGCCCAGTCCCCCGAAGAGTCGCTGACACCCGCCTCGCTAGAGATCGTCGGAAGGGCGACGGTCGAGGAACTCGCGCGCGAGCGCGCAGGTCAGGCCGACCCGTTTCGGTCGCGCACGGTGGAGCTGGAAGTCAAGCGCAAGGACGGCTCCACGGTCTGGACCGAGGTCAAGATCAGCTTCATGCGCGACGAGACCGGTCGGCCGATCGGGATCCTCGGAGTAGGGCGGGACATCAGCGAGCGGCGGCGTGTCGAAGACAACATGCGACTCCAAAGCGCTGCGCTCGAGGCCGCGGTCAACGGCATCCTGATCACCGACCGCGAGGGCACCATCATCTGGACCAATCCGGGGTTCACGCAGCTGACCGGTTACGACGCCGACGAGGCCGTCGGCCGCACGCCCGGCATCCTCAAATCGGGACGTCACGATGCGCCGTTCTACCATGACCTCTGGCAGACCATCAGGTCCGGGCGAGCCTGGCACGGGGAGATCGTCAACCGCCGCAAGGACGGGAGCCTCTACCACGAGGAGCAGACGATCACCCCGGTGCGCGGTCGTGACGGGGAGATTACCCACTTCATCGCGATCAAGCAGGACATCACAGCGCGCAAGCGATTGACGGAGCGACTCGTCCAGACCGAGAAGCTCGCGACGTTGGGGGAACTGGTCGGCGGAATCGCTCACGAGCTGAACAACCCGCTCGCCGTGATGCTGGGCCACGCGCAGATGCTCCGCCGCACCGGCCAGGATCCGCAGGTGGAGGCCCGTGTCGCGAAGATCGTCGATGCCGCAAACCGGGCTGCGCGGATCGTGCGGAACTTTCTCACAGCCGTTCGGCGGCGTCCGCCGGAGAAGACGGCGGTGTCCATCAACGAGATCATCCAAAAGACTCTGGACCTGCTGACCTATCAGGCGCGGGTCGGGAACATCGAGATCGTGACGGATCTCTCGCCCGACGTGCCCCTTGCCGCCGCAGACCAGCAGCAGCTCCAGCAAGTAATCCTGAACCTCGCCAACAACGCGCTCCAGGCGATGAGCTCGGCCCACGGTCGCGGGAGACTCACGGTTGGCTGCGATCCCAGCCCGGATCGTTCTAAGGTCACGATCAGGGTGTCCGACGACGGCCCGGGGATTCCTCCGGAACACCTTCCTCGGATCTTCGAGCCACTCTTCACGACGAAGCCGCCTGGCGAAGGGACGGGACTCGGTCTCGCGATCGTCCAGGCGATTGTGACGGAGCACGGGGGCACGCTCGCCGTGGAGACCGAGTGCGGCCGCGGAACGACTTTCACGGTGACGCTTCCCATCGGCACGCCGGTGGCCCTCGAGCCTGCGCACCTGACGCTGCCGGCGATTCCGCAGGGGCTCCGTGTGCTCGTCGCGGACGATGAGACGCCTGTCCGGGAGATGATTGTGGAGGCTCTGAGAGGGAAGGGCGCTCGCGTCGAGGCTGTCTCGAACGGCCAGGAAGCGCTCGACCTCCTGTCCCGGTCGACGGTGGATGTCCTCATCCTCGACGTGCGAATGCCCGGAATGACGGGGACCCAGCTCTGGGAGCGAATCAAGTCCGTGAGCCCGGACGCAGCGTGTCGCACGATGTTCTGCACCGGCAGCGTCGTACGAGAGACGACGCGCAGATTCATCGAGGACACCGGATGCCCGACGGTGAGCAAACCGTTCGAGTGGAGCGAGTTCTTCGCCGCCGTCGCTGAGGTCTTATCTCGTGCGACCCAAAACGGCAAGCCGCCTCACGCGAGCGCCACCGTGACCGCCAGCGTGTGACGCGCACCGTACCTAGCTGCGGATCTGATACTTGTTAATCAGCCGGTGAAAGGTCTTGCGGTCGATGCCGGCAGCCTTCGCCGCCGCGGAGATGTTGCCCCCGTGGCGCTCAAGGAGCTCGCGCAGGTAGGACGCCTCGAGAACCTGCATCCACTTCTCCTTGGCTTCGCGGAGCGGTAGCTCCTCGCCGCTCGCCAGCGCGAGCCCGGCGGCCTGCCCGCTCGCAGAGGCGACGGGCGTTGGCAGGACGCCGGACAGAATGTACTCGGGGAAGTCGCGCCGCGTGATGGTGCCGCCGTCGGCGAGCGCGCACGCGCGCTCGATCACATTCTGGAGCTCGCGCACGTTGCCAGGCCAGGCGTACGCCTCGAGCGCTGCCAGCGCGTCTTCGGCGAAGGCCTGCACCCGCTCCTGCCCGTAGCGCTTGAGGAATGCGTGGGCCAAGAGCTTCACGTCGCCCGTGCGCTCGCGCAGTGGCGGGAGCGCGATCTCGATGACGTTGACCCGGTAGTAGAGCTCCTCGCGGAACTGCCCTTTCGCGACCAGGTCACGTAGGACACGGTTGGTCGCCGAGACGACGCGGACGTCCACGTCGATCTGCGAGGTCCCGCCGACGCGGCGAAGCTGGCGCTCCTGCAGCGCGCGCAGGAGCTTCACCTGGAGCGACACGGGCAGCTCCGCGATCTCGTCGAGGAACAGGGTCCCGCGGTCGGCGACCTCCATGAGGCCGCGCTTGGCCTTCACCGCGCCCGTGAAGGCGCCCCGCTCGTGGCCGAAGAGCTCCGATTCCAGGAGCTGCTCGGGCAGCGAGGCGCAGTCGACCGGGACGAACGCCTGGGCGGTCCGCGGGCTATTCGCGTGCACGGCGCGCGCGACCAGCTCCTTGCCGGTGCCCGACTCGCCGCGCACGAGAATGTTGGCCTCTGAGCGCGCAGCCTTGCGGACGAGCTCGAAGACGCGTGCCATCGCCGGGCTCCGTCCGATGATGTTCTCGAACCCGAGCGTGCCGCGGAGCTGGCTCTTGAGATTGACGTTCTCGAGCTGGAGCTCGCGCTGGCGGAGCGCGCGCTCGACCGCAATCCGGAGCTGGTCCACTGAGAAGTTCTTTGGCAGGTAGTCGAAGGCGCCGTCCTTGATCGCGGCGACCGCCGATTCGATCGTGGCGAACGCTGTGATCAGGATCACCGGGAGCGCCGGGTCCGTCTCGCGGGCGCGGCGGAGGAGTTCCATGCCGTCCATGCCCGGCATCTTGAGGTCAGTCAGGAGCAGATCGGGCCGCTCCGACTCGACGAGCGCGAGCGCCCGACGGGGGTCAGTCTCGGTGAGGCACTCGTACCCGGCCTTTTTCAAGATCCGGGCGCAGTTCTCCACCATGTC
>Ga0066709_100003031_pt1 | contig 12661 bp, 14 predicted proteins | sample GraSoiAngelo_158_FD_79665 | JGI IMG/M metagenome (GOLD analysis project Ga0066709, IMG submission 79665) | Grasslands soil microbial communities from the Angelo Coastal Reserve, California, USA - 14_1009_16_30cm | ecosystem: Environmental > Terrestrial > Soil > Grasslands | place: USA... | reverse complement strand
CGATCCCACCCGCAACGAGGTTGTGATTGCGGAGGAGAACAATTTCAGCCTTCTCGTCTATGACCGGATGGAGAATACACCTCCAAAGGCAGCATTAAGCGAGCCCAAGCGCATGATTCAGGGAGAGAAGACCTTTCTGGAGTACGCTTGTTCAGTTTATGTGGACCCGGTCACCGGAGACATTTACGGCATCAATAATGACACGTTGAATTGGATGACTGTATTTGATCGCAACGCCAAGGGTAATGCGACCCCGACCAGGAAACTCCATACTCCCCACACCACCTTCGGCATCGTCGCGGATGAAGAAAAGCAGGAATTGTTAATGACGATCCAGGACGATCACGCTGTCGTGACCTTTAGGAAAAACGCGAAGGACCAAGATGCCCCCGTTCGATTGTTTCAGGGACCCAAAACCCTGATGGCCGGTCCGCATGGTATTGCGCTGGACCCGAAGACCGGGCTGATTTATGTGACCAATTGGGGCACGAATCAGGAGCGGCGGTACGACGTGCCTTGGCGGTACGGAAAAGTCAACTGGCCCGTCGGGCGTCAAAACAATATTCCCGGCTCGGGAAAGATCAATCCTCCTTCTATTACTGTCTATCGTAAGGGTGACACGGGAGACGTCGCGCCACTGCGGGTGATTCAGGGACCGAAGACCGGGTTGAACTGGCCGACATCCATCGCTGTGCATCCGGATCGCGGGGAGTTGTTCGTAGCCAATGACACGGCGGATACGGTCACCGTCTACCGCACGGATTCGAATGGCGATGTCGCTCCCATTCGAGTGCTCAAGGGTCCCCGCAGCATGATCAAGAATCCTACCGGCGTGGCTCTGGACTTGAAAAATAACGAGCTGTGGGTTGCGAATTTCGGCAGCCACGCCGCGACTGTGTATCCAGTTGATGCGACCGGTGACCCCGTGCCAAAGCGTGTGATCCGCAGCGGGCCTGCCGATGCGCCTTCGCCCATGCTGAGCAATCCGCATACGGTCGCATACGACACTAAACGAGACGAACTTCTCGTCTCAAACTGAGTGGGCCACCCGCAGATTGCGGCATTCGCCAGGTTGGCGAATGGTGGTGCAAAACCGGTAAGAGCAATTGCCGGGCAAAAGACGCTGTTCACTCGCACGATTCACGACATGGCCTACGACTCGGTGCGCGATGAAATCCTCGTACCCTCGTTCTTTGCCTTTGCCATTCTCACCTTCCGAGGTGATGCCAATGGCGACGTTTCACCCGTTCGCAAGATTTTCGGGCCCAGCACACAACTGCTGAATCCGCAAGCCGTAGCCATAGATGCCGTACATGGAGAAATCTTTGTCCCTCAGGGTAATCAAGTACTGGTCTACCCTCGCGATGCGAATGGAGACGTGGCTCCCATCCGAATCTTGCAGGGACCGGATACTGGATTGGGTGCGGGCCGGGTAACGATAGATCCAGTTCACGATTTGCTCATCACTGCAAATGCCACCGGAGGCGAGGGAGGCCAGAATCGCTCTGGCCGGCCCGCGGGGATTCGAATCTTTGACCGGAGGGCGACGGGCAATACCAAGCCTCTCCGCACCATCACCGGTCCAGGAGCAAAGGATGCCTGGTTGATGACGACCAATCCAACGAACGGTATGATTTTCGCCGTCGTCCGTCCCGGAAATACCGGTGGCGTGAACGGAGACGATATCGAAGGCCGCTTCGCTCTGGAAGATTATGTCGGTGTGTGGAGCATCTTCGATGATGGAGACGTGCCGCCGCGTTGGACGATCGGGGGACCCAACCTGCTCCTGAAGGATGCGCGCGGCATTGCCGTCGATCCCAAGAGTAAGGATGTTATCGTTTCCGATAAGACCCTCAACGCCGTCTTCAGATTCCATGTCCCGGAGGCGTTTAATTAATGGTCCGTTATTTCGTATTCGCGGCGTTTGTTGTCATTGCAATCGCGCTCGGTCTTTTCTTTACGAACTTTCCCGCCAGGGCTGCCGCAATTACCTGGGAAAGAGACTACGAGAAAGCGATTGATAGAGCTCGAGCCGAAAACAAGATGATCATTGCCGACATGTTCACCGACTGGTGCGCGCTCTGCAAACAGATGGACGCAGAGACTTTTGCTGAGCCTCGGCTGATTCAAAAAATGGCGGGCAAATATGTTTGGCTGAAGCTGAACACCGAAACCGAAGAAGACGGGATACGCTTGCAAAAAGAATTTGCAATCTTGACGTATCCCACAATTCTGGTTTTGGACAGTCAGGGAGAGGAAGTTGATCGAGTCGACCGTTTTCTGGCTGCCGCGCAATTCACGGAAAGAGTCGAATCCTTTGTTGACAGTCCTTAGTCGCTTCCAAATCTGAAAAAAGCGGTGCAGCACCAGCCCAATTCGGTTTCTGCGCGGTACGCCCTGGCGGAAAAACTTCTCAGCCACAACAACTATGCGAAGGCTGGCCCGGAATTTGAGAAGGTGATTGAGCTCGATCCTGAAAGCCGCGAAGGTAAGACCGACTTGAGTCAGTACAACCTCGCGCTATGTCTCGCCAGTCAGGAAAAGTTTGTTGAGGCTATCGTCGAGTTGGATACCCTTGAGACGCGCTTTCCCAGGAGCAACGCCGTAGCCGATGCAAAAGTGCTGCGAGGACAGATTTACCGTTGCTGTAACAAGCTGGATGAGGCGCAGGCAGTCTTAAGAGAGTACATGGACAAGTACCCGACTCATGGCCACATTCAGGAGGTCGAAAACCTGCTCGCCACGATGGAAGCCGAATCCGAGCGGAAGTAACCGGCTACACATCGTAAGGAGCTTGTCTATGGATCGCGCATCACGCCACACCACGCGTCGCGTCTTCCTTAAAACCAGTGCAGGTCTTGCGGCGGCCGCAGCTTTCACAGGCGAGACCAGGGGGGAGCGGAGGACTTTCGATTCCAATCGCCGGATGCTGCTAAAAGGCGGAACGATCGTCAGCATGGACCCGAGCGTCGGCGATTTCGTCAAAGGCGACGTGTTGATTCAGGGTAAGAAGATCGCAGCGGTTGGCGCCAATCTCCAATCGAGCGGCGAGGTGATCGATGCCTCGAATACGATCGTCATCCCCGGCTTTGTGGACTGCCATCGTCATTCGTGGGAAGGCGTACTCCGCCGGATCATTCCGGATGGCGATATCGGCAAGTATATGGCGACGACGCACCAGGGGTTCGCGCTCCATTATCGACCTCACGACATGTATGTGGGCAACCTCGTGACGGCGCTGGGCTGTATGGACGCAGGAATTACGTGCATTATCGATAATTCTCATAACTCCCGATCGGCAGCGCATTCCGATGAGGCGATCCGGGCGCTTTTCGATTCCGGCATCCGCGCCGTCCACGCGTCCGGTGCGCCACAAAACGGAACGTGGGATCATCAATGGCCGCAGGACCTCGAGCGCCTTCAGAAGCAATTCTTTTCCTCCGACGATCAGTTGGTCACGCTTCGAATGTTCTCCGGCCTGGATCGGACGAATTGGGCTTTGGCACGCAAACTCGGATTACGCATCACAGTGGAATTCAACGGACCTCAAGGGGCGCCGCTCATGGAGCAATTTTGGAATGAGAAGCTCCTGGGGCCCGATGTTACCTACAACCATTGCAATGCTCTGGCGGATTCTTCCTGGGAAAGAATCCGGGAATCGGGCGGCAGTGTAAATGTGTGCCCCAGGTCGGACCCGCAGTATGGGCTCGGCGAGGGCATTCCGGCATTTCAGAAAGCGCTCGATCATGGCGTGCGGCCAGGCCTCAGTGTGGACAACGAGATCTCTTATGGGACCGACATGTTTACCGAAATGCGAGTGCTCTTTAACATTCAACGCGCATTCGCAACGTATCGGAAATTCAACGGCGATCGCAATCCGCCCCAGCCCGTGAATGTGCGCGATATGCTCGAGTGTGCTACGGCAAACGGCGCCAGGTGCGCGGGACTGCTACACAAGTGCGGTACTCTGACGCCTGGCAAAGAAGCCGACGTTGTGATAATCCGCACCGATGACATCAACTTGTATCCTTCCAACAACGCCGTCGGCACTGTGGTCGCGGCTGCCGATAGCCGGAATGTCGACACCGTTATCATCGGCGGCGCCATTCGGAAATTCCGAGGCAAACTGATCGGCGTGAATATGTCCAAATTCCGGCAACAAGTCGACGAGTCGCGCGCGTATCTGTTCCAAAAACATGGCTACAAGTTAGACATCTTTTCTAGCTAGCGTGCGGGGCGGAGCGGGCTCATCGTCTTCCAAACCAAAAGGAGGTTCTGTGAAACGGTGTGTCTTTTCTTGTAGTGTCGCGGCCGGCATGCTCATAGCGCTGACCGTTTCGGCCGTCGCACAAACCCCGACGCTTCCCTATGCGCTTGATTCTTGTTCATCATTCCTCTCGCTTCACACGGTGACTCTTGTCGATTAAGTAACCGATGAGGCCGACAATCGTCATGACGACAAGTACGACGGCGACAACTCCAAAAGCCAATCCCATAACGATCCTCTATTTGCTAGCGTCGGGCCCACCGTCCAGATCGTTTCTTGAGGCTGCGCGCTCTCGCGCTTGCGCTCCGCGTCGGTACACCGGTTCGCGGCCTCCTTACTACCGGCCGATCCCCCCACGCCTTTCGCTAAAAGGAACCACCGATGAAAGGCATCATGCGGCCTAAATAGATGACTCCTACCCACAGCAAGATTGTAGATGCGGCAATAATTTTGGCCTTGAACGGTGCATCGTCTCCCGATTGCACAGCCCAGGCTTCTTCGAACATCGTGAAGTAGAGAATGTTTGCTGCGGCGAGCAATATTAGCAGAATCTTCCATTGCAAAGCCCGGTTTTGCGTGTACTGCTCGGGTACTGAAACGAAGAACAATAGGCCGGTTATGACGTTGATGCCGAATCCCAGGATCGCCCACGGCAGCAGCTTATGCAAAGCAGCAAAGGAAACGTTCTTCATCACGCCCAGTACTCGCAGATTAACGGCTAACACAACGCCCAATAAAAGACACAAGCCCATGAAGTGAAGGGTCTCGGTCGCCGGCCATGCCCACGAGGTCGTGTTTACGAATGACGCAATCGATGCGGTCCGGAGCCATCCTGCGCCACCGTTCACGGTTCCTTCAGTCGCGGTCGTTTCTCGAATCTCGGCATGACGGATTTCACCACCGATGTTCGCTGTTCTTGTCATAACCGCTAGCGTCAGAATCGAGAGAATCAGGACGATTGGCGAGTTCCAACGCGCCATACGTGAGATCCGGCGAAACTGCCACAATCCAAGCCAGGCAGTGAAGCCGGTGATCTCCATGAACACCATTGCCCACAAAGCGGCGTCCTGGTGCGCTTCGATCAAGACTTCCGATACTCCGTCTTGACCCGTAATCGCCTGTTGGGCGGCTTTGCCGCTCATGTATGTCGGAATCGTCAGGAGACCGATGAGGAAAAAAATGATGAGGCTGGTTCTCTTCAGATCATCGCTTTTTGCGGCAAGGGCAACAAAGAAGAGGCCGAGCCCCAAAGAAAAGCCGACCGTCGGCAGGTGATTCAGCAAAAGATGTAAATGTGTCAAAGTTGCCAGATTGAACAACCTCATAACTAACTCCTCAACCGTTCAGTGTCTGATGTTGGATATGACGCCGGGACCTAGATATGCCAGCAAGCGTCCTGCGGTGATCGCCGCCATCCAACACATGATCGATGCGAATGCGATAATCTTTCCGTTCACATCAACAGGTCTCTTATCGACGAGAGGATCGCGAAAACCCCGGCCTTGAATCACGCACAGCACTACCGCCATCGCGATGAATCCCATCTTGGTATAGAAGACCGGATTGATTGCCTTCGTTGTCGCATCAAGAATAAACAGCACGATACCTGTTGCTGTGTTGAGCCAGAAACCCGCCCACATGTATGGAAGCAACCTTTGCATGCCCGTCAACGGGATTTCGTCTGCGCAACCGAGAATGCGCAAATCAATTAAAGCGCTAATGCCTGCTACTAACCCCATGCCGACGGTATGAAGAAAGAGAATGCTTGGATATGCGAAAAGTGAATTCGATTCGCGCGCCCAAGTAGCAAAGCCGCTCTGCTCAAGCCAAGCCAAAAAGTCCATCATTGCCAGAACTCCTGAAGTGTGGCGTCACTATACCGAAATGCGGGATTTGTGCAAACCAGGGAGCGCCGATGATGTTGATTGACACGACTATCTGACGGCTATAAAGTCACTCCAAAAGTTTCACAAATCACCGAATTCTCCGCCGAGGAGGCCTCGATGAAGAAGTTGATCGCATTTCTCGTGCTGGTTACAGCCCTATTCATGCTCGCCAGACCTGTGTTGGCGCACCATGGCAGGGGAGCAACCTACGATATGAAGAAGGAGATCTCGCTTCAGGGAACCATATCGGAGATTTCGTGGCGCAATCCCCATATTGCCATCTTGCTGGACGTGAAAGATGCTGAGGGCAAGGTCACTACTTGGACAATCGAACACAGCAACATAACTACGTTGGCGATGCAAGGCTACGGCAGAACGACGCTAAAAGTCGGGCAGGAAGTGACCGCCGTCATCCATCCGGGCGCTGCCGGCACCTCCATTGGGCTTTGCGTGAAATTCTTCCTTCCCGACGGTAGGCAGGTGTTCCAGCGCACTACAGGTGTCGACTAAAGAGGTTGAAGAATGCGAACTCGTGTCGTGGGTTTATTGCTGGCCGAGGTATTCATTTGTTCCTGGTCCGCGTTCGCCCAGGCTCCGCGGCCGTTTGATCACCATGATTTCTCTGGAATCTGGCTCAGACGTGGTGGAGACCGTAGCATCAGCCCCAAGGCGCCAGCCCTAACAGCGGAGGGCACAGCCAGGATGATGAAGAATATTCCGGTGCGCAGCCGCAACCCTAATACGCCATCCGCCGACGTACCAGAAAAATCGAATGACCCCTCCTTCTCCTGTAATCCTAAGGGCTTTCCACGGCTCCTTGTGGACACGGCCCATGACTGGCATGAAGTGATTCAGTTGCCGGACAGAATTCTGCAACTCTGGCAGGAGGAACGTCGGCCGCGTGAAATCTGGTTGGACGGGCGAGCCGTACCTTCGGGTGAAAACCTCGATAACCTGGGCCCGGCGTGGTACGGGCACTCGGTTGGTCATTGGGAAGGAGACACGCTGATCGTCCAGACCGTTGGTCTTGATGACAGGGCGTGGGTCGATGTATTCGGTTATCCGAAAAGCGACACCGCGCGTACAGAAGAGCGCTACAAACGAGTCGATGCGGACACTTTGGAAGTCCAACTCACACTCTTTGATCCCAAGTACTATGCGGCTCCATGGGTGTCTGATACGAAAACCTTCAAGAGAGAGCCGCGCGAGAAAGTGACATTCTTCGGCTTGTATGGATTGTTCTCAGGACTTGGGGAGTTAATCTGTGCGGCCATGAATGCAAACGGTGTCAACAAGAGAGGTGGATAGCTTTCGCATCAGACGTGGGGGGACCGACCGGTGGTAAGGAGGCCGCGAAGGTTTATGAAGAAGGGTTTCGCATGTTTCCTTTTTGTTGCGGTCGTGTCGATCGTCGCCACACCGCTTATCGCGCATCACGGCCGGGGTGCAACATACGAGATGAAAAAGCAGATCACATTGAAGGGTGTTGTCACGGAAGTGTCATGGCGCAATCCCCATGTGGCGATTTACATGGATGTGAAGGACGGCGACGGTAAAGTCGTGAATTGGGCTTTCGAGAACAGCAACGTAAGCACTTTAGCCAGGCAGGGGTACAACAGAAATACGCTCAGGGTCGGTCAGGAAATTACCGCCGTGGTCAACCCCAGCGCCGCCGGCACTCCGAGAGGACTGGTTGTGAAAGTCATCCTTGCTGACGGAAAGATAGTCATGTCGCGCGAGAGCGGCGCCAATCCCGTCGATTAGGTTGGGTTTTAAAAAAATGCGAAGTCGTTTGATCTCACCTTTTCTTTTCGTGCTGTTTTTTTCGGCTACCGCTTTCGCCCAAGGCAGACAGACGTTTGATCCACATGATCTCTCCGGATATTGGCTGAGCACCGGCACGGGCGGTCATGCCCTCGGCACGAAAGCCCCTGCATTGACGCCGGAAGGCATAGCGGCCATGAAAGGGCGCGTTCCCGACAGCCTCAACAAACTCCCCGGAAACGCTCCGTGGTATCAATGTAACCCGATGGGTTTTCCGCGGCTCGTCTTAGACAATGAGCCGATCGAATTTGTGATGACCAGGGACAGGGTGATCGAACTCTTCCAATGGGAGTGGACGCTGCGCGAGTTATGGCTCGATGGGCGAGAACTGCCTTCGGGCGACAACCTCGAGAACCTCGGGCCGGCGTGGTATGGACACTCCGTCGCCCAATGGCAAGGCGATACGCTTGTTGTCAATACGGTAGGTCTTGACGAAAGGGCATGGCTCGATAATCAAGGTAATCCGAAAAGTTTCTACGCGCGGATCGAAGAGCGCTACAGGCGGATCGATGCCGACACCATAGAACTCCAAATGACGCTGGACGACCCGAAGTTCTATACCACTACCTGGGTGGGCGCCAAAAAAACCTACAAGCGAATGCCAACTAAAGATGTGACCAATTCCGGATGGAAAGGATTGTATTCCGGAAACACGGATGCCATCTGCGCGCCGATGAACGAAGCAGACGATTACAACAAGAGAATCCGTGATCCCGCCGCCTTTGGAGATAAACGGTAAATTTCAAGATGGAATTAACCTGTCATGAAATCCAATGAAGTGACTCGTCGGCATTTCTTGGTGGGTGCACTGGGCGCCACGATAAGTGCGGCAGCAGTTGGCCGTATAACCGCGATCGGCCAGACGAGTGCCGCACGTGGCGCGGCTCGCAGAGTAGATTTTCATCATCACTTCATACCGCCACGTCACCTTGAAGCGATCCTGGCGCAGCGCGAGAGCGGCCGGACACCGCCGTGGAGTCCCGAAATGTCGATCGAGGAAATGGACAGGAATGGAATTGCGACCTCCATCGTTTCGCTCGTTCAGCCGGGCGTGTGGTTAGGCGGCGTCGAGAATTCTCGCAGACTGGCGCGCGATTGCAACGAGTACGGAGCGAAGATGGTCGGGGACCATCGAGGGCGATTCGGTCTCTTTGCCGCCATTCCGCTTCCCGATGGCCAAGGCAGCCTTCGCGAGATCGAGTATGCGATGGATACATTGAAGGCCGACGGTGTTGGCCTAATGACAAGCTTCGAGGACAAATATCTCGGAGATAAAGCCTTCGAACCTGTATACGAAGAGCTGAATCGCAGGCAGGCGATCGTTTACGTGCATCCCACACAGCCGAAATGCTGCACAGGACTTGTGCCTGGAGTTACCGTTTCCACCATTGAATACGCCACCGACTCGACGCGTACGATCGCCAGCGTGATGTTCAGCGGGACGGCAGCAAAGTTTCAGAATATCCGTTGGATCTTCTCTCACGGCGGCGGTACTGTGCCGTTTCTCCTTGGTAGGTTCGAGCGTCTGGCAATCGAGCGGAAAGATCCGTATCTGAAGGATGGCGCCGCTCCGCAATTGAGGAAGTTCCACTACGAAATCGCGCAGGCCAATCATCCGGGAGCGCTTGATGCGCTTCTGGAGTTGGTACCTTTGTCGAATGTCCTCTTCGGAAGCGATTATGCGTTGCGACCGGCGTCTGAAGCGGTTGAAGGTCTCACGAAATACAGCAAGTTCACCGATGCCCAGCGCCGGACCATCAATCGGGAGAATGCGGAACGGCTGATTCCCAGACTGAAAGCGTAGGCGGGAAATCTTGAAATGGGACAAATCCTGCATCTCAAATCCGAAATCCGAAATAGAAAATTGAACTCCAATCTGCCATTTCGGATTTGAGATGCAGGATTCGTCCGATTTCTAAATCTTTACTTCGCCCGCCCTTTGAAGCCTTGCGCAAGCATCGGAATCTTGTAAATCGTCTTGGCGTTGTTTCGCACACCTTCCGGCGTCCGGAATTCCTTACCATCAGGTCCCAACGCTCCTCGCCCCTGGGCGTAGAGTGTCTTTTTATCGGGTCCGGAGAAGGCAACGCTTGCGACGTCGCGCGGCAGCGGGATAGTGCCAAGATATTTTCCTTCAGGGCTGAACACCTGGATGCCGACGGCTCCAGTCGAGACGTAGAGCCGGCCGGCCGCGTCAATTGTCATGCCGTCGCCGTTTCCGCCCTGGAGCTTTGCGAACTCCCGCCGATTGGAGGCAGTGCCATCCGGCTTAACATCGAAAGCGAGGATGACTATATTGTTGGTTACGTACAGTGTCTTGTCGTCCGGACTGAGCATGATCCCATTTGAGCGGATATCGTTACCAAGACCGACAACCTCACCATCCGACTTGATGCAATAGGCTGTGCCCGCCGAGAAACACAAGGCGCCGTTCTTGCCGACGACGAGATCGTTCAGCCGCTCCAGCGGTTTGCCTTGAAATTTATCTGCCAGGACCTTGCGTTCCGGAGCGAGGACGCTCACCATTGGCCCCTCGGTGCAAGGTGGTAAGTTGGCTGATCTGCCCGGATCGGTACAGCTCCGCTGCGCAGCGATGATTCGGCCCCTGGAGTCGATGGTGACAGAACCTGCTCCATGCGTGTCCTTCAGGAACACGGAATAGTGGTCATCCTTGTCGAGCTTGCCGATTGTGCTCGGCTGTTCCTGTGCGAATAAGAGACCTCCGTCCGCCGTGCCGACAAGACCGTCAGCGTTGTTGGTTCCCTGCCAGGCAATTTTCCATTTCGCTCCGGCGGCAACGACACCCGGAATTTCGGTGACCGTCACCTCCTTGACTCCCTGGGCTAGGAACAGAGCGGATCCGAACAGGCACGATAGAATCACGAACATCGCTTTCGATCCCATAAATCCTCCGTTGACCGGCGGGACTCTATCAGAACATGTACTTCAATGCGAACTGCATGATTCTCCCGTCGCGGGAACTGGTGATCTGACCGAAGCGGCTATTTCTGAAATTCATGATGGGATTTCCAGGCCGAAGGCTGTTGGTCACATTCCATCCCCCTCAACTGAACAGCAGAAGCTACGACGGAATGCGAAGGAGTCTGATCAAGTTCCCGCCCAGGATCGCTTCCTTATCCGCATTGCTGAGGAAAGGCGCGTTGAGGACGAAATCAATGCCAATGGGCCAGTCAAAGGGATAGTCTGTCCCATACACCATGTGACTGACGCCGACTTCAGCGATTAGATGCCGCAGACCCTCCTCGTGAAAAATCATCGAGTCGATATAGAGCTGCTCCTTGAAATACTCACTGGGTTTTTTCTTGAGCGCCTTGCAGTCGGCACCACCGCCCCGCCCGCATAATGCATCCGACCGGCCGCTGTACGAAGGCAGGTATCCGCCGGCATGGGCTGAGCAGATCTTGAGCCCGGGGAAACGATCAAGCGTTCCTTCAAAAATTAAGTGAGAGAGGAACACAGTGGTTTCCAGCGGATTTCCAATCGTGTTGCCCAAACCACCCTTCCCCTGCAATCGAGAGTTCGTCGTAGTGCCCGGTGCGGCCTGTGGATGCATGAAAAGCAGCACCCCGAGTTTCTCCGCCTTCGCCCAGAACGGATCGAACTTGCGGTCGGAGAGTTCCTGGCCTTCGACGCTGCCTCCGATGGCGGCGCCACGCAGTCCCAGTTTGCTGACCGCCTCGTCCAACTGATCGGCCGCCAGATCCGGGTGTTGCAACGCGACGGTGGCCATTCCCACAAATCGATCCGGATGCTGGGCACACCATTGCGAGAGTTTTTCGTTCTGAAGCTTGATAAGGTCGCGAGCCAGCGCGCGGTCCGCCGAGTACCCCCAGGCGTTGACGTTGATCGCCTGATAGTCGATGCCCTGGGCGTCCATATCGATCAGCCGCTGCGGATTACCGAGCGCAATGTTACCGGTCAGGTTGTTCTTCGCCGTTGCAGCCAGCGGTGTATCTTTGACGAGGTCCCAGACCTCAGGCACAAAACAGTGGGCGTGAGCGTCCACGGTCTTCACGCGACGACCGCCGATGAACAACTCGCGGCGCTTGCCTGGGGGCGCGCCGATCTGAGGTGATGTGAAACCAGCCTCGACAAGACCGCGGCCGCCGATGAACACTCCGGCTGTCGTGCCAGCTAGGTTCTTGAGGAAGTCTCTGCGATTCGGCATCGTCTTCTCCTTAGGCTGTAGCGGCGGTCTTAGACCGCCGCTACAGCGCCCCCTCCGTTCTAGAACGTGTATTGGGCGCCGAATTTGACCAGGCGCCCGCCCATGATCTGTATCGGGTTCCGCCACTGGTTATTCTGGAGACTATACCGCGTCTGCTCGTTCAGGACGGTGCTGTTATTGAAAATGTTATACACATCGACATTCGCCTGCACCTTGCTCGTATCGGTCAGCCGGAAGAACCGGCTGAAACGGAGATCCAACTGTTTGATCCGCTCCCCGTAGAGCGTGTTGTTCGGAATCAAGTCGATCGTGGCAGTTTGTGTACAGGTGGCTACGGTCTGGCTGGGGCAGGTGGAGAGATGCCGGCCCAGCGTTTGCCGGACTTCAGCATCGCTGACCACGTAGCTCGCCCTTATTGGGAATCCCGGCTGGTTCTGGTAGATCCCGCTGATCTGCACGCCAGCAGGAAGCGGATAGATGGCATTGAAACCGAAT
>Ga0066709_100003030_pt1 | contig 12662 bp, 12 predicted proteins | sample GraSoiAngelo_158_FD_79665 | JGI IMG/M metagenome (GOLD analysis project Ga0066709, IMG submission 79665) | Grasslands soil microbial communities from the Angelo Coastal Reserve, California, USA - 14_1009_16_30cm | ecosystem: Environmental > Terrestrial > Soil > Grasslands | place: USA... | reverse complement strand
GCAGGACGAGCCGCTGGATGCCGCACCATACTGATCGATCGAGACTACACAGAACGTCCGGCTGAGCACGCCGATATGGTAGCGAGCTCGCTTCTTGATGCAACGCAGTCCATCTTAAAAGACGAACCCGCCCGACGTAACACCAGCGATGGTCGCTCCACAATCACTCTGATTGTTCCTGCACTCAATGAGGAAAAGGTCATTACCGAAACCGTCCGGCAAATCGCCAGCGTTGCCAATGGCCAGTTCTCCCAATTCGAAATGTTGCTGATCGATGACGGGAGCAGTGATGGGACTGGGTTCCTAATGGAAGAACTGGCGACTCACCATCCGAACTTGCGTGTCATTCACAACCCCCGCAATCTCGGTCTTGGCGCCTGCTATCGACGTGGCGTCGCCGAAGCGCGGCATCAATACGTTATGCTGCTCTGCGGGGATGGAGGAATGCCCGCTACCAGTTTGCCAGCGATATTTGATCAGATCGATAGGGCAGATATCGTCATTCCTTACATCACCAACATGAGACGTATCAAGTCTCCTATGCGGCTGTTGTTATCAAGGGCTTATACGGTACTTCTCAATCTCATGTTTGGACTCCGGCTGCGGTACTACAACGGGTTGGCTGTACACCGGACGGAACTCGTTCGCTGTTTGGACCTCCAGAGCGATGGTTTCGGTTTTCAGGCGGAAGTTCTGGTCGAACTTCTTAAGGCTGGGTGCTCCTATATAGAGGTCGGCGTCGAAGGCGCCGAGAAAACCAAACGATCGAGCGCCCTGCGGTTGCGGAGCGTCTTCAACGTCCTTCAAACGCTCTGGCGACTTCGTTGGCGGGTTGCTCATTTCGACGCCAGCCGGGTTCGTGCGCTCAGGCAATCTGCTGAGTCCCCCCGCAGCCAGGCCCGTCGGGCTGCCGCTGGCCGCTGAGGTTGTTTCGGCACGCGAGACATCTTATGGACCATTTGAGTCACCGGACAATCACGCAAATCGGGAAGTATAAGTTGGAGCGTGGGGATCTGCCGCCAGACATCCTGCTAGCGCTGTTGCGCCAGATGCTGCGGCTGCGCCGGATGGAGGAGGCACTTATCAGGGAATATCATCCCGCGGATGAGATGCGTTGTCCCATTCACTTCTGTATCGGACAAGAGGCCGTGCCTGCCGCGTTATCGATGTTGATAAGACCCACTGATTACATGTTTAGCCACCACCGGTCGCATGGTTATTACTTTGCCAAAGGCGCTCCATTAAAAGAATTGTTTGCCGAGATCTACGGGAAGGAAACCGGCGCCAACGGCGGAAAGGCTGGATCGCAAGACATTTCACATGCCGCGAGCCGTTTTTATAGTGGCGCCATACTAGCCGGAGCAGTGAGCATTGCCGCCGGCGCCGCGTTCGCCGTTCAGCACAAGCGTCTCGATAGTATCGTGGTTTCAGGATTTGGCGAAGCAGCCACCGATGAGGGCGCGTTCTGGGAGGTTGTGAATTTCGCCGGCCTGAAGAAGTTGCCGCTGGTGCTGGTTTGCGAGAATAACCGATACGCCACATTCTCCGACCAGTTGAAACGGCAGGCGTCGGACAATATCTATGAGCGCGTGCGTCCATTCGGCATCTCGGCAGTTCGCATCTTCGGAAATGATGTGGTGCAAGTCTATCAGGCACTGAAAAGTGCAGTGGACCATGCCCGGACAGGCGAAGGTACCGTGCTGGTCGAGGCCTATACCTACCGGTTGAACGGTCACGTGGGACCGGAGGACGATAGCGTCAACAACTACCGCTCCGCAACAGATATCGAATTTTGGAAAATGAACTGCCCTATCCGCCTCCTTGAAGAAGTATTGACACAAACCGGAGAACTGACACCCGCAGCGCGGGAGCGCATGGAGACGGTAATAGCAGAGGAAATTCTCGGCCATTTCGCTTTCGCTAAAGCAAACCCCTTTCCGGAATGTCCGGATTGGCGCCGATCCAACTGGAGTGAAGCTTCCCCATTGGCCGACAAACTGCTCGGGAGCGCAGAAGAGAGCCAGTTCGATCACTGCCAGGCTGACGCGCGCCTGGAGCCTTATTGATGGTTGAATTCGAGCATCGGAAGGGTTACCCGGGCAAATGACAAGAGAATTGAGCTACGCCGCAGCAATCAACGAGGCGCAACGGCAAGCCTTGGAGTTGAATGAGGACGTCATCGTACTCGGTCAACTTGCGGACATGCCCACCGGCATCTTCGGTACAACGTCGGGATTGGTCGACAGGTTTGGCCCCGGCAGGGTCCAGGACTTTCCGGTTGCGGAGAATTTAATGACGGCCACGGCCATGGGAGCCTCACTGGTTGGAATGCGCCCAATCATCGTGCATCAACGTCTTGATTTCATGATCTATTCCCTTGATGCAATTGTGAACTGGCTCGCGCTGTGGCGTTTCAAATCCAACGGCACGTCAAATATGTGTATCACAATTCGCGCGATCGTTGGAAAGGGCTGGGGGCAGGGGCCGCAACATTCTAAAAGCCTGCACGCCTGGTTTGCGCACCTGCCGGGGTTGCGTGTTGCCATGCCCAGCACTCCTTATGACGCAAAAGGCTTATTGCTGGAAAGCATCTTTGGTGAATGCCCCTCGGTCTTTGTAGAAGGGCGCTCGCTATTTTCAATGACAGGCGCGGTTCCGGAGAATGCTTATCGCGTTCGCTTTGGTGACGCTGCGATTAGAAGAAGCGGAAAAGACATCACCGTGGTTGCTCTTGGAATGATGGCACCTCAGGCTATGCGTATCGCCGCGGAGGTAGCAAAGGAAGGAATCGACACAGAGGTCATCGATCTGCGTACCCTCGCGCCTTGGGATCAAACGAAGGTACTCGATTCCGTATCTCGCACACGCCGTCTGCTGGTGGCCGATCCAGGGTGGCGATCGTTTGGAGTCGCCGCCGAGATCATCGCGACCGTTTGCCAGGCACTCCATAACCGCCTGTTGTCCCCACCGGTGCGTATCACGCTGCCGGATAGTCACACCCCAATGAGTTCAGCGCTCGAACAACAGTATTATCCTACCGATCAGCAAATTATCGATGCGGTCCGTGCATCACTCAGGTGACGTTCCATCACCCCAGAGCTCATCGAGGAGTTATGCGTGAGGTCAACCTCCTGGATAATTACCCCAGGGCCAAGCGCCCAATCGCGGAGCGAGAACAGGCCGTGATGCAGCAGCGGGCGGTCGCACAGCGATTCGACCGAGAGTATTTCGATGGGGACCGCACCCAGGGTTATGGAGGCTATCGGTATGATGGCCGCTGGATCAGTGTCGCGAAGCGTATACGCGAATTCTACGGTCTGAAGGCCGGCGACCGCATTCTAGACATCGGATGCGCAAAAGGATTCTTGCTGCACGACCTGGCGGAAGTCGTAAACGGCGTTGCGATTGCCGGCTTAGACATTTCAGAATATGCCCTGGCCAACGCTCTTCCGGATGTGCGTCCATATCTAATACGGGGTACTGCGGATGCATTGCCGTTTCCGGACGGCTCATTTGATGTCGTCATCTCCATTAACACCATTCACAATTTGGAGCTCGACCGTTGCAGACAGGCGCTTCGGGAAATCGAGCGGGTCAGCCGGCGATACAAGTACATCCAGGTCGACTCGTGGTGCAATGAAGAGCAGCGCCGGAATTTCGAGCGCTGGGTCTTAACAGCCCAAACGTACTTTGAACCCGATGGCTGGCGGCAGCTATTCGCGGATGCCGCCTACACTGGCGATTACTATTGGACTGTCACCGAATAAATCATTACTTCCTCGAGTGCCCCAGTGCAGGACGTTTTCAGTCACCTTGATTCAGACCTTCGACCTTCGCGCGTCCTGATTCTCGGAAGAACGGGCTTCATATCGAAGCATCTATCCTCCGAGCTTCTAAACAACGGCGTTGTCGTCGAAGCCGTTGGGCGTCCAACTATCGATTTGACCGAACCATCGTCCGTAACTACCCTCATAACTCTCCTCCGGGAAACCGACGCAGTCGTCATAACTGCCGCACTCACGCCGGACAAGGGACGCGACTTCCGGACGCTGATGAAAAATCTCCGGATGGCGGAGCATCTGTGCGAGGTATTCGATCGGCGTCACTGTGCGCACGTTGTCTATCTCAGTTCGGATGCGGTCTATGCAGGAGACCAGAACCCACTCGACGAATCTTCCAATCGCCAGCCTGTTGATTTGTACGCCTTGATGCATACCGGCCGGGAGATGATGCTCGGATCCGTGCTGGCGGCAAACCGGATACCTTACTGCATACTCAGGCCGTGCGCTGTTTATGGTCCTGGCGACACACACAACAGTTACGGACCCAATCGGTTCATCCGGAGCGCGGTCGACGAAGGAAGGATTGCGATATTCGGTGAGGGCGAGGAAACCCGTGATCACGTCTACGTGAAAGATCTGGTAAGGGCTATTTGGCTCGTCCTGAAGCATCGCGCCGCTGGGTCCCTGAACGTCGCAAGCGGTTGCGCCGTGTCTTTTATGGCTGTTGCTCAGCTTGTGGCCCGGACCGTTGAACGCGAGGTCAGAATTGAATCGCTGCCGCGTACCTCCCCTGCAACGCACCGCCATTTCGACCATTGTACTTTCGACAGCGCACTGCCGCGGTTTGCGTTCACACCCCTCGAGAAAGGCATTGCTGAGACCGTTTCCGTCATCTAGACAGATCGCCACGCTCAGCGTAATGCGTCCAGTTCAACCTGTTAAATCGATGTTTAGTGCCGGCCGCCTGGTCCGTTGGTTTGCCGTAGGATGCGTTTTCACGGTTCTAACTTTGTCTGTGTTGTACTTGCTGGTGGAATTCGGCCGGTTCCACACGGGCGTAGCGACGCTGGTGGCCGGTGAAATGGGGTTGCTCGCTCGATTTGTAGTCAACGATATGTGGGTATTCCGAGAGGCGACTCCAACTCTTCGGCGGCTCGGTCATTTTCACGTCGCAACAGCCGGCAGTTTCGCTGTTTGGTGGCTGGCCGGTAATGCGTTGACCCGGATGGGCGCACATTACATGCTGGCTGCGGTCGCTGCAACAAGCATCTCAGCAGGTTGCAACCTGGTCACTAATTTCGCTTGGATTTGGCGGAACACGAAGTCCTATTAAAAGGAGCCGGACATGCTGGATTCGAAAGCTGTGCGCACCAAAATCTTTGCTGATGGAGCTGATTTGGACGTAATTTCGCGGTTCGCTAGGGATCCGCGGATCAAAGGATTCACAACCAACCCTACCTTAATGCGCAAAGCTGGAGTGGCTGATTATGCGGGTTTCGCTCGGGATGTCCTGCGCTTGATACCGGACCGGCCAATATCGTTTGAGGTCTTTTCGGATGATTTCAATGAGATGGTAGATCAAGCAACGGAGATAGCCTCCTGGGGACGGAACGTATACGTAAAGATTCCCGTAACGAACACGAGCGGCGAATTCTCAGGTAGAGTTATCCGGCAGCTGTCAGGGAGCGGCGTTCAGCTCAATGTCACGGCAATTCTAACCGCCGAACAGGTCCGCGATGTCGCCAAGTGCCTCGCGGGAGACACTGCGAGTTTTGTGTCCGTTTTCGCGGGACGAATCGCGGATACCGGGCGCGATCCTATACCGGTAATCAAGCAAGCGCTCGATCTGCTGCGTCCATTACCACGCGCCGAATTGATCTGGGCGAGCCCCCGCGAGTTGCTCAATGTTATCCAGGCGAGCGAAACCGGCTGTCACGTGATTACAGCCACGGCAGAAATCCTCGCGAAGCTGCCGCTGATTGGTAAGGATCTCACGGAATACTCGCTGGAAACTGTAAAGATGTTTTATCGGGATGCTCTTGCGGCGGGTTATCAATTCCGCCTGAAGAGAAAAATCGCTTCAGCCAAACCATAATGGTGAAACTGACTTTATAACCACGCTAATTTAGAACATGACTAATCTGAAGGCGATTTTGGTTACCGGCGGCGCGGGTTACGTCGGATGCGTACTCGTTCCCAAATTGCTGGCTGCAGGCTACCGGGTCATTGTGTATGACGTGCTGCTCTTTGGCTCCGACGGGCTTTCAGCGTACCCGAACGTGCGAGTCATCAAAGGCGACCTTCGAGACACAGCCAGTTTTCGAGCTGCAGTCGAGGGAGTCGATGCTGTGATCCATCTCGCGTGCATTTCCAACGACCCCAGTTTCGAGCTCGATCCTGAACTGAGCAAGTCCATTAATTACGATTGTTTCGAGCCAATGGTACTCGCATCCAAGCGGGCGGGCGTCCGCCGCTTCATCTACGCTTCAACCAGTTCCGTTTATGGTGTCAGCGACGATCCGAACGTCACCGAGGAACACCCGCTCGTTCCGCTCACGGATTACAACAAATATAAAGGTCTCTGCGAACCCATCCTGTTGCGATATCAGAGCCCGGAATTCACGACCGTTATCCTTCGGCCGGCGACAGTATGCGGCTATTCACCCCGCATGCGATTTGATCTGAGCGTAAACATTCTTACGAACCACGCTGTAAATCGCGGTGTCATTACGGTATTCGGCGGACAGCAAAAACGGCCCAATATTCATGTCGAGGATATTGCGGAACTCTATCAACTGATGCTTGAGTTACCGGACGGGCTTATCGGCGGTGAGATTTTCAACGCGGCGTACCAGAATCACACCATTTCGGAATTAGCAGAAATCGCTCGCCGGGTTGTCGAGCAAGAAATGCCGGAAAAGGCGCCGATTCGTATAGAGACGACACCGAGCAATGATCCGCGCTCGTATCACGTTTCATCCCGGAAGATCGCCGAAAAGCTGGGCTACGTGCCCAAACGAACAATCGAGGATGCTGTTCGAGATCTCTGCACGGCCTTCAAATCCGGAAAATTGCCAAACAGCCTCGACAACGAGCAATATTTCAACGTCAAGACCGTGCGTAAGGTGGGATTGCGGTGAAGAGCGCAGCGCCAATCGCCGTAGTAACAGGCGGAGCAGGTTTCATTGGCAGCCACATGGTCGACCTGCTTCGGGAGCGGGAATTCCATGTTCGCGTCATCGATAATCTTGCAACGGGCCGCCTGGACAATCTGGCCCACCGTGGCAGTGATCCTGGTGTGACAGTCAAAATCCGGGATCTGCGAGAGATCCAGACGCCGGAACTGTTCGATGGTGCCGAGTACGTATTCCACTTCGCCGGCATCGGCGATATCGTTCCATCAGTCGAGCGTCCGATCGACTACATGGCTGCAAACGTACTTGGAACGGTGCACGCACTGGAAGGGGCGCGGAAGGCTGGTGTTCGCAAGTTTGTATATGCCGCCTCGTCTTCGTGCTATGGGCTGGCTACCGATTTGCCTACATCGGAAAACGCCCCTATCGCGCCGGAATATCCGTACGCGCTCAGCAAATACCAGGGCGAGCAAGCGATCATGCACTGGGGGCGTGTCTATCGATTGCCGGTCGTCTCGATACGCATTTTCAACGCATATGGCCCCCGGTCACGAACGACAGGCGCATATGGCGCTGTTTTCGGTGTCTTCTTAGCCCAGAAGCTCGCAAACCGCCCGTTCACTGTGGTCGGCGATGGGTCACAGACTCGCGATTTTGTTTTTGTGACGGACGTGGCGCGAGCGTTTCTGCTGGCAGCCGAATCTGATTACACCCAAGAGGTCTACAACCTTGGAGCCGGGCAACCCCAATCGGTAAATCGTCTGGTGCAACTTCTACGCGGAGAAGTAACATACGTCCCCAAAAGGCCGGGAGAGCCGGATTGCACCTGGGCCGACATTACCAAGATCCGCCGGCATCTCCGCTGGCAGCCCTTAGTATCGTTCGAAGAAGGTGTGGCAACCATGCTACGCCAGATCGAGCGCTGGCGCGATGCGCCGGTGTGGGACCCGGATTCAATTGCCGCAGCGACCCGTTCCTGGTTCGCTGCATTCTCGGGGAAGGAGTCATGACAACAGGGAAACACGAGGATAGCTTCCGCCGGAAAATCAAGACACGCGAAGAGCTAAAGGCAATGATCGGGCCCAGACCGCGCAGCCATTCCGTCATTATGTGCCACGGCGCTTTCGATCTGGTTCACCCAGGTCACGTCCGTCACTTGATGTATGCGAAGAGCAAGGCGGATATCCTCGTGGCCAGCCTGACTTGCGACACGCACATCAGCAAAGCGAACTATCGGCCGTTCGTGCCGCAGGAACTGCGCGCGATGAATCTCGCGGCGCTCGAATTGGTCGATTACGTCGTCATCGACGACAATGCCAAGCCGATTGAAAATATCCTATTCATCCAGCCCGACTTTTTCGCTAAGGGTTATGAGTATTTCGACAGTGGGATCAATCCCAAAACTCAGGAGGAAATGGCGGCGCTTGCTACCTATGGCGGAGAGATGATTTTCACACCCGGCGATATCGTGTTCTCGTCATCAGCATTCATCGAAACGCCTCCCAATATCTCATCGGAAAAGCTGATCGCGCTGCTTGATTCCGAAGGAGTCACTTTTGATCACCTGAGGAAAGCATTGACTTCGGTTAAAGGTGCGCGTGTGCACGTCGCCGGTGATACGATCGTCGACTCCTATTACTACTGCACGCCGATAAGCAGCAGCGCAACGAAGACGCCTACACTGAGCGTAAAGCTGGAGCACGAAGCCCGTTTTGCGGGCGGAGCCGCCATTGTCTCACGTCATCTTCGCGAGGCGGGAGCCGAAGTAACCTTCAGCACTGTTCTTGGGAATGACGCGCTCAAAGAGTTCGTTATCTCAGAGATGGAAACACACGAGATCAATTGCATACCCGTAATTGATCCCACGCGGCCCACCACTGAGAAGTCCGCCTATATAGCAAATGGTTATCGCCTGCTGAAAGTGGACAGGGTTGATAACCGTCCGATCTCGGACAAGATCGTTCACCATCTTCGGGAAGTGTTGACCGCGTATGATGTCGACGCCTTCGTCTTTAGTGACTTCCGGCATGGGATCTTCAGCCGGGGGACGATTCCGGAACTCACAAGCTGCCTCCCCAAAGGTCCGCTCCGCATTGGCGACAGCCAGGTTGCCAGCCGTTGGGGTAATGTCCTTGACTTTCGGGGATTCGATCTCATTACGCCAAACGAGAGAGAGGCGCGATTTTCATTAGGAGATCAAGATTCCGTCATTCGTCCTCTAGCCCTCGAACTCTACAAACGGGCTGGTTGCCGGCTTCTGATGCTTAAGTTGGGGGAACGCGGGCTCATTACCTACCGGGCACCCAGTCACGATGTGCGTTCATTCTTCACTATTGATAGCTTCGCAGACAAGGTGGTCGACCCCGTTGGAGCAGGTGATGCCTTGCTGGCATACGCAACTCTCGCGCTGGTTGCCACCGGTTCGGAAGTGATCGCTTCTGTTTTGGGCACCTTCGCGGCCGGCGTTGCATGCGAGCACGAAGGAAACCGGCCAGTCACTCCAGCGGAAGTTCTGGACAAGCTCAGTACGGTTGAACGGCGGGTGCAGTACGCGTGAGAGTCGTCATCGTCGGTCTGGGCATCCAGGGTAGGAAGCGCATGGCCGTCGCCGGCCATGACGTCATAGCTACCGTGGATCAGGCCAGCCAGGAAGCGGCATACAAGACCTTGGAGCAGGTGTCCCTAGATGATTACGATGCCGCATGTGTTTGTACCCCTGATCGCGTGAAACTTCCGATTCTGGAATATCTGCTGACACATGGCAAACACGTGTTAGTCGAGAAGCCGCTCATTGCACAAAATGGGGTTGAAGAAGCTACCTTGAATCGGGTTGCTGAGTTAGCCCGCAAAAGAGCGACGGCGTGTTACACAGCCTATAACCACAGGTTCGAGCCGCATCTGGTTCGTCTCAAGGAAATCATCAACAGCGGGATGCTGGGCAATATTTACATCGCTCGCGGGTTTTATGGAAATGGGACCGCGCGTGACGTGCGTACCTCGCCGTGGCGTGATCAAGGGCTGGGTGTACTTTCGGACTTGGGTTCACATCTGCTAGATCTATGTGTCTTCCTCTTTGGACACGTATTCTCCCAACCAATTGTCTGGTCTCAGCATTGCTTTGAGAATGTCGCTGCCGATCACGCGCTGTTCGGATTTGAGGGGCGTCCCGCAATCCAATTCGAGGCGACCCTGCTCTTCTGGCGCAACAGTTTCGCATTAGACATCATTGGCGAGCGCGGCAGCGCACACGTAAGCGGGCTCTGCAAGTGGGGGCCAAGCTCGCTGACGATGCGCACACGCGTGCTTCCGAGCGGAAAGCCCACCGAACACACAGTGACTTTAGAGCAACCGGATCCAACGTGGAAGGCCGAGTATCAGTATTTCAGGGATCTCTGCCGGACAGGGGGGACGAATATCGACAACGACTGTTGGATCAGTGCCATGCTGGGGCGGATGCGAACGGATTCGATCACGCTGGCTCGTGCCACCACATCAATTGCGGAAGACTATCAACACTCGAGTGGAGGTACGTATCCGTGATTGGCTTCGCAGGATTATCGCACCTCGGTCTCGTCTCGAGCATCGTTTCCGCAGCGAAAGGATTTGCCGTCACAGGATTCGATCCCGATCCAGCTCTCTGCTGTGATATCAACGAAGGAAGGCTGCAAATTTCCGAACCGGGTCTCACGGAACTATTCATGTCAAACCGGTCGAGATTGCGATTTTCCGATGACTCGCGCTCACTGGCTGAATGTGGGGTTGTCTACGTGTCAGCCGATGTGCCGACGGACGCGGCCGGCCATATCGATCTGCGTCCCATCAGAAGTCTCATTTCAAAAGTCACGTGCGCGGCGCCATCGGCGACGATCGTCGTCCTGAGCCAAGTTCCGCCGGGGTTCACTCGGCCGTTGGCTGAGCAGACATCTCCAGGATGTCCCCACGACCGATTCTTCTATCAAGTCGAAACGCTGATTTTCGGCCGCGCTGTGGACCGGGCGATGCATCCCGAACGGATTATCGTTGGCAGCGCCAATCCAGATTCGGCATTGCCGGCAGAATACTCCTCTTTCCTTGACAGCTTTGGATGTCCAGTCTTCGTGATGCGCTACGAAAGTGCGGAGCTCGCGAAGATTTCGATCAACCTGTTCCTGGCTGCCTCAGTAAGTGTGACGAACACACTGGCTGAACTTTGTGAGGCTGTGGACGCTGACTGGATGGAAATCGCACCCGCTTTGAAATTGGATGCCCGCATCGGACAGCATGCCTATTTAACGCCAGGCTTGGGCATCGGCGGGGGAAATCTGGAGCGCGACCTTACAACGGTTTTGCAACTTGCCGCCGGCAAAGGAACAGATGCACAAGTAGTTCAGGCGTTTATCAATAATAGTACGCATCGTTGCCACTGGGCTGCCCGCGCCGTACGGCATGCTTTAGGTGAGCAGTGGCGAGAAAAGACTATTGCGGTATGGGGAATTGCGTACAAACCCGAAACTTCATCAACGAAGAACTCGCCCGCGCTGAAATTGATCAAATCGCTGGAGGGGATTCGCGTGAAAGCTTACGACCCACAAGCACGTGTCTCAGCATCTCAACCCGGCGTTACCGTTACATCATCTCCACTCGACGCATGCCAAGACGCTGATGTTCTTGCTGTCATGACACCATGGGCGGAATTTTCACGGGTTGATATCGGCAACATCAGGCAAGCCATGAAAGGACGCATCGTTGTCGATCCCTTTGCAGTACTCGATAGTGCCCGTCTGCGGGCAGAAGGTTTTTCCTATATGCGCTTAGGAGCACCGAGCGTTGTTTGACGCCGATTCACAAAGTCGGCCTCGGGTCGCCGGAGTCGTGCTCTTGCGATTCGATGGCGCAGCGCTGCTTCAGCATCGTGATAATAAACCGGACCTTCCGCATGCCGGATTGTGGGTTTTCCCAGGGGGCCATTGCCAGGCTGGCGAGTCTCTTCAGGACTGTGCATTTCGAGAATTTCTTGAAGAGAGTGGTTACCTCTGCCGGCAGCTTCACCGCTTTACTTCTCTCGAAGCTTTGGCAGTTGAGGGTTTCCCACCGATCGACCTGATTGTCTTTTGGGCCGAGTATGACGGAGTACAACCAATACATTGCTTTGAAGGACAAGCACTCAAATTTGTTCAACGCGCCGAGGTTGAAAGTTATGCAATACCGGACTACCTGATCCGTCTTTGGGATATGGCTCTTGAGGAGCGCCGGCGCTGTAGCCTTACGTAACCGTGCATTCCAGACCAGGTGGAACATGATTAAAGATCGAGATAACGTAGCTAAACCGCCGACAGCGGAACAGCAAACCAAAGAACCCCAGTACGAACGATGTATGCAGCTCTATCGCGAGCCCGGACCTGCCGTCCTCGGGCCGATGATGAACCAGGTATGGTACGACGACCCGCGCCGTCTAGGCATTGTTCTGGCTCGCTACAAGTTCGTTGCAAAGATGCTCAGCGGAAAGGTTCGGGTCCTCGAAATCGGATGCGCAGATGCGTTTGGCACCCGGGTTGTTCAGCAGGAAGTGGGTTCCGTCGTCGCTGTGGATTTTGATCCCGTCTTCGTTAACGATGTGCTGAGTCGCATGGACGAGCACTGGAAATTCGAATGCCGTGTTCACGACATACTTGAAGAACCACTCAGCCCGCCTTTCGATGGAGTCTATTCGCTGGACGTACTGGAACACATCCCTCCAGACCAGGAACGCCGGTTCATGAGCAATGTT
>Ga0066709_100003026_pt1 | contig 12671 bp, 13 predicted proteins | sample GraSoiAngelo_158_FD_79665 | JGI IMG/M metagenome (GOLD analysis project Ga0066709, IMG submission 79665) | Grasslands soil microbial communities from the Angelo Coastal Reserve, California, USA - 14_1009_16_30cm | ecosystem: Environmental > Terrestrial > Soil > Grasslands | place: USA... | reverse complement strand
TCATTCGCCTGGAACTTTCTTGTCTCGTAGTCCCGGCGACTGGATGCAGTATATCGGCCGGGAGTGATTTTGTGAACCCTACCGAACCTTGACGTATTTCCGCAGCACGCGTGGGCGGGGTTCGCCCGCGAAAACATTGCCGTCGTCACACCGGATAAACGCCCAGATACTCTCCCCATCAACGTCAACGTGTACTGACGCCAGCGCTCCCATTTCCCTCCCGCCGGGCAGCTTGGCCCACTCACCTCCCGGTACGCTTGGCCCACCGCCGTCCGCCAGGCCCCTGACGGGGCGGTAAGGATTGCCAGTGGGTCCTTGGGCGAAGGGGACCACGCCAGCAGCCAGGAACACTGCGACGCCCCACAATGCCATCCATCCAATTCGACTTACTTTCGACATCACACACCTCGGTAGAACAAGCGCAGTGCGCTAAAAATTGTCGTTCGGGAACACTGAAAATTGTGGGCATCGTACTCCGACTCGGTTTCTGCGGCAAATGAAACAACGGTGACCGATATGAATCTAAAATGCGCTCGCGTGATATGCTCGGCCGCCAAGATGATCGATGTCTGGCGGAACATCGTGCGATTCATTGGAGCCACCTGCCTGCTTGTTACCGTCGTCTCGGCCGTCGGCTGCAGCAACACCTCCGGGTCATCGGGCCCGCAGCTGGTTGAACGCTCCCACGCGTCGATGGGAAGTGAGCTACGGCTGACGGCCTGGACGGCCGATCAAGCCGGAGCCGCTGCCGCGTTTGAGGCCATCTTCCGCGAATTCGATCGTCTTGAAGGATTGTTGAGCACATGGCGGGACGGTAGTGACATTCAACGACTGAATGCGGCCGCCGGCAAGCATCCCGTTCCGGTGGGAACTGAGCTTCGTGAAATACTGCGAACTGCGCGACAAGTGAGCGACTGGACGGGCGGGAAATTCGACGTAACGTTCGGTGTGATGTCGGGCATCTGGAAATTCGATTATCAAAACCAGGACGGCACGATTCCGGATCACAATGAAGTTGTGCGCCGGCGAAGCTTCATCGATTATCGGGAACTGGAAGTGGACGAACGATCCGGTACAGCCTTCCTCCGCCGCGAAGGCATGGTTGCGAACCTCGGAGGTATAGGCAAAGGCTATGCGGTGGATCACGCTCGGGTCATGCTTCGTGAGCGGGGCGTTCGCGATTTCATGATTCAGTTCGGCGGGGACATGTACGCAGCGGGACGCCGGGGCGATCGGCCGTGGCGGCTCGGTATCCAGGATCCACGTGGACCCGCGAATCGCATCTTTGCGGCGATGGATGTCTCAGATAGCACGTTCAGCACATCCGGCGATTACGAGCGATTCTTCGTAAAGGACGGACGCCGTTACCATCACATTCTTGATCCGGCTACTGGCGAACCGGCCGTCGGATGCCGTAGCGTAACAATTATGACTAGCAGCGCGACGGTTGCCGACGGGCTTTCGACCGGAGTGTTCATTCTGGGACCGGAAGCAGGCATGACGCTTATCGAACGGCTGCCCGGCGTGGAAGGAGTGATCGTCGGCGCAAACAACGAGGTGCTCGTATCATCGGGCCTTCAGGGACACCTGATGCTGCTGGCGTCGCCGACAGACGCACCTTAAGGGAGCAAGTATGTCCATTAATACGATCCTCGCGGCGTTCACGCTTGGCGGGGCTTTGCTTTTGTTGCCCTCTTCGTTTGGCGCGCAAGATGCCGTAAAGGGAAAGCTTGCGACGGCTAAGAACATGAAGTGCACCTTCCCGCTTGTTGCGATAGGCACGTGGGCCGGCGAGCAACCGAAGGCTGAGATGAAACCCGCCAAACTTGTGTTGCAGTTCGAAGACATCAACGCTGATGAAGGGACGGCCCGGCTGGAGGGTAGTGTTGGCGGGACGTATGACATCATTGTGCGTTACGCCGGAGGATACTTACACTTCATCCAATCGTTTCTGGACGGGCCTCTCTACACGACAACCGTTCTCGAAAAACAAACCAGCAGTGGAAAGCTGAAGGCAATGCACTCCAGGCACGAGTACACGGACTTCGCGCTGCCTGGATTTACGTCGAGCCCCGAGCAGTATTACGGCGAATGCGAGATCCTCAAGTAGAGCGTACGCTGCGCTGCTCTCGGGTCTATTACGCCACAACGTCACGATCGCGACATCACGGGTGGTCGTGCACCGCTTTTCTTCTTGATGATCAGCCAGTGCGGGCACTTCTGCTTGTCCATGTACAGGCGCTCGCAATCATCGCAGCGGACGCACTCACTGGCCACGATTTTAGGTCCGCGAATCGCTCCCCACTCGCATGCCTTCTCGCAGATCTTACATGTATTGCATTCAGACCAGCGCTTGATGCGAAAAACAGTCAGATTCGAGAGTAGTCCAAGAAATGCGCCAACCGGACAGAGGAAGCGGCAATACAGATTCCTGACGAAAACCGTCGCGACGAGCAACACGCCCAGACCTATCCACATCCCGGTCGAGGCTTGGAGTGAGAACATCAAGAACGGTTCGACATATCTGTAGATCGAAAGGTTCTTGGTGACGAGATAATACAGGACTGTCGCCCCAAGCAGACCATACTTGATGTAGGCCGCTCGTTGATCGATCCGGCGTGGCACCTCCAAGCGGAGCCTGGCGGGGACGATCTTATCGAGAAGCTGAGTCATCGAACCGAAGGCACAGATGCGACCGCAATACAAGCGGCCCCATAAGACGGTGGTCACCACTGTGAAGATCGCAAATAGGTACCAGACCATGTTGTGCCTGAACACCGGCAGGTTCCACTGCGTCAGCGCGAAGATGTTTACGATTGTGATCAGTTGGCTTCGCGCGAACCCGAGGTAGACGACGGCAGCTCCCATCGTGATCCACTTCAACCGCTCACTCTTCTTGAAGAAGCCAACCAGCGCGAACGTGGCGAAGCCGGCGAACATCGCGAGATCGAGAGCCTGATCTTTGAGGTCCTCGGTCCAACTTGCGACAGCCTGGTCCTCATCGGCGAAATTCCACCCATCTTTTGAGGCTTGAGCATGGACCGCCTGCGCGAACGCAAACGTCAATAGAACAGCGCTAATCAGCAGTAGCGGGAGATGATGTTTCACTTGCCTGTCCCCGGCGGAGTAAGCAGCGCCCGCGCGATACGCCGTGCGCCGTTTCTGATGGCGCGTGCCGAACTGTTGATGGAGATCGATGCACGAGAGACCGCGTCCACATCCGCGCCGACCTTGAACGGGTCGCCGATATTCTTGCCTTTGAACTGCTGAGCGAATTGCGGAAGATCGACAGAAAAATAGCCGTACGGTTCGTGGTGTTCGGTGACGAGGATCCCCGTTAAGCGGGCGTTCGTATCCACGCCCACCAGTATTTTGATCGGGCCGTCGTATCCGCGCTCCAATGGCTCCAACTCTGTCGTCCAGAATATATATCCCGCAATGGTCTGAGAGCTGGGACTGCCGGTGTACGCGATGAAGTGGGGCAGCGGCCGCGATTGCTTTGGCGAAAACGCCGTGGCACCGGGAAAGACCTTCTTGAGCTGCGCCTCGACGGTCCGGTCGAGAGTTGTCTGGCCAATGGCAACAGGCAACATCACTACCGCTATAAGCAGCACAAAACTCGCATTCCGCATTCAAGTCCCCTGTGAGGCCGCTGATTGTATCGTCATCGTGGCACGCCGGCAACGACGTTGAATGTCAACTGGGCGGAGCCAGCCGGCCGCGTAGCACCTGTGGACCATATCAAACCGGCAACGGCAGCGTTATTGTGAAGCACGTGAATTCTTGGCAACGATCTCAGGCACTGCGGCGTCTTCTTCTAATCCTTACTGCAGTTTGTGTTGTCGGAATGATTGCCGTTGTGTGGAGGAATCCTGAAGTACGTGACCGCATCTCCGATGCGATTATGGGGCGAACGGAGAATCAGCCCTCTTCGCTTGCGGCGTCCCCAGTAGAAGAGCCCGCTAAACCACCAGCGGCAAAGAAAGCCAAGAACCCAGTCCGGCGTTCACTGAATCCGCCAGACCAGGCGGTCGACATTACTCAGCCTATTGCTGTTGAGGCTTTGCCGCCTGAGCAGCCGTCCCCCGTCCCAGCAGATCCATCGCACGCAAATGTCAAAAGCGATTCTGCAGCCGCGTATTCTTTCAATTCCTCACGGAGCCCGATCGTGCATATGCTCAAGAAGGGCGATACGGTTCAGACCACTCTCGAACTCATCGATTCTGAAGGTCGCTGGAGTCTGATCCGGACGCCAGACTTGAAACGCTCCGCATTTGTGCGGAGCGAAGACCTCGAACGCGCTTCAGCAGATACTACCCAACCGTAGGCGGATTCCGCGGACATTGACAACCATTAACAGTGCGGCGAATATAAGGCACAGTATTCCCATTCAGCGTATGTGCAGTCCTGTTCACCCGACAGATTCGGATTTTGATGGAGGTTTCCATGAAAGCGCCTAAGGTTCTTGGCGCCGCAGCGATCACAGCTGGCTTACTGCTGCTGGCGCTTCCCTGCTTTGCGCATCACTCATTCGCGGCGGAATTTGATGCAAACAACTGCAGAGAGTTTACCGGCATACTCACTAAAATCGACTGGCAGAACCCCCATGGGTATTTCTACCTCGACATTAAGGATTCCGGTGGAAAGGTGGAGTCTTGGTCGTTTCAGACGTATGCGCTCATCACTCTAAAGAGAGCCGGTGTCGATAGACAATTCTTCGTCGATAACATCGGCAAAGAAATATGGGTGAAAGGATGTCTCGCCAAGAATGGCAGGACCAATTATGCAGCTGCCGGATTACTCAAGGCTCCGGATGGCGTTCTGCGGCAGATGGGCCAACTTCAAGACGAGCGTTAGGAGCAGCGAAATGAAACTTCTTCGCTACGACGTCGCATGCACCGCAGTGCTGATGCTTTTTTTCATACTTCCACTGCCAACAGATGCCCAAACTACAGAGCAATACACGATTAAGGTGATGCCACCAGGCGGCCCGACGCCCCGACTGGCAGACGGGCATCCGGATTTGTCGGGCCTTTGGCTCCCCAATAGTGCGGGCCAGGGGGTCAGCGGTCGATATGGCGTCGACCCTGCCGCACGAAGGCAGTTCGATCCCAAGATGACGCCGGAGGAACCACCTTCTTTCCAATCCTGGGCGGCGGCAAAAATCAAGGCCATGACACCGACAGAGCTTGAGCTGTCGAAGTCGTCCGTGAATTGTATGCCGCGCGGTGTTCCGGCCATCTGGCTGCAAAACCCATATGGGACCATGCTCGTTCATAAGCCCGGAATCTTCGTACAGCTGTTCGAAGTCCTCAATAACTTTCGTGTGATACCGACGGACGGTAGTCCGCACGCAAAATATCCAGAGCCGTTGTTTCACGGCGACAGTGTTGGCCGGTGGGCGGGCGATACGCTAGTAGACGATGGAATCTCGTTCGATGAAAGAACGTTTATCATGCCCAACGGTTGGTTTCATAGCGACGAACTGCACGTGATTGAGCGATATTCCCGCCCGTCCATGAACTACCTCATCGTCCAGATCACTGTCGACGATCCGAAGGTGTTGACGAAGCCATGGACATCCGCCCCTCGCCGTTGGACGTTGGCCAATGACAAGATCAACGAGTTCTACTGCACAAACAACCATGAACTCGAGGAGCTCGAAAAACTCAAAGGCCTGGAATCGCAGGGAAAGTAAATCGGTAACTTCACGCTGTGGGGGCGGTCTATCACCGCCTACAGACGACGGATTAACAACTCTTAACAACCGTCATGAAAGGGTCGGCTGATACAATCCCCGGCAATGAAAGACGAGGTGTCTCGAAGTCGCAATCCCGTCCGCGGAACCATTTTTGACGATCCTGCCCTTTTCATAGACCGCGATCTCAGTCTCATTGAGTTCCAGCGCCGCGTGTTCGATGAGGCCCGGGATGAAAGCAATCCGCTTCTCGAGCGTCTCAAGTTCTTGAGTATCGTCGTTTGCAACTTTGATGAATTCGAGATGATCCGCATGCCTCAGCTGGCACAATCAGCGGAGCACCTCGATCGCCTTCGCATTGAGATCGTTCAATGCATGCGCGATGTTCGGCAATACGTTCGCGAATCGCTTATTCCCGCGCTGGCTCAGGAACGAATTCACCTTCTTGACTATTCAGAACTGAAGCCGGCAGAGCGGGCTGAAGTTAATGCACATTTCATCAAGTCGATTCTTCCAGCCCTGATGCCGCTGGCATTCGATCCAAAGCGTCCCTTTCCTCACATTCCGAACCTGACGCTGCATCTGGCCATATTGGTTCGCGATGCCGCAGGAATGGAACGGTTCGCGTGCGTGCAAGTGCCACCAACGCTGTCCCAGTTTGTCCAAATATCCCGAAGATCCGAACAAGGTTTCGTTTGGCTCGAGCAGGTGATTGTTGCGAACCTTTCGATGTTGTTTCCGGGCACGGAGCTACTCGAATCTGAGCCCTTCCGGCTGGTGCGACACGGAGAAATCTCGGTCGAAGAACAATCGGAAGCCGGCAGGCTTTTGGAGGACGTTGAAGAGGGAGTTCGGCAACGTCAGTTTGCGCCAATCAGTGTGTTATTGGCCGCGGAGCAGATGTCGACGCGCCTGCTCGATATTCTCGTTCACAATTTAGGAGTTTCACCGGAGAACGCCTATCGAACGGGAACGCCGCTGGCGCTGGGCCGGTTGAGCGGACTCGCGGCTCCCGATCGCCCGGACCTGCATTATCCGTCTCTGCGTCAAACAACTCCAACTGCGCTCGTGAAGCGCCGGCAACTGGATGTGTTCGCCGCGATCCGGCAGGGTGACATTCTTCTTCATCACCCGTATGAGTCCTTCCAGCCGGTCGTTGATTTCTTGGAACAGGCGGCCGCTGATCCCGACGTGCTCTCCATTCGCAGCACCCTGTATCGGGTAGGTCCGCGTTCGGCGGTTGTGGACGCGCTTCTTGCAGCCAGACGAAACGGCAAGCAGGTTGGCGCTGTAGTCGAACTGGCGGCGCGATTCGATGAGACCAGCAACGTCAATTGGGCCAGGACCCTCGAGGACGCCGGCGCACATGTGGTTTATGGCATGATCGACCTGAAGGTTCACGCAAAAGTGACGCTGATCGTCCGCCGTGAGGGACCCAACCTGCGATCTTATGTTCACGTGGGTTCAGGAAATTACAACACGGCAACCTCGAAGGCCTACACGGACTTGTCCTTGTTCACCTGTAACGATGAGATTGCATCGGATGCCGCAGACGTTTTCAATTATCTGACCGGCTACGCGGCTCCGAAAACCTTCAGAAAGTTTCTTGTCGCGCCGATCAATTTGCGGGAGCGGATGCGCGCACTGATTTTGCGCGAAATCGACTGGCAGCAGCGCACCGGGCAGGCCCATCTCATCTTCAAAACGAATACCTTGATCGATCTCGAGATGGCGCAACTCCTATATAAGGCTTCAGTGGCAGGGGTCCGGGTCGATCTGATCGTGCGGGGAGCATGCTGTATCAGGCCTGGCCTCGCCGGAGTCAGCAACAATATCCGCGTACGGAGCATCGTCGGGCGCTTCCTGGAGCACAGCCGGATTTATTTTTTCGCAAACGGCGGCGATGATGAAGTGTATGTGGGCAGTGCCGACCTGAGGCCTCGAAACCTCGATCGACGTGTGGAAGTTCTTGTACCCCTCGCAAATCCTTCACTCGTCCGCCGGTTGCGCGATGAGATTCTGGCTCTCTATCTCGCAGACAATGTAAAAGCCAGAGAACTGCGCAGCGATGGGCAGTATGTCAGAGTTACGCGGGCGGAAGACGAACCTCCACTGTCAATCCAACAGTTGCTCGCCGAAGGCATGAGCATCGATCGCATTCCATAAGTTTGCGATGTAACGGCCGACCCGTCTGAAATGCCGAACGCTTTCAGGTCCACCGCTTCACATGTTCTGCACGAAAGCCGATGCCGACCAGTCGCGCGGGGATGCGGCGAAGAAACGGCCAGCGCCTCAAAACCTTTATCGGCCAGGGCAGTGAGATCTGTTCATTCGTGGAAAGAACGCGGAGGATTAATCGATTTTGGATGAATACCTGCGCGGCTTGTATGACTCGCGTTGGCAATTCACGTCGACGTTGAACTTTTTGAAGATCGCTGGCGGAGACTGTGCCGCGCCCCAGAGGCGCCGCAAGAATATTGGCGGCGCCCACGGCGTCCTGGATTGCGAGATTGATTCCGACACCTCCGACAGGAGACATCGCATGGGCTGCATCGCCAATGCACAGCAGTCCAGGGCGATACCATTTGCGGATACGATCAACTCGGACCGTCAACAACTTGATGTCATCCCAACCTTTCAGTTCAGTGAGACGGTCGCGTAAGAACGGCGCAATAGATACGATGTCGTTGCGGAAAGATGCAAGTCCTGATTGTTTGATCGCATCGAAATCGCCTTTACGAATCAAGTATCCGCACTGCCAGTAATTGCCACGATTGAGCATCACCAGCATTTTGCCTTTGATGATGCGTCCCAGAGTTTGTTCGCCGTCGTCCGATTGGCGCGACACGCGGAACCACAGCACGTCCATCGGCGCCGCGAGTTCATCGACCTGAAATCCCGCCTTCTCGCGCACGATCGAATGGCGCCCGTCCGCACCGACGGTCAGCTTGGCGCGAACTTGTAACTCTCCATCCGGCGTATTCGCTCGCACACCAACGATCTCTCCCCGTTCTTCCAACGAACCGACCACCTCGGTTTCCATTTTCAGCTGGAATTTGGGGTAGCGCCTCGCGTGCTCTGTAAGGAAATCGAGAAAATCCCATTGCGGCATCAGGGCGAGAAATTTACAGCGCGTCGGCAAATGCGAGAAGTCAGCCAGCATGACAAACTCATCACCGATCTGCGCGCCGAGTTCACGCACTTCCTGATGAGGCCGCCTGAGAAAATCGTCGAGGATGCCCAGCTCAGACATCAGCTCGGGCGTGGAGGGATGGATCCTGTCGCCGCGACAATCCCGCAGGAAATCCGCATGCTTTTCCAATATTACGACCGCGATACCAGCGCGAGCCAACAAGAACCCGAGCATCATCCCCGCCGGACCACCGCCCACGATGCAGCACTGCGTTTGGATTGTTGGCATTGACTGCTGACTCAATCACAAGCGACGAAGCTGTGAATGAATAGGGGCAGCCCCTTCTCACGAAGCGGGATGCCATTGATAACAATGGAATCGTGTTTCGGGGGCGCTCTGCCCCCAATTCATTCACAGCTTCGACGCGACTACATGCTTGACTGTAAGTTTCTCGCACCCAAGCAAAAGCTGGTGGCACCAACGTTTCCAATGCTGCGCACGCGAGACGTGGACGAAGCGAAAATTCCCCTCCTTGGAAAAGGAATCCTCAGCTGAGGAGGGGATTTAGCTCTATTAAACTTACGGTGCAGATGTTCATTCTTACAAGCTGACCATAAATTCATGCATGCGCTTCAGTCCTTTATCGAGCTGCTCCATCGATGTTGCGTAGGAAAGCCGGACGTGGTCGGTTGTGCCGAAGGCCTCGCCGGGCGTCACTGCAACATGCGCTTTGTCTAGAAGCCGCGCTGAAAAATCGACGCTGTTCTGGATGCCGCCGCGCCCGAACGCCGCCGAAATGTTGGGATAGGCGTAAAACGCGCCGCCGGGCTCGGCGCACTTTACGCCCGGAATCGCGCGCAGGCGGTCGAGCACGAACTTCCGGCGCCTCGCGTACTCTGCGAGCATCACGCCAACGGATTCCTGCTGGCCAGTCAGAGCTTCCAGTGCCGCCCTCTGAGATATGGATGTGGGATTGGATGTCGAGTGGCTCTGAAGCTTCACAACGGCTCCGATGATTTCCGGTTGTGCGAGGACATATCCGATTCGCCAGCCCGTCATCGCATACGTTTTTGAAACCGACCCGGCGATGATGATGTGGCGCTTGAGATCCGTCCGGGAAGCGATTGAAAACGGCTTGCGCCCATCATAGAGAAAGTGCGAGTAGCATTCGTCGGAAAGAAGAAGCACATCTTTCTTCCGGCACAACTCTGCAATCCGGTCAAACTCGGCATCCTCAAGAACGGCACCGCTGGGATTATTCGGAGAATTCACGACAACCATTCGCGTCCGAGGTGTCAGCGATCGCTCGAGAATGTCTGAGGTGAGCTGGAACCCGTCCGACTCCTTCGTGTCCACGAAGATCGGATTCGCATTCACGAAACGCGCAATGTCTCCAAAAGTGACCCAATATGGCGTTGGAATGATGACGTCGTCGCCTTCCTCGACCACGGCAGAAAAGATATTAAACAGCGCGTGCTTGCCGCCTAAATTTACAACACATTCGGAGATGTCGTATTTAGATCCGAAATCGCGCGCATGTTTTTCGACGATGGCTTTCTTCAATTCCTTGATTCCGCCGATCGCCGTGTACTTGGTGAAATTCTCCTGAATCGCGCGCATCGCCGCTTGTTTCACGTTTTCCGGCGTCGGAAAATCGGGCTCGCCTGGACCGAAGTCCACCACATCGATGCCCTGGTCGCGCAGCTTGATCGCTGCTTCCATGACCGCCATTGTTTTTGAGACTGAAATACGCGAAATTCGAGCCGCCAGGTTCATTATAATTTCTCTTTCTCAAATGCTTTCTTGAATCTTTGTTTTAGCCGCCTCTCGACGCTTTCCGGTACGAGACCGGCTACTGAACCTCCAAGCTCCGCGATCTCCTTCACAAGCCGCGAGCTGAGATATGAGTAGTTCTCAGCCGGCATCATGAAGACCGTTTCGATATCCGGCTTCAAGCGCCGGTTCATCAGAGCCATTTGAAACTCGTACTCGTAATCGGTCACTGCGCGGATGCCGCGAACGATGACTTGAGCCTTTTTCTGCGTGGCGTAATCGACAAGCAGGCCGTGGAAGACGTCCACTTCGACGTTCTCGAAGCGCGGCGTCAGGATCTCACGCATGATCTCAATACGCTCGTCCACTGTGAACAGCGGCGCTTTTTGCGCGTTCGTGAGAATCGAGACAATCACATGATCGAAAAGCCGAGCGCTGCGCTCGATGATATCGACATGTCCGAAGGTCAGTGGATCGAAAGAGCCCGGATAAATGGCAGTGGTCACGGTTCTCCTACGCCCTATAGAATGCCAGCGCAGCATCACCTTGCACAAGGGATCGAGTTTGTCGAAGGTGGCCGGCGGCGCTCGGCAATTTTTTGCGCTTCGAGTGCTCGATGATGAGAAGTCCGTCCGGCGCCAGCAGAGGATCGCTTCCGAAGCGGTTCAAGAACGCTTCGTAAAGGTCCTCTCGCTCGTACGGCGGATCCAGAAACGCGATGTCGAACGGAGTGTCGAAAACGTTGAGCGCTTTGATGAGATCCATCTCAAGAATCTTGAACCCGCTCTCGACCCCGAGTGATTTCAGGTTCTCTCGAATGATGTGGCACGCCTTTCTCGATTGATCGACGAAGTACACGAGCGCCGCTCCCCGGCTGATTGCTTCAATACCGATGCCGCCCATTCCGGCACAGCCGTCCAGGAATGTCGCGCCTTCAATGCTCGCGCCGAGGATATTGAAAACGCTCTCCTTCAGCTTGTCGCTTGTCGGCCGGATTCCCGCGGGCGGCGTGGCTTTGAGCCGCCGGCTCTTAAATTTTCCGGAAATGATACGCACTTGAAATGCGGGCTACGCCACACGAAGGTGTGAAAAAATTGTAGTCGAGCGTTATTCCCCTCCTTGCATCACCGCAAGGAGGGGAATACGCCTGATTCGAATTTATTCACAGCTTTCACGCTGTACCACCCACACGGGCAAAAACTAAAAATCGAACCGCACCAATGCTTGCAAGCTACGCTGCCCGGTCTTCGTCGTGATCTGTCCGAAAGTTCCCGCGTTTATGCTCAGATTCGGATTGCCTGGCGTCGGATGGTTGAATACGTTGCTTGCATCCAACCGGAATGTCAGATTCCTGGACTCATGAACGCGGATGCTTTTCTGCACATTCGCGTCAAAGCTCCAGCTGCCAGGTCCTTCGATCGGACGCAAGCCCAAAGTACCGAGTTGTCCCGGCGCGGCATTGCGCAGGACCACGTTGCCATTCGCATCCGCGAGGGCGTTGAGAGTACACCATTGAGTAAGATTCGACGCGACACTGCCGCATGCAGGATCCTGGACTCTCTTATACTGCTGGCCGAAGAAATTTCCGAAGGCATCGGCTGGATTCGCCGGCCACACGACACCGCCTTCCCGCGGAAATGTGCTCACGACATCGGGTGTCCCCAAATTGTAGAGCGTAGTCATGCCGACAATATTCAATGGCGCTCCCGACGTCATGTTGACGATTGTTCCAACTTTCCAGCCCTCGATTACCCGGGCCGCCAATCCGGAAGTGTTGCCGCCAAGAAGTTTGCCCGGTCCAAAAGGCAGCTCGAACGTGCCATAGCTGCGGAAGTCATGAGATCGATTGCTACTGAGCAGGCTGTAATCCCCGTTCCGGTTCAGAAGATCACGGAATACTCCCAGTCCGCCAGAGCCGTTGGAATCCACGCCAAGACTCCGGCTCCAGGTGTATGTCGCCTGGTATTGGATGCCTCGAGTCGGCCGCAGCGTCAGTTGTGTTTGGAGCGAATGATAATTTGAACTGTCGGAGTTCGTGCGGTACGTAATGTTGGCAAACTGCGGATT
>Ga0066709_100003025_pt1 | contig 12673 bp, 12 predicted proteins | sample GraSoiAngelo_158_FD_79665 | JGI IMG/M metagenome (GOLD analysis project Ga0066709, IMG submission 79665) | Grasslands soil microbial communities from the Angelo Coastal Reserve, California, USA - 14_1009_16_30cm | ecosystem: Environmental > Terrestrial > Soil > Grasslands | place: USA... | reverse complement strand
GCGCCGCGGCTTCGCCGCTCGGTTTGGCCTGCCCTGCTCCCATGGAATGCCAGCTGGGGCTGAATTGCCCCAGCACAGGTTAGTCGGCTCGACGACCATTTTCGACCGTCGCAAAGAGACAAGCCGCACCCGCGGCCGCGAAGGGCCACGGGTGCGGTGCCGTCAGTCCCCGCTTCCGGAACGCCCGGGAGCGAGGCTTTTCGAGAGCGGGTCGTCGCCGGTCAGCTCGCGGTACGCACGCGGGATCTGCCTTCGCCGCGGGACGCCGAGCTTCTGTCTCAGGACGTCGCAATGCGCCTTCGCCGTCCTTGGCGAGATGCCGAGCCGCTCTCCAACCTCCTCGTTGGAGCAGCCAGCCGCAATCAACTCGACGACCTGCTTCTGTCGCGGAGTCAGAATGGGCGGGCTCGCTTGCAGCATCGTCGACATGGCCCCGACGCTAACAACGGCGTCCTCGGCTGGCTATTGACCGAAAGGCGTATTTCGCAGTTTACGCCGAAGCGGTCACGCCGCCGGCAGCACCGGCTCCCGACGCACGAAAGACGCCGCGTGCCCGCGCTCGTTCGCGATCGGTAGCTGCTCCCGTTCGAGCGCCCCGATCCGCACCAGCAGCTCGAATTCGTCGCGTAGGTGCGTCCGCATCATCTCGGGGCCGTCCGTCGCAACGGTGAAGAGAACGCCGTTGTCGACGAATGCGCGGAAGGTGTCTCGGAGGGATTCCTCCGACTCGAGTGCCTTCGTCAGCAGGTTCGAGGTGGGACAGATCTCGAGCACGATCTCCGCCGCGCGCAGTGTCTCCATCAGCTCGGGGTCGCGGGCGGCGAGGATCCCATGGCCGATGCGGTCAGGCCGCAGCGCTTCGATCACCTCGCCCATCTCCTCGATGCCTGCGTCACCACCTTCCTCGCCCACGTGGATCGTGACGCCGAGCCCGGCCTCGCGCGCATCCTCGACGAGCGGCTGGAGGTCGCGGTAGCGGTAGCGCTCGCCGTGAGGCCGCGGGCCGGCGACGTCGATCCCGCAGATCCCGCGCGGCGCCCAGCGGATCGCCTTGTCGACGATCACAGCGTTCATCTCCTGGGTGAAGGTGCGGTCCATCATCAGGATCAAGCCTGCGTTTACCTGCGGGTATTCGAGGCTGGCGAGGTCGAGGCCCCGGATCGCGGCGAGGATGATGTGATCGAGATCGCGTTCGCCGCCGCGGTTTCGCTTCATCGGATTGAAGCGGAGCTCGAGCGTCGTGATTCCCTGCGAGCGGTAGGCGCCGCCGATCGCGGCGTGCACCGAGCGCTCGACGGCGATCGGGCTCGACTGGATCAACTCGGTCCAGTGGTAGATCGCGTCGAGCGCGTCCAGGTCGGCGACCCCGCGCGGGTCGGCGATCGTCACCAGCCGGTCGAACTCCCAGTAGTCCTTGACCGGCAGGGCGATCCCCTGCTCGTGCGCGAGGCTCCAGAGGATGTCCGAGGAAACCGATCCGCCGAGGTGCGTGTGCAGCTCGGCGAGCCCTTCCATGGACGAAGCCTAGCGGCGCGTGGACGCGCTGTTCGGACGCAGTCAGGCGCGGCTCAGCGAGCGGCTATGTCTTCGCGGTCGCGACCGGAGTCGCGATCCGTGTCGTCGTCGACGTCGGGATCGACCTCACGGGCGCGGGCCGCATGCTCTTCGGCGGCGGCGCGCTCGCGCTTCGCCCGCTCGGCGTGTTCCTCCGCGGCGAGCTCGGCCTGCTTCGCGCTCCGGGCTCTGGTCTGCGCTTCCTCGCGCAGCCCTGCGGCCTGCTCCCGCCGCTTCCCGACTTGGCGCCGGCGACCGATCAGGCCGAACGCGATCGCAAGCAGCACGACGACTGCGATGACGATGACGATGATCCACGTTGTGCTCATGCGCCTTCCCTTGCCGGGTCGGGGCGCGGCGAAACTTGCCTTTACGCGTGAATGACGATCTGCGTCCCAAGCGGCACTACGCGCATCAGGTAGCGCAGGTCGGCCGTCGAGGCGTGCAGGCAGCCGGCGCTGACCGCGCCGTACGCGCCCCCGTGGATGGCGAGGCGTGCGCCGCCTGTCCAGCCGGGCGGGGTGTGGGGTTGGGTTCCGGAGAGGGCGAGGAGGCAGCAGCCGTAGTACGGGCCGAGGCTCGCGCCGGGCATCTTGTCGGTGATCGAGAAGCGGCCTGTCGGCGTGCTCGTGCCCGGCCGGCCGATGCCGACGCGAATTCGGCGGATGGTGTGACCGCGAGCCCAAACGCGGAGCACGCGCCGCGAGAGATCGGCCTCCAGCGCAAGGCGGATGCGCCCGAACGTGAGCGCGCCGGGCTCCGCTCTGACCCAGCCGAGATGTCCGTTCGGCATCGCCGCCGTGAGAACACCGAGCCAGTCGCCGCGGCTGCGTACGACCGGCAGCGTCAGTGGCCCGCCGTAGACCGTGCGCGAGCTCAGGACGCCGACGCTTTGCCCGTTCGGACGTGAGTGGAGCGCCAGTCTCCAGCCTGGCTTGACGACCGCCACGACCGCGCCGCCGGAGTCGACCGGGCGCGCGGAATGTTGCTGCGGAGACTTGGCACCTGTCGGCAATGCGAAGTGCACGAGCATGGCGGTGAGGGCGAAGAGGGCAGCCACGACGAGGAGATCGGCAAGGGCGACCCCTCGTTTCGATGACTCGTTCGAGGGTCGCTCGATCGAGTTAGGGCGCGTTAGCGGAGAAAACTTGCGCGGCTGGTAAAGGCGGTGAGGGTGGTCCAAGGTGCGGGCTAGCCGGGTTCGACAGGTTGCTCGAGCAGGCTCTCGATCAGCAGAGTCGCCACCTCGACCGAGTCCGCGAGCCGTTGCTCGTCGATCAGCTCGAGCCGCTCGGTCGGCAGGTGGTACTCGTCGTATCCGAAATGCGAGACGGTCGCCGCCGGGATGCCCTTTTCATGGAAGGGATAGGCGTCGACTCCGGGCCCGGCCGGACCGACGTTGAGGTCGTAGCGGTCGCCAAGCCCGAGCTCGCCGGCAAACACGGCCAGGCGGTCTGCCAGCGCCCTCGGGGAGGCCATCAGCTCGAGTCGCTCGCCGTGTGCGATGCAGTCGAGGTTGACACAGGCCTTGATTCGTCCGAGCTCGCCGGTGACCTCCGAGTCGAAGATCCACGAGCGCGAGCCGATGCACCCGATCTCCTCGGCAGCGAAGCCAATGAAGATCAGCGAGCGGCCGGGCTGGCCGCCGCCTGCAAACCCCTCGGCGATCCGACGAAGGCCCTCGACGCCGGTCGCGTTGTCGACCACACCCGGGCCCCGCCAGACGGAGTCGTAGTGCGCGGAGACCACGACCGCATCATCGCTTCGGCCTCGCAGTTCGGCGACGACGTTGCGTTCTGTCAGGCCGGGCACAAAGCGCCCGCTCACTCGCACCCGGGCGCTTACGCCTTCCAGGTCGCGCAGCCGGATCGAGTCGGCGCCGGAGATGAAGACGGCCGGTCCGACCGCGATCTGACGGGCGCCGGTCAGGAACGGAATCGCAGGGCCGCCGAAAGGACTCATCAACAGGCGCGCGAGCTCGCGCCCGCTCTCGTCCTCGACTGCGAAGACGTCCGCCTCTGGGAAAAAGCCGCCTATGGAATGCGTGCCGAGCCGGCGCACGCGGCCCTCGACGGTGCCGTCGGTTGGGCTCGCGTACATGCAGGGCCCGGCGTCCCAGCGCTCGCCGTCGATTTCGAGCTCCGGCTCGTCGGCCTCGTAGCCGAGCAGCCCGAACTCGTGAAAGTACGGCTCGAGCCCGGCGTCGCGGAAGGCCTCGGCCACCGCTTCGGCCGCCCTGCCCGCGGCGGGCGTGCCGGCCTGGCGGACCCCGATCTCGACTCCGAGCGTCTCAACGAGATTCACGCTGCGAGTCTAAGGCGCTCGCTTGCAAGGCCGACTCGTAAGCGGTTCCCGAGGGCTCTTTGCTCGAACGGATTGTGTAAGCCCGACCTTCGGAGCGCTGGGGGACTAACATCGCGCTCCAGGAACCGTCTGATAGTCACTTACATCTTCCCGGAGGTCGAAAATGCGCGCTCGCTCGCTGTTCCTTCTAATTGCCGCCCTGGGCCTCACCGCAACGCTTGCGGCCTGTGGGGGGAGCAGTAAGAGCAGTAAAGGCACGACCAGCTCGACCTCGGGCGGTGCAGCGGGTGGAACCTTCATTGCCGTCGCCCAGGCGGCGCCGTCCGGATCACCGGACCCGCAGATCGACTACACGCTGCAGGAATGGCAGCTTCTGATCTTTACGCACGACGGCCTCGTAGCTTTCAAGCGCGTCGGCGGCACCGAGGGCACGAAGATCGTGCCCGATCTCGCGACCTCCGTCCCGGAGCCGACCGACGGCGGTAAGACGTACACGTTCACGATCCGGAAGGGAATCAAGTTCTCGAACGGCAACGAGTTGAAGCCGAGCGACGTCAAGTACACCTTCCTCAGGCTGTTCAAGATCGGCCAGAGCCCGAACGCCGGCTCTTGGTACAACGTGATCGTCGGCGGCGACGCCTGTGTGAAGACGCCGAAGACCTGCAACCTCGACCAGGGTGTGATCGCGAACGACGCCAAAAGTACGGTGACGTTCCACCTGACGCGAGGCGATCCGGAGTTCCTCGACAAGCTCGGGGTGCCGTTTGCCTTCATCCTGCCGACCGGAACGCCGAACACGGAACTCCAGATTCCGCCGGCCGGTACCGGCCCGTACAAGTGGGCCCAGTACAACACGAACAAGCAGGTGAAGCTCGTCCGAAACCCCTTCTTCAAGGTCTGGTCGAAGGACGCACAACCGCCCGGGAATCCCGATGTGATCCTCGAGAAGTTCGGGCTCTCGGGCGAGGCTCAGGTGACGCAGGTCGAAAACGGTCAGGCCGACTGGATGTTCGACACGCCGCCCGCCGATCGCCTGAACGAGATGTCGACGAAGTACTCGAGCCAGGTCTTCGTCAACTCGCTGACGGCGGACTACTACTTCGCCTTCAACGTTCGCATCCCGCCGTTCAACAACCTGAAGGCGCGCCAGGGCGTCAACTTCGCCACTGACCGCAGCGCGCTTGTCAAGATCTACGGCGGCCCGAAGCTGGCCGTCCCGACCTGTCAGGTCCTGCCGCCCGGTTTCCCGGGGTACAAGGCCTACTGCCCGTACACCAAGAACCCGGGCAGCGGCAAATGGACGGCGCCGGACATGGTGAAGGCAAAACAGCTGATCGCCGCCTCCGGCACGAAGGGCGCCGTCGTCAAGGTGAACACCGACACGACGGACGTGAACAAGGCGTTCGGCGAGTACTTTGTGAGCCTGCTCAACAAGCTCGGCTACAAGGCACAGCTGCAGGCGCTATCAGCGGACATTCAGTACCCGTACTGTCAGAACTCGAAGAACAAGGTGCAGTTCTGCTACTCGAGCTGGTACCAGGACTATCCGGCCGCGTCGGACTTCCTGAACGTGTTGCTCGGCTGCGCCAGCTTCGTGCCGAACTCGAACGCAAGCCCGAACATTTCGGAGTTCTGCAACAAGCCGATCCAGGCGCAGATGGACGCGGCGCTGAAGCAGGGGATCACCGATCCGACCGGTGCGAACACGAAGTGGGCAGCGATCGACAAGGCGGTCACGGATCAGGCGCCGTGGGTGGCGATGATCAACCCGAAGTACCTGAACTTCGTCTCCAAGCGGGTCAAGGGCTTCCAGTTCAGCCCGCAGTGGTACTTCCTCATCGACCAAGCGTCGGTGAAGTAGGCGTAGCGGCCACGCGCGTGGGCGGGCCGAATCGGCATGGCGGTCTTCGAGCCTGAAGCCGAACTCGCGACTCTCGACACCGAGGAGTTCGGTGGCGAGGTCGTGGGGCGCAGCCCGTGGGCGCTGGCCGGCCGCCGGCTCGTCCGCAACAAGCTCGCGATCGCCGCAGTCATCGTCTTCGTACTGATCGTGGCCGTCAGCTTCGCGGCGCCTCTGTACGCGAGCCATATCGCGCATACAAACCCCTTTGAGTCGAACCTCTCGGGGACGTTCCAGCAGAACGGCAAGACCGTTCAGGTGATCCAGCAGGGAGCCGGAAAGCTCGGGCTGGGCGAGACGCCGGTTGGCCCCACTTGGCATGCGAAGTACCTCTTGGGGGCCGACAACCAGGGACGAGACGTCTCCGCGCGAGTTCTCTACGGCGGCCGCGCCTCCCTCGAGATCGGGATCGGATCCGCCGTGCTTGCCTCGTTGCTCGCCGTCGTGTTCGGCCTGATTGCGGGCTTCTTCGGCGGCTGGACCGACGCCTTCCTTTCCCGGTTGATGGACCTGATCTGGGCTTTCCCGGTCTACCTGCTGGCGATTTCCCTGGCGACCGTGCTGCTGACGGCACCGAACGGCCTCCGGATCGGCTTCGTGCATCTGAGTGCGAGCAGTCTCTGGGTCCCGCTCACGATCATCGGCGTGATTTACGTCCCGTACGTCTTCCGACCGATTCGCGGCCAGGTGTTGTCGCTCCGCGAGCGTGAGTTCGTCGAGGCGGCGATCGCCCAGGGAGCCTCGAACGCACGACTGATCTTCAGCGAGATCCTGCCGAATGTCGCCTCGACGGTGGTCGTGCTGCTCCCCTTGATGATCGCGACCACGATCCTCACCGAGTCCGCGCTCTCGTACCTGTCGATCGGAGTCCAGCCTCCGAACGCAAGCTGGGGGACGGTCATCCAGGACGGACAAGGGCTGCTGTACACACGGCCCTGGGTCGCGATCGCGCCGGGGATCATGATCGTGCTGACCGTTCTGGCTCTGAACGTTCTCGGCGATGGCCTTCGCGATGCGCTCGACCCGCGCTCGAAGCTGCGGATGAAGGGCTGACGGAAGGATGGCTACCTTCATCGTCCGCCGCGTGCTCTGGCTGGTCGTGGTTCTGTTTGCGGTCTCCGTGCTCGTGTTCCTGATCTTCTTCGCGACCCCGGGCGTCGATCCGGCCCGCCAGATGGCGGGGCGCAATCCGACGGCCGAGACGATCAAGAACATCAAGCACGAGTTCGGCCTCGATCGGCCGCTGCCCGTGCAGTACGGACTGATGATGAAGCACATCTTCGTCAGCCGGGATTTGATCTCGTACGGCAGCCACACGAAGGTGATCCCCGAGATCCTGAGCGCGGCGCCGGTGACGCTGTCGCTCGTCTTCGGGGCCGCCGTGATCTGGATCGTCTTCAGCATCCTCACGGGTCTCGCCGCTGCCGTCTTCCGGGGGACGGTCATCGATCCGCTCTTAATGATCCTGGCGCTGATAGGCATCTCGATCCCGGTCTTCTGGCTCGGCGAAGTGGTCAACCTCGTCACGCAGAGTCGGCTTCACGGCTTCTTCCTCTTCAGCTGGGTACCGCCGCTTGGGTACACGCCTTTCACCCAGGACCCGCTGTTGTGGTTCGAGGGACTGGTGTTCCCGTGGCTAACGCTCTCGGTGCTGTACATCGGCTTCTACGCACGCGTGCTGCGCGCCAACCTGATCGAGACCGAGAACGAGGACTACGTCCGCACTGCGCGGGCGAAGGGGATTTCGGAGCGCCGCGTGCTGCTCCGCCACACCCTGCGCACCTCGATGATCACGTTCGTCAGCCTCTTCGGGCTCGACTTCGGGGTGCTCGTCGGCGGCGGCGCCCTGCTGACGGAGGTCGTCTTCGGTCTGCCGGGCGTCGGGCTGTTGACCTACCACTCGCTGACATCGCTCGACCTGCCTGTGATCATGACGACGGTGATCTACGGCGCCTTCTTCATCACGCTCGCGAGTGCCCTGGTCGACCTGGTCTACGCGTGGCTCGACCCGAGGGTGCGTCCCGCGTAGATGGCGGTCAACTGATGGCAGAGCCGCTGCTCGAGGTTCGCGACCTCAAGGTCTCGTTCCGGACCGAGGACGGAATCGTCCGCGCCGTCGACGGAATCTCTTTCACGGTCGACGAGGGCGAGGTCGTCGGGATCGTCGGCGAGTCGGGCTCCGGCAAGAGCGTGACGATGATGTCGGTGATGCGGCTGATCACGGATCCGAACGTGATCTACCAGGGGGAGATCCTCTACAAGGGACGCAACCTGATGCAGGTCTCGCGCGATGCGATGCGGGAAGTGCGGGGCGAGGAGATCGCAATGATCTTCCAGGACCCGATGACGTCGCTGAATCCGGTCTACACGGTCGGATGGCAGATCGAGGAGCAGCTGAACGAGCACTACGACCTCAAGAAGGGCCAGGCGCGGCGGCGGGCGAGCGAGCTGCTCGCTCAGGTCGGGATCCCCAGGCCCGAGCAGCGCATCGACGACTATCCGCATCAGTTCTCGGGCGGAATGCGGCAGCGCGTGATGATCGCGCTCGCGCTCTCGTGTAACCCGGATCTGCTGATCGCCGACGAGCCGACCACGGCCCTCGACGTCACGATCCAGGCTCAGATTCTCGAGCTGATCAAGGATCTCAGGCGAGACTTCGGTTCAGCGGTGGTCCTGATTACCCACGACCTCGGAGTCGTGGCGGACATCGCCGACCGGATCCTTGTCATGTACGCGGGGCGGATCGTCGAGGAGGGAAACAAGGAGCAGATCTTCTACGACCCGCAGCATCCGTACACCTGGGGGCTGCTCGGCTCGATCGCGAGGCTCGACCGGCCGAAGGCGCGCAGGCTCACGGCAATCGCCGGCCAGCCGCCGTCGCTGATCAACCGGCCGAAGGGCTGCAGCTTCCGGCCACGTTGTCCGCAGGCGTTCGACCGCTGCCGCGCGGAGGATCCCCAGCTGACGGTGAAGGTGGGCGACGGGCACCTGGACGCCTGCCACCTGTCGGTCGAGGACAAACGGGCCCGACGCGACGCGACCATCAGCCCCGAGCTGGCGGACACGGCATGAGCTCTCAGAACGGTGGGCCGCTGCTCGAGGCGGAGCACGTGTTCAAGTACTTCCCGATCAAGCGCGGGATCCTGATCCAGCGCGAAGTGGCGCAGGTGCATGCGGTCGACGACGTGTCGCTCGAGGTTCGGCGCGGCGAGACCCTCGGGTTAGTCGGGGAATCAGGCTGCGGCAAGTCCACCCTTGGGCGCTGCTTCGTGCGGCTCTTCCCGCTAACCGACGGCCGGATCGTCTTCGACGGGCAAGACATCTCGAAGCTCTCGCGGCGTGGGATGCGCCCGTTGCGGCGGGAGCTGCAGATTGTCTTCCAGGATCCCTACGCCTCGCTGAACCCGCGCAAGCGGGTCGGGTCGATCGTCGGCGCGCCGCTCGCGATCCACGGCATCGGCGACCGGCGCGAGCGAAAGCGGCAGGTGCAGGAGCTTCTCGAGAAGGTTGGGCTCTCGCCGGAGCACTACAACCGCTTTCCGCACGAGTTCTCGGGCGGCCAGCGGCAGCGGATCGGGGTCGCCCGCGCGCTGGCGCTCCGCCCCAAGCTCGTGATCGCCGACGAACCCGTCTCGGCACTCGACGTCTCGATCCAAGCTCAGGTGATCAACCTGCTCGCCGACCTGCAGGAGGACTTCGAGCTCACCTATGTCTTCATCGCCCATGACCTCGGGGTCGTCCGCCACGTCTCGGACCGGATCGCGGTCATGTACCTCGGCAAGATCGTCGAGCTCTCGCCGGCGGAGGAGCTGTACGAACGGCCGATCATGCCGTACACGGAGGCCTTGCTCTCCGCGGTTCCGATCCCGGATCCGCGCGAGTCGGCGGGCCGGGAGCGAATCGTCCTCGAAGGCGACGTGCCTTCGCCGATCAACCCGCCGTCGGGCTGCCGCTTCCATCCGCGCTGCCGCTACGCGACCGAGATCTGCTCCCAGCTCGAGCCGCCGCTCGTGGACTATGGGAACGGGCACCTTGCGGCCTGCCACCACCCGCTCAACGTCGACAAGGAGACGCTCGCGCGGGCGACCGTCGACGACCGGCGAACGCCGGCAGAGGCAGACGAGGCGGCGAAGCCGACCGAGCCCGCCCAGCGGGCCCGCTGACTCGGGCATCATCCCGCCGCATGAAGGTCGGGATCGTTGTCCCGTATTCGTGGTCGTTCTGGGGCGGCGTTCCCGAGCACGCCGACCACCAGGCCCGAGCCCTCGAGAGGCTCGGCGTCGACGCGCGGATCCTGATCGGCCACGACCCGCCCGGGCGGCTGACGAAATACCTCCACCCGCGCGTGGGCCGGCACGAGCGGCCGCCCGCCTACATGATCCCGGTCGGGCGCTCGGTGATCGTCCCGGCGAACGGCGCCCTCCCGAACGTCGTCATCAGTCCGAGCGCGATCTTCAGGATGAAGCGCGTGCTCGAGCGGGAACGCTTCGACCTTCTACACGTTCACGAGCCCATGACGCCGGCGATCGGCGTCGCCGCGCTCTCGTTCGCGCGGATACCGCTCGTCGCCACCTTCCACGCCTCGGGCGAGCTCGCCTGGATGAAGCTCGCGACTCCGGTCTTCGGCTTCCTCGCCGAGCGGCTCGACTATCGGATCGCGGTCTCGCCGGAAGCGGCCACCACTGTGAGTAGGTATCTGCCCGGCGAGTACGAGGTGATCCCGAACGGCGTCGCGATGCCCGAGCGCGCCGCCCCCGGCGCGCGTGAGAACAGGATCGTCTTCGTCGGCCGCCATGAGCCGCGCAAGGGCCTGCCGGTGCTGCTGCGCGCCTGGCCGGAGATCAGACGTCAGACCGGTGCGCGCCTCGCAGTGGTTGGTGCCGACCCGCTGCAGGTTCGACTACTGCTGACTCGCCTGAGGGTCCTGGACGACGGAATCGACGCCCTCGGCTTCGTCTCCGAGCAGGAGCGAACGGAGGAGTTGCTGAAAGCGAAGGCATTCGTCGCCCCGTCCGTCGGCGGCGAGAGTTTCGGCATGGTCCTGACCGAGGCGTTCGCGTGCGCCACGCCGGTCGTCGCGTCGGACATTCCGGGATATCGTGACGTGATGACGCCGGAGACAGGGATGCTCGTGCCTCCCGACGATCCGCGCGCCCTCGCGAACGCGATCGTGAGTCTGCTCGCGGACGAGCCGCGAAGGCTCGAGCTTGCCGACGGTGCCCGCCGCCGGGCCCGCGCGTACTCGTGGGACGACATTGGCCGCCGGTTGCTCGCGATCTATCAGCGTGTCACCGGCGAGTCGCCCGCGACGCTCGCGGCGGCCGGGTGAACCTGCCCGCGATCACGCGGAATCCCTGGCTGCGCGTCGCCGTCGTTCTCGCGGCCGCCGCCGGCCTCGGAACCCTCGTTTGGTGGCGGGGCCCGAATTGGGGCCAGGTCGGCAACGCCTTCACGATCGTCCGCTGGGAGTGGGTGGTGGCGGCGATCGGCCTCAACCTCGTCTCGGTCATCGCTCGCGCCCTCGCCTGGAAAACCGTGATCGACCAGGCGATGGCCCCGCCGCGGCCGCGCTTTCCGCTCGTCTTCTCGGCCTTCTCTGTCGGCCTGTTCGCGAACGCGGTCCTGCCCGGGCGTATCGGAGAGCTCGCGCGCGTTGCGGTTCTGACCCGCAAGCTGCCCGGGAGAACAGGGGCCTGGGCGTCGCTGCTCGGAACCGTGTTCGCGCACCGGCTCTTCGATCTCGTTCCGTCGCTTTTGCTCGTGATCTACGTGCTGCTGACCGCGAAGGTGCCCCACTGGGCATACACGAGCCTGGAGGTCGTGCTCGGACTTGGGTTCGCGTTGCTCACCTTCGGAATCGCGAGCGCGAGACTTCACCAGCGGTCGGTGCTCGACGAGCTCAGCCGCTTCCAGCGGGTGATAGTGATGGCCCGCCAGGGCCTGGGGGTCCTGAAGTCGCCGCTGCCGGCGCTTGTCGCGGCCGTCTTCCAGTGCCTGGGCTGGCTTTGTCAGCTGCTCGCCGTCTACTCCACCATGCATGCCTTCCACATTCACGCGCCGCTACCAGCGGCCGCGCTTGTCCTTGTGCTGATGAACATCGCGACTCTGTTCCCGCTCTGGCCCGGCAACATCGGCCTCGTACAGGCGGCGGTCGCGCTGCCGTTGATCTCCTACGGGGTCGCCAAAGCGCGCGGCATCGCCTTCGGCTTCGGGCTGCAGGGAATCGAGGCCTCCGTGGGGGTTGGGGTCGGGATGCTCTTCCTCGCGCGCGAAGGCCTGTCGTTCGCAATGCTGCGCGTGATGCCCGGTGCGGAGGCGGCCGAGCTTCCCGAAGAGGAGGCTCCAGCCCCGGAATCACGTGCACGCGCTCGCATCTCCGGCTAGCCTCAAAGGCGTTCTCTCTGCGCGCGACGCGGCCGCCCTCTTGGCCGAGGGCTTTCGCCGCGGCGGGGTCGAGGCGAAGGCGCTGCCGATCGCGGACGGCGGCGAGGGGACGGCCGAGGTGCTCGGCGCGCGCGTTCGCGAGCGCGTGCGCGTCAGCGACGCTTTCGGCCGCCCGCGCGATGCGCCTATCCGCGCGCTGGCGGACGGAACGGCGGTGGTCGAGGCGGCGGAGGCGATCCCGCTCGACCCGCGGCGCCTGGATCCGCTCACCGCTTCCAGCCGCGGTCTCGGCGAGCTGATCGCAAGGGTCGAGGCGGACCGACTGCTCGTCTGCCTTGGCGGCACGGCGAACGTGGACGGCGGTGCGGGGTTGCGGGAGGTGGTACGCGAGCTGCCGGCGCCGACGACAGTCTTCTGCGACGCGCTGGTGCCGCTCCGCGACGCAGCCAGGCGGTTTGCGCCCCAGAAGGGAGCGACGCCGGACCAGGTCGAGCTGCTCGAGAAGCAGCTCGCTTCGCTGAGCGAGCTCGC
>Ga0066709_100003024_pt1 | contig 12673 bp, 10 predicted proteins | sample GraSoiAngelo_158_FD_79665 | JGI IMG/M metagenome (GOLD analysis project Ga0066709, IMG submission 79665) | Grasslands soil microbial communities from the Angelo Coastal Reserve, California, USA - 14_1009_16_30cm | ecosystem: Environmental > Terrestrial > Soil > Grasslands | place: USA... | reverse complement strand
TAGCTGAACGCTGTTCGCTGAGCGCCGACCGCTGTCAGCAATCAGCTGTCGGCAATCAGCGTTCAGCGATCAGCGTGCAGCCTATGCAGCGCCGTCCTGCTGCTTTCGCGCGCCTCTTCGAAGCCGTCCATGAAGGCGTCTACATCGGGATGATTGGTCCCGACGTCACGTCGACGATTGCCGCCAACCCCCACCTCAAGCTGATCTTCGGATACGCGAGCGAGACACCGGAAGGCGAAGTCCGTCCCTTCGACAGCGACCGGTTCGTCGATCCGCAGGCTCGCGTGGTGCTCCTCGAGCGATTCGCGAACGACGGCTCGGTCCGGGATCACCTCCTCCGTCTGCGCCGCGCGGACCAGACGCCGGTCTGGGTAGAGATCACCGCACGGGCCGAGCCGGTTGCCGGGGGCACGCGGGTCGAAGCGCTCATTCGCGACGTCAGCGAACGCAAGAAGCTCGACGATGAGAATCGGGACATCTACCAGCAGCTGCTGCAGGCCGAGAAGATGGCGGCGCTCGGGCAGACGATTTCAGGCGTTGCGCACGAGCTGAACAACCCGCTCGCGACCATCCTCAGCTGGACCGAGCGGCTCTCGCAGCAGGGACAGCTCGACGCCACGCTGCGCCGCGGCCTCGCCACCATCCTCAGCGAGTCCGAGCGAGCCGCCCGCATCGTGCGCAATCTCTTGACCTTCGCGCGCAAGCGTCAGACGACGCGCGTGATGGTGGACATCAACCAGGTGGTGCGCGAAACCCTTGGTCTGCGCGCGTACGAGCAGCGCGTGTCGAACGTGGCGGTCATCGACGCGCTGGCGGCGGGGCTCCCGCCGGTGTTCGCCGACGGCTACCAGGTGCAGCAGGTCCTGCTGAACCTCATCATCAATGCCGAGCAGGCCATGCTGTCCGCGCACGGCCGCGGTGTGCTCGTCGTTCGCACGTGGCACGACCCGCAGCAAGAGCTCGTCGTGCTCGAGATCAACGACGATGGGCCGGGCATTCCGGACGAGCTGCAGCCGAAGATCTTCGACCCGTTCTTCACGACGAAGGAAGTCGGGAAGGGGACGGGCCTCGGGTTGACCGTCGCTTACGCCATCGTGCAGGAGCATGGCGGCCGAATCAGGCTCGAGTCACGTCCCGGCGTCGGGGCGTCGTTTTTCGTCGAGTTGCCCGTTGCTGGTGGCAAAACGCCGACCCTGTCGCCGATGCGCAAGCCCACGACCTCGACGGCCCCCGTCGGTGCAGCTGTTCTGATCGTGGAGGACGAGGCACCACTGGCGGCGGCGGTGGGGGAGGCGTTGCAGGACGCCGGCTATCTGGTCGAGAAGGCCGCCGACGGCGAAGAAGCATTGATGCGGCTCGGCCGACGGTCGTTCGACCTCGTCATTTGCGATCTCAAGATGCCGCGGCTCGATGGACGGGCCTTTCACCTGAAGCTCGCCGCCGCGGCGCCCGATCTCGCCCGGCGGGTGATCTTCGTCACCGGTGACATCGCGGGCACTGACGCCGAGCAGTTCTTCGCCGACCACGGCTGCCGGTGGCTCGCGAAGCCGTTCCGGCTCTCCGACCTGCTCGCGGTCGTCCGGGAGACGGTCACTCAATAACAGGCTACGGGCTTCAGGCTACGGGCTTCAGGCCAGGAAGCTGGGCCCGGGGCCACGACCAAGCCCGCAGTCTGGAGCCTGCAGCCCGGAGCCTCAAGCCCAGAGCCCAAAGCCGAGCGCCTATCGTGCTACGGCAACCGCCGGGCGTGGCCGCCGCACTTTGATCGCCGTGCCCGAGGGCGATGGCAGCCGCTTGCGGGGCCGGTCGTACGGCAAGACGGCGGCTGGCGGAGCAGCCTTGGCGGGCTGCTCGGGCCCGCTGGCCTTGGCCAGGGCCTGGACCGCCGCCGGCTTCCTCGCGGCGAACGCGACGAGAGACCGGCGCACTTCGGCCACGACGCTCGGGCCCATTTCGCCGAGCGATTCGCGCAGCCGTCGAAGCGCGCGCGCGTGCAATTGCGACACCCGGGATTCGTTCACGCCGATCTCGGCGCCGATCTCCTTCATCGTCACTTCGCCGTAGTAATAGAGGCCGATGACCTTGCGCTCGCGCCACGGCAGCGTGGCGAGGGCGCCTCGGATGCGTCGCCGGACTTCGCTCCGCTCGTACGCGCGGTCGGGCGCTTCGGGTTCCGACGGCACCAGCGCCTGTGGCAGCGATGTCTCATCGAGATGATCGCTCGTCGCCAGCGGAGACGTGGACTCGATGGTGTTGATGCGAACAATGGTGCGGCTCAGTCGTTTCTCGTCCGAACCGACGCGGGCCGCCAGATCGGCCAGCGACGGCTCGTGTCCGAGCTCACGGCGGAGCGCCTCGCGGGCCGCGTCGAGCTCGCGCCGCTGGCGGCGGACTCCCCGCGGCCAGGCGTCGCGGCGCAGCGCGTCGATCATCGCGCCCCGCACCCGACGCTCCGCGAAGGTCTCGAACTTGATCCCGCGGGCTTCGTCGAAGCGGTGAGCGGCGTCGATCAGGCCGAGGACGCCGTCCTGAACGAGATCACCAATGTCGATCGAGTTGGGCATCGAGGCGGCCATGCGGCGCGCCAGCGCCTCGACAAACGGAAGTCCGGCGACGACGCGGCGGTTCTGACTGACTGCGGACTGAGAGCGCATCAAGTCTCCTCTGCTCGAACCTTCCAAGCGGTGCTCACTGTCGCAACCGCGATACCAACCGTGCGCCCGCGCGCCATCGAGCGTCCGCGCACACTGGCTCGACGACTTCAAACGGTTGTGCTTCAGCGGTTTGCACGACGTCCCTGGACGGAAGCGGCGCGCTCGGTTGGGTTGGAAGAAGCGTGCAGTCCGTCAAATAGTTGGCGATCCCGTGTTCAAAATCGTCAACGAGTTGACGCTCGTACTACACTTCTGGTACGTGAGGACAGAGCTGTCGGCGGGACGACCGGGGGGCTTGCGGAACGTGCTACCTCGAGGCGGTGGTGCACCGACAGAGCTCTTTCGTGGTGCCCATCGCCTCGAGCGCGCTCGTCACCACCTGGGCGGCGCGAGCGCGGCTGACGTCATCGGCGGCTTTCGACTCGAGCAGCTCGGCATGCGCCAGGATGACGCCAAGCTGGTTGTTCAGCCTGTGAAAAAGGAGACGCAGGTCTGCCGATTCCCCCATGGCTTCCCTCGACCTCGATTCTCGCGCCCTAGGGCAACGAGGCGATCAGACGTGCTTGGTATCCTCGTGCGGCCACGGCGCAGGCTCTTCCGTTCGTTCTCTGTGCGGATCCCGCCAGAGCGTATCGACGAAAATTCGCACCGACCCGCCCGCCGTGCGAACGTATTCGATCTTCCCGGAGGAAAGCCAGTTGTAGATGGTGCGCCGGCTGACCCCCACAAGCTCGCACGCTTTCATGATCGAAATGGTTTTTCTTTCCAAGTGCAAATCCCTCCGCACATGGGTATCGGTGTAAAGTGAGAGCCCCTGTAGAGCCCCTCTTCCCGGTCAATCGTCGAGCGGCTGTAAATGGCTGAGTCAGCGAAGCATCTGCTCCTCGTAGAAGACGAGGCTCCCCTGCGGGAAATCGTCGCCGAACAGCTCTCTGCGCGGGGATTCCTGGTCGAACAGGCCGCCTCCGGCGAAGCCGCCCTCGCGCAGCTCGCCGACTTCGCCTTCGACGTCATCATCACGGACCTCCGCCTGCCGGGTATCGACGGCGCGGCCGTCGTTGACGCCGCCGTCGAGCGCTATCCGGACATCGTGGCCATCGTGGTCACCGGCTTCGGCACCGTCAAAGACGCTGTCGAGGCCATCAAACGCGGTGCGTGGGACTTCGTCAGCAAGCCGTTTCAGATCGACGAGCTTCTTCACGCGCTCGACGCGGCGCTCGAGCAGCGGCGGTTGAAATCGGAGAACGCGTACCTGCGCGCGCAGCTCGAAGAGCGGTATCGGTTCGAGGGCCTCATCGGGCAGGGCCCCGCCATGAAGCGGCTCATGCAGCTGCTCGAGACGGTGGCCGGCACAAACAGCACGATCCTGGTCACCGGCGAAACGGGAACCGGCAAGGAAATCGTCGCGCGCGCCATCCACCACAACGGCCCGCGTCGCCTCCAGCGATTCGTCGCGCTCAACTGCAGCGCCATTCCCGAGTCGCTGCTCGAAGCCGAGCTTTTCGGCCACGTCCGCGGCGCGTTCACCGGTGCCGTGGGAAACCGCCAGGGGCGCCTCGAGCAGGCGCATCGAGGCACGCTCTTCCTCGACGAGGTCGGGACGATGAGCGCGGCGCTTCAGATGAAGTTGCTGCGTGTTCTGCAAGAGCGCGAGTTCGAGCGCGTCGGCGACTCACACACGATCAAGGTGGACGTGCGCGTGATTGCCGCCACCAACAGCGATCTCGTCCGGATGGTAGCCGAAGGGCAGTTCCGCGAGGACTTGTACTACCGGCTCAATGTCATTCCCGTACACCTGCCGCCGCTTCGAGAGCGGAAGGAAGACATTCCGCTTCTCGTCCAGCATTTCCTCGATCGGCTGGGCGGTGCCGCCCGCGCGCCGATCACGGTGTCGCAGGAAGCGATGCGGCGTCTGATGGCGTTTCACTGGCCGGGGAACGTCCGACAGCTCGAGAACTTCGTGGAGCGAGCGGTGGCGTTCAGCGCCGGCCGGCCGCAGATCGAGGCGGCCGATCTCCCGGCGGAGTTGCAGCAGATCGACCCGACTCCCGCCGTCGGCTTCGTGTCGCTGCCCGAGGACGGGCTCGACTTCACGGCGTTCATCGCGAACATCGAGCGCGAGCTCATCGTGCGCTCGCTCGAACGCACGGGCGGCAACAAAGGCGGCGCCGCGAAGCTGCTCAATCTGAAGCGCACCACGCTCGTCGAGAAGATGAAGCGCCTCAACAGGCCCGCGGCCCACAACTGATCCGTCGATTCATTCGTCCATGGTCCGAGCCAGCCCCCTGTAGCCTGCCGCCCGGAGCCTGAAGCCTGAAACGAGCGAAGCGTAGTACGCTGAGCGCGTGCCGCCTCGCTATGCGTACTGGACAATCCTGATCGACAACGCGCCCACTGCGTTTCGCGCGCGCGAGCAGGCCGAGCTGCTACCGACCTTCAATCAGCTGCGTCGGACCAACCCGAATGTCTCGTTCAAGTGGTTTGCTCGAGGTCGCCTGTGGGACACGCCCGAGCAGGCCCAGTGGGCGGCGCGGCATACGGAGGCCTTTCGCGAGAAGCGGGGACGGGACTGGCGGCCCGGCGGTCAGCATCGCGACCCCCGCCAGCGCGGCACCTCCGCGCGTTCGCGCACACACCCCCCCGCGCATCCCAGAGCACCCGAGCAGGGCGCCGCACCAAAGAACCTCCGAGCACCTCAACGCCCTAGAACGCCCAAACGCACCCAAGCACCCCGGCACCCGAGTGCTCCGAGGGCACACGCGCACCCTCGAGCGCCCAAGAAGCGATAGCCTGTCCCGGTGAGCGATGTCGTGTGGTTCGTCTTCTCGCCTGCCGGCATCGTCGCGGCCGTGTTCCTCGGCCTCATCTGGCTTCTTCGACGCACCCTTGCGCTTTCGCCACCTGGCACGCCAGCACCTCGCACCATGGCACCCGGTGACCCCCTGGAACTCATACGTGCTCCGCTGTTCTACCTTCTGACAGTGACCATCCTGTATACGCTGTCCGGCACTTACGCGGTCACGCACGCCGGCGCCCGACTGCTCGCCTACGGTTACCAACCCTTCGGCGTGCAGTATCTCTCGCCCGGCCGGCACGCCATCGTCCTCCTCGGGTCGGGAAGCTATGTCGCCCGCGACTGGACCGGCGCGAGACTGCCCCTCCTGGATCGAGCGTCGGCGGAGCGCGTACTCGAAGCCGTCCGCGTGTTTCAGCTGACGGACCCGGAATGGATCATCAGTTCAGGCGGATTAACCACATCCTCGCCCTCCACCGAAGCCAACGGCCAGACGATGCGGGACGGCCTGGTGCGGCTGGGCGTTCCGGCATCGCGCGTGCAGGTGGAGACCCAGTCGAGGACGACGCGGGAGCAAGCGACAATTGTCGGCAGGATGCTCGCGTCGCTGTCGATCGATCAGGCTATTCTGGTGACGTCGGAGGCTCACATGAGACGCGCCCTCGCGTCGTTTCGCGCAGTCGGCGTCGACGCGGTGCCCGCCGTTGCGCGCAATCCCTTCCCCGCGCCGGACCGACCCGGCCGGTGGCTGCCGACGAGCGAAGGGTTCGGCGAAGGGGCGTTCGTCGCCCACGAAGTGCTCGGCCTTTCCTACTACTGGTTACGCGGCTGGGCGAGGTTCTGACCATGGTTGCGCACATCGTCCTGTTGAAGCCGCGTCTTGACCTCTCGCCCGACGAGCGCGAGCAGTTCGTCGCGGTCTTCGAGCGCGCGATCCGGACGATTCCCGAGGTGCGAGGCGTCCGCATCGGTATCCGCGTCAAACACAGCGCGGGATACGAGGGAAGCATGCCCGACGCGGCCGATTTTCTCGCGCTCGTCTATTTCGACGATCTCGACGGGCTGAAGCGCTATTTGAGCCATCCTGCGCACGACGAGCTCGGCCAGCTCTTTGGGCGATACCTCTCGGCGGCGCTTGTGTACGATTTCGAGGTTGGCGGCCTCGACCTCCTGCAGAACGTCCTGTCGCGGTCGATAACAGGGTAGATCTCCCCCCGAAATCGCCGCATTGGACCATTCATCCCCAGGCAGAGTGCCGATCCTGCTCGTCGTGGACGAGGATCCGTCCGTCGTCGATCTGGTGGAGCGTTTCGCGGCCGAGCTCGGCATGAACGTCGTCAAGGAGACGAACGCCTCCGCGGCGCTCGCCCTGCTGGCGACGGTGAGGCCGGATGGAGCGATCGTGGATGTGGGGCGCTCCGACGTGGACGGCCTAAGCGTGTTGCGGGAGATCAAAGTCCTCGACCCGCAGTCGCACGTGATCCTCACGAGCGCCGCGGCCACCATCACGAGCGCCGTGGAAGCCATCAAAGCCGGCGCGCTCGACTACATCCAGAAGCCGGTCGATCCGGACCGGCTGCGAGATCTGCTGACCACGGTCAGCAAGAGCATCGAGCGCCGCGAGACACTGCTGCGCATCGACGCCGAGGTTGCGCGGCAATTCGAGTTCTACGGGCTGATCGGCCGCAGCCCGGTCATGCAGGAGCTGTTCGACGCGGTGCGCCGGTTTGCGCCCTACGCGCGGACCGTGCTGATCACGGGAGAGACTGGGACCGGAAAGGAGCTCGTCGCCAAGGCGCTGCACCGGCTCGGCCCAAGGCGCGAGCGCCGGCTCATCACCGTCAACTGTTCGGCCGTCGTCGAGACGCTGTTCGAGAGCGAGCTTTTCGGTCACGTGCGCGGCGCGTTCACGGGCGCAAGTGACTCGAAGGTGGGGCTGTTCGAGCACGCCGACGGCGGCACGATGTTCCTGGACGAAATCGGCGAGCTGCCGATGACGCTCCAGCCCAAGCTGCTGAGGGCGGTGGAGCTCGGCGAGGTGCAGCGCGTGGGCTCGCTCGAGACGCGGCGCGCCGACGTCTTCGCGATCGCCGCCACCAACCGGGATCTGCGCGTCGCGTCGGCATCCGGCCGGTTCCGCAGTGATCTCTTCTTCCGGCTCAGCATGATCGAGCTGCACATCCCGCCGCTCCGCGATCGACGCGAAGACATTCCGTACTTGACTGCGGCCTTCGTCCGGGAGTTCGCGCAGCGGCTGAATCGGCCGCTCAAGGGCATCACGCCCGCCGCCGAACGACTGCTGCAGCACGCGCCCTGGCCGGGCAACGTGCGCGAGCTCAGGAACGTCATCGAGCGCGCCTGCATTCTGAGCGACGGCCGCGTGGTCGCCGAGCGCGAGCTTGCGAGCGCCATGTCGAACGGGCCGGCGTCCTCCGAGTCGCGAACGGCCGCTGGAGTGCGCACATCCGACGGGGCGAACGATGCAAACGGCAGCGGCCATCCGGCGTCGAGCGCCGACGCTCTGCTGATGAGCACCGCGCAGCGACAGCAGATCGAACGCGTGCTGAGTCAGGTGAGCGGCAACAAAGCCGCCGCCGCGAAGCAGCTCGGGATCAGCCGCCGCTCGCTCTACCGGTGGCTCGAGCGCCTCAACATCCCGGCATAGACAAGCTAGCCGAACGCTCTGTGCGCGAACGACGCGCTCGCGTGCGTGCCTGTCTCACCCGCACACCTCGTGCGCCGACCGCGGTTTTTGTAACGGCCTCTTGCAGAGCTAGTCAGAGTCCAGACCCGATCCGGCACGTTGCTGGCTCTCTCGGGGCCGTCGAGCGATGTCCGCTCGCGTCCTGAGAGGGTTTTGATGCACCGCCTGCTGATTTCGTCGCTCTCGATGTTGCTGATCACCGGATCGTCAGTGCTCGCGGCAGACGAGAAAACCACGCCGCCCGCCAAATCGTCGGCGCTGCCGATTGTGTTGCCGGTGCTGGCAGAAGCCCAGCAGGCGGCGGTCGGGTCCTCGATTGGAACAGCGGCCGGAGCGAGCGTTATCAAGCCGGCGCCGGCGCCGCCGACGCGTCCGTTCGCGCTGCCCGCGCTGTACGCCACGGCCGTCGGCCTGCAAGCCTTCGACGTGTACTCCACCCTATCGGCATTGCATCTCGGCGGCGTCGAGCAGAATCCGTTGATGAAAAACGTCGTCGAGACCCCGGCCGCACTTGTCGCCACCAAGGCCACCGTCACCGTGGCCTCGATAGCTGCGGCCGAGCGACTCTGGCGCACCAATCACAGGATGGGAGCGATCGGCCTCATGGTCGCGTCGAACGTGATGATGGGCATTGTCGCGTCGCATAACGCGACCGCGCTCTCCAGCTTGAAGTAGACGCTGGCGTACTGGCGCCCTCCCCGGTTCCCCTCGTCCTGGCCACTCATGTCTCGAAGCGCCTGCGAAGGCGACTGGCACAGTTCGAGCTGCGCGGATCCAACCGCTTGGAGTTCAAGCGATCCTTGTGTCAGCTGGCGGACGTATGGTTCGATCAGATACGGTCGGCCCAGACGCAGTGGCCGCGAAGTTCGATGATATGTCTTTGTGGTGCGAGAGCGACAGCTCTGAATTAATCAGCAATCGATATAGACCATATTGACCGTTTCTAGACTATTCAGTCATTTAATGACTGCGGCGTGAGCGATCGAAGTCCACATCGCCTCTCTCGGAGCCGATGCCGCGCTGCAGCATCTTGTACTGTCCGCGCGCCTGTGCTAAAGTTCCCAACCACATCAATGATCTGCAGAATCATCACTCAACGAGTAGATGACCACTGCTGACCGTCGGCTCGAACGGTTACCGGATCGGCGGCGCGTGGCTCGTGGCGGACGCCGCATTGCAGATCGAACGGGCAAATACCCTAATCTTCTCGTTGCCGACAGCTATCCGGGCGCACGCAAGCCTTGCGCCCGGTATCTCGACCTCTTCAACTTCAAGGTCGAGGAAGCTGCGACCGGTGAAGAAGCGATTGCGCGCATCCAAGCTGACCCACCACAAGTCATCCTGGCCGAGCTGACTTTACCGGGTATGGGTGCCCGCGAGCTCTCCCAGTGGCTTTCTGACCGGCTCACGTCGCCTCCCATTCCGGTCATCGTCATGATGAGCGAGCTCGAAGGGCGGCCAAGCGAACCGTTGCCCCAGGCCATCGCCGGCGTCCTGATCAAGCCCTTCCCGCTTGCAACCATGATCGATGAAGTCCGCCGCGTCCTTCGCTCTCGGCCGCCGTCGGCATAGCGCTCCGACGACGCCGCCTTCAGCCTTTGCCTTTCAGCGATCAGCTTTCGGTGTTCGGCTGTTCAAACCCGGAGTTTCGAAGCCCGGCAGCCTGAAGCCTGGAGTTGGAGCCTGGAGTTGAAGCCTGGAGTTGGGGCCTGGAGCCGAGCGCTGATCGCTGAAAGCTGATGGCTCATCGCCGAAAGCTGATGGCTGATCGCTGATCGCTGATCGCTGTTTGAAAAAATGAACAAATCCGAGCCGGCGCCGAGTGCAGAATCAGGCAAATTCGTGCACCTTGTTTCGGCGCGCCGTCGCGGCTTCCTCAGCTTGCATGCCCCGGCTCACGCATCTGTATCAAATCTGTCACCAACTAACGTCCTATTTGACACATCAAGTCCAACCGATATACACCCTTAGGCCCCCCCCGATCGGTTTCTCAGCGAGTCTTTGTGTGCCGATCGGATGTGACTGAGACGGCGGAGCTTTATCTTGACGTATCGGAGAACCGACACCCTGCCCCCAGTGGCCATCCTGGCGCTCCTGGTTGCCCTCGTTCCGTTGGGGATCGCCTGCGATTCGACCCAGGCGCCCACCGCTGACGGCCACACCGTGACCCCGGAGTACGACGCGAAGACCGCGACGCTCAAGAGCCTGGCTTTGGACTCGAAACGCGACGGCCGCATCGACACCTGGGCCTACATGGACGGTACCCGCCTCATTCGGATCGAGGCCGACGAGAATGGGGATGGCCGTGTGGACCGCTGGGAGTACTACCCTTCTGAGGCGACCGTGGCCAAAACCGGTTTGAGACCCTTCCAGGCGCCCGAACGAGTCGAGCGAGCGACGCGCTACGACGGGAAGGTGTCCCGCTGGGAGTATTTCGAACAGGGAGCGCTCGTACGAGTCGAAGAGGATACCGACGGTGACGGGAAGATCGACAAGTGGGAGACCTATAAGGACGGCTCGCTGGCGGAGATGGCCCTGGACACGGATCACCTCGGCAAGCCAAGTCGTCGACTGATCTACAAATCCGACGGAAGCCTCGATCACGTCGAGACCCTTCATTGACGCGTCGGGCTGCCGGGCTCGCCGCTCCGCCCTCTTCGCCGCGTCGCCAGCCTCCCCCGTGAAAGACATCCTGTGAACTCCGTCGCGCCCTCTTCGACTGCCCTTCTGGTCACCGGGACCGCCGCGCGCATCGAGATTGAGGGCATCCTGCGGGACATGGGCTACGCGACCATCCATGTCGATGCCAGGGAGGCCATGCGGAACCGGATCGAGCCGGTCTCGCTCTGTCTCATCGACCTGCACGAGAACGGCGACGCCGTCCGCATCGCGCGCGCCATGCGGGCTCAGCAGCCACAGGCGGTCGTCATCGGCGTTGCCGATCCGGCGCGCCCGAGCGCCGCGGCCGACGCGATCCGCGCCGGTGTGTTCGACGTGCTGCCGCGCCCGCCCTCGGCGCGCGACCTCGAGGCGCTGATGGCCAACGCGCGCGAACAGGCGGCGCTCGCCGCCAACGGCGTCCCCCGCCAGATCGACGCCTTGCCCTTCGGGATTGTCGGCAGCTCGCCGACGATGCGAATGGTGCTCGACCTGGCGCAGCGCGCCTCAGCCGCCCGCTGCGGCATCGTCATCCGCGGCGAGCGCGGCACGGGCCGCGAGATGGTGGCGCGCGCCATTCACTCGTTCGGCGCCCGGACGGCCCCCTTCATCAAGGTGGACTGTTCCGGGCCGACGCCGGAAGACATCGAGCTCCAGCTTTTCGGCGGCGTAGCCCGGCGATCGGGCCCGGGCTCGACCGAGCGCCCGAGCCTCGAACGGATCGGGCGGGAAAGCCGGCTTCGCGAGGCCGGCGGCGGCATCCTGTTTCTCGAGAACGTCGTCGAGTTGCCGGCACGGCTCCAGGCACGACTGGTCCGCGTTCTTCGCGACCGCGAAGTGTTCGTGGACGACGGGCGGGAGCCGGTGCAGCTGGATTTGAGGCCGATCGCATCGGTAGACGGTTCGATTGACGCCGCCGTTGAAGAGGGTCGCGTGCGTGCCGACCTTCACGAGCGGCTGTCGCTCATCCGGATCGACATCCCGGCGCTTCGACAGCGGCGGGAGGACATTCCAGCCCTTGCGACCCATTTCTTGAAGGAGCTGTGTCGGGCGAACGCCCGGCCGATGAAAACCCTGACCCGGCCGGCGCTGACGCTCCTGTCGGCCTTGCCCTGGCGCGGCAACACCCCTGAGCTGAAGGGACTGCTCGAGCGGCTCGTGCTACTGGTCCCCCACGGGCTGATCCGCCTCGAGGACGTGCTCACCCACACGCAGCTCGAAGGAGCCGTCAGCCCGATCGGCCTCGACGCGACGCTCCGCCAGGCGCGCGCGCGGTTCGAGCGGGACTACATCACCGCGGTCCTGCAGCATCAGCACGGCCGCATCGCGGACGCGGCGCGGGTGCTCGGCATTCAGCGTACGAATCTCTACCGCAAGATGCGACGGCTCAATCTGATGCGGACGAAGAGCCACGCAAGAGAGTGATGGAGGCCAGCTCCGGATGTGTCTGATTCGATACATCGGTCGTGGGGGCGATACACTTCCCTCCCCTCGCCGGTTGACCGTCGGATGTAGACGCGCGACCATGGAGGAGTCAAACGCTGTCCTGGCTCCCCCAGAGCGCGCCCTGCCGTTTCGACAGCCACTCCGACGGAGGAAGGGAAGTCATGAGCACGCGTCAGAGCTTGTCACTTGTGTTGGTCCTCAGCCTGGTTGGGATGTATCCGAGCGGTCTCCTGGCCGCCGGTCAGCAGGGCAGCGCTTCGCTCAGCGGCACGGCCAAGGACCAGGCGAAGAAGCCGTACGGCGATTACAGCGCCCAGGCCCGGGAGGTTCGGCTCGCGCAGATCGCGAGTATGACGAATCTCGACGCATCCGGCGATTTCGCCCTGACGAACCTGCAACCCGGAAAGTACGTCGTCG
>Ga0066709_100003022_pt1 | contig 12675 bp, 12 predicted proteins | sample GraSoiAngelo_158_FD_79665 | JGI IMG/M metagenome (GOLD analysis project Ga0066709, IMG submission 79665) | Grasslands soil microbial communities from the Angelo Coastal Reserve, California, USA - 14_1009_16_30cm | ecosystem: Environmental > Terrestrial > Soil > Grasslands | place: USA... | reverse complement strand
TAAAGAGAGATTCATGCCCTGCCGGCTCCCCGACCGGGGGAAAGGTGTCAAAAGTTGTCACCCGCCACTCGGCTGTGCGCCTGGGGGCAATATAGACGCACTGCAAGGCCTTCTGCGCGATGGTCAAATCGGCATTCCGGCTGGCAGCGGCCCCCACCGTTCCACGTGTTTTCAATAACTTACAGATAACTCATTGAAAACAAAGCCTCGCTATTCGGCGGCTTGCAGGCCCTTCCCTGCCCCGGCTATTCTCTTCAGTCATGTCCACGCTCGTCGAATGCGTCCCCAACTTCTCTGAAGGCCGCAACAAGTCCAAAGTCGACGCCATCGTCGACGCCATGAAGGTGCCCGGCGTCTACCTGCTCGATCGCGAAATGGACGCCGACCACAACCGTTGCGTCATCACGTTGGTCGGCGAGCGCGAGGCCGTTCAGGAAGCCGCCATCCGCGGCGTGGGCAAGGCGGCGGAAGTGATCGACCTGACCAAACATCAGGGCGCACACCCGCGCATGGGCGCTGCCGACGTGGTTCCGTTCATTCCCCTTGACGGCGTCACCATCGAAGATTGCGTCGCCATGGCGCGCCACGTCGGCGAGCAGATTTGGAAGCGCTATCAGATTCCCGTATATCTCTACGAGTCCGCCGCGACCACGCCTGAGCGCCAGAATCTCGAGAACATTCGCCGCGGACAATTCGAGGGCATTCGTGCGGAAATCGCGACGAACCCCGCGCGGCGTCCTGACTTTGGCGAGCCGCGCGTGCATCCCACGGCGGGCGCGAGTGTGGTTGGCGCGCGCAAGTTTCTCATCGCCTACAACGTTTTCCTCAACACGCCCGACGTCGAGATCGCCAAGAGAATCGCGAAGGCGGTGCGCTTCTCCAGTGGTGGCATGCGGTTCGTGAAGGGCGCCGGCTTCCTGGTGCGAGGTCTGGCCCAGGTTTCCATGAACCTCACCGATTTCGAGCAGACGCCCATCCATCGTGTGTTTGAAATGGTGAAGCACGAGGCGGCGCGGTACGGCGTTGTTCCCCTCTCGAGCGAAATCGTCGGACTGATACCGAAGAAGGCGTTGGAGCAAGCCGCGGAATGGTTCCTGCAAGTTGAGAACTTCGATTCATCGCTGATTCTCGAGAACCGCCTCGCTGCCGTCATGGGCGGAAAGATGGCGGTCGGCGGCCTGCGCGCCGGAGTCGAGCCCTTCGTCGAACAACTCGCCGCGCCTACAGCCACGCCTGGCGGTGGCAGCGCTTCCGCTGCAGCCGGGGCCATGGCTGCGGGGCTGGCCATGATGGTCGCCTCCATGTCGCGCGGCAAGAAAGCATATCTACAGCATGAAACCCAACTTAGCGCCGCAATCGCGCAGCTCACACTTCTGCGAGAGGAACTCAAAGCCGCCATCGACGCCGACGCCGAGTCCTACAACTCCGTAATGAAGGCTTACAAGGAAGCCAAGACAGCTGCTGATGAAAAATCGGCCGAGGCGCTGATCCAAGCTGCGCTGAAGCAGGCCACCGTAGTGCCCCTCAGCGTCGCACAGAAGGCGTTCGAAGTCGGGCAGATTGCACAGACGCTCGGACCCATCACCAATCCCAACATGAAGTCCGATGTGACCACCGCACTTGCCCTTGCCCGCGCCGCGATTACAGGCGCCCTCGCCAACGTGGAAATTAACTTGGCTTCGCTCAAGGATGAAACTTTCGCGGCGGACGTGCGTAACCAAGCGCGTCTCTTGACGCTATAATCGGCTGCAACAGGCAGGCATGTCTGAACATGACTCAGCAATATCGCCGCTACCTTCCACCGCTCTAGGGCGTCGTGCCGTCACGATTCTCATCCTAGTGGTTGGCTTGGCTGTCCTCGTTAGTTTTTGGTTCTCGAAGCACGCAACTTATTCTCTTCGGCTAACTACTTGCTTCCAGAATGCCAGTGGACTGAACGCGGGGACCGTAGTGAAACTCGCCGGCGTAGAAGTGGGTCGAGTAAACAGCGTGCGAGCCCGGCCCACCGAGCCGGATTGCCCGGCCGCCGTGACGATGGAATTGCAAACTCCTTACCAGCTCAACATCCCGCGGGACGCTATAGCCGCGATTGCGAGTGATGGAATCTTCGGTCCGGAGTACTTGTCAATCGATGTATCCCACGCCTCCGCCGCAGCGATTGAAAGCGGTGGACGCCTTCCGGGCAAGGAAGCGGAGCGGTTTACAGCGGGAACGGTTGATCGAATGTTGAAAGGCATCGAACTGATGAAGCAACTCTCGGATGAGGAAAGGAAGGGCGAAGTCCAGCATAATCAGAACTCCCATCCCGGGCCGCCCCGATCCGGTCCGGCTCGTAATAAGTAAAAAGCTTCGGAGCGACTGGAAATCCGCAAGTTCGATTCATTGCAAGTAAACACTCGCAGAGTGGCGCGGGCGGGTGCAGGGATAGCCCTCGCAATAGCGCAAAATCTTGCAGATTCCCCTCAGCCCTCTTTTAGGCGAAACTAGTCTCTCCAATCTGGGTTTGGATATCGCCGGGAAGGGTTGTCGTTTCGAGAAAGCAATAATGGGTAGAGTAGTTTCACCAAAATCAAGCGTGGGACTCGCCCGCAGGCTTGCGCCGTTGTTAGCAGCAGGCCTGAGTCTGATCCTCTCAGGCTGTGGGGGAAGCTCTTCGGGGACGACGCCACCGCCACCCCATTCTAGTTACAGCGTGAGCGCCACCGCGTTGAGTCCATCGTCCGTCAATTCGGGAAACTCCGCCAGTGCGACGATCAGCGTCACCCCTGCCAACGGATATACCGGGCAAGTCACGTTGTCGTGCAGCAGCATTACAGGTGGAGGTGCGCCCGCTCCGGTTTGCGCGTTCAGCAAGAATCCCGTGGCGGTGAACGCGACCGGGGGCAGCAGCACCCTAAACGTCGCGACGAATTTCGGCACGCCGGCGGCAACTTACACCGTCAAGGTAAGTGCAGCGGACGCAACCGGATCTGTCCCCGCCAACGGGCCGCTGACCTTGCAACTGGCGACGACAGCTTCGATTCGGCACGTCGTGGTCATCTTTCAGGAAAACCGCACACCCGACAACCTGTTTCAGGATCCGAATCTAATCAAAGCGGGTGCCGACATTGCACCGAGCGGGTTTAATTCCAAAGGTGCGAATATCCCATTAACCCCGATTGATCTCAGCCCGACCACCTCGAATCCCGACGTCTACGACCTCGACCACTCGCACTCGGCGTTCACGAAAATGTGCGACTTCGACTCAACTTCAGGAACCTGCAAGATGGACGGTGCCGACCTGATTGCCGTTTTCTGTGCAGGGGCCGCGAATTGCCCGCCTCCCAACCCGCAGTTCAAGTACGTGAACCCCGCGGACGTCCAGCCGTATTTCGCAATGGCCGAGCAATACACCTTCGGCGACCGTATGTTCCAGACCAACCAGGGCCCCAGCTTCCCTGCCCACCAGTTCCTGATTTCCGCGACGTCGGCTCCAAGCCCGGGAAGCAACCTGTTTGTCGAGAACAATCCCGTCAAACCTAAAAGCGACAATACCGGTTGCATTGCTCCGCCCACACAAACCGTGACCGTGATCGATCCCAACGGCATCGAAACAACCCAATACCCTTGCTTCGAGCACCAGACCCTGACTGATTTGCTCAATGCTCAAGGGATTAGTTGGCGTTACTACGCGAACAGCGCGGGTACAATCTGGACCGCTCCGAATGCGATTCAGCACATGTGTGGACCGAACGCGACTCCGCCCAATGCGACCAAGTGCACCGCTTCCGACTGGACCAACAATGTGGTCCTCAAGTACACCCAGGTGCTTACCGACATTGCGAACAATCAACTCGCACAGGTGAGCTGGGTGACGCCCAATGGCCTGCAATCGGACCATGCCCAGTCCACTGACGGTACTGGACCCTCCTGGGTGGCTTCCGTGGTCAACGCCATAGGCAACAGCCCTTACTGGTCGAACACTGCCATTTTCATTACCTGGGACGATTGGGGCGGCTGGTACGATCACGTCCCTCCCAAGATCATCAATTCGTATGAATATGGATTTCGCGTGCCGCTGATCGTGATTTCACCTTATGCGAAGGCGCAACACATCTCGCATAGCACTCACGATTTTGGCAGCATGTTGAAGCTCATTGAGGAGACGTTTGGGCTGCAATCCCTGGGATACGCCGATGCCGCGGCAGATGATTTTGCTGACTGTTTCGATTTCACTCAGACTCCGCTGAAGTTCCAGACGATCAATGCGCCGCTTAAGGCTGCATACTTTTTGAATGATAAGAGTCCACCGGTCGATCCGGATGATGATTGAGTCGTAAGCGGTCAGCTCAGCGGCTAAAGCCGCGGGTGATGTTGTTTGCACTTACGGCGCGGCTCGAAGCCGCGCCCTTTCAAAGCAACGGAGCAGATCGAGTTCAAAACTGCGGCGGAGAATCGAGTTTTTCTGCAGCCTTCTTTCCGCGGCCTCTTTAACCGTCGCCCAATTTCCGACGCCGATTGGTCATGGGGGCCCTGTACTTTTGGGTCCTGAATTCCCTGTGCAAGTACAATAGAATGAATCGATCCTATAAAACGAGTGGACCGGATTCTGCATCTTAATGGGAGTTGCTCCCGCATTTACTGATTCTGAGGATGTTATGAAAATTGTGAAGACTTGCCTGGCTTCCCTGTTGCTCGTCAGCATGGCCTATGCCATGCCGCTCAACTCTTCGGCGCGTTCCGTGGTCCCTGGGGAGCTGCAGCAGCTTATCTCAGTGGACTATCGCGCGCTCAAAGACTCGCAGACTGCGATGGCGCTCAAGGAGCAGGTGCTGCCCGACAACCTGAAGCAGTTTGAGGCTGCGCTCAAGAACATTGGCATTGACCCTGAGAAAGATGTGGACACGCTTGCCTTCGCCGCGTTTCGAGTCGGTAAGCAGGGGACGAAGGGTGTCGGCGTGGCCAGCGGCCCGTTCAACATGAAGGCCGTCTTGAAGAAAATGAAGCTGCAGAAGTTCGTCCCCAAGAAATACCGCAACTCGAATCTCTATCCGATGGACGGTGGCATGCTAATGAGCTTTCTCGACGACAGCACGTTGCTGTTCGGCGAATCTTCGGCCGTGCGCACCGCGCTGGATGCCCGGGATGGCGAGATTCTCAACCTGGATACGAACGGGAACATGGCGGACATGATGTCGTCGGTGGACGCCGCGCCGGTGTGGAGCATCCTCGATCAGTCGGGCACGCAGAATATGCTGCATTCCGCCCTGGGAGACGCCTCGAAGGTCGCCGACTACGACACGCTCAAGAAGCGGCTGCTCGGTTCGCGCTACACAATGAATTTCAACGGCGGCGTGAATTTCGACTTGACCGTCGTCACTTCAGATTCCATGACCGCCGCCACGCTCTCGTCGCTGGTGAAGGCCGGCATGCTCTACAAGAAGATGAATGCCAGTCCCGCGGAAAAGATGGCGATGGACAATACCAGCGTCGATTCCGACAGCTCGAACCTGCAAATTCATTTCAAGTCAAATGACCAGCAGTTTCAGTCGCTGATGCACTCTGAGTTGTTTGCGGCGGTTTCACGCTGAGCCCAGATCGATTCACCACGGAGGCACAGAGACACGGAGAAATCCAGGAGGCTGGGGGACTACAGGTGCCGTCAACGGCTGAATCTGCGGTTGATTTTGCGGTACCTCGGCGCGGCTAAGGAGTGTGTGCGTGGAGAAGTCGTGCTGTCCCTTGGGGACTCTCTCCGTTATTCCCTTTTCCCAGGACTTGCGTCCTGGGCTAACGAATTCCGCCCCTTTGGGGCTTTGAATTCGCTGGTTGTGTCCCGCATTGAGTTTTTTGCTTACTTCTTCCTCGCTGCGCGCTTCTCTCTTGCCCACCCCTCTTTTACAATCTGGCGGCCGCGCGCGATCGCCAGCGAGTCTTCCGGGACATCATCAGTGATGCACGATGCGGCGGCTACATAGGCGCCTTTGCCCAGACGAACCGGCGCTACCAGGGTCGCATCGCTGCCCACAAACACGCCGTCTTCGATGACCGTCTTGTGTTTAGCCATGCCATCATAGTTGCACGTGATCGTCCCGGCGCCGATGTTTACGCCCGCACCAATTTCTGCGTCGCCCAGGTAAGTCAGGTGGTTGGCCTTCGAGCCCTTGCCTAGCTTGACCTTCTTGGTTTCGACGAAATTCCCTACGTGGGCACCCTCGCCAATATCACTGCCGGGGCGCAGGCGAGAATAGGGTCCTACGATAGCGCTTGCGCCCACGCGCGCCTCGTCAATCACGCAGCCAGGAAGAACGGACACTCCGTCGCCGATCTCTGAATCGCGAATCACGCAATAAGATCGTATTCGGCAAGCCGTTCCCACGCGCGTGTTGCCTAGCAGTTGTACGTAGGGCTCGATCACCGTATCCGGGGCAATTTGGACATCGGCATCGATCAGGCACGTAGCAGGATAAAAAATCGTTACGCCGTCGGCCATCAACTGGCGGCACTTCGCCAGCCGTATCTGCTGATCGATATCCGCCAACTCCGCCCGGGTATTTCCGCCCAGCACTTCACTCGGAGTCGGGGTCTTCCATGCCACGACGCGCTGCCGGGCCTTGCGCAAGACCTCGGCCATGTCGGTCAGGTAATACTCGCCATGAACGTTTGCCGTCGAAAGTTGGCCAATGTTTTCGTACAGCGCCTTCACCGAAAAAACATAGAAACCGGAATTGATCTCGCAAATCTTTTTCTGGGGCGCGCTGGCCGACTTCTCCTCGACGATTCCCAGCACCTCGGCGCTGCGGGCGTTCTTCCGCAGAACCCGGCCGTATCCAGTCGGATCGTCCAGATCTGCGCTCAACAGCGTCATGGCTGCTTGCTCTTCGAGATGAACGTTGCGCAGGTGGCCAATCGTCTCGGGCGTAATCAAGGGCGCGTCGCCCGAGAGCACGATCACGTAGTCATATCCGGCAATCGCATCCTGGGCAACCATGAGGGCATGCCCGGTTCCGCGCTGATCTGATTGCAGGACAAACTGAACCCCGGTGTGCTCCGTCGCCGCCCGCACTCGCTCGGCTTCATGCCCGATGATCGCGAAGACGTCTTTCGCCGGAACTACGCGGGTTGCAGCCGCGATTACGTGCGCCAGCAGCGGCTTTCCTCCGACTTCATGTAACACTTTAGGAAGTTGCGACTTCAGCCGCGTCCCCTTGCCCGCCGCCATAATGGCGATCGCAATCCGTGCCGTGTCTGTGGAAGAGCCACTACCACCGAGGGGGACCCGGGCGGAAAGCTTCCTTTTGGATGCAGTAGTGGTGCGCGATTTTCTCATTCGCCCCAATATACCTTGTGCGGGAACGGGACAGAAGAGTGAGCTTGCGGGAGTGACAGATTTGACGGCGGCAGGCTAGAATCATCCGCGGTAGGTTCACGCGATCCGGCGCTACCGTCCCATCGAGCGAGGAAGCATGCCCAAATACGTCATCGAGCGCGACATTCCGAAGATTGGGGACGTAACTCCCGAGCAGGTCATCGCCATCTCGCAGAAATCCTGCAGCGTCCTGCAGAATCTGGGTCCCACGATTCAGTGGCTCCACAGCTACGTTACCCAGGACAAGATTTACTGCGTCTACATCGCCCCCAACGAAGAGATGGTGCGCGAACATGCGAAGCAGGGTGGTTTTCCGGCGAATCGTGTGTCTGAGGTAAAGCTGACCATTGATCCGACGTCGGCGGAAGCCTAGCAAAGACAGCTCTCAGCTGTCAGCTTTCAGGAAGATCGCGCCCGATCGGATTGAGTACAGATACGGGGACCTTGCTACAGTCCCAACCCGCCATCTACGACCAGAATCTGGCCGGTAATGAACTGCGGCGCGGTCGCGAAGAACAATACCGCATCCGCAATCTCATCCGCACGGCCATTGCGCCGCATGGGCGTCTGCCTGGCCATGCGTCGCATGAACGCTGCGGCAGCCTGCTCTCCGAGATCGATCATGCCGGGAGCCACGGCGTTGACCGCAATCTCCGGCGCCAGAGCCTTCGCCATCACTTTCGTGAGCATGTGCAGCGCCGCTTTTGACGAACAGTAGTGGGCGTGGGTCGCCCAGGGTTGCAGTCCGCCGAGGGAGCCCATGTTGATGATCCTGGCTTCAATTGCGGGCTGGCCTTTTCCGCGGTCCCGGCGCATCCACTTCAAAGCCTCGCGCGCCACCAGGAACGGTCCGCGCGTATTCGAGGCGAAAATCGCGTCCCACTGCCGGACCGTGAGCCGCTCAAAATCAACCGTTTCGTAGTTCGCCGCGTTGTTCACCAGAATGTCGATCCTGCCCAGTTCGCGCCCCACATCCTTCATCGTGCTCTTCACGCTGGCTTCATCACTCACGTCGCAGCGAAGGGCAAAGGAGCGCACGCCCAGCCCTGACAGGTCCACAACCGTCTCTCGCGCCTCGCGAGCAGACTTCAGGAACGTAATGGCCACGTCTGCACCGGCTTGGGCCAACGCCAGAGCGGAAGCCCTTCCCAGCCGGCGGGCTGCGCCTGTGATCAAGGCAGTCTTTCCGAGCAGAGGTTTCGATGAGAGGTCTGGCATGAAGGGATTCTAACGTGTGGTCCATCGAATCGTACGCAGGACGTTGTCGGCCCTGCCAGACGCGGGCCTGTCACGACGCCAGAGGGAGGGCCTGCAGAGCTTCCAACAACTTCACCCCCACCTCGGATCGCAGCAACACTGCGTCCGCGGAATCCAAGGCGCCTTCGACCAGGCTCTCCCTGTCGGTCACGAGCATGATGACTTGCACGTTGGGGCGAAGGCGCTTCAGTTCACCGGCGACCAATGCGGCTTCGACGCCGCCATTGTCGAGATCGAGAATCACCAGATCGATTGCCTGGGTACCCAAGCGGACGAGCCCCTCGTGCCCGCTGCCCGAGCTGAAAACATTCCATCCGTGTTCCCTGAGGAGGGAACAGCGCAGGTTCAGGTGAACAGCATTGCTTCCAATGCAGAGTACGCTGCGAGCACTTCGTTCCGGAGTGGACACTCGGCACCTCCTGCGCCACGTGCGGTCTGCAGTCGGGCGCTTCGGAAGCACAATCCCCGGTTGAAGATATAGACGCGGGGCCACTATAGTCCTTTGTCTGTACTTTGTAAGTGATGGGGATCACCCTTACCCTTGATTCGAGTCACACGGTCCCGATCCGGGCTAGACTGTCCCGCCCGCGGGCCAATTCTACCGATCGTAGTTTCGAACTGGAAACCGCAATTCCGAACGCGCTAGAATCTCCCCGCATGCCGGACGCCCGGACTGTCATCGTGTACTCCCGCAGGGGATGCCACCTCTGCGAGGTCGTGAAAGAGAGCCTGACCAAGCTCTCTCGCCGTGGCGGTTTCACCTGGCACGAAATCGACGTCGACTCCGACAACGAACTTCGTCGCCTGTACAACGATGAGGTCCCGGTCGTTTTCATCGACGGCCGCAAGGCCTTCAAGTACCACATGGACGAGCGGGAGTTTCTGCGCAAGCTCGCCAACTAGCATCTCCGGTGCGCGCGCAAGATCCTTCCCTCCGCCTGAAGAACGGCTGCGGTCAGGATGACGGCAACATTGCCGCGGGCATTCACAAGAGAGCCCAACAATCAGCTCCGTGCGTATAGAATGGCACCCGGCCATGCTCCGCACCCAGCTTTACGCTGATCCTCACAACCTCTTCCTGCATGATCTGGTCCTCGACTCCTGCCGCCGTCACGGCGAGAAAACCGCGATTATGGACACCTCCTGCGGCCGCCGGATCAGCTATTCGGAGTACGGAAGTATTACCGAATCGGCTGCGCGGGGATTGATTGCCGCAGGGGTCAAACCGGGCGAAGTTGTTGCCATCTTCATCGCCAATTGCTGGGAATTCTGCGCTGCCTATCACGCAACCACGCTGGCAGGAGCGATTCCCACGTTGCTCAATCCGACTTACCGTGAACGCGAAGTCCGTTACCAGCTGGAAAATTCTGGTGCGGTGGCACTCATTAGCGACGCTCCCAATATTGCTGGTATCAACCTGGGCGGCTTGCCTAATTTGCGCCGGATCTACACCACGCGCGACTCGGTTTCTGGCGCGGAATCCTTTTTGAGCTTACTCAAGCCAGTGACGGCGAACCTTCCCAAGTCAGCTCAGTCTTCGGAACAGACAGTGGCTGCGCTTCCCTACTCCAGTGGCACAACAGGCCTGCCCAAAGGGGTCATGCTCTCGCATCACAATCTGGTCGCGAACATTTACCAGCTTCTGGGACCGAACGCGACCGCGCTCAACTCCTCCGACACTATCCTTTGCTTTCTGCCCCTTTACCACATCTATGGGCTGAACGTGATGCTCAACCCGGCGCTGACACTTGGAGCAACACTGGTGCTGATGCCCCGCTTTCAGGTGCAGCCGCTGACAGCCTTGCTGGTCGAGGAAGGCATCACGATGATGCCACTGGTTCCGCCAGCGATGAACGCGCTTTGCCAGGCTGCCGAAGCCGGACAGTTCCCACGCGATCACAGAGTTCACTGGGTTAAGTCCGGAGCCGCGCCTCTTGCGCCCGAACTTCCGCGTCGCTTCACGGCTCTTACCAACATCCTTGTCTGCCAGGGATATGGGATGACCGAAGCCTCGCCGGTCACTCACGTCGGGTTTCTCGACCCGGCATTTTATCGCCCGGATTCCATCGGACACCCTCTGGCGCAAACTGACTGTCGCGTGATCCGTCAGACTGATCTCGATCCGACTGCGAGTTCGGAGTCGTTACCGGAAGCCGACCCGTGCGAACCCGGAGAGTTGGTGATGCGCGGTCCGCAAATCATGTTGGGGTACTGGAATGAGCCGCAAGCGACGGCTGGGGTGTTGCGCGACGGCTGGTACTGGTCGGGCGATATCGTCACTCGGGACGGCGAAGGCTTTTACCGGGTCGTCGACCGCCGCAAGGAGATGATCAAGTACAAGGGCTTTCCGGTCGCGCCAGCGGAGGTGGAAGCGGTTCTGCTGGAGCATCCTGCCGTCCGCGAATGCGGCGTGGTCGGCCGTCCCGACTCGTGCGCGGGTGAAATCCCCGTGGCCTTCGTTGCCTTGCGAGACGGTTTCGTGACCGGCAAGAAGCTGGAAGAAGAGCTGTGCTGCTTCGTCGCGGATCGCCTCACTCATTACAAACAGCCGCGTGAGGTGCACTTTGTGGATGCGGTGCCCAAGACGGCTTCCGGCAAGATTCTGCGCCGGGAACTCCGGAAAGCGGTGCGTTAGCAGATTGCCGAAAAACTCATTTTTCGTAGACGAGATGTTGCCTCAGTGGCTAAAAGCCACGGGGGATTTTGCGGCACTTACGGCGTGGCTTGAAGCCACGCCCTTTCAAAACAGAACCGCGACCGAGTTTTTCAGCAAACTGCTAGGACTATCTTTCGCTGGGAACTTTCTTCTTTGGCGGTCCGTACCTTCTTTTGACAGGCGGATTTCGGCAGTGTCACTCGCCGACCCCCTGGGAGGGACACCATGATGGAAGGGCTCACTGGTCTGGCCGCAGTTGTGATGTTCTTAGGGATGCCCACGGCAATCTTGGCGATGTATACCTTTTACCGCGTCCGCAAGTTGCGCACTGATGAACGCATGGCGGCGATGGCTCGTGGCCTGTCTGTGCCCATGGCAGAGGAGCTTAGCGAGGCGGCTCGCTCGCGGCGTTCCGGAATTCTGCTGGTCGCCGGGGCCATTGGTTACATGCTTACGTTCACACTGATTGCGAGAATTGAGCCTGACGCCTGGATGGCGGCGGCTTTCGGGGCGATTCCTCTGAGCCTGGGGCTGGGTTATTTTCTTGACTCGGCGCTGATCCGGCGTGATGCGCGGGCTTAATTTGAGAACTTCGCGCCGCGGAGGTGAAGACCGCCCGCGGGGCGTGTGGCTCTCGGGTGCGGGGGCGGGACGCCCCCACGACAGCCGGCGGGACGCCGGCGTTACGGATGATCGCGGGCCAACGACCGCTCATTCATTCCGCTGACAGGAACTTAAACTGCGACTCGTTGAGCGGTACTACGCTTAGGCGGCCCAGGCGCACTAATGGTGAGTCCGCAAAGATCTTGCTTGCTTTTACTTCCGCCAGCGACAAGGGCTTGGCAATAGAATTTCCCGCCTTGATCTTCACCTGGGGATTTCTCGCATCCGAGGCATCTACCGATACCACGGTCGCGGTTCCTACAGCACTTTTCTCATTCCCGGTGTGATAAATGACTAATCGATCTCCGGGCTTCATGCCTCGCAGATACTTCAGGGCAACGGGATTTGAAACACCGTCCCAGACGGTGGTCTTTTCGCGCTGCAAGTCTGCAAACGAATATGTCGACGGCTCTGTCTTCAGCAAGTAGTCCATGGCAGACCAATCCTAGTTGGGCTTGTCGTTCTTCTTTTTGTCCGCCGACTGGTCGGGCGGGGGTGCTTCTTGTTTGGGCGGGTCCGAATTTTTCGTATCTTTCGAGTGGTCTTCGTAAATCGAATACTGCCCCTGGGGACGCTTCAGCTTGATGGTGAAGCTCATTTTCGGCTGGTCGACTTCGAAGTCTTCGCCGTAGGTCTGGAATCCTGTGGCAAGAACCTGCACCCTCAGCCTTCCATAGGGGATTCCGTCGAAACTGGACTTGCCCTCCGCGTCGGTTTTCAGTTCCATCCCCCCGTGACCTTGCTTCCCGCG
>Ga0066709_100003021_pt1 | contig 12675 bp, 9 predicted proteins | sample GraSoiAngelo_158_FD_79665 | JGI IMG/M metagenome (GOLD analysis project Ga0066709, IMG submission 79665) | Grasslands soil microbial communities from the Angelo Coastal Reserve, California, USA - 14_1009_16_30cm | ecosystem: Environmental > Terrestrial > Soil > Grasslands | place: USA... | reverse complement strand
GGAGTGGCATGACGGCCGAGATCGCCTCGACGATCTCCGCGGCGGGTACGACGTCGTCCAGCCGCCAGCCGTTCGTGTGCCCGACGTCCATGTACTCGATGAAGCGGAGGATGTAGCCCTCGTCGCGCGCCCAGCGGGCCATCGGGACGACGCTCGACTCGTTGAGCCCGCGCCGGACGACCATGTTCACCTTGATCGGCGTCAGGCCAGCCTCGCGCGCGGCGGCGATCCCGGCGAGAACCTTGTCCACGGGGAAGTCGACGTCGTTCATCGCCCGGAACGTCGCGTCGTCGAGGGAGTCGAGGCTGACCGTGACCCGTCGCAGGCCGGCCGCGGCCAGCTGTCCGGCGAGTGCCGCGAGCGCGGAGCCGTTCGTCGTCAGCGTCAGGTCGAGGGCTTCCCCGTCCCGTCGCGTGATCGCGGCCAGGCGCTCGATGAGCCCTGGCAGGTCGCGCCGGACGAGCGGCTCACCGCCCGTGATCCGCAGCTTCTCCGTGCCGAGGTCGACGAAGATCCGGGCCAGGCGCTCGATCTCCTCGAACGTGAGCACGAGCTCGCGCGGCAGGAAGGCGAAGTCGCGCCCGAAGACCTCCTTGGGCATGCAGTAGACGCACCGGAAGTTGCATCGATCGGTCACCGAGATGCGCAGGTCGCGGAGCGGGCGGTTCAGCCGATCGTGCGGCGCCGCGGCGGCCGGCCGGACATCCCGGAGCGGAATGAGCGTGGACATGACGCGGGGCATCGTACTCGCGTCTCCGCGAGCCGGCTCGCAGGCAGGGCGTCAGCCGACGGTACCACTGGCACAGACCCGTGGTACCTCTTGCGGACTGCACCAGAGTCCAACCCCTCCATACGATGCGACCACGCCCTGAGCACCAGCGGCAATCCCTACGTGGAGGGGACCTCGCACCATGGCGACAACCGACCAGCGGGCCGGATTTCGGCTCCCCTGGTCCTCCGACCAGCGGCCGACCGCCGACGAACCGGGGACCGGGGCGAACGACATGGACGCCCCCGGCGACGCGCCGGTCGGGACGGCCGGCGAGGCCGCGCGCCACGAGGGTGACGTGACCCGCGACGACGTCACCGCCATGCGAGGTGCCACCGACACGGCCGGACCGGGATCCGCCGATCACTACTCGACGGAGACCCAGCACATGTCAGCCGACGCACCCATGGACACCGCCGCCTACGCGCCCAAGCGCCCGACGAAGTTCCTCGCCGACCTGACGAAGGCGATGCAGGTGGCCGCCGAGGCCGCACGCGCCCAGACGCTCACCCAGCTCCAGGCGGACGCGAAGGCGTACGTCGAGGAGATCCACGGCCGCTCGTCGGGCGATGCGACCGAGCTGCGCAAGCAGGCCGACGACGACATCGCCGGCATCCGCGATTGGTCGAAGGCGGAGATCGCCCGGATCCGCGAGGAGACCGAGGCGAAGATCACCGGGCGCAAGGCCGAGCTCGAGGGCCAGCTCGAGCGCCACGCCGGCGTCATCGAGCGCGAGATCGAGCGCATCCAGGGCCAGGTGGCCGCCTTCGAGGGCGAGATGGCCTACTTCTTCGAGCGCCTCCTCGTCGAGGAGGACCCGACGAAGTTCGCGGTCATGGCCGAGAACCTCCCCGAGCCGCCTCCGTTCGAGATGCGCGGCGAGGGCCAGGCCGCGGTCGCGAGCTCGGGCATCGCCGTCATGGAGCCCAAGGTCGAGGACGAGACGGTCGCCGAGGCGGTTGCCGAAGCTGTCGCCGTCGAGGACGAGCCGGCCGAGGGCATGGTCGAGGTCGAGGACACCGCCGAGGCGGTGGCCGACGGCGCGACCGACACGCTGATCGGCGACGGGATGGCGGAAGCCGCGACCGACGAGCTCGTCAGTGCCGAGGAGCGCGAAGCCGCCTTCGCGGCAATCCAGGCCGCGTTCGAGGCCGCGGCGACGGCCGAGGCTGCTGCGCCGGCCGAGGAGGCCGTCGCCGAAGCGGTCGTCGTCGAAGACGAACCGATCGAGACGGCCGAGACGATCGAGGTCGGCATCGCCGAGGCGCTTGCGGAGCCGGCCGAGGACGTCGCCGACGACGCGGACGAGGTCGAGACCAACGCGAACCTTCGACTGGCCGCGCTCGGGCTGAACAACTTCGACGCCGCGGAGGCCGAGGCTGCCGCCTCCGTCGACTCGGCCGAGGACGAGATCCCGACGATCAGCGACGACGCGCTCGCGGCGCGGCTCGCGGGCCTCGTGCCCGGCCGCTCGAACGAAGAGCACCGCCCGGTCAAGCAGGCCGCCGCGATGACGACCCAGGTCGTCGTGGTCGGGCTCGTGAGCGTGGCGAGCATCGCCAGCTTCAAGCGGCATCTCGGCCGCATCCCCGGCGTCCAGTCGGTCGGCGTCTCGTCCGGCCCCGACGGAGAGTTCGTCTTCTCCGTCAACCACAACGAGGATGTCTCGCTTCGTGACGTCGTCCCGACGCTGCCCGGCTTCCAGGCTCGGATCAGCAACGCCGGCGATGGTGTCGTGAACGTCGCTGCCCACGATCCCGAATCCGAGGGCTGACACATCGTGGCTCGCCACGCCGTCGTCATCGCCCTCCCGCCCGGCGAGGCAAGCCCGGTCGGCGCCCAGCTCTCGGGTGCCGGCTACGAGACGATCAACGTCACCGCGCCCGATCAGCTCGAGGCGCTCCTCGCGGACCGTCGCCACGTCTCGGTGGCGGTCCTCGACGGCGAGAGCGACCTCGACGCCTCTCTCGAGTACTACTCACTCCTCCATGACGAGGGCCGGTCGATCCCGGCGCTCATGGTCGTCTCGCCGCGCGCCCTCGAACGCCTGACCGCCAACCCGACGCGGACGTCGATCAACGACGAGTACTTCGCGCGGCCGTACTCGGCGGAGTCCCTCCGCTGGCGGATCGAGGCGATGCTCATCCGTTCGCAGACCGTCGACGACGGCAGCGGCAGCCCGATCCTCGAGGGCGGCCCCTTCGACAGCCAGGGTTGGTCGAGCCGCGCCCAGATGATCGTCGTCTTCAGCCCGAAGGGCGGGGTCGGCAAGACGACGATCGCGACGAACCTCGCCGAGACACTCCAGCTCCGGCGCGGCCAGAATGTCCTCCTCGTCGACGCGGACACCGTGACCGGCCACGTGACGACCTCGCTCGGGGTCGAGCATGCCCGAACGGTCTGCGACAGCTGGCGCGACCAGGCCGAGGGCGGGCCCCTCGAGACGATCGTGGACCTCGCCTCACAGCACACGAGCGGGATGCGCGTCGTCTCCCTGGCGAGCTCGCCGCTCCACACGGAGATCCTCGAGCCGACGCGCGTGGCGGACGCGATCGCCGCGGCGCGGCGGGGGTTCGACTTCATCGTCGTCGACGTCCATCCGAGCTACTCGGCGCTCAACCAGGCGATCTTCGACCGGGCCGATCGCATCCTCGTGCCGGTCACCCCCGACGTCCCCGCGCTCCGCGCAGCGGTCCAGCTCCGCGACGTCTCCGTCGAGCTGGGCATCCGCGAGCGCCTCGCGATGGTCGTCAACCGCGCGAACAGCGGCGTGTCCGTGGCGGACATGGAACGCACGGTCGGGATGCCGGCGATGGCGCTCATCCGCTCCGGCGGCCTCCTCTTCGTCCGTGCCGCCAACGAGGGGCGCACCGTCATCGAGCGCTTCCCGCGCGAGAAGGTCAGCGAGGACTTCGACACCCTCGCGGAGTGCGTGCTCGGCCCGACGCGCCCCGAGGCTCAGGCGAAGGCATCGCTGCGCGGCCTCTTCAACCGCGCCAAGGAACCGGTCCGGGCCTGAGCACGGCCTGATCCTCACGCCGGCCTGCCGTGCGCGGGCGACCCTCCCTCAGCGCGAGCGGTCGGTGTAGCTGACGCCCCCGAGCGGCCGCCCCGGCAGCCGGAGCGCGGCCGTGCCGGTCCTCCGGTCGATCTGCTCGACCCCGCGCAGGTAGAAGCGGTTCACGAGGACGACGTCGGCCTCCGGATCGCTCACGGTCGTCTCCCCGAGGAACGCGACCGCGTCGGTCACCGGCACGAACATCTCGGTCGCCCGATCGAGGAGGCGCTCCGGCTCCGACCCGGGGTACATGAACACCGTCCCGATCACCCGGAACGGCGGCGCCTCGAGCGCGACGTCGTACGCGATCTTGTGGACCTTGTACGCGGCCTTCTCGGCCTCGGTGAGGGGCGGCAGGCTGCCCTGGGCGGCGAGGACCACGATGAGGTCGTACGGATCGACGCTCTTCAGGCCCGGGACCGGGGTGAACGAGCCCGATCCGTCGAGCGGCGCCCAGGAGACCTCGGTGATTGCGATCGCCTCGCGCCGGTTCAACGCGTCGGACAGCCGGCCGGTGATGTGCATGACGCCGGCGAGGCGCCACTCCTCGGTCAGGCCCTCGAACGGTACCCCGTAGCCCTGCGGCGGAGCGGCCGGGGGCTTCGACTCCGAGCCCGGAGATGACTTGCGGAAGAACCCGAAGGGCACCCGGTCACTCCTCCTCGGCGGAGCCCGAGTGCTCGCGGATGGCCTCGACGACCGAGGCGTCGGCGAGCGTGGTCGTGTCGCCGAGCGTGCGGCCCTCGGCGATGTCACGGAGGAGGCGGCGCATGATCTTGCCCGAGCGCGTCTTCGGCAGGTCCGGTGTGAAGAGGAGGAACTTCGGCCGGGCGATCGGGCCGATGACGTGGGCGACGTGCTCGCGCAGCTCGCGGCCGAGCTGCTCGGACGGCTCCCTCCCCGCCCGCAGGATCGCGAACGCGAAGATCGCCTGGCCGGTCAGGGGATCGTTCTTGCCGACGACCGCGGCCTCGGCGACCGCCTTGTGATCGACGAGCGCGGATTCGACCTCGATCGTGCTGATCCGGTGGCCGGACACGTTCATGACGTCGTCGACGCGGCCGAGGAGCCAGTAGTAACCCTCCGCGTCGCGCTTCGCGCCGTCGCCCGCGAAGTACATGCCCGGGAAGCGGGACCAGTACGTCTCGCGATACCGCGCGGGGTCACCGTAGATCCCGCGGAGCATCGCCGGCCACGGCCGATTGAGCACGAGGTAGCCGCCGCCACCGAGCGGCACGGACGCGCCGTCCCCGTCGACGACGTCCGCGGCGACACCCGGGAACGGGAACGTCGCCGACCCGGGCTTCGTCGCCGTCACGCCGGGCAGGGGCGTGATGAGGATCATCCCGGTCTCGGTCTGCCACCACGTGTCGACGATCGGGGCGTTCCCGCGACCGATGTTCTCGTGGTACCACAGCCACGCCTCCGGGTTGATCGGCTCGCCGACCGACCCGAGGACCCGCAGCGAGCTGAGGTCGTGCTTCGCCGGCAGCGCCTCGCCCTGCTTCATGAACGCCCGGATCGCGGTCGGCGCGCAGTACAGGATCGTGACCTTGTAGTCCTCGACGATCTGCCACCAGCGGTCCCAACCTGGGGTGTCCGGCGTGCCCTCGTACATGACCCCGGTCGTCGCGTTCGCGAGCGGCCCGTAGACGATGTAGCTGTGGCCGGTGACCCAGCCGACGTCGGCGGCGCACCAGTACACGTCGTCGGGCTTGACGTCGAAGATCATCTCGTGGGTGAGGGACGTGCCGACGAGGTAGCCGGCGGTCGTGTGGATGATGCCCTTCGGCTTCGCGGTCGTCCCCGACGTGTACAGCAGGTAGAGCATGTGCTCGGAGTCGACCGGGACGGGCGGGCACTCCGGGGCCTGGCGCTCGACGATGTCGTGCCACCAGACGTCCCGGCCTTCCGCCATCACGCAGGCCGGCGCACGATCGCCGAGGCGGCGCACAACCAGGACGTGCCGCACGGACGGAGTCTCGGCGAGGGCCGTGTCCACGGCCGGTTTGAGCTCCGCGGGCTTGCCCTTCCGCCAGCCGCCGTCGGCGGTGATGACGAGCTTCGCCTCCGCGTCGTTGATCCGGCCGGCGAGCGCCTCCGCGCTGAAGCCGCCGAAGACGACGGTGTGCGGCGCCCCGAGCCGGGCGCAGGCAAGCATCGCGATCGGGAGCTCCGGGATCATCGGCATGTAGATCGCCACCCGGTCGCCGGTGCGGATGCCCAGCTCCGTGAGGGCGTTCGCCGCCTTCTGGACCTCGCGGTGGAGGTCGGCGTACGTGATCGTCCGGGTGTCGCCCGGCTCGCCGATCCAGTGGTAAGCGACCTTCGAGCCGAGGCCGCGCTCCACGTGGCGGTCGACGCAGTTGTAGGACATGTTGAGCTTGCCGCCGCCGAACCACTTCGCGAACGGGAGGTCCCACTCGAGCGTCGTCGTGAACGGCTCCGCCCAGTCGACTCGCTCCCGCGCGACTCGTGCCCAGAACGCCTCGAAGTCCTTCTCGGCCTCGTCGTAGAGGTCCTTCTTCGCGTTCGCCTGGGCCGCGAACGCCGCGGACGGCGGGAACGTCCGGTTCTCCGCCAGGAGCGCCTCGATCTCGGGCTTCGGCGGGGACGGCTCGATGCTCACGAACGGACCTCCTTCGTGCGTCCCGGGTCCTGCCTGCATCCCCGGCATTCTACGCGGGCTGCCCGGCGGCACCTTCCTACGTCGGCTCGTCGTCCGCGGGAGCGGCTGTGGCGCTCGTCAGCCCGGCCGTCGAGTCGCCCGGCGCGGCTCCCATCGCGTCGGACACGCCCGTTGGGACGGCGCGCTCCGCCTCGCGCGAGAGCACCACGCGTTGCGGCCGCGGGATCTCGATCCCGTTGTCCCGGAACGCCGCGAGGAGCCGCTTCCGGAGCTCGCCCGCCGCCGTCCAGCGGTCCTGCGCTCGCACCGTGCCGAGGATCTTCAGGGTGACGCCGTATTCGCCAAGGGATTCGATCCGCTCGACCCGCGGAGCCTCCACGAACCGCTGTGTCCAGTCGGCGTCGCCGGCGAGCGTCCGGCCCACGTCGTCGACGACCTCGATCGCCCGGTCGATGTCGGTCCCGTAGGCAACCGTCACGTCGAGGTTGATGCGGGCCCAGACGCGCGTGAGGTTCGAGGAGACCGCGATCTCGCCGTTGGGCACGACATGGACCGTCCCGTCGAGGTCCCGGAGGGTCGTCCGCCGGAGGCTGAAGTCCTCGACGGTCCCGGTGACGCCGGCGATCCGCACGACGTCCCCGCGGCTGAACTGGTTCTCGATGAGGATGAGCGCGCCGTTGAGGTAGTCCTTCACGAGGCTCTGCGCCCCGAAGCCGACCGCCACGCCGACGATGCCCAGCCCGGCGATCGCCGGCCCGACCTGGAGGTTGAGGACGCCGAGGACCTCGATGCCGCCGATGACGACGATGAGGGCCTGGAGGACGTTCGCCCCGAGCGAATCGAGCGTCTGCATCCGCTTGCGGATCTCGACCGCGCTGAGCTCCTGGGCGGTCCCCTCGGACGCCTCGCGGTCCATGAGGGCCTTGACGATCCCGTGCACGAAGACGCGCGCCGCACGGATCGCGACGACGGTGACGATGACGATGAGCAGGATCGGTCCGAGCGTCTCGCGGAAGAACGCGAGGAAGTGGCTGTACGGCGGCTGGCTCAGGTCCGGCACGCCGATAGCCTAGCGCCGGCCGACCGTGCCGGAAGGGCCCGGATCTGCGCTGGCCGCCTCGAGGATCGTGCGTGCCTCGTGGCGGAGCAGCTTGCCGCCGGCCGTCCGCGGGATCGAGGCGACGCGCACGAACGCGACCGGGACCTTGAAGCCGGCGAGCCGCGCACGGCAATGGGCGTCGAGGTCCCCGTCGGCGACGGCTGCCGACGAGCTGATGACGACGAGGGCGACCGGCACCGCGCCCCAGCGCGCGTCGGAGCGGCCGACGACCGCGGCGTCGGCCACGGCAGGATGCCGCCGGAGGACGGCCTCGACCTCCGTGGGATAGACGTTCTCGCCGCCCGATACGATCAGGTCGTCGCGACGATCGGCCACGCTCAGGCGGCCGGCCGTGTCGAGGGAGCCGATATCGCCGGTCCGGAACCAGCCGTCGGCGAGGGCCGCGGCCGTCTCCGCCGGACTGCCGTCGTAGCCGGCGAACACCATTCGGCCGCGGACCTCGATCTCGCCGATCTCGTCGACGGACACGACACGCCGGCCATCCGCGCCCTCGCCCGCGACGACGCGCAGCTCGACGCCAGGCAGCGGCCGTCCGGCCGAGGACGGAACCTCGTCGGCCTCGGCCGGCTCGAGGGCCGTGACGCCGGACGCCGTCTCGGTGGCGCCGTACGTGGGCATGACAGGGATGCCCAGGCGACGTGCGGCGGCGATCGCGTCGGCCGGCGTGCGTTCGGCGCCGACGAGCACGGCCCGCAGGGTCGCCGGGGCCTGCTTCCCTCCGCGGGCTTCGACGAGGCGCGCGAGCGTCGACCCGACGATCGAGCAGTGGCTGATCGCGTCCTCGTCGAACGCCCGCCAGATCGCCTCCGGGTCGAAACCGCCGGCGAGATGGAGCGGCACGGCCCACAGGCTCGAGCGCAGGATCATCGCCAAGCCCGCGACGTGGTGGAACGGGAGGCAGGCGAGCCAGCGGTCGGTCGGCCTCGGCCGCAGGACGGCCGCCCAGGCAGCGGCGCTGGCAAGGTGATTGCCTACCGTGAGGACGGCGCCCTTCGGACGCCCGGTCGTGCCCGACGTGAAGCAGATCGTCGCGATCGCCTCGGGATCGAGCCGATCGTCGCCGGCCGCGGCGGGCGGACCCTCCGGTGATTCATCGAGGGACAGCAGCCGGAGGGCGATCCCCGAGGCGCCGGATCGCCGTCCTCGGGCGGTCCCTGCGGCGGCTGCAGCCTGCTCCGCCGCGGTGGCCCGATCCTCGTCGTGGAGGAGCACGGCCGGCCGCGCGTCGTCGAGGAGCTGGCCGATCTCGGAAGCTGTCGCCCGGCGGTTCAGGGGCACGAGGATCGCCCCGAGCCGCCGCACCCCGTGGACGGCCACGACCGTCTGCGCGCCATCTCCGGCGAGGAGCGCGACGCGCGTCCCGCGCCCCACGCCAGCGCGGGCCAGCTCTTCGGCGATGTCGCGGACGCGCACTTCGAGGTCCCGCCACGTCCACCTGCTCCCGCCGGCGACGAGGGCGACGCCGTCAGGCTGCCGCGACGCGTTGACGACGATCGGGTCGAGGTCGCTCATCGCACCCGGTAGGCGTCGACCGCATCCCAGTCGAGGCGGATCCCGAGTCCCGGCCCGGCGGGCAGGGCGAGCCTGCCGTCCGCGACCACCGGCCCCTCGATCAGGAGGTCCGACTCGAGCAGACCCGCCGTCGCGAGGCCGTGGGCCGCCCCGACGTCCGGAACCGACGCGGCGACGTGCAGGGCCGCGGCGAGCCCCACGCCGGTCTCGAAGAGCGTCGAGATCGTCACCCCGATCCCGAGGTCGGACGCGAGCTCGACGATGCGGCGGGCCTGGCGGGGGCCGCCAACCCGCGACGGCTTCACGACGAGGGCGTCGACGGCCCCCGCCAGGAGCAGCTCCGCGGCACCCTCGGGATCCGTGACGGCCTCGTCCGCGGCGACCGGCATGCCGCCGGTCCGCCTCACCCGCGCGAGCGCGGCAGCCCCGAGGCTCGGCGGGATCGGCTGCTCGACGTACTCGAGGTCGAGCGGGCGGAGGTCGCGCATCGTCTCGATCGCGAGTCGCTCGGGCCATGATCCATTCGCGTCGACGCGGATCCGCACCGCGGGACCGACCTTCGCGCGGACGGCGGAGGCACGCTCGACGACGTCGCCATCGGCCTTGATCTTCAGGCAGCCGAACCCGGCGCGGACGAGGCGGTCGGCGGCCCGGGCGGCGGTGCTCGGCCGCTCGGCGCCCACGAGGCCGTTCAGCAGCACGCTCCCCGACGGTCGATTCGTCAGCCGGTCGCACAGGCGTGCCCCGGAGAGGCGCGAGGTGAGGTCCATCACCGCGGTCTCGGCGCCCGCGCGGGCGGCCCGCCCGAGCGTCCAGCCGTTCTCGATCGCGGTGAGCGCCCGTCCCACCGACTCGGCCGTATCGAGCTCGACGCCGACGAGGAGCTCGAGGAGACCCGGGGGGATCGGGACCGGGAGTCCGCCCGGCCCCTCGAGCGCGATCTCGCCGAGTCCCTCCTCGACACCGACGAGGATTCGGAGGAGAGCGAGCCGCCTCGACCGCCACGTCCGTCCGGCGGTCTCGAAGGGCGTGCGGAACGGCACCTCCAGCTCGTCGACCCGGACGGCCTCGATGCGCATGAGACCCTCGATCGCTCCGGCTCGTCCGCGGCTCAGGCAGCCCGGCCGCCGAGCCCGAGCCCGACGGCGAGGAGGGCCGCGAAGACGAGCGACAGCCGGGCCGTCCCGCGCAGCACCGGGTTGAGCCGTCGCGGATCGCCGCCCTCGCCGCCCTCGCCGACCGCGCGGACCGTGCGAACGAGCTGCGCGACGAGCGGGACGCTCAGGAGTGGCAGGAGGACGAGCGGACCGACGCCTCCGACCGCCGCGAGGCCCACGGGCACGACGTACGCGACCGCGAGGAGGCCGACGTACTCGGCGATCGTGGCGCGCGGCCCGAGGAGCACGGCGAGGGTCCGCTTGCCCGCCCGGCGGTCGGGCTCGATGTCGCGGAGGTTGTTCACGACGAGGATCGCCGTGACGAGGGCGCCCATCGCGACCGCCGTCGCGAACGCGATCGGCGGCCACCGGCCGAGCTGGAGGTAGGCCGTGCCGCCCACCGCGACGAGTCCGAAGAACACGAACACGAAGACCTCGCCGAGGCCGTGGTAGCCGTACGGCCACGGGCCGCCGGTGTACGCGATCGCGCTGAGGACCGCCACGACCCCGAGGACGAGGATGACGAGCCCGCCGATCGCGACGAGGCCGATGCCGACGAGGCCTGCCAGCGCCAGGACCACGGCGATGCCGATCGCGACCTCGCGCTCCGCCAGGAGCCCGCCGGCAACGGCACGTGGCGGGCCGAGGCGGTCGGCGGCGTCGGCCCCGGAGCGGAAGTCGAACAGGTCGTTCGCGAGGTTCGCCGCCACCTGCAGGAGGAGCGCGACCGCGAGACAGCCCGCTGCCGGGAGGGGGCGGAGGCCGACCTCGGGCCATGCCACGCCGAGGCCGACGAGCACGGGTCCGATCGCTGCCGGCAGCGTGGCCGGCCGGATGGCGATGACCCACGCCCGGACGCGCGTCGGCCGACCCGTCACGGCCGTCACGGTCGTCGCGGGAACCGGCGGAAGTCCGGCTTGCGCTTCTCGAGGAAGGCCCGGCTGCCCTCCTGGGCCTCGTCGGTCTCGTAGAAGAGCATCGTCGCGTCCCCTGCGAGCTCCTGGAGGCCGGCCAGGCCGTCCGTGTCCGCGTTGAACGCCCGCTTCAGCAGGCGGATCGCCGTCGGGCTCTTCTCGAGGATCTCGTCGGCCCAGCGCACCCCTTCGGCCTCCAGCTCGGCGAGTGGCACGACCGCGTTGACGAGGCCCATCGCGAGGGCCTCCCGAGCGTCGTACTGGCGGCAGAGGTACCAGATCTCGCGCGCCCGCTTCTGCCCGACGGTCCGGGCGAGGAGCCCGACGCCGAAGCCTCCGTCGAAGCTGCCCACCTTCGGGCCCGTCTGGCCGAAGATCGCGTTCTCGGACGCGATCGAGAGGTCGCACACGACGTGGAGGACGTGCCCGCCGCCGATCGCGTAGCCGTTGACGAGCGCGATCACCGGGATCGGCAGCGAGCGGATGAGCCGCTGCAGGTCGAGGACGTTGAGGCGGGCGACGCCGTCCGACCCGACGTAGCCGCCGCGAGCCTTCACGCGCTGGTCGCCGCCCGAGCAGAACGCCTCGTCGCCGGCACCGGTGAGGAGGGCGACGCCGATCGATGGGTCGTCGCGGACGTCCCGGAACGCCTCGATGAGCTCGGTCACGGTCTCCGGCCGGAAGGCGTTGCGGACTTCCGGTCGCGCGATCGTGATGCGCGCGATCCCGGTGCCGGAATGGTCGTAGCGGATGTCGGTGAACTCGCGGACCGGGGTCCAGGCGATCGCCATCACGGCTCCTTCATGTCTGCGCCGCGTCTGTGCGGCTCCGAGCCGGCGCCGGCCGCACCGGCGTCGAGGAATGTGCTCACAAGCCGGCGGAACGCCGCCGGACGCTCGAGGTGGGGAGCATGGCCGGCACCCTCGACGATCGCGAGGCGGGCGTCGGGGAGGGCAGCCTCGACGGCCTCGGCGCGCCGGCGCCCGGTCGCGTCGAGGGCACCGGCGATGACGAGTGCCGGTGCGTGGACCACCCCGAGCTCGCCGCCGACGGGATGCGCGATCCCCTGCCCCGCGCCGCGGAGGCTGGCCGCGAGGCCCTCGACACGGTTGGCGAGTCGCTGCGCGCGCAGACGCCGACGAGCCGCCGGCGACAACGCCACCTGGCTGGTGAAGATCGGCTGCGCCTCCCAGCGATCGACGAATGCCGGAATGCCCTCGCGCTCGATCGTGGCGGCGAGGGCGTCGTCCCGGGCCCGTCGCGCGGCCCGTTCACCCGCGTCGGCGATCCCGGCCGACGGGCTCTCGAGGACGAGGCGACGGACGGCGGCCGGGTAGTCGAGCGCCAGCCGGAGCGCGATCCGGGCACCCATCGAGTAGCCGAGCACGTCCGCCGGGATCGCGTCGAGACGGGCGAGGAGCGCCGCGAGATCGTCCGCCTGGCACTCGACGGCGTGCCGAGCTGGGTCATGTGGCGAGTCCGAGCGCCCGTGGCCAAGGAGGTCGACGACGATCGT
>Ga0066709_100003020_pt1 | contig 12677 bp, 12 predicted proteins | sample GraSoiAngelo_158_FD_79665 | JGI IMG/M metagenome (GOLD analysis project Ga0066709, IMG submission 79665) | Grasslands soil microbial communities from the Angelo Coastal Reserve, California, USA - 14_1009_16_30cm | ecosystem: Environmental > Terrestrial > Soil > Grasslands | place: USA... | reverse complement strand
CGCCCACCTGTTATTACTAGGTGCTGAGAAAAACGCGAAGGAGGTTGTTGTGCCCGAAGAAGGACTTGAGACGACAGAGTTCAAAGAGCAACTGGAAGAGGCAACCGAACACGCGCTCGAAGCTGCCGAGCATCGTTCGCGGTGGTTGGTGTACCTGTCATTCTGCACAGCCTTGATAGCTGTTCTCGCTGCAATCGCTGCGCTGGAATCCGGAACGTATTCCAATGAAGCGCTAATGCAAAAGAACGACGCGCTGTTGGCCCAGTCCAAAGCATCGGATGAATGGGCGTACTACCAGGCCAAAAGTGTCAAGGCGACTGTCTACGCAGTACAGGCCGCAGCATCAAAGCAGACGAATCCTGAAGTTGCGGCAAAAGACGAGGCCGAAGCGCTTCGATACGGAACCGAAGAGCAGGAAATCAGCAAGACCGCCAAGGAATTCGAAAGTGAAGTGAAGAAAGACACCGAACTGTCGAATAAAAGTATGGAACATCATCACCGATTTGCATACGCCGTGACGATGTTTCAAATCAGCATCGCTCTAGCTGCCGTTTCCGCGCTGAGCCGGCAGAAAACTGTTTGGTATGCCGGACTCCTCGTCGGCTTCATTGGACTCCTGTATTTTGCGAATGGCTTTTGGCTCTACTTCTGAGCGCTTGCACGGCGGGGGCGGCCGATCTTTGTATCCACTCCCTCAGAATGGTGCGCCAGGAAATCCTGACTCGGAAATTCCACACGCATCACCTTACGGACATTTTCTTCGAAGTCGACGACCCGCAGGCGATTCAACTGCCACGGTGGATGCGAAACTTCAGCCGTGATCAATCGGCCGCGGAACGTCGAATAGAGGCGGAAGCGCGCAGTCAGAAAAATATCGAGCGGCGATTGCTCCGCGATCGTTCCCTCTTTTCCAATTCGAATTGTTGCTTTCGCTCCTCCCCCTCGTCCGCGATCACTGAAATAGAAATTCTCTTCCGCTGCGATTTCCACTCGCATCTTGGCCCAGTAGTACGGCAGGCGATAAATTGCGCGAGCGCCGAGCACGGCAATAGACCGCGCCACATCCAAGGAGAAAAACCAAATACCGGGCCCCTTCGGTCCGACTACATACGTTCGCAGATTCATCTCCGGAAAGACCAGTCCCAGCGCGTGCGGAAATAGCGGGGGGCGGAGGCCCGTCAATAGAAAGGGCGTGAGGCTGATCCAGGCTTTGGCGTCGAAAGTGTCGAGCTGAAGCCCCGGCGGCAAGCGCGGCTGGAGCAGCGCCGGATCACACGACCAATGGAAGAAACTGATCTCATGCCATCGCTGCAACATGACCGGCCAGACTACCGGGGGCGCGGGATAGCGATTCCCCACGGTCCGCCTCCGGCCTTGATGGTTTTGATCACCTGATTGGTCGCGGTATCGATCACGGAAACATCATAGGCAAGAAGGCGGGACCCAGATGGTAAAATCCTTCTACGATATGAAGGCACATCGCATCGCGGTTACAGTGGCGGCACTTGTTGCTGCCGTTTTTATTTTCGGAGGCCGGATCCGGGCGGCAGACGTGAGCTTCCCGATCTATTTTCCGGATTCGAAGCTCATCGTCAAAGCCGATGTCATGAACCGCACGGTGTATCTGCCGATAAAGGAAATCATCGGCCGTATGGGTCTGCCGTATACCGACTCGGTCGCGCTGGAGACCCTTACAATTCGATCGGGAAGCAATCAGTTGGTTGTAACAAAGAACAGCGCGTTGATTTCCTATAACGGTCAAATTATTTTGCTGCCCAGCCCGATTGTTCGGGAAGACAACCGATGGCTGGCTCCGGTAGAGTTCCTGACGACGGGTCTCTCCAGAATGACTCCGATCGAATTCCGGTACCGCTCCGGAACGTCACGCCTGTTCGTCGGAAATATCGAAGCGCCGGAACTCGAAATGAACGCACAGACGCTCGGCCCGATCACGCGTGTGACGCTGCGCTCCGCGATCCCGATCAATGTCGGTGTAAAGCGGGAAGACCCGACAAAGGCGATCCTGTCCCTCAATGTCAGTCCGCTGGATCCGGCGCGCGAGCGCATTGATCACCGCGACCGTCTGCTGCATTCGGTCGTCTTCGATGATTCCGACGGCGATTCCAAGATCGTTCTCGACATCACTCGGGAGGTTTCAGACCTGCGGATCACCCCGGCAGACAATAATCGCATCTTCTTTGTGGACCTGTTGAGGAAGGGCGAACCGGTCACTGCGGCGCCCGCAACCGAAGCGCCGGCTACCACGGCTGCGAAGCCTGATTCTGTTGCACCCGACCGGCGCGTACGCGTGGTCGTGATTGACCCCGGCCACGGCGGAATGGACAGCGGTGCGAAGACTTCGGCCGGCATTGAGAAAGATCTCACGCTCGCGCTGGCGCGGCGCTTGAGAACCGTGCTGCAAATGCGGCTTGGCACAACCGTGCTTCTGACGCGCGATGCGGACATCGCGTTAGACAACGAAGCGAGATCCGCCGTCGCGAATAACAATCAGGCGAATCTTTTTATTAGCCTGCATATCGGCTATTCGGGCAATAAGATGGAGTCGACTTCCTCGATTTTCATCATGAAAGAAGGTTTCGGTGAGACCGTCTCGCAAACCTCGGCCGGCAACCAGTTGTTCCTGCCGTGGTATCTCGGCTACCGTACGCATCGACAGGGCAGTGCGGCCGCCGCAACAATGCTTCAAGAAGAACTGATCAAACAAATTTCGGGTTGGAAGTTCGCTATCCGGACAGCGCCACTGGCCGTGCTGGGTAGCGCAACGATGCCTTCGCTATTGTTCGAAATCGGGAATCTCAATAACAACGTGAATGCGCAGACGCTGGCAGACAATGGGTTTCAGGCGCGGTTGGTAAACACAATGGTGGACGCGATTCAGCGCTTTTCAGAATCTCCGCAGGCGGCGGCGAACTAAGATGCCGAGACACATCAAAATTGGGCTGATCGCGATGGGCATTGGTCTGGCCGTCGCTATGGGATTCTTCGTCAACATTGTGGGAAGAGTCCAGTCGATGATGAAGAATGACCGCGAAATCGAAGAGAACCCCTTTAAGGCTCCGCAACCTCTATATGCTCCGACCGATCCGCCAGTAGCCGTGAAGCTGTTTTTTCCGGCGGCCAGCGGCGAGCCCCTATTGACGGCGGAGGACGAGAAAATTTTCAAATCCGGTGAGCTCGCAAACCGCGCGAAGCAGATCTTGCAGAAACTCCAGGAAGGCCCTCACAGCGAGAGTATGTTTCCGTCGCTGCCCAAGGACACCAAAGTCCAGGACTTGTTCATATCCGAACAGGGAATCGCCTTCATCAACTTCTCGAATACGGTCGCGCTCAATCATCCCGGCGGCGTGTTGAATGAGCTTGCAACCGTCTACTCGATAGTGGATTCGCTTACCTACAATCTGCCGGAAATCAAAGAGGTAAAGATACTGATCGGCGGAGTGGAAAAAGAAACGCTTGCAGGCCATTGCCTGCTCCTTCTGCCGCTCAGCATGGACCTCTCCCTCACGAATGTCGTGCCACGAGAGGAAAAGACCGCATCGCTACGATGAGCGGAGCGAATGCAAGCATGGGGGGACCGGCCAATGCCCCATCAAGAAGGCCGCGAAGCGGTGTACCGAAATAGGCTGGCCGGTGGGCCCGACGCTAAGGAAATGAGATCGGAAGGAAGAGCTGCGAACCAATTGCGATCCGTTCGTATGACAACGGATTTCATCGGACAAGCCGAAGGGTCGGTGTTGATCGAAATCGGCAGAACGCGTGTGATCTGCACGGCGTCTGTGGAAGAAACAGTGCCACTGTTTCTGAAAGGCCAAGGCAAAGGCTGGATCACATCCGAATATTCGATGATCCCGCGCGCTACGAATACCCGAACACCGCGTGAATCCACGTTAGGGAAGAAATCGGGCCGCACTCAGGAAATCCAAAGGCTGATCGGGCGCGCGTTGCGCGCTGCCGTCGAATTGGAAAAGCTCGGCGAGCGGCAGATCTGGATCGACTGCGATGTGATTGAAGCTGACGGCGGTACACGGACGGCCTCGATCACGGGAGCCTTCGTTGCGATGAACATCGCGATCGAAAAATTGCTGGCCTCGAAGAGTATTACTCAAAATCCCATTCGGTCGCATGTTGCGGCGGTTAGCGTCGGAATCGTGAAGGGTGTTCCCTTGTTGGATTTGGACTACTCGGAAGACTCTACGGCTGATGTGGACTTGAACATTGTCATGACCGATCGCGACGAGTTCGTGGAAATCCAGGGTACCGCGGAGCGGTTCCCTTTCAATACCGCTGCCCTGACACAGCTTCTGGAACTTGGGCGCAGCGGTATTGGTGAGCTGATCGAAGTCCAGCGCAAGACATTGGGGTTCAGCATGTAGTCGCGCGGCTTTAGGCCGGTGCCACGCGACTACATACCTGTAATTTGATTTCGAAATTTGTTCCTTCGATTACAACAATTGTCACGGTTGAACGAAATGCCACGTCTGGTAATCGCAACGAAGAATCAAGGAAAGGTCATCGAGATCCAGTCGGCCTTGGGCGAGCTTCCCGGATGGTCATTCGAGCCGATCCCCGCCGATGTTCCGTCGATCGAAGAAACCGGAGACACATTTCTGGAGAATGCGATCCTGAAGGCGGAACACTACAGCAGATTTGTAGACGATCTCACGCTCGCGGATGACTCGGGCCTGTGCGTTGCCGCTCTGGGAGGCCGGCCGGGCGTGCATTCGGCGCGGTATGCTCCGGATCCGCCGTCCAGAATCCGGCGCGTGCTTCAGGAAATGGAATCGGTGCCGGATGGCGAGCGGAATGCAGTCTTCTATTGCGCCCTTGCCGTGGCTCGGGGCGGAAACGCGATTTGGACTGTTCTGGGCGACGTCGCCGGCGTGATCGCTCACGCCCCTTCCGGCACCGGTGGCTTCGGCTATGACCCCGTCTTCCTCTTGCCCGACCTGAATCGGACGATGGGCGAATTAACTACGGAAGATAAGAACACGCTTAGCGCGCGCGGAAAGGCGACGGCTGCACTTCGTAAATTCCTCCTGTCGCTCTGAGACTTTTTACTGTGTCTGGCGTCTGTGTGTCGGTATCGTTCTAGAATCGTTGTAGAGAGGAGTCCCCATGATTGGAATCATTATTCTCGCTGCCCTGCTCAGTCAGGGTCAGCAGGGTCCAAAGTCACTCGATATCGATCCCAGCAAGGTTCAGCCGCCGGTGGTCGTGCAGGCGGGAACGGTTATTCCTGTGACGTTGACAAGCCGGATCTCGACGAAGTACGCCAAGGACGGAGACGGAATCTATGGGAAGACCGCGTTCCCGATCACGGTCGATAACAAGATCGTGATTCCTGAAGGCTCATACGTCCGGGGCAAGATCACTGAAGTGAAGCGGCCCGGCCGCGTGAAAGGCAAAGGGGAACTGACGCTGAATTTCCAAACCCTGGTCTTGCCCAGCGGACTGACAATTCCCATCTACACCTCGCTCGGTGGCGCGGGCACGGCGGGCGAACGGAAGGGTGAAGCGACGGTTCAAGGTGATTCCAATAAGAGTGAAGACGCCAAGACCGTCGGAACAACGGCCGCAGAAGGTGCATTGATCGGCGTCATCGCCAATCGCGGTACAGGCGCCGCCGTCGGTGGCGCCGGTGGCGCCGCAGTCGGAACCGCAGCCGTGCTGCTCACCCGCGGGAAAGATCTGGTTCTCGAACCGGGAACCATGATCGAGATTGTCCTGGATCGGCCTGTGGAGCCGTAGATTGCTGTAGGGGCGGTCTATGACCGCTCACAATTTTCCGCTCTGCGCGGTGGTGGGCGGTTATAGACCGCCCCTATAGTCGTCTCGGATTCCGGTTGTACTCCTGCGACTTGCCGAGAGGAATTGTCAGCCAGTTCCAGTCGCTCCCACGGAATGATTTTGCAAGATAGACGATCTGCCCCACGTGATAACTAGTGTGAGCCAGCAAACGATGCAGCGCTTCATGCACGAGAAACTTTTCACCGCGGATGGTTACCGTGCGCGACAGATCGTGATCGGTCAGCGGCTCGAGCGTGACAAATAATGTGTTCCAGCCGTTATTCCAGGTGTCCAATAGCTCTTCGCGCGTGACATTCGGGCGGGGTTCAAATTCTGCATCGCGGTCGCGCCAAGGTTTCTCGCCGTCAGCCGTGAGGAAATCCGTAAACCGCGATTTCAGATTTCCCGCAATATGCCACACGATCACAGCGATCGAGTTCCCATCGCCAGGACCGCTCCGGCCGAGTTCATTGTCTTTGGTTTGCTCCAGGGCGCGCTCTCCAAGGACCTTGTAGCGGCGCCACTCTCCTTCAATTGAGGAAAGGATTTCTCTCATGATCCCCGCAGTGTACCCGGTTTCGAGCCGCCCCTGCGAGCCGCTGTTCAAGCACGCGAAAATACAAAGCTTCGGTCTTGGAGAGCATCCGATTCATTGCAAACTCATCAATCACACGCTGCCGTGCTCTTTCACCGAAAGCGCGCGCCATCTCCGGGTGATCCAGCAAGCGGCAGATCGCGTTCGCAATTTCGGCCGCATCTCCGACAGAAACCAAATAGCCGGTGCGGCCGTCTTCAACGAGTTCAGGATTTCCGCCGACGCGGGTCGCGATAACGGGGATGCCGGCCGCCATCGCCTCCAGGATGACATTCGAGAGGCCCTCCGTGAGCGACGGATGAACCACGATATCCACTTCCCGCAAAATCTCCGGCACGTCCTGACGTTGACCTGTGAAGATGACTCGATGCTCGAGATTCAGCTCCCGAGCGAGCAACTCCAACTCTGGCTGATAATTCCGTTCAACCGAGCGTGCCCCAATCATGAGGAACCGGACGTCGGGCCGGCGACCGGCAACAATGCGCGCAGCCCGCAGATAACAATCGATTCCCTTGCCCGAAACCACGCGCCCGATACAGGCGCAAACCGGCGTCCCCAGGGGAATCCCGTATTCCCGGTGCACGCGGCCTGGCTTCGGTTGTAATCCAGCGCCAGGCGGCACGATGATGCCGTTGGGAATGATTTCTATTTTCTGTTCTTTCACCCCTTGTTCAATCAGCCAACTCCGCCCGGCGTCGCTGTTGGCAAGAACGCAATCGGCTAAACTGCACGCAAACTTCAATGCTTGTATCTTTGCGGGCGTCATGTAAGCGCCGGTATCTCGAATTGAAGCAATGATTGCGGGACATGAAGCCAGGCGCGAAGCTGGAATAGCGAACACGTTCGGATACCAGCCGTAGGTGTGCACGATGTCGAATTTCCGTTTGCGAACGTCTTTGACCAGCCGAAATTGGCTGCAGATGCTGCGCCAACTGTACAAACTGCCTTCCACGGGGTACGTGTGCAGCGGCGTCTCGGGATGGAGACTATCCAGCAGTGGGCCGTCACGCTGCAAACATGCAATCTCGACCGCAAAGCGCGATCGGTCCAGTCCATTGGCAACATGAATGAACTGCCGTTCGGTGCCGCCGATAAAGAAATGATTCAGGAACTTTAGAATACGGACAGGGGTTCTCACAGTTCTACTCAATGTAGTCATACGATGCGATGGTCTGCGGCCTTCAGCAGAGTCTGCATCAGACCATCAGGTGATTTGAGCAACTCTACGGCTGAAGGCGCGCCTTCCACACACAGCCTGTGTCGAACAGCCGCAAGCAAGCCATTCTGAAATCGTTCTTTAACGATGCGGCATTTCCCCTGTTTGGCCAGCTGCCGCACAGAGCGCGAACAGTTCCCAGGGGCATAGGCGAATTCGGCTGCCTTCAGCATTTCAATGTCGTACTGGCAATCGCCTATGGCCGTTATCGGCGTCTTGGTAGTTCGCACTTGCTGCCGGACAAACCGCAGTGCGGCAGCCTTACTGGTGCGTTTTTGAACAATGTACGAATCGGGCCCGCGGCAAATACACCGGAGATGACGGAATTCAGGAGTCCTCAAGAACGTCTCCAGCTCCCGCCGCTCCAGCCCGATCGTTGCACGGCCTTTGTAACGGTAAGCGCGAATCGAGTACTCGTAATCGGGATCGGTGAAAACGCCGGGAAGCTTCTTAATTGCCTCACGGCATCGGCCCAACTGTTCGGCGGGTACGCCAGCGGTGAGCGGCACTTCGCGTTGGTTAACGGCGTCAACGAACACCGCTCCAAATTCCGCAATGCCTCCTGACAGGCCATACGAGTCGCAATAGTGCCGAACGTGCTGAACGCTGCGGCCGGTATTGAGAACTACTGAAAATCCTCCCGCGCGTAAAAGGGCGAGCGATTGAAGTCCGCTTTGGGTCGCATGCGGGAATCCGAGAAGGTCCTGATCGAAAACGCCGTCGAGATCCAGGAAAAACAGAGAATCGGACCAACGTAAAGGCTTCGTACCCCCGACGAGCTTTGCGCAAAACTCATTCATCGAATAGATGAGAAAATTTCGGGCGTCGTGGTATCGCGCACTATTGTTCTCTGAGTCTTTGCGCAACCCGATGCTATCCAGCGCATGCCGCATCACCATCGTGCCATATAGAATTTTGTGAAGAAGAATGCGCTCGCCGATGGATGCGTCGTTGCTTTCCTGCTGATAAATCTGAACCAACTCCTGCTCCGCTTCCTTGGATAAACCGAACTCGAAAACCGCGGCCGCCAGATCGTAGGCCGGGTCAACGATATCGGGCTCGCCTCCGCCGAAATTGTGATGTTCGAAGTCGGCCTTATAAACTCCGGTCTGCGTGTAAATCTATTCGTCTCGCGGCATCTTGCCGTCAACGAGTGTCGGCAGCGCGGTCACGTATTTCTGCAGCTGCTTCCGCAATGCCGGAGTTTTGAGGCGCTTGAGGTATGGACCATACGCGGTACGCAGAATGTCGAGGATTTCATCTGAGCCTGTCCAACGGTAGGTGCGGCTTTCGAGATAGCAGTCACCCGTGAGCGGCAGACGGCGCGCTCTCGCGGCTACATATGACGCCAGTACGTTGATCATGTACTCGCGCGCTTCAGCGCGTGTTGCCGTTGTGACTGGTGCGGCATCAACCCATTCGCTGACCAGCAGCCCATTTCGCAATCCGATGACCGGCGGCACCAAACCCTTGAGACGCGTCCCGGCGATCTACGCGTGATACCCGAGCCAACCCCATCCCACACTCTTGAACACGACTTTCTTTGTCGCCTTCTCCCCATCTGCTCCTGAAAGCTGGAGCGCAAACACGCGCTTCTCTCGAACGTGATGGCCATCTTTCGAATGCCGCGCCAGTTCGGCGTTGAGTTCGTCGAGCGATTGGTCTTGCAAGACGCGCGCCTCCTCGCAGCCGTCCGGCGCGTAATACTCCTTGCATAAGGATTCAACGACGTTTGGCGCAAGTAAGACAGTCTTGTGAAGGTCCCGGGCGTTCATTGTGAAGACGCGAATCCGGTCGTCGATCTCCGCCAACTGAATCCAGTTTGGTTGCGTGGGATGTGTCGGGGCCAAAACAACGGTTCGCTCGGGCCCGATTGCGAACCGTTCAAGGATCCCTAACGCCATTCGGATCGTGCCGCCTGTGGATGGATAATCATCCACCACAAGGACGCGGGCGCCTTGCTTCGCCGCACCCCGCAGCTGTTGCTTTTCCCAACCTGTGACGCCGTTCTTCGGACGAATGCTGAAGCAGGAGACTTGCGGCCAATGTCGCATCTTCAAGTACTCGGCCATGAGGGGTGCAAAATAAGCGCCGGCCGTGCGCAGCCCCACGATGACCGTAGGCTGGTCGGGAGGCGGACAAAAAGCGCAGAACCGCTCAATAAGAGCGATGATGTCCTGGTGCGCCATGTCTTGACATCGGAACGCCTCCGGCACCCGCATTCGCCGCTTTAATAGCGAGTTCGGGAGTCGCGCCGGCACAAGCTCGGAGGCGACGGTTCGCAGGTCCTCAAAGCAGTCACGCTCCGATAGAGCGTCAGACAAGAGCAAAGTGCAAGCACGCGCAACACACACTTCCCAGCGGCGTCTCCAATTCCACGCCGTGTGGTCAGCGATTCCAATGATGGTGCGTGAGACATTCATGAGCACTTGCGCAGCCGCAATCGGGCCACGGAATTGAGGGAAACGATTCGCTAGCGGCGAGACATTCAACCAGTGCAGCGCAAAGTAGTCGTCCACTGTGCAAGCGATGGCGCAGGCGAATAAATAAAGATTGGCTTTCGATTCTTCGCGCTGCCATCCCGCCAGTTCTTCATATCCCTGGACCTCTTCTTGAAATCGATGTAACAGATCTCCGACAGGCAGCGCGGGATTCAAACACCAACTGTATCGAGAATAAAACTGCTCTTCGGCGGTGCGTGCGTCCGTCATGTTGATTCATAACCGATAGCAAAAGCTGTTCCAGTGGAATCCGGGTTCACATTACTCCGCCAAAAACCGGCGCATGAACTGCAACACGGCTAGGCATGGCACTCACTATCGATATTCAACGCGCATGGAGGGAAGGCGGTCCTGAAACCGTCTTCACGCGCAGCCTCAAGAAACTCGTGCGGCCGGCCTTCAAAATTGGAACTCTTGTCTTCACCGAATGTGACCTGCGAGAACCAATGCCCGAACGCCCCACGATTCCAGGAATCATCGTTCGTGAGGCGACTATTGACGACGTGAACCTGTTTGCCGACCGAGACCTTTTTCTTGAACGCTTCACGGCAGGTCATCGATGTTTCATGGGAATTGAAGAAGCAACGGGAAAGCTGACGAACTACCGCTGGATCAACACCTCGGCCGCATACATTCCGGAGCTGAAACGGTACTGGATCTTGAAACCTGGCGAAGCTTACGTGTATGACTTGAATACGCTGCCTGAATTCAGAAGACGCGGTATAGACGGCCACACGCGTTACTACACGTACAGCTACTTGCGAGACACTGGCTATACCAAGATATGCGCGTACATTCACGGTGATAACTATCCCAGCCTCAGAGCATCGCGATATTTTCTAAAGCCCATCGGCCGCATCCGGTACATTCAGCTGCGCGGTTGCGCGCCGATCATGATCGGCGGACGCAAGCGGGGGTTTCCGGAATTGAGTTCTACTGTAGCGGCGGTCTATGACCGCTGAGTCGGCGGTCATAGACCGCCGCTACAGTCCTCGCAGCACCGATAACTCTCGGGCATTGGGCGCAGGTGTCTCGCTCAGTGCAGCGGCGATTTTCAGCGGCCACCCGGTCGCTTCGCGAATTTGATCCACAGTTACTCCGGGATGTCGCGAGTTCAGAATGAGTTCTCCTGTCGCATCGCGGGTCTCGAGAATTCCCAAATCCGTGACCACAGTTGTGGCTCCTTTGCAGCGTGCGCTTGTTACAAAATCGAGCTGCGAGACGAATGCTTTCGAGCTATGCCGCACGATCACAATGAGCTCCCGAACATTTGCGGCGATCTGCGGCGCGCCGCCGGCCCCAGGCAGCCTGACCTTGGGCGAACTGTACTCACCGATCACTGTCGTATTCAGGTTTCCGAAACGGTCGATTTGGGCTGTGCCGAGAAAGCCCATATCAATGCGCCCTCCCTGCAGCCAATAACCAAATACTTCAGGCACGCTGACAACGAACTCCGCAGTCTCCGCGAGTTCGGGATCGGCAATCGACAAAGGCGGGACGGCTGGTTTTGCGCCGATCGCCCCCGACTCATAGACCAGCCTGATATTGGGCGCGTGTACCTGGCGCGCCAGGCACGCAGCTTCGCTCGGCGGTCCAACGCCGACAAAACAAGTCGCGCCATCTCTGAATTTACGCGCGGCGGCGATGGTCATCATTTCCTCTGAGGTGTATTCGATGGTGGTGGCAGTCATACAGGAACACACTCCCGGACGCTTTCATCCATCCACCGCATAAAGCGATCGCGCTCGCGGGCGATCGTGTCCCACTCGCGATAGAAATCGTTGTCGCGTCCGTAGAAGCCATGGACGTAGGAAGGCCGCGCACCGCCGGGCGCGTGAACGACGGAAGTGATCACCCAATGTGGAATGATAATTCCACTCGGTGCCAGCTCCAGTTGCTCACATATTTCTTCGACCGTCACGATCACGGCCCTCGCGGCCAGCGCCGCCTCCTTCTGAATGCCGAGGATGCCCCAGAGTTGAACGTTACCGCTCACATCAGCGCGTTGCGCGTGAATGATCGTGACGTCGGGGTTTATCGCTCGAACCGCTGTGACGTGTTCTCCTGTGAACGGGCATCGAAGCGAAGCCAGAGTGGGCGTGTATTTCAATAGGTCCGTTTCGGGAGCGCCTCGCACCATTCCAAATGGAAGTCGTGCAGCGCCCGCTGCAAAAGCCGCGGCAAGCTGTGCGTGCGTGTATTCTTCGATTTCGAGAGGACGCGGCCAGCCCTTCTCGACAGCATCCCGGAAACGATGAAGCAGCCCAAGTCCCGGATTGCCGGCCCAAGAAAACACGAGTTTCCTGGCGCAACCCATGCCGATCATTTGATCGTAGATTATGTCGGTGCTCAGCCGGATAAGCGTGAGATCGCGACGCTGTTGCCGGATGATTTCGTGTCCGGCCGCAAAAGGCACCAAATGGCTGAACCCTTCCAGCGCGACGCTATCGCCGTCATGAACGAATTCCGCAATCGCCTTCTGGAGCGTTGATATCTGAGCCACGAACCTCGGGCAGCAAATCTCCTGCCAATGCGATAAAATGTTTTGGTTTCTTCT
>Ga0066709_100003019_pt1 | contig 12678 bp, 6 predicted proteins | sample GraSoiAngelo_158_FD_79665 | JGI IMG/M metagenome (GOLD analysis project Ga0066709, IMG submission 79665) | Grasslands soil microbial communities from the Angelo Coastal Reserve, California, USA - 14_1009_16_30cm | ecosystem: Environmental > Terrestrial > Soil > Grasslands | place: USA... | reverse complement strand
GCGGGCCCAGGCCGGAGACGTACGTAGACGTCGGCCCAATGGAAGAGCCAACATTCCTCAGCTCCTCTGTCCCAGATGCCAGGAATTACTACATACGGGTTCTCGACGCGCAGGGGAACGTGCTCGTCGAGACGCCGGGTATGGCGCAGGTTGCGCCGGCTTCAGAGTTTCCCGTCGCGCCCGCGCAGAGCGCTCCGGTGATCGCGATCGCTACTTACACCACCGGCCCATGATCTTCACCACGAACAAGCCGCTCGCCGCCTGGGGGCGCGTCCTGCACGACGCCGACCTCGCCGAAGCCCTCCTCGACCGCGTGCTCGAACGCGGTCGCCACCTCGAACTGCGCGGGCGCTCCTACCGGACGCGCGACGCGCCCGTTGACCTCACACCCGCCTCGGAGCCACCATCACCGGAACCGGCCAGAATTTCCGGAAATCAACGGCCACAGTTTTCGGAACCCACACATGTCGCTCTCGAAGGTCGCTGTAACACTTCAACGACCTTCGTCAGACCATCGCGCTCACGGAGTTTCCTATCAGCACGCTGGCAGGGGTCTTCCATCAGCATTGCTGGGCGGTGCTCTCTTCTGACAGACTGCGCAGCAGCACTCCGCGCGACGGGGAGCGAAGCTGAACGTCGGAGACACCGTGCGGGCCGGCGCCTACCTCGGCGACGAGGGCGATGTTGGCTGTGCGACGCGCAGCCAGCTGCACTTCGAGGTCGCGGTGTCAGCGCCTCAAGCCGACGGTTGACGAGCGTCGTGGCGCTCGCAGCCGCGTGCGCCAAGAGCTGTGCTCCGAGCTCTCGGTCGTTCGCACCTTGCTCGACAAGACGTATGCGAACCAGCTCAAGGCGGCCAGCGACCAGAAGAATCAATGCGACCCCCATATGGTCAGCGGAACAAAGCCGGCCCGAGACGCACGGTCGTCTCTCCGATCTCGACCTCGTCGATGACGGGGAGGCCCACCTCGACGTCCTCCTGCGTATCAGAAGACAACCGGCTTGGTGACGGTGAACGTACCTCCACGAATGTCGATAGCACCATGATGAAGAGACCGGCCATCATGAGCGATATCACTGGAATCGCGACGCCCCATAACGCGAAGCCGTCGCCGTGACTGACACGAGCTGGACGATGGTCGATGATGCGCTGGGGTCCTAGCGCCTGACCACCGACCGGGCGCGTAACGACGAGTGTTTTGACTCTATTCACCATGGCTCTCCCTTCGCCGCACATGAGATCAGGTGAAAATGAGAGGGGTCCAACGCTCCGTCATGGCCTCTTATCGGTTCGCGCTTCTCGCATGTCGTCGCGCCCAGTAGTCCTTGAGCACGTCGCTCAACCACTCGCACCAGGCGTCGACCTTCGTCATTCCCAGAAGATTGCCTAGCACCGCCGCCGTCAGCGTGACTGCGCGTGTCATCGGATCCTCCGTCTGTTTGGAATTACGCGGCGGCCTCCGTCGACGGGAGAGGTGGACGAGGGCCACTCCCTCCCGCCGACGGCCGTCACCGCGACTCACAGGACGTCGCAAGATCAGAAGTCTCGCCGTGCTACGCGCCGCGGACGGTGTCGCCGCTACCACGCGGCGCCTGTGTGCCTTCGTCTCGGGGCGCCTGAGTGTCCTGCCCCCGCGGAGCTTGCGGCTCCCGCTCGTGCGGCACCTGCATTCCCCGAGGAGCCTGCTGAACGTCCTTCTCACCCCCGAACGCACCGAGGACGCCGGTGATCGACGTCAGGCCGAGAGCGAAGCTCGCGAAAATGACCAGGAGCAGCCGCTTGGTCCGACCGCTGCGCTTCCTCATGGGTGGTCTCCTTCCCCCGGTTCATCTGGTTGATCGGCCGTGTGTTGTCAGGCGCATCGAGGCCGTGTCACCACTCGCTCCCGCCGGCGCCTGCCAAGCCCCTTTTGATCCTCAACGCCCGAACCGTTGGGCAAGGAGCGGGCCAAGTCACCGGAGCTCGGGATCACGCATTTAAGGACCGCGAGTCGCTGTCGAAGACGATCAGGAGGCCGTCCAAACGATGTCGAAAATTCGACAGGCAGGGGCTACTACGGAGTCGCGATGTCAGCCCAGCGGGCCATATTGAAGATCGGCCGAATGAATCAGCGTGTCATGACTTGATACCGGTAACAGCGGATCGTCCTGCGGGCCCACCGCATCGCAGGCGTCGGCTTCGCGCTAAAGCGCACGCCACCACGGGTCCACTCCTATCGTGCGACACAGTGCCAGGCCGCGCTCTTGATGCTCGCGAGCCTGGGATTGGTGGCCGTGCTGTGCGTCGAGGGTCCGCGCCAGGGCAATTCCGGCCTGCGCTTCGAACAGAGGGGCCTCGAGCGCCCGGCTGATCGCCACGGCGCGAGTGAGATGATCGTGCGCCTCTCCGATGGCGCCCTCGGCATTCACGATCAGGGCACGGATGATCAGGGCTTCGGCCTCGACCCCTCGCTCTTCCATCGCGACTGCGAGCTCCACTGCGGCGTCAATCTTTTGCCGTGCCTCCGCCAGCCTGCCGACGCGCCACAGCGCCTCCGCCCACCAGCAAAGGCGCTGCGCCTGATACACCCGGATTCCCATCGTCTCGTTCGTGACGACGCCCTGCTCGAGGTAACGAAGGGTGTTCTCAGTGATCCGGTTGAGGCGGGTAAGCATGAGTCCATACGCCGAGTAGGCGGCCGGAAGCCACGCAACGAAGCCGATCTTTTCGCACAGCGCGATCGCCTGCTCCATGGAGCGCACACACTGTGCAGGTCGTCCGCCGTACGTGGCCACGAGCGCCTCGAGTGTCCACGCGATGACCTTCGACTGGTCGTATCCGGACGCCTCGGCGAGATCGACTCCTCTCCGAATGGCTTCGTTGCCCTGGTCAAAGGCGCCGAGCAGCGCGAGGCTGAAGCCCCGCCAGCACCATGCCGGAGTCTCGACGGGCACGGTCAGTGACAGGACACGGCCGACAAGATCCTTATCCGAACCCTCCAGGATCGAGGCGAAGCACTCCTGCGCGCCTCGATAGTCACCCAACGCGTGCAGATTGGTGCCGAGGCAGTACATGACCTGTAATCGCGTTGGGGCGTCGGGCCGCGCTTCCAGGATCGCGAGCGCCTGGCGTGCGTAGTCCGAGCCGACGCGATATCGACCACCCAACCACGAGAATTGGCTTCGATGCCGCAGCACTTGCGCGAGCCGGACATCATCGTCGATCTGCCGCGCCAGCCGCTCGGCCTCCGGATGCAGCTCGGCAATTTCGCGCACACGCCCAACAGTCAACAGCGCGGGATGCAGATCCAGGCGGGCGTCGATCGCTCGCTGCGCCGCTGCGACGCTGGCCGGAAGACGCCCCACGAGCTGAAGCGCGCTCTCGAGGGATTCGATCGCCTGCTCCAGAGCTCCGCGCGAGTAGGCGCGTGAGCTGACGGCCCGAAGGTAGTCGACGGCGCGGTCCCAGACTTCGCCTCGCACAGCCTGATCGGCCAACATTTCGGCGTGGTCGGCTTCGCTCCCCGCCCAGAATCGCTCCATGCTCTTCAGCACCGAGGCGTGAAGCAGTTTCCGCTCGAATTCCTGCAGGCCACCATACGCCGCCTCTTGCGTCAGCGCGTGGCGGAATTCCCACATATCGTCGGCGTCGGCGCGGGCCGACGCAAGGAAGGCGGCGTCCTGGAGGGCCGCCAGCTCTTCTCGGACCGTCGCCGACGGCAGATCGCAGGCGCCGACGAGTACCGGGAAGGGACCCGACTGACCGATCGCCGCAGCGCACTGGAGGATCCGTCGTCGTCGGGCGGTGAGCTGGTCCATCCGCGCCGCCACGACGTCACGAACGCTTTCAGGAACGACGAGGGCCGTCATTGGCGGCTCCATTCTGAACGCGCCCCGAGTTCCGGTCACCAGACCGGAATCGACCAGCGCCCGGACACTTTCCTCGAGGTAAAAGGGGTTACCTCCTGTCTTCGCCACGATCTCGGTTCGCGCGCGCGTCAACGACGGATTGGTACCGAGGAGGTCGTCGAGCATCTCCTCGGCGCTCTGGTGCGACAGTGGTCCAAGGTGGATCTCAGTGAGACCGGGACCTCTCCACGTGTGTCGATACTCCGTGCGGTAGCTCGTGATCAGCAAAACATGCGCGCCGGCCAGCGCCTCCACCAACGCATCGAGGACGTCATGACTCTCGGGATCGATCCACTGCAAATCTTCGCAAACCATCAGCAGGCGATCCTTTTCCGCCGACGCGAGTAGCAGTCGCGCTGCAGCGTTCACCGCGAGACTCCGGCGGCGGGGCGCGGGTAACATCATGAACGGATGAAGCGCGGGCAGATTGGTAAGGAGGGAAACAATCGCTGCCTCGTACTCTTCCGCGCCGGCCACACCGATTCCGCGGTCGCGGATCTTGGTGACAATGGTGCGCACCGTCGCATCGGCCTCGAGCTCCAGGCACCTGCGAAGCAAAACGATCGCGGTCAGGAAGGGACTCCGCGCTGCGTAGGAGTCGCACGAGGTTTCTACCCATCGAATGGGAAGGTCCGTCGTCTGGCGCGCAAGCTCCATGAGAAGGCGCGACTTACCGCCGCCGGGCTCGGCCCGCAGACCAACCGCACTGCCCCGACCTGCGACCGCGTCTTCCGCAAGCTGCCCAAGCAGTACAAGCTCGGCCGCACGTCCCACGAATCGGGCCGCACGACCCCACAACTCGTACCCTGTTTTCGTCACTCCGGTGAGACGCAATCGGGACGCCGTGGCGCCGGACATCGACGCCGGCATGAGAGCGAAGTGCCTGTCGAGGTACCCCCGGCTAGTGTCGGCAACCAGGATGTCCCCCGCAACCGCACCGTCGATGAGGCGGCGGAGACTCTGCAGGAAGTCTGCGCGGGAAAGCGGGTCGAGCTGCCACTCACGGTCGACGCGGAAGAGGCTAGCGAGCGCCACGTGGATCGCGGCGTAGACCATTGATTGCTCGCCGCGTTCCGACTGTCGCGTGAGTGCCTGACGTGCGGCCATCGCCGCGTACGCCGCCCGCCGCGGCGCATCCTCGATGGGCGCCAGCCCGAAGAAGGCCACGCAGCTTTCGGGGCCGATCTCGTCGACCCTCGCTCCGAAGTCCTGCAGCCTACCCACCAACGTCCCCAGCAGGGCACTGCGCTCGGCAATCGAGGCGGCCTCTGGCGACGCCCCCAGTTGCATGCGAATCGCGGCGACGATGCGGCTTCGACCCGAGCCTTCGCCTGGGGCAACGGCTGCGCTCGAGGCGGTCGGGGCGGTGACCGCCGGCGAAGATTCTCGAAGTCGCGCGGCAGGTCGGCCCGGTTCGGGGAGCCCCAGGCGGCGCATACGATGGCGCAATGTATTGCGCGGCATGCCGAGGCGGGCTGCCGCCCGTGAGAGATTGCCACCGCTGTTCTCGAGAGCCTGAACGATGTGCTGGCGCTCGATGGCCTCGACGGCGCGGTCCAGCGCCTTCGGAGCGTCGGCGACGCGCTCGATCGTCGACCGGGCCGTGCTGGTCGACGGTAGCGCGAGCATACTCGCGGAGATGTCGGCCGCGTCCGACAGGAGCGCGGTGCTCTCGATCACGTTCGCGAGCTCCCGAACGTTTCCCGGCCAGAGATGCGCGCAGAACGCAGCGCACGCGTCGGCGGTCAGACGGCGGGCTGGCCATCCGTATTCCTGGCAGGTTCGTACGAGGAAATGTTCGGCGAGGAGCACGATATCGCGACCACGCTCCCGGAGTGGCGGCAGCGTCAAGACGACAACACCGATTCGGTGATAGAGATCCGCCCGGAATCGTCCAATGCCGACCTCCTGGGCGAGATCCGCATTCGTCGCCGTGACGATCGAGACGTCAACTGTCTCCGGCTGGGTGCGGCCCAATCGGCGCACCGAACGATCCTCGATCGCCTTCAAGACCTTGGCCTGGGCTCGCTCCGGCAGCAAGCCGACCTCGTCGAGGAAGAGGGTGCCCCCGCTGGCGGCCTGAAAGAGTCCCGGCTTCGCCTGCCGCGCATCGGTGAATGCGCCCTTCTCGTAACCGAATAGCTCAGCTTCGACGAGATGCTCCGGGATCGCGGCACAGTTCACGTCGATGAACGGGCCGGCGTGTCGCGGGCCACTGCGATGGATCGCGCGCGCCAGCAAGCCTTTGCCAGTGCCCGTCTCGCCGAGAATGAGAATGGGCGGGAGCCGATGCGCTCCCGGCCCTTGCACCAGGCGGCGGACGGTATCGCGAAGCCCGACGATACCAGGGCTGCTCCCAAGAAGCTCATCGAGATGCAGCACGGCGGCGATTATAGCGCCACCGATGTCTTCCGATCAGGCCGCCGCACCGAATTGGCGCGGTTTGTGCTCCTCCGTGCCCGCACTGTGGGGACGACGAAGACGCCGAGCGGAGCGAGGTGCTTTGTGGTAAACACTGGGCCGGCCCACGGACCCTCCACGAAACGATCGCAACCCCCGGGGAGGTCCCTATGACTGCTCGGCTATCGCAGCCCATCGAGTCGCTGATCAATCACACCAGCCCTGAGCCCGACTTCGCCAAAGTCAGCCGCAAGTCCATCTTCGCCTACGTCGATGTCGCGATCGTGGGTTCGGGATACGGGGGGAGCATTGCCGCCACCCGTCTCGCCGGCGACGGTCGCGACGTCGTAATCCTCGAGCGCGGGCGCGAATATGCACTCGGCGACTTCCCGGTCGATCTGGGTCACGTCCCCGGTCATGTCCGGTTCCATCGCGCGGATGCTGACGACCCAGTCGGGTATCCGGACGCGTTGTTCGATATCCGGGTCGGCAAGACAATGGACGTCCTCGTGGGAAGCGGGCTCGGTGGCACTTCGCTGATCAACGCGAATGTCGCGGCGCGACCTCATCGGGCAGATTTTCGCGACGAGGCTTGGCCTTACGAGATCCGGACTAATCCCGACGACCTCGATGAGGGGTTCGAGAAGGCAAGTGCCCTGCTCGGAGTTCACACAAGCGACAGGCAGAAGACCGAGAAGTACGGGGCGCTCTCGGTGCTCGCCGATGCCCTCGGCGAACAATGCTATCGCGCGCCGCTGACCGTCACCTTCGCGGCGTCCGGCGAAAACGCGGCGGGGATCGCGCAACCCGCGTGCACGAGGTGCGGAAACTGCGTGACCGGCTGCAACGTCGGATCGAAGAACACCCTCATGATGAACGCGTTGCCATTGGCGAAGGCACGCGGCGCCAACCTCTTCACCGGAGCAACCGTGCTCTCCCTCATGCCGTCGGATATTGAACCGTATCCATGGATCATCCGGTTGCGACGAACGGCCAGCGAGAAGACCGCGCTGCGGGACGAGGTCTTTCATCTCGCCGCCCGCGACGTGATTCTTGCCGCCGGAACGCTCGGGAGCACCGAGATCCTGAAGCGGTCAGAGGCCCTTCACGACCTCAAGTTTTCAGGTGAATTGGGCACGACGTTTTCCGGCAATGGTGATGCCATCGCATTCGGCTTTGCGCAAAGGGATCGCGTCCATGCCGTGGGCGAGCCGACGCAGGACGGCTCGTACGAGGTCGGACCGACGATCACCGGAATCGTGCGCACGGGCGTTCGAGATCAGGATGGCAAGTGGCAGAAGCTGACGATCGAAGACGCTGCGGTACCCACGTCGATCAGCTCACTGTTCGGGGAGCTGCTCACCACTGGCGCGCTCCTGCATCGACTCGACAACCCGAAGTTGCCGAAGTGGTACAGGACGGCAAAGGATGCCGATCCTGTCACCGTGGCCCCCGAAGCGATCGATCACTCGCAGATCCTTCTCGTGATGGGAGACGACGGCGCGGAAGGGAGACTGCAGCTACAGCCAGCGAAGGGTCAATCGCCTGACCGCGCGCGTCTCATCGTAGACTGGGACTCGGTCGGTAGCAATCCCGCGCTTCGTGCGGCGCATGCGCTGCTCGAAAAGCACGACCGCGCGGCCGGGTTCGACGGCGGTCAATACGTTCCCAATCCTCTCTGGCGTCTCCTGCCCGAGAAGGCCAGCTCGGTGATGAGTGGTCCGGCCCCGGGCGGACGCGCGATCACGGTTCATCCGCTGGGCGGCTGTCGCATGGGTGACGATATCCGCACTGGCGTCGTGAACCATCGGGGGCAGGTCTTCAAAGACGTTGCGGATGGCAATGGCACCGAAGTACACGATGGTCTCCACGTCCTGGACGGGGCCATCATCCCGAAGGCGCTCGGCATCAATCCGTTTCTGACCATCGCCGCACTATCCTGGCGTGCGGCCGAGCTACTGCGCGAGTCGCGGGGATGGGCGCCGCCGGAAGAACAGGCGGTCAGTCTCTCCGTCAACGAGCGGGGTGCTCTGGCGGTCCAATTGCCGGAACCCCGAATGATCCAGCAGGCCCAACCACCGGTACCCGAAGCCGTCCATCTCGTCCTTCGTGAGCAGCTGATCGGGACGGTGACGTCCGTCCCAGAGTGGCTGAAGGCTATCCCGAAAACGAGCCGCTGGGCACAGGACAAGGGCCTGATCCTGCGTGTCGAGATGGACGTCCCCGACCTCGAGCGCTGGCTCGAGAGGGGGACACAACAGCCGCTGCGGGCCACCGCCGAGCTGCACGCCAACCCTCTGCCGCCCGATCTCACCAGGCGCGAGCATCGCGTCCACACTCGGGAAGAGGATCTCGGCGCCGCCACCCGCGTCGCCGAGGGATGCGGAACAGTTCGTCTGCTCAAACCGGATGACGTTGGCTGGCTCACTCGACTCTTGCGCACCGTGAGGGCGCTCCGCGCCTACTCCGTGCGACGTCAGTCATTCCGCAGCTTGTTGGCCGTCCCTCGCGAGCACGGCGATCAACGGTCCCTAGTCAGCAGGTGGAAGGAATTGCGTGGCTTCTGGTGCATCGCCTGGCAACAAGCACGCTACCGCAGATTGCAGTACCGGCTGCAGTTCACGCGCGGAGACAAATCGTTCACGCTCGAAGGCGAAAAGCTGCTGGCGTGGCGCGTGAACGCCCCTCGCCTCTGGGATGCCCTTCTGAATCTTGAGTTCACGCTCTCGCCCGCGTCTCCCGCCGACGCACCAGTCAAAGGCAAGGTCGAGATGGACATGACCTACCTGGCGACGACGGGAACACCGCAAGTGAAGGCCTCGTCGCACCTTCCGGCGACTGTCGTGGCCTTATCCAGGCTCGGCCTGCTTTTCGGTCGCGCGATCCTTCAGACGCACTTCTGGGAGTTCGGAGCACCTGACTACCCCGACGCAACGATACCTCGGCCCGTGGACCGGCCGCGGCTCAAGGTCGGAGACAAGCGACCCGATCCGAAAATCATCGAACTTGACGTTCCTCTACGCGAGGGCGGCGACGACATTCGTTTGCAGCTCACACGATATCCTCAGGTGAATCCAGCGGCACAGCCCGTGCTTTTGATCCACGGCCTGGCGCAGGGAAGCCTCATCTACTCCACTGACACGCTCGAGACCAACATGGCGGCCGCGATGTGGCAGGCGGGCTTCGACGTGTGGCTGCTCGACTATCGACTCAGCAACATGCTCCCCTATCTCGTACCGCAGGGTGGCTGGAGCATGGACGAGATCGCGCAATACGACACTCCGATGGCCGTCGAGCGTGTCTACCGTGAGAGCGGCGGGCGGCCGGTCAGCATCTTCGCTCACTGCGTGGGCGCCACGTCGGTGGCGATGGCCATCTTGAAGGGATGGTTGACGGCTGGGCCCACCGAGAACGACCGCGTCAAGTGCGTCGCCTTCAACGCGATCCACCCCTGGACGATGCCGTCGGCCGTCAATGAATTCAGGGCCCGATTCGGCTCGTTCTTTCGCGACGTGCTCGGGCGCGATCTACTCGATCCCATTCCGGCGCCCAGCCCGTCGGCCACCCAGGTGCTGTTCGACCGGCTTGCGTTCTCGGTTTCCCGCTACGCGGAGGAAGCTTGCGATCACTGCCGGTCCGGCGACGCGAACCATTCCGCGACGGTGTGCGATCGAATGACGTTTCTCTACGGACGCATGTGGCGCCATGCGAACCTCGACCCGCGCACACATGCGGACCTGCCGAAGTTGATGGGACCAGGCGCCGGTGACGTCTACCGCCAGCTCTATTATTTTGCTTTACACGAGCGCCTGACCGACCGTGATGGTGTGAACACCTACCTCACCGAGGACAACATTCGTGCCCATTGGAAGATACCGACCTTCTTCTTTCACGGTGAGGAAAGCATGGTCTTCAATCCGCAGTCCGCCGAACGCTCGGCGATCCGTCTCGACGCGATCCTCAAGCACAGTGCCATGAACTCCAAGCCTCCGGTGAGACTTTTCCGCGTCCCCGACTTCGGTCATATGGACGTGGTCTTTGGGAAGGACGCCCACAAGAAGGTCTACCCTGTCCTGGCGAAGTTCTTCGCCAATTCCGAGGGGCCTATCGAGAGCCCGCTTGATCCCTCGCACGACCTCGATGCTCGTAGTGGCTTCCGGCTGACCGCCGGGCCCGTGCTGCGCGCCGCGTGGATCGACGAGGACAAGAGGATCTACATCCGGCTCTGGGCAGAGACCAACGACGAGGTCACGTCGCTCGTGGACGGCGTGCAACTCGTCGCCAAAGACCTGAAGGAACTCAAGCAATGGCCGGTTCACGGCGCTGAGCGTCGCTATCACGTGCTCGATGCGAGCACGGATCAGGGCGGCTCGACCGCGTTGAGTGTCGGGGTGAAAATCGGGCCCGGAGCGAGCCAAACGGCAGCCCCGACCGAGTACGACTTCTCCTACGACAGGCTCCCGTGGCTCCAGCGGCTGCGTAACGCAGACGTACAAAGGCCCTGTCGTGACATGCGCTTCCTGGTTGGCTCATGTCGCTATCCCGGCACGCCCTTCGAGCGCGAGGCCTCCGACGCCATATTCGGAGGAATGCGTCCACACATCGAGGGGGCGACGAACGGCCTGCCCGGCGTGCACATGCTGTTCCTCGTCGGCGACCAGATTTACGCCGATGCGACGGCGAACATGCTCGACAGCCGGGCGTGGCGTGAGCGTTACGCCCAGAGGTATCGGGTCGCCTTTACGTCCCCGAATGCTCGGAAGGTGCTCGCGCATGTTCCCACGCACTTTGCGATCGACGATCACGAGATCTCTGACAACTGGTCGGGCGAAGCCGTGGAAAGTCCGGACTACTCCCGGGCGGTGGAATCAGCGAGATCATTCCAGAGCTCCGGTCGAGAAACACGCGTCATCGACCCATCGGCAAAGAAGCGGGACGGCGACGCGCTCTGGTATTCGCTTTCGGAGCAACGAGAGCACTGCTGTCCCGCCTTCGTCATGGACACCCGCTCGGAGCGAGCGCCGCGTCTTTACAAAAGGGGTCCCAACTTCCAGCTCGTCTCTCCCCAGCAGCTCGCCGCGCTCAGGGACTGGTTGAGCTCAGTGAACCATGGCGCGACGGCGCACATGCCGAAGTTCATCTTCTGCGGAGTGGGCATTGCCCCGATCTCTAGGGAATTTGCCGCATGCGGCAAAACGTGGCGCTCACAAGACTGGTGGCCTGGCTATCCGGATACCCTCTCCGACGTCCTGCTGATGATCCTCAAGGACCAGATCCAGCACGTGGTCTTCATAAGCGGAGACCTCCATCTGTCTTCCGCGTCGAGATTGACGCTTCGCCATGAGGACGCTAACGATGTGACCGCCTGGCAGGTGGTCTCGTCCGGGCTATATGCGCCGATGCCGTTCGCTAGCGCGCAGCTAGCGACGTACAACTGGAACCAACCGGTCGCGCTACCCAGGGATGTACGTGGCGACATTGAGCTCGTGGCGGAGTCCGGGCTGCTCTGCTCAGGTCGATCTCATTTCCTCCGGCTCGACGCCGAACACACGGACGACCGCTGGACTCTCTCGATCGGCGTCGTGGGTTCCGGCGCCGAGGGAAGGTTCCTTGATCCTGCCGGAACTCCCCCTCGCGGGTTCGAGCCAGACGGACCGCGATGGACCGTTCGCCTCGGGAGCCATCGAAGGTGATGGGCAGGCGCTGCGTACACTGGATCGGCTGGGAGGATCGACGCCAATAGTTGCACACGCGCACAGCTTTTTGCGCAGATGCGCAAGGGATTTGATGTCGTCCAGACAGATTAGGAAGAAATGCTCGAACTGCGGGGCGTCGCGTGGGCACAGCGATTGCTGTCGGATGCTCAAGCGCGTTCGCGGTCGATAACCAGTCGTCTGAGGTCTCGTTCAAGCAGGAGGGCGGTGCATGAAGAAGCTCGTGGTGGCCCTCACCGTCGGAAGCACAGTGCAATAGTGCTTGACAGCCGTTCGGCGTCAACTCGCCCACCGTCGGTGTCAACCCGCCGTGCCGACGGTGGCGCGCAAAGAACTCGTCCAGGTCCGCAGCAAGGTTCATGGGCTACTCGTGAAGCGGTCCATTCGGGAAGGATGGCGCGACGCGCTAGGGGACAAAGCGGTCGCGCCACTCCATGGGCGACCCGCCAACGCCGTCGGCGCGCGGCCACACCATCACCGCTCTCCGACGGCGTTGTGGCGCTCAACACCGGTTTACTGCGGCTCCCTTTCTCTTCGGACCACCCGAAGCCTCACTAGCTGGTAGGAGGAGGCCCCGCCATCAAGACGAAGCCTCCGTCCCCCGAACGAACGTAGCGTGCGGATTTCCCGCACTACGCTCTACAGGACGGTTGCCGGCACCACGCCGGGCCGCGAG
>Ga0066709_100003018_pt1 | contig 12681 bp, 14 predicted proteins | sample GraSoiAngelo_158_FD_79665 | JGI IMG/M metagenome (GOLD analysis project Ga0066709, IMG submission 79665) | Grasslands soil microbial communities from the Angelo Coastal Reserve, California, USA - 14_1009_16_30cm | ecosystem: Environmental > Terrestrial > Soil > Grasslands | place: USA... | reverse complement strand
CGAAGCAGATCCAAAACACGATATCGTATCGTCGTTTCCCTGTATTACACTTAGCGGAAGGATAGACTGAGATTATGCTCGAAGTTCTATCCGCTAAAAAAACAGCAGACCGGGACCCTGGATCATTCCAGAGTCTCGGCGAGCTTGTCGAAGGATTCGTTCCAGGCCTGCGGAGCCATCTCACTGTCTCTGCCGGACGGGAAGCCTTTGTGCGTTAGGGTGAGCCTGGTCTTTCCTTGATACTCTTCAAATGTCACAGTAATCACAAATTCTAGTGGAAGGTCGGGGCTCATTCCATAGTGAGTAGCCGGGACCACGTTGCCTTTCTCGTCTGCAAAGCTGTCTGTGGCGACGATCCTCTGCAGCGGAACGATTTCGCGAAAGACGCCGGTGCTCCAGTAGTCTTTGCCGTCGGACGAGCGCATGCAGTAGAGGTATTTTCCACCCACTCGGAGGTCGATCTTGGCGAAGGGTGCTGTGAAACTTCTGGGTCCCCACCAAGACTTTACCTGTTCGGGGTCCGTCCAGGCCTTCCAGACGCGTTCGCGGGGAGCGTCGAAGACCCGTACAATTCTTAGCTCTTTTTCATTACTCGTTTGACTTTCCATTTTACTCGTCATTTTTGATCCTCCAGATGTTTGGCCAGCCGGGCGAAGCGGTCGTCCCATAGGACCCGGTAGCGCGTCAGCCAGCCGAACACCGCGCTCAGCGGTGCTGCGTCGATCTGGCAGCGGCGCACGCGGCCCTCCGGCTCGACCCGCAGCAAGCCCGCCCCTTCGAGCACCCGCAGGTGCTTCGATATCGCCGGCAGGCTCACCTTGTGAGGTTCGGCCAGCTCGCTGACGGTGGCGTCACCGCCGGAGAGCTGTTCGATTATGGCTCGCCGGATCGGGTGGGCTAACGCCGCGAAGATCGCATCCAGGTCGAGGGCGACCCTAGCTCGGTTAACCATCCGGTCAGCACGTCGGCAAATTGATATTTAACCCTTTGGTTAAATATGCCTAGCGCCCCTTCTAGGATTGTATGGTCAAAGAGAGGTTGAGTCAGGTGTTGTTTGGGGTCTCTGGGCAAGTCGACGTTGTTTCTCGTGTTCTCGTCTAATAACAATAATCATTGCAGTGATTGCGACTGGAATGTAAGCGGCGAGAGCGATCAGGCCGATAATGAGCGAGTCGGGTGTCGGGGCAAACGTGCTGAGCAATGGTAGAGAAATGATCATGCTGGACACTCTGATCATTGTTGTTCTGCTTCCGATGACTCCGTTCTGGTCAGTAACCGTCAAAGTAACTTGGTAACTTCCGGGAAGAGCATAGACGTGAGTCGGATTGGGCCTGCTTGAGCTCCGTCCGTCTCCGAAGTCCCAGTGGTATGTGTATGGGGATACGCCCCCCATAATGGTGGGAGTGAACGTGATCATTGAGAATTGCGCCGCTTCGAACGGTGAAAATGTAAACTGCACCGAAATGCTGCTTGATGAATTTGTAACACCCCACGAGCTAGTGCTGACGAGACGGTAGTGTGCCGTGACGCTTGTCGAGTTTACGGGAACAGTGCCATCGAGGACCCCAAGTATCCCTGTTGAACTGTCCCAGGTTGCGGAAAACTGGACAGGGTTGATCGTTATGCCCGTGCTGGTTGAGAATGTCAGTCTCTCTCTTCCGGCAAGTGAGATGGTCGACGAGGACGTTATGCTGATTGATCGATAGGCAGCTGCTGGAAAGAGGCTATCTCCGATATGGAGGGCAGATGCTACGAAGGGGAATGGCACAAAGATGGTCCCAACATGGTCTCCGGTCACGATATCCACGCTTCCACTGGTCGTGTTGGTGAGGACATTGTCGATGTAGAAGGATTGCGAGTACGAGACGACCGGGCCGGTCACGTTTGTCACCGCGACAATGACTGATATGGGGACCCCGGGATACGAAGAGAGAATCACGCTATAGGTTGCAGTGGTTCCTGTCGATACTCCCAGTGCGTAGGGATGGGCGACGACATAAACGTGGATCTCAGCATCTGACATAGCCCAACCCCCATTTTCGAGAATTGTGAACTCGTAAGGTCCTGTGGGAGTGTCGCTGGAGGCCGAGACCGTTACCAGCACACTGAGGGTCGCGTTGGGGATGAGCGTCAACGAGGAAGTGGAAAAGGAGACTACCGGAGGATTGGCGGGCAAGGCGAAATCGCTAGAATAGGATAAGCTCACGTTCGAAGCGTAACCATTCACGCTGACCAAGTTCAGAGAGGCCGTATTCGAGGAACCTGCAGGTACCACGATATTCCAAGACGGGGTCACACCGGTATAGAAGTAAGAGGGGATAAAATCCACGCTCACACTTGTCGTCACGCTCAGCCCTGCAGAAGCGGCCGTGATGTAGAATTGCCACGTGCCGCTGAGAAAAGCGCCTTGGAAAGAAAGCGTCGCCGTGGAAGTCCTGTTACCGCTTACGAGTAATTGACTTGGGTCGATGACCATTGTCGGCCCCGGAGGATCGGTTCTTACGGATAACACTACAGTCCCGGCAAAACTGGATACTCCCGTAATGTATATCGTGATGTTTTGTGCATTCCAGGCTCCGTTACCTTTCTGGTAGAGAACCAGAGAGCCTGGACTGGCCGTCAGGGTGAAGCTTTGACCCTGGGTTGGAGCCGTCACCGTGGCCGAGACTTGGATCGCGTGATAGAGAGAGCCGCTTGTTGCGTTTACTCTGATGTTGAAAGTGGACGCGGATATTACCCGCAGAGTGGTTACGGTAAGATTGGCCGAGGCGGAACCACCTGGAGTCAAATTGAGACTGGGTAATAGTGAGATCACCGGCGAGTTGCTTCCGCCGGGCGACACGGTTGTTGCGAGCTTGACTGTGCCGGAGAAGCCGTTGACGCTTGCAAGCGAGACTGTGAAGGTAGCGTTTTGTCCGACGGGGATGTTCTGGCTTGTCGGTCCTGCGATGAGTGTGAAGTTGGGGGTGGAAGGGTCCACCGTGCTGGCTGCAACATAGTCGAAGCTGTTGTCTGTTCCCGGGGAAGAGAGGAGCTCTATGCCGGTTAGGTTGGCCCCCGTGTCTTGGGATGGCACGGTTGCCATCGGGAGTTCGTCGAAGTAGAGCTGGAAGATTCTACCTACGAAATCCATCCTAATGTCATGCCAGGCTCCTAGCTGTGGCTGGTAAGGGAATGAGCTGGTCCAGATTGCTCCGCTCTCCCGTGAGAGCATGTATCGCTGGAAGAAGCCGTTAGCTTGCCAGCTGTAGGTGTGGCTTGTCGTTGTTGCTATGATCTGGATGGTTCCGATGCTGTCCCAGGCCCATGCACTCTTAGTGCTTACTGACCAGTTGGAGACTCCTGCAGGGATATTGTTCCAGCAGACAGCCGCAGCGGTCCCATTGTCCCAGTCCGACACCAGCGTGAGGAGCCCCGGTGAGATCCGATAGTCGGAGCTAGGAATGCCGGGCGACCCGCACTCCGTCCATCCTGATGCTTGCATCTCGCTCATTGTGGAATAGTTGAAATTGTCACGGAAGGAATAGTCAAATGTCGATTGAGACGACGCGCTCAGTTCGGAGATTATTGGGTTGGTCTGGCCGAGGGAGAGACCGTCTTGAACGCGTTCGGTCGTTTGTCGGAGATGCTGTCCCGTTTCGATTGTCGCAGGCGAGAGAATTGTGAAGACTACGACCAATACTAACGCGCAGATTGCCCAGGATAGACGAACAGTTCTCAAGGACAAAACCCGCTCGTTAGACGAGTTGAACAATCTCTCTGGACGCCTTTATTCATTGCTCCTCTAGGAGGCTCAAGACGCGCTTGGAGCCGCGGGTCTGTATGCTCTGGACCCTCTAAACTGGGAAAGGTTTGGCCAGAAGCCGGACACTCCCTGGAGGCTCGAAAAAAGGGAACAGAAAAAAGAAAGATGATCTACTGACGCGCTCGTGCCAGATTCGCCAGTCTTGAGGGCTCTTAACAGACGGCTCTTGGCTTCGCAATTTCTCTCACGGAAGGCCTCGGGGCCCGGTGCGGCCGTGAAAGTCGCGGAAGCATGCTGCGGCATAAACTCCCAGGACCTTCTTGAGAGCTTCTCATCGTTCTGGGCACGAATAAACCGGTTCCAGGATTCAGACCTTACATCCGAGCTCAGACCCAAGGGGGGTCTTGTCAGAACTTGGACTGTCCGATCCACGATGCATACCATTCCCGCCAAGGATTACTATGTGCACGTGCTCGGCGGGCCGGGCAGGCGGTTCCAGCCTTGGTTCGATAATGCTGCGAAGAGACGTGGCATTCCCGACCGGGATTTTAGAGTCCGGTTTCTCTATCAGCCGTTGCTTGATCATATCAAGGGACGGACAGTTACGTCGAACGAGGTCAAGGAGTTCATGGTTGAAAGGCTAACCCAGCGTGGTCTACAAGGGAGAAGAAAACTTCAGCGCGGATGGTCAAGCAAGCCGACCTATGGGCCGGCGTGGACTGGCGTGTCGGAGATGTCCCATCTCGGACTATTGGTCAATGCGGGACGGAAGGGTTCTGAGAGCCTCTGGATGAGCTCAGCCGACTATCTTGCTGCTGGGCGGAGTGTTCATGATCCTGAAGAGTGCATGGTTGAACTGGTGCGCAAGTACATCGAGTGTTACGGGCCTGTGACTCGTGAAGACATCGCATACTGGTCGTTCCTTCTGAAAAGAGATGTGGACTTGGCGCTTGAGGCTTTGAAGAAGGATCTGACCAATGAGGACTTGCATTCGGGTGGAGAATATTTCTCGTTCGGTGAAGACTCGAGAGAGGCACCTGAACCGCCCAGCGCGGTTATCCTTCCTGAATTTGATAGCCTGATGATGGGATACAAGGACAAATCTAGGTTCCTTCCTCGCGACATAGTGAAGAAGGTCTTCGGCGGATTGGCGGCAGTCAACCGGACCATTCTTCTCGACGGATTTGTCGCAGCAACATGGAAGCGGAAGAAGAACGCTGCAGGAATGATGGTGGATGTGAGCCCGCTACGGACACTGAAAGCTGGAGAGAGAAGGTCGATCGAAGAAGAGTTTGCAAAATACGCCGACTATCAAGGGACCAGTATCTCGGTTGAGTTCAAGCGATAGCCGAGGATAGCGTTGGCGGCTGTTAACAGATAGACGCTCGGGGCGTATGGCCTCTGGTTACACCGTCTTAATCGGGCTGGTCGTCTGAACACGGCGGTGTCTGAGAGTGTGGCTGATACGAGTTCTCCGGGTCTAGCACGATCCCCAGGCTATGAGAGACCAGCTCAGAACGCTAGTGGAGAGGACCGGAAGTTTGCGGACGAGAAGGCGTTCGCTTCGCTTCTGACAGATACGGTTGTGGAGTCGATGGCGGACATTCTAGGCGAGAACGTCTTGTCATTGTTGATCTCGAAGGGAATGCTGGACCATGCGGAGAATCCGGGAGAACTGGAGAGACAGCTGGCGTTGACGTTCGGGAATGGGTCCGTGGCGCTGGAGAGGATGATTGTGAAGGCGCTCTACCGGAAACTAGGGATACGTTTGGATTCAAGCTTCGGTTTTGATTATGCTAAAGCTTTGGATGTGGCGAGAAATGTCTTCGGGGAGACGAGGCGCAAATGGAAAAACGTGTTGGATTAGCCTAGAACCCGGAATAGGAAACGCGGGATCTGTGCCGCGAGAGTAGCCTGTATACCCATATTTCCTAGATTTTTTCGGGTCCGCAGGATTTAGCATGGAAATGAGGTCGTAGACGGCTGGCTGATCATTCGACGATCTAGGAGGATTAACATGATCACGAGCAAGTTTCCAATTCTAAGGCATCTCTAAGGCGTCTTGCAGGGGACTAACAGGCCACCTACTTCTCGTACCTCGTCCTCGCCCGTCCGGTCTCCTTGGATCTGTCTGCATTCGCGCCTGAAAGTCCAGGTCCGCTATAGAGGAGATCATTGTAAGTGGAGATTCTTTCTTTCAGCTCGCTTTAGTAAGCGGCTCGGTTACGAGAAATTCATGGGGCCGTAGGGATTGCATTCTATGACGACATGGAACCTCTGAACCTGAAAGTCGCACTGATTCTAATCACTATTGGGACTGTCCTGCTGTTGATTTCCGTAAGCCCATACCAACCGGGAGGACTGGGATGTACCCTAACCCAGAACGCGTGCTCTCAGATCGCGGCACAGGAAGCGACGACTCATTTCTTTGAGTTCTTGCTTTATGGAGTGGCTTTGATCAGTATCGCAGTCATCTTCCTGATATCGGGGAGGGGACCAAGAACCAAGCCTGCCAACTAGCATCCTTAGCCATTCTTCTCGCCGTCGAGCCCAAGATGCAGCCGCTTCGTTTCAAGCCTATTGGCCAGGTCTATCAAGCGCTTTCGGGGTCCGGGTCGCCTGGAGCCGGGTCGTCACCCTCCTCCTGTCTCTTCTTCACAATCGTCGGGACGAACGGGGTTGCCTCGATACGCTGGAGGCGGGTCTACGCGGCTGATTCCGGTCGCCATACACGTCCCGCATCAGCCTATGAACATCTTGTTCGAGCGCCTCTCACCTCATCGCCCGCAATATCTGGTCCTTGTACCATAGTAGTTGGCCCGCCAGCCGGGTCCACTTGGTACGCTGCGCGCTACGAGTATACTGGGACTCGGCAAGCCTCTGCGCCTGACTGAGCAATTTGTCCATCGACTCTATCAGCTTCTTCCTCTCGGTCGCCGGCCAAGCCCGGATAGCCTGCATAGCCTCAGACTCCACACCCGGAGGCTCAGGATCACGCATAGAAGCCCGGCGTACCGATCCTACCGCGTCTCATATCTCCGATAGATCAGGCCGAAAACCGCCAAGCAAACTACCGGGAAAGTATTCGAAAACTGGTCGCGTCATTATTCACTATAGTTTCTAGCTAGAGTTTCTCCTACTCTCCAACACATCTACTTCGAGACACCACTAGCGGGTCCCATGCAGACCATAGACTACCCAATCTTCTGCGAGCGTTGCCGAGAACTGACGTATCACGAGATACGATACCGCTCCGACAACACGTTCATAGGAAGAGTCCTGGTCTGTCAGGATTGCGGCGAGAAAATCCTCCAGCCGCTTGGATCCGGGATGGGGTGCCAGGACTGTTGACTCGGATAGCAGACATGTGGCTGCTGGATCTGCGAGAACCTCCAGAAGAGAGCAACCGTAGACCCGATCGGGACCATCGAAGGAAGATGGTCTCTCCTAGACCGAGTGTCATACAGAAGCCCGGGGCCCGCCGATCCGTGAACGTGAAAACCCGCTGATTTTCGGGAGCAGACTAATCGGTGTCATACTGACAAAGATTCTCCATCGACATTGAGACAACGAATACGGGCACGCTACACTGCTACGATGGACCCGAGGGTCCTGTCCCAGTTAGATGAGATGAGAGGCGTCGTTACAAGATCTGACGTCATCGAACAAGCAGTGATCATCGAGCTACTCCGACGAAAGCTCGTACTAGACGAATACGATCGATACAACCACGCGTCCAGAAAAGAGGAGGATCAGGCTCCAAGATGAGCGCTCTTCCGCAGAAACCAGTGGAAGCCCCGAAGAAGATCCAGAAGCTGCTCAAGAAATATGACGCAAGAGAAGCCTACGACATCCTCGCAGCAAGAATCATACTCGCGAACGAGAGGATCCGGGACACTCTTCCTCCGTCCCGGGTCCAGACCAGGACCCAGGAGACCCGGTCCCGTGTCCAGTCAAACCCACAAGGGCTATCGCTAACGGCGAAAGACTTGGAGGATCTAAGAACAGGCCGCTACGGAAGAATCCAGCTGCCCAGCCAAGAAGAGGCTCGCTATTGGCTCCAACGATGGCGCGAAGCCGCCCTGCCCAAGGAAGAGATTGCCATACGCAAAAACCTCGGTCGGAGACAACCCCCAGAGGTGAGAGAATGACAAAGAACAAGACCCGAGAAGGACCACTGCCACCGCCAGATAGGGGAGTCAACGACGCGAGACCCGGACTGCCCACTCCAACAGTTCGCAAAGACGTCACGTGGGTCCAACCGGAACCAATAACATCAGACGTTACGCGACCTCAACAGCTGAGCCCAGACACGAAATGGGCCGAGCCTAGTGTCGTCAAGTCCAAGCCGGCAAAAGGGTCCCCCGGACTCTCGACCACTCGGGACCAGAAAGAGGAGTAGGCGCGCCAAGCGATGGTCCGATACAAGTACGTTATTCCATCGTCTTGGAGTTTGATTGCGAGTTCTTGTTCCATTCGTGAGGGGTTGGCGTGTAGGCGTTCGCGCCAGTCGCTCCGCTGACTCGACATCCTTAGAGTTGAGCTACTATTCGGCTATTGCTCAGACACGAGAGCGAAAGTGCGGGCCAGGACCTACACTCTCCTCCTTATGATTTTGAAAGCAGCGTTGGCGTCCTAGATGTCCGATCCCGGCTACCCGATGGCAACTAGTGCTCGTTTGTTGAGATAGGTCGAACATACGACCGGGCGGTTTCCGAGCTCTGACCATCTACATGAATCAAACGTATGCTCGCGCATAACGGATTAGCCCAAGTAGAATTCCGATGAGTAAACGAGATGCACAATACAGTCGTGCAATTTATCAGCATTTGCACAGCTAAGTGCTGATACAATTCTTTGAAGGCCATTTGTCAGGGGCCTTTGGGAGACCGGTGCGGAATTGGTTCCGTGCCGCCTCCTGGGTATTTATAGTCCCTATCAAAATGGTCCTAGCGATCCCCTCAAAATAAGCTTAGTATATGTCAAACCTACTCTCAGATAAGGATAGGAATTGACAAAACTGAGTGTATTCGGGCTCCAAATCGTCAAATTCGCTCCCCATTACATGTTTTTAGGCCTTTGTAACATCATAAGGTCCTACTTTCGGTGTGGATTGTCTTAGTCTTATGTCACGACTTGATTTGTGTAAGTATCGCTTCAATCTCTTAGTTAACAAGGACCTAGGAAAGTACTCGTACGTGTTTCCAATGTTTGCTATCATCAAAGAAATGTGCAAAGATTCATTCGACAGAAATTGCGTGAACTGAGGAGGCCGGTAAAATGCCATCAATGCTTCAAGCTCTAACTGAAATCGGTAGAATTAGATCCGTTCGATACCGCCTTTCAGATGGCATTTTTGGTTTGCTCTCATATTCGAGTTCAGACAAAACTTTAGATCAGCAGGAGGAAATCCGAAGGAGGTTGAACCAATTCAAAGATTTCGTTGAGTATTTCGGCATAATAAGTGCATATGAGAATGCTCGAATGCAGCAAGATGCAAAACAAGTCAGAAGTCTAGAGGGCAAGCTCTTAACGAACACAGATATCTACGCCGGTGTCGCTTCGATTTTCAAAGACTTAGATGAAAGAGAAAAGATTCGAATTAAACTTTCGAAGATCGAACGAGTGGTCGATTCAATATTGTCTAGGGACAATCCGACCAGCGACGATGTGAAAGAATCTCTCGATACTCTCAAGGCTCTCAGAAAACAGGTTGAAGAGCGAACATCTGAAGATGAAAAGACCGCTGAGAGGATGATATATGGAAGCATCCCGACATTCTGATCAATGGCCCGCTCGATTGAACGCGAAAAAGAGAAGGTCCGCATAGAACTAAAATCCTTCGAACAGTTTCTGAAAGAGCTCGAGTCGGATGCATTCAAGGCAGATTACTTTGATCGTTTTCGGCAGATCGTCGTAACCATCAACAAAGCGTTCAAAGATTCTATCGAAAAAAGACTCGCGGCCTTTACAACAGGTCCACCACTTCAGGAAACCTCTATAGAACTCGATGACCTCAAATCAATGATAGGGGCTGTCTACAATCTTCTATACATCACAATCTTCAAAAACATGACCGGAATCCCCCGCGAAATCTACTATTTTACGGATACATTTCTTGAAAACTGTTCGGTCTCGGTCAATTATGTGGTTTGTCTCGGCGAACAAATCCAAGTCACGGATTTCCGATGGTTCCTTCTAAGTCACCAGTTCGATCTCAAGTATCCAGAATTCTGGGAGTCGATTAAGGATCAGAGATTCTACTTCGTCCAGTTTGTTAGAAAGCTAACCGATCGTAACAGATCATTGGACTGGCCTCTTCTAATTCATGAGATGGCGCACATAGTGGATATGAACAAAGGCATCGTAAGTCAAACGATCGCGGATACTGATTACTACAAAGCCTACCAAGTCCTTCGTCACAGAGAATTATACTCTGATGAACACTATCAATCCGCAAAGAAGATTTCCAGGCTGGGTGAGTACGTGGCTGATTACTTGGCGACACGATACTTAGCAGGGGCCTTCGTTTGGCGATTTCTTCAGGAATACCTAACCATAGCTCGTATCTTCGAAGAACCAAAGACTCACCCTGACTTGGACAAACGGGCCGAGGAAATGATTGAGATCATTAGAGACCAGCTTCACCTTCCTGAAGTATCGGGAATAATAGAAAGAGAACTGCTGGTCTGGCTCAAGGATGCGGAAAAAACACGAGCGACACCCCATCAAAGAGAGTACTCAGAACTCGATCAAATCTTCGATAACGCACAGAAGGTGATGCTGTTCGCAGCGACTAAGGAAGCAATCACCAGGGCTTTGAAGAATAAGTTGCGCGGCAGTCTTGGAAATAAGTTGGATAAAGACCTAGGAGAGGTCTTGATTGCACTGCAGAAGGATTTCTTTAATGGAAGACCAATTGTAGCGTCGCCTGCTGTGGATTTCCTAATCTTCATGTATAGAGTGGGAGGAACTAACGAGCAGACTGATCCTGAGAAGATCCTCAGTGCTGCAGCGAAGAAGTTTGAGATGGACCAAGTTCAATACGAAGAGTTGATGCAAGAACTGTTGGCAGATTGCATTAAGCTTAATGCAGTTTACGAAAGATACTCTAAGAATTCCTAGGATTTGTCTTCTGCACTATTTTTTTGATCTTTATCAGGTCGAGGTCGACAGTTGGAACTCTTATCCTCAGTTGAATAGCGAATTTCCCACGATATTCCTCGGTTGGATGAGTGGTCACAAAGGTCATTCTCGCAATTCTCATCAGCGGATACAAGAGCATGGGCATTTTACCAACATTCGCAAGTTCGAACACAAGGTGCCCACGAAACCCAGGGTCAACAACTCCAGCTGTAACATGAACCATTAGACCTTGTCTGCCAACCGAACTCCTACCTTCTAACAAGCCTATGATGTCCTTTGGGAGAGAGATATATTCGAACGTCTTCCCTAGAACGAAGTGTCCGGCCTGAAGGGCATACGGCTCACCGTAGAAGTCAATCTCTGAGATTTTCACGTAATCACGGGCGAGATCAGCTGGATCTATCATGGGTTTACGGGTTGACTGAAACTCTCCAAATTCATTGTCAAGGCGGAGATCAATCGAGACAGAACCTATTTGCTTCATTTCCAGTAATGGATCGATTACGATCGATCTTTCGTCAAGATGATGCATTATGGATTCTCGCGTGAGAACATTCGCCTCTGCCACTTGCGACCCCGTTGGTTCCAACTTCAAGCCTTCCGTTTATCTACCCGCTCTAGCTGCAACGGCAATATTTGTCCAGTCCAGATTTCACCAGAATCGCAGTAATTGTTACGATAACACCTGATACTGCACCACTGAGCCCGAGAGCCGAACCGACAACAGGCGCAAGAGCCGATAAGATCTCACGGGCCTCCTTGTACTTGTTTCTCCTTTGGCAATAGTTCCACACTTCACATATTTCACGGTTCAATTGCTTGTTATATCGGTCTAACCAAGCTCGACCTTTGGCTGTTGCCTCAGATGTTATGATCTTCGCTTCTTTTCCTTGCGCTAAAGCCATCGATGGGGAACTTTCGACTTGGGTCCCCAGAATCGCAAAAAGCTCTTCTTCAGGCAATTTCAAAAGTCTGACTCCGATATCAACCATGCTGGGATCGATGAATCTATCAGACACTGACTCTCAGCCCTCTCTGTCCGGTCTGCAACCGATTTGATTTATGGATTGACCTCTCCCAACAAGGAAGATCATGACTCGGTCAATTTGCGATAGTTCAGTCAACGCTTAAGGGCAAGTTGAGGGTTAGAAGAGAGGGGGTAAGTCTGCTGTGACAGTAACTTGTGGTTTTAGGTTTGAGGTTAGGCGTGAGGATGAGGTTGTTGAGTTGCGGGCTGATCATCATACTGCTAGGGTTTGTGAGAGTTGTCTTGTGCTCTTGACGGTTCATCGTCGGGTTCATCGTATGAAGGTGGAGAAGGTGATAGCCGCGATGGCTGAGCCTGTACCCTTAGTGGCTGAAGTGTGAGGCACCAAGCTACACCAGGCGATACTCTCGTTCATCTCTCCGGACTAAGAACAACAGCCCTACTATCGCCAGCTCCATGGAGGCTGGAAGACCCGTCATTCGGAACCCGTCTGTCCTCGAGGGCTTGTCAGCCTCCTCGTTACCTTCGTGCTGATCTATCCGTCCCTGCTTCATCTTCGCGCCGAGAGAACGTTCGGAGAGCGCTGGGCCCTGCCGGAGCCGGTCCTGCCCAGAGCTTTTGGGACTGTTGAAGGGTCTAGGAATCGTCTCCGAGCCGCCGAATCATGCGATTATACATATTTATATAATCGGTGGGAACTCTCTAGTCTGGACAAGATATGGCAACGACCACGGTTCTCCATGAGCCCCGGCTGGACACTATCCTCATGGTTGAGAGGGAGATTCAGAGGACAAAATCCTAT
>Ga0066709_100003016_pt1 | contig 12682 bp, 11 predicted proteins | sample GraSoiAngelo_158_FD_79665 | JGI IMG/M metagenome (GOLD analysis project Ga0066709, IMG submission 79665) | Grasslands soil microbial communities from the Angelo Coastal Reserve, California, USA - 14_1009_16_30cm | ecosystem: Environmental > Terrestrial > Soil > Grasslands | place: USA... | reverse complement strand
GGCTCTACGCCCTTGAAGCGATGGCCTCCTGGTACACGGCGCGGGTCGCTCGGACGCAGCGATCCCACGTCAGCTCCCGGGCACGCCGGAGGCCGGCCGCGCTCAGCGCCTCGCGGCGGTCGCGGTCGTCGAGCAGGCGCGCGATCGCGCCAGCCCACAGCTCCTCGTCGTGGGGGACCAGCTCCCCGGCCTCGCCCACCAGCTCCACCAGCGGCGGCACGTCGCTGCACAGCACGGGCGTGCCCTGCCCCATCGCCTCCAGCACCGGCAGGCCGAACCCCTCGTGGCGGGTCGGCAGGGCGAACAACGCCGCGCCGCGGTAGAGCGGGAACAGATCGGCGTCGGCGACCCGTCCGAGGACGCGGATTCGATCGCCGAGCGACGTCGCCCCGGGCATGTCCGCGATCTCCTCGTGCAGCCAGCCCCGCGCGCCGACGAGCACCAGCAGGTGGGGCAGCCCGTGGCGCTCGACGGCGCGGCCGAAGCCGGCGACGAGCAGCCGGAGGTTCTTGCGCGGCTCCTGGGTGCTGACGCAGAAGACGTACGGACGGGCGCCGATCGCGAACGTGCGACGCACCCGCTCCACGTCGTCCGGCGAGACCTCGATCTGGTCGGCACCGTGGGGCACCACCCGGAGACGTGAATCGTCGAGGCCGGTGTGGCGCGCCACCTCGACCGCGGCGGCGCGCGAGACGGTGATGATGCGATCGGCCCGCTCGACCGCCGCTTTCATCCCCTGCGCGTGGAAGCGGCGGCCCCGGCGCGTGAACGTCTCGGGATGCTCGATGAAGCCGGCGTCGTGCAGGGTCACGACCAACGCGGCTCGCCCGCGCGGCGGCACCGCGCCGGACGGGGCATGGACGACGTCGAGCCCGCGCAGCCGGCGCGAGAGGGTGGTGAGCGATGGCGCGCCGGCCAGGTGCCAGAGGTCGTAGAGGACGGGACGGGGCAGGCCCAACAGGGCCGGGCGAGCCAGTCCGTAGGTGGCCATCACCCGGCGGACCGACGCAGGCGGGTGGGCGGCCGCGAACGCGGTGACCTCGTCCGCGGGCTCGAGGGTCGTCAGTAGGGTGGCCAGCCGTGCCGTGTACCGTCCGATCCCGCCCGGTGCCGAGTGAAACAGCTGTTCCACGTTCAGGCCCACGCGCATGACGGTCATTCTCCACGTCCAGCCCGTCGCCGAGCGCGGAGGCTCCGACCAGCTGCTGCTGCGCATGATCCGCGACCTGCCGTCGACGGAGTTCGAGAACCACGTCGTCGTGCCCGGCCCGAGCCCGCTGGCGGCCGAGTTCGAGGCTGCCGGCGCCCGGCTCCACGTCGTGCCCATGCGCCGGCTGACGTTGAGCGCACCGCTCGGCTACCGCGTCGCGTACGCGCTCGCCTGGCCGGTCGTCGTCGCGCGCATCGCGCTCGTGGCCCGACGGGTCCGCGCCGACGTCGTCCACACCAACTCGCTGCACTCGCTCTACGGCTGGGCCGTGGCCCGTCTCGTCCGGCGGCCCCACGTGTGGCACGCGCGCGAGATCGTGGTGCAGTCGGGACCTGCGCTGCGGCTCGAACGTCTCCTCGCCATGCGCTTCGCCGACGTCGTGGTCGCCGCCTCGAACGCGATCGCGGCACAACTGCAACCCGACAACGTGCGCGTCATGACCGACGGCGTCGACGCCGATGTGTTCGGCCCGCATCGCGCCGGGCGCTTCCGCGCCGCCGAGGGCATCGCCGACGACACGCCGTTGTGCGGCTTCGCCGGACGGGTCGACACGTGGAAGGGCCTCGACGTCCTCTTGGACGCGTTCCCCCTCATTCGTGCGTCGAGCCCAACCGCAGAGCTCGTGATCGCAGGCGGGACCGTGCTCGGCAAGGAGCGCTACGCGGCCTTCCTCCGCGAGCGGGTGGAGGCCATGCCGGGTGTGCGATGGCTCGGTGCTCGGGACGACGTCCCCGAGCTGCTCGCCGACCTCGACGTGTTCGTCCTGCCCTCGACCACGCCCGAGCCCTTCGGCATGGCGCTGGTCGAGGCGCTGGCCAGCGGGGTTCCCTCGGTGGCGACGGACGCCGGCGGCCCGCGAGAGATTGCGGCGCACGTCGGCGAGGCGCTGCAGCTGGTGCCCTCCGGGGAGGCGGCACCGCTCGCCGGCGCGGTGACGTCCAGGCTCCCTGCCGCGAGCTCGGCCGCGGATCGCCGCGCCCGCCCGCCGCGGTGGACGGCGCCCCGGCCCGACTACGCCGGCCTGTTCCGCGACGTATCGAGGCGCGGCGCTCTCACGAAGCGGTTCGACCCGCGCTGAGCCGTTTGGTCAGCCGTCGACCGCGACGGATCCCCGGCGGCAGCTCGCGCACCAGCATGCGGTCGATCTCGTGATGGCTGCGGACGGCCTCGCGCTGGATCCGCCGGCGACGCGACAGCATCGCCGGCGCGCTGACGACAACCCGCAGCAGGGCCCTGACGTGCGCGCCGAGCAGCCCGAGGCGGACCGAGCCCCAGAACAGCCCCACCTGCAGGAAGAGGAACCGGGGGAGGTAGCGGCACGCGAGGGGTGCGGGCACGTCCTTCAGGAAGAGGAACCACGAGTTCTTGACGAAGTGGTAGCGGCCGAACGGCGTCATCCCGCCCCCGGAGCTGGCCCCGACCCGGTGGTACACGACCGCGCTCGGTTCGTAGAGCACCGAGAAGCCGGCCAGCTGGGCGCGGAACGACAGGTCGACGTCCTCGAAGTACGCGAAGAAGTCGTCGTCGAACGGGCCCACGGCGGCGAAGAGCGCGCTGCGATAGACGCTCGCGGCACCCGACACCGCGAACACCGCCTTCGCGTCGTCGTACTGCCCGCGGTCGAGCTCGTCGCGACCACGCGGGAACGGAAGGCCCCAGATCGAGTAGAGCTCGCCGGTCGAGTCGAGCCGGCCCGTGGGCTGGGATCCTTCGGCGCGGTAGATCTTCGGCGCGCACGCCCCGGCCACCGGCTCCGACGCCAGCCGCGCCGTCAACCGCTCGAGCCAGTCGGGCGCGGCCCACGCGTCGTTGTTGAGGAGGGCCACGAACTCCCCGCGTGCGGCGGCCACGCCGGCGTTCACCCCTCCGGCGAACCCCTGGTTCACCGCGAGCGCGACGAGCCGCACGTCGGGATGGTGGCGGCGAAGGTGCTCGGCGGAACCGTCGGCGGACCCGTTGTCGACGACGATGATCTCGAGATCGCGGATGGTCTGGGCCCGCACCGACTCGAGGCACCGGTCGATGAGGTCGCGGCCGTTCCAGTTCGGCACGACCACCGAGATCCGGGGCGACGGCGTCATCGCTCCGCCGCGACGCGGTGGTAGAGCGCAGCCAGGCCGTCGGCACATGCCCTCCACGAGTAGCGCGAGAGCCGGTTGCGCCCCGCCTTCATGAGCCGCGTCTGCAGCGCGTCGTCGTCGAGCATGCGTGCGAGCCCGTCGCTCAAGGCTGCGTCGTCGCCGGCGGGAACGAACAGGGCGGCGTCGCCCAGCACCTCCGGCAACGACCCCACCTCGGTCGCGACGACGGGCACGCCGGCCTCCATCGCCTCCAACGGCGTGAAGCCGAATCCCTCGTAGCGGGAGGGGAGGGCGAACACCGACGCCCCGCGCAACAGCGCCGATCGCCCCGCCTCGTCGAGATAGCCGAGGCGAACCACCCGGTCGCCGTGACGGGCCCGCCGCACTTCCTCGCCGAAGGTGTCGACCGCCCATCCATCGGCCCCGGCCACCACCAGGTTCACGTCGTCGCGCTCCGCCGCGAGTTGGTCGAACGCGCGCACGAGCGCGGCGTAGTCCTTTCGGGGCTCCACCGTGCCGAGGGCCAGGATGTAACGGTCGGCGCCCGCCATGCGCCGGCCCGCGGTGGGACTGCCGGCGGCAAGGGGAGGCACGCCCGGCGCGACGGTGGAGACGCGCGCCGGGTCGGCACCGAGCAGGGTCACCACCTCCTGGGCCACGAACGATGAGAGGGTGTGCACCGACGCGTCTCCGGCGATGGCCCGGCGCAGCGACCGCAGGTCGAAACGGGCCTTGCGCGTGCGCAGCTCTGGAAAACGGAGCAGCGCGAGGTCGGGAACCGTGACGACACGCGCCGCGTGCCGGGCCCGGGGCACCGCGAAGTTGGTGCCGTGCAACACGTCGACCCCACCGCCGGGCAGCCGTATCCGGGCCCGCCCCACTCCCAGGGGCAGCGTGAGGCTCCCCGCGCCCCGGCCCCGCCAGGGCATCGCGTACGCGGCCACGTCGAGCTCCGGCAGCTCCGCGAGCGCCTCCATCGCGCCGAACGTGAACACCCCGACACCCGTACGGGTGCCCAGGAGCGGCGTGGCGTCGAGGGCGACACGCAAACGGCGCGGCGACGGTTGGGACAAGTGCGCTCAGCATGACACCCGCTCACGGGTGTCACGGGCGTCCTGGCACCCGGGGGGGTCATTCTGCGACCATGCTGGAGGTATGGGACGCCTCGCCACCGACGTCCGCGTCTCTCCGACCGACCCCCCGGTGAAGCGCGTCCGTCTCCGGAGCCTCGTGCGCGCCGCCCGTCCGAAGCAGTGGGCGAAGAACGTGCTCGTGTTCGCGGCGCCCGGCGCGGCCGGCGTCCTCTCGCACGGCGACGTGCTCGTCGACACGCTGCTGGCCTTCGTGGCCTTCTGCCTCGCCGCCAGCGGCACCTACTACCTGAACGACGCGGCCGACGTGGAGGCCGACCGTCGCCACCCCACCAAGCGGCGGCGCCCGATCGCCGCCGGCGACGTGCCGCTCCGCCTCGCGGTGGTCTTGGGCGCGATGCTCCTCGTCGCCGGCCTGGGCGTTGCCCTCCTCGTGCGGTGGGAGCTCCTCGTGGTGATCGCCGTCTATATCGGCCTGACGGGCAGCTACACCGTCTGGCTCAAGCACGTCGCCGTGATCGACATCGCGGTGGTCGCATCCGGCTTCATCATGCGGGCCATCGCAGGCGGCGTGGCGACCCACCTGCCCATCTCCCAGTGGTTCCTCATCGTGGCCTCGTTCGCCTCGCTCTTCGTCGTGGCCGGCAAGCGCTACGGCGAGCACCGTGAGATGGGCGACGACCGGGCCGACACCCGCTCGACGCTCGCCCTGTACACGCTCCCCTACCTCCGCTACGTGTGGATGATCGCATCGGGTGTGGCCATCACGGCCTACTGCCTGTGGGCGTTCGAGCAGTCTGCCGGGCGCTCGGGCCTCCCCTGGTTCGAGCTGTCGATCATCCCCTTCGTGATCGCGCTCCTCCGCTACGCGTTGCTCCTCGAGACCGGTCACGGGGCCGCGCCCGAGGACGTGATCCTCGGTGACCGAACGCTGCAGGTCATCGGAGTGGTGTGGCTGACGGTGTTCGCGTGCGCCGTCTACGTCGGGAAGTGACGCGGTGAACAGCGAGTCGCGCCTGCTCACCGGTTGGGGGCGCACGGTGCCGACGCGCAGCGACGTGCACCGGCCCCTGGCCGGCGACGACGTCGACGCGATGCTGAAGGAAGCCGACGACCGCGGTGCGATCGCGCGCGGTCTCGGCCGGGGCTACGGCGACGTGGCGCAGAACGCAGGCGGGCGCGTGCTCGACATGACCTCGCTCCGTCGCGTGCGCAGCATCGACCTGGGCGCGGGCACCATCACCGTCGACGCCGGCTTCAACCTCGACGCGCTGATGCGACTGATCGTGCCCCTTGGATGGTTCGTGGCGGTCACGCCCGGCACGCGCCACGTCACCGTCGGCGGAGCGATCGCCAGCGACATCCACGGCAAGAACCACCACCGCGACGGCAGCTTCTGCGACCACGTCCTGTCCATGGAGCTGCGCACCCCGGCCGGCGAGCACCTCCGCCTGACAGCCGACGACACTCCCGACGAGTTCTGGGCGACCGCGGGCGGCCTCGGCCTCACGGGCGTCGTCACCGAGGCGACCTTGCAGTTGCTGCCGATCGAGACCAGCCGCATCCGGGCCGACACGCAACGCTGCTCCGACCTCGACGAGCTGATGACGCTCATGCACGAGGAGGACGAGCGCTACCGCTATTCGGTCGCCTGGATCGACTGCCTCGCGCGCGGCACGTCGATGGGACGCGCCGTGCTCAGCCGCGGTGAGCACGCGAGCCTCGACGATCTGGCGGTCGACGAGCGCGCGACCGCGCTCGCGTTCGATCCCCACACCCGGCTGGCGGCTCCGCCCTGGGCACCACCCGGTCTGCTCAACCGCCTCACCGTCCGCGCCTTCAACGAGCTGTGGTTCCGCAAGGCGCCCCGGCACGACATCGGGGGGCTCGAGTCGATCAGCTGGTTCTTCCACCCGCTCGACAGCGTGAGCGGCTGGAACCGGCTCTACGGCCGGACCGGTTTCGTGCAGTACCAGTTCGTCGTCCCGTTCGGGCAGGAGGACGCGGTCCGCGAGTCGGTGCGCCGCCTCAGCGAGGCCCGCACCCCCTCGTTCCTGGCCGTGCTCAAGCGCTTCGGGCCGGGGCACGGCCTGCTCTCGTTCCCGATGGCGGGCTGGACGCTCGCGCTCGACATCCCCTCCGCGCTGCCCGGCCTCGCCCGCCTGCTCGACGACCTCGACGACCTGGTCGTAGGCGCGAACGGCCGCGTGTACCTCGCGAAGGACTCGCGACTGCGCCCCGAGCTGCTCGCCATCATGTATCCCGAGCTCGACCGCTGGCGCGAGATCCGCGCCCGCCTCGACCCGGACGCCGTGATGTGCTCCGATCTGGCCCGGCGTCTGCAACTCGTGTGAGAGTGAGCCCGTGAGCGAGGACCCACGCCGGACATGGACGGTCAACCCGCGAGCGAGGACCGAAGCGAAGCGGAGGACCGCAGCTCCCATGTGGCAGTCGGTGATGCCGTGAAGGACGCGCTCGGGTCCGTGCAGTCCGTGCTCGTGCTCGGCGGCGGCAGCGACATCGCACGCGCCACCGTCAAGGCGCTGGTGGCCGACCGCGCCCGCACGGTCACGCTGGCCGCCCGCCGGCCCGAGCGCCTCGACGACCTGGCGCTGGAGCTGAAGGAGGCGGGGGCCACCGACGTACGGCTCCTGACGTTCGACGCCGACGACCTCGACAGCCACCCCGCGTTCGTCGCGGACGCGTTCGCGGCGCGCGACATCGACCTGGTGCTGCTCGCCTTCGGTGTGCTGGGCGACGCCGACCGCACTCGCGTCGACCGCAGGGCGACCCTCGACCTGCTCCACACCAACGTCATGGGCAGCGTGTCGGTGCTCATGCCGGTCGTCGAGCGGCTCAAGGCGCAGGGCCACGGCACGATCGTCGTGCTCTCGTCGGTGGCCGGCGAGCGCGTCCGCAAGTCGAACTTCCCCTACGGCGCGTCGAAGGCGGCGGTCGACGGCTTTTGCTCGGGTCTCGCCGACTTCCTGCAGGGCTCGGGGGTGCACGTCATGGTCGTCCGCCCCGGCTTCGTCGACACCAAGATGACCGCCGGCATGGACAGGAAGCCGATGAGCACCACGCCCGAGAAGGTGGCCGACGTGATCGTCGCCGGGCTGCGCAAGGGCTCCGACACGGTGTGGGCCCCGCCCCCGATCCGATGGGTGTTCGCCGCGCTGCGCCACCTACCCAGGGCCCTGTTCCGCCGCCTCGACCTTTGAGCGCGGGCCGGCGCGCGATGTCGGCGCGATGAGGGCGGTGGCTGCGTTCGATTTCGACGGCACGCTGGTCGAGCGCGACAGCCTGCTCCCGTTCCTCCAACGCGTGTGTGGCACCGCGGCGGTCGCACGCGCCCTCGCCATCGAGTCGCCGCGCCTCGCCCGGCTGGCCGCGGGCGGCGGCGACCGCGACCTGTTCAAGGCGCGGCTCTTTGGGCGCCTGCTGGCCGGCCGCCGGGTCGTCGACCTCGACCAGGTGGTGAGCGACTACGCCGCCCACGTCACCGCCCGCCGGGTGCGATCCGACATGCTCGAGGTCGTCGCATGGCATCGCCGCGAAGGCCACGAGCTCGTCATCGTGTCCGCGTCCCCCGAGCTCTACCTCGCCGCCATCGGACGGCTGCTCGACTTCGACGCGGTGCTCGGCACGCGACTCGAGGTCGACGACGACGGCCGCCTCACCGGTCGCCTCGCCGGGCGCAACGTACGAGGGGCGGAGAAGGTGGCCCGGCTCCGAGCCCATCTCGGCGAGGGCCCGATCCGCCTCTGGGCCTACGGAGACAGCGCGGGCGACCGCGAGCTCCTGGCGCTCGCCGACGTCGCCACCCGGGTCAGCCGGAGGCGACAGCCCCGGCCCCAGTCGCCCGCGGAGCCCGTGGCGGACGGCGGCGGTCCACCAGCCACCAGCCCACCAGGCCCGTCAGCGTCGCCGCCGACACGGCCGCCCCCAGCAGCAGGCCCGGAGCCCGGTAGCGCAGTGTGACCCGGTGGCGTCCGGGGCCCACCGGCACGCCCTGCACGAGCCCGTCGACGCGCAGGACCGGCGCGGCGCGACCGTCGACGGTGGCCGTCCAGCCCGGGAACCACGCCTGGCTGACGACGAGCACGCCGTCGCGTGCGACCGTGGTGTTCACGTCGACCGAGTTGGTCCTCCACCGGATCGTCGACACGGAGCCCGCAGTTCCCGGTGTCCGCGCCCGTCGACACGCGCGACAACTCGTCTCGACCAGCGCGTCGGCGGAAGGGTCGAACGCGACCGCTCCCGACACCCGACGCCGCGCCTCGCGCGGGGTGACGCGCGACGCGGACCCGACGACGAAGGCAGCAGGCAGTCGCGGCCGGTAGTCGTAGCGCACGCTGCGTCCCCCCCGGACCAGGCGCCCCGGGCCGAGCGACGCAGGCGCGTCGAGACCCGGGTCGACGAGCACGACCGACACGCGCAGCAGGTCGAGCAGGTGGTTCCCTGGTCGCAACGCGCTCGTCTTCGGATCGACGCGGCCGAGGTAGTCCATCGAGAGCGCCTCGAGGTAGCGGCGGGGCGCCAGTGGGTCGAACCCGTTGGCCGACCGCACGCGTTTGAGGTCGGTGACGTCGGGGTCCTCGGGGGTGCCGAACCGGCTCCCGACGGACAGGTAACGCACGATGCCGCCGGGTGCGTCGTTCATGGGACCGAAGCGCGGGCCGACCGTGAGCGACCGGTCAGCCGCGAAGCGGGCCAGGCTCGGACTGCCGCTCCGCCACTCGAACCAGGCTCCGAAGGCGACCACCGCGTCCACCGCGACCGCCAAGGTCAGCAGCGTGCATGCGGCGCGCGGCGCGCGTAGGGCGAGAAGACAGAGGGCCGCCCCCGCGACAGCCATGAGCACGGGCACCAGGAGCGCGTACGTGCGCGTGTCGCCGTGCGCGACGAAGGGGCGCACCGGCCCGAGCTGGGGCACGACGAACGCACCCACGAGCACGGCGAGCGCGGTCGCGGTTGCCGCGATCGCGGTGACCCTGCGGGTGGCCGGATCGCGGAGGCGCGCCACTCCGTAGGCGGCGACGAGGGTCACGACGAGATCGAGCCCGACGACGTCACGGGCCCACGACCGGAACTGGCCGAACACGGGTAGCGCGTGCACCACGTGGCCCACCGGCGTCGTTCGTCCGAGCGCCATCAGGAGCGTGACCACCCCGACGACGACGAGCGCGCTCACGCGCCGGTCACGTCGCGCCGCGCCCAGCCCGGCCACCGCGAGCGTGAGCACGACCATGCCCGGATAGCCGCTCATCTCGGGCAGGTTCCACCGACCGCGGTAACGGTCGGTGTACGGGCCCTCTGCGGGATGGTTGCCGAAGAGGAAGGGGAACGCGAGGAGTGCGGTGTGCGAGCCGGGCAGCGAGAAGCTGACCGCGGTCTCGTAGTCGATGTGCGAACGATCGGTGTCGGGGACGATCGTCGTCGTGGGCACGAGCTGCACCGAAGCCAGGGCGGTGCCGATCGCGACGAGCAGGAAGGCGACGGCCAGCGCCCGGATGCTCGTCAGCGCGACGGCGTACACCCCGACGATGAGGACGACCAGCGCGAACATCTGGCCGTGCCCGGCGAGCAGCGTCAGCGCGAGCGCGCCCGAGGCGAGGAGCACACGCGGAGGTGTCACGCGCTCGCGCAGCAGCTCGAACCCGTAGAGCACCCACGGGAGCCAGGCGATGCTGGCGATGAGGCTCTGGTGGGTCAGGTGCGCGAACAGGAACGGGCTGAGACCGAACGCCACGCCGGCCACGGCCGCGCCGGCGTCGTCGTCGCACAGCCGGCGGGCGAGCAGGAACGCGCCCAGCCCGGCCACCGCGAAGCTGCTGATGACGATCGCGTTGTTCGCCAGCACCGGCGGGAGCACGAGGAACAGCCAGTTCGGTGGGTAGAAGACCGCGACCTGGTTCGTCGCGAGCAGTGGGTAGCCGGAGAACGCGTAGGGGTGCCAGACGGGCAGGTTGCCGTCGCGCACGACGCGCGCCGCGAGCATGTGCTGAGGGAGCAACTCGTTGTACGCATCGCCGGGCGCGATCAGGCGCCGCCCGAGCAGGCCGGTTGCGAACACGACGAGCGGCCCCACGACCGACACCCAGGCGAGCGGGGGCATACCGGCGAGACACTACCGGTAGCCTCCGGGCGTGATCGTCGCCCTGGCCGGTGGAGTCGGTGCCGCGCGCATGCTGCGCGGCCTCGTCGCCGCGGTCGACCCCGCGAGCGTGGTGGCGGTCGTCAACACGGGTGACGACGTCGTCCTGCACGGCCTGCACGTCAGCCCCGACCTCGACACCGTGACCTACACCCTCGCCGGCGCCATCAACCGCGAGACGGGCTGGGGCCTCGTCGGCGAGACGTGGGCCGCGATGGACGCGCTCGAGCGTTACGGCCCCGGGCTCACGTGGTTCCGCCTCGGCGACCGCGACCTGGCGACCCACCTCTACCGCACGCACCGCCTGCACGAGGGCGTCCCGCTGTCGACGGTGACCGCCGAGATCGCCGCCGCCTGGAACCTCCGCCTGCGCCTGCTGCCGATGACCGACGACCGTGTGGAGACGCGCGTCGACGTGGTCGACGACGGCGAGATCGGCTTTCAGGAGTACTTCGTGGGTCGCCGCCACGCGGTGCCCGTGCGCGGCGTGCGCTATGCCGGCGCGGACGAGGCCCGGCCCGCTCCGGGCGTGCTGGCGGCGCTCGAGGCCGCCCGGACGGTCCTGATCTGCCCCTCGAACCCCATCCTGTCCATCGCCCCCCTGCTCGCGGTGCCCGGCGTGCGCGCCGCGGTCGAGAAGCGCCGGGAGGACACCGTCGCCGTGTCCCCCATCGTCGCCGGCGCCGCGATCAAGGGCCCCGCCGACCGGTTGCTCGTCGAGCTGGGCCACGAGTCGTCGGTGGTCGGGGTGGCGCGCCTGTACGCGCCGTTGGCCTGCGCCCTCGTGATCGACGAGGCCGATGCCGGCCTGGCGCGGGCGGTCGAGGCGGAGGGGATGCGATGCGTCGTCGCCCCCACCGTCATGCACGGCCCGGCCGAGGCCGAGGCGTTGGCGCGGGTGTGCCTGCAGGCGATCGCGTCGACATGACCGCGGGCATCGAGATCATCCCCGTCGAGGGCGTGCCCGACGTGCGACCGGGTGACGTGCTCGCCGACCTCATCCTCGCGGGCATCGCGCTGCACGACGGCGACGTGCTCGTCGTCACCCAAAAGGTGGTCTCGAAGGCCGAGGGCCGGTTGGTCGCGATCGATCCCGACGACCTGGCCGCGCGTCGCACGCTCGTCGAGCGCGAGTCGGTGCGCGTGCTCAGGCGGCGTGGCGACCTGATCATCAGCGAGACGGCTCACGGCTTCGTCTGCGCGAACGCGGGCGTCGACCTCTCCAACGTGGAGGCGGGCCACGCCGCGCTGCTCCCCGTCGACGCGGATCGCTCGGCCCGGCGGATCCGTGACGGCGTGCGCGCCCGGGTCGGCGTCGAGGTGGGCGTGATCGTGTCCGACACGTTCGGCCGCGCCTGGCGGCGCGGCCTCACCGATGTGGCCATCGGGTGCGCGGGCGTCGCCGCCATCGTCGACCTGCGCGGCACCGCGGACGCCCTCGGCCGGGTCATGCAGGTCACCGAGGTGGCGGTGGCCGACGAGCTAGCCGCCGCGGCCGAGCTCGTCATGGGGAAGGCCTCGGGCGTGCCTGCCGCGGTCGTCCGTGGGGTCGACCCGACGTGGCTGCGCGAGTCGTCGGTGCGCGCCGAGCTGGTGCGCCCGGCGGCGGAGGACCTGTTCCGCTGACCCCGTTCCGCCGACCCTGTTCCTCTGACTGCGCCGGTCAGCCCCGGTCGCGGAACCAGTCGAGCACCTGGCCGGCGCCCTCGGGGAGCTCGGTCCACGCCTTCCAGCCCAGGTGGATCCCGGCCCGGGCCGGGTCGAGCGACGAGCGGGCCAGCTCGCCCGGTCGGGCGGGGGCGTAGCGCGGCGGTGAGGTGACGCCCGCGACCGACGCCATCGAGTCGTACAACTGGTTGACGCTCGTCTCCCGGCCGGTGCCGATGTTCGCCAGAAGCCCCGAGCCGCGGGTGGCGGCCCGGGCGAAGGCGTCGACCACGTCGTCGACGTAGACGAAGTCGCGCGTCTGCTCACCGTCGCCGAAGACGGTGCACGGCTCGTTGCTGAGGAGGTGACCGGTGAAGATGGCGACGACACCCGCCTCGCCGTGGGGGTCCTGGCGGGGCCCGTACACGTTGGAGAGCGCGAGCGCGGTGAACTCGACGCCGTGCAGCTCCCGGTAGGTGACGAGGTAGTCGCCCGC
>Ga0066709_100003014_pt1 | contig 12687 bp, 9 predicted proteins | sample GraSoiAngelo_158_FD_79665 | JGI IMG/M metagenome (GOLD analysis project Ga0066709, IMG submission 79665) | Grasslands soil microbial communities from the Angelo Coastal Reserve, California, USA - 14_1009_16_30cm | ecosystem: Environmental > Terrestrial > Soil > Grasslands | place: USA... | reverse complement strand
GTGAGGAGAAAAGTCGTCATCTTCCCCTTCCCTTTGACTTCGATTTTGCCGCGCTTTTCAAAGATATATTTTTCCTTGAGGTGCTCGTAAGTGGTCTCCGAGACCTGAACGGCGCCCAGTTGGCCCAACGACTCCATGCGACTGGCGATGTTCACAGTGTCGCCCCACAGATCATAAATGAACTTTTTGCTCCCGATGATCCCGGCCACGACCGGTCCGCTGCTTATGCCGATGCGCAGCTCGATCTTCCGCCCATCGCGATAATTGAGGCGGCTGACGACTTTCTGCATGTCGAGCGCCATTTCGGCCATGGCCTCCGCGTGGTCGGGGCGCGGCACGGGCAACCCGCCTACCGCCATGTAGGCGTCGCCAATGGTTTTTATTTTTTCCAGGTGATGCAGTTCGGCCAGCCAGTCGAACTTGGAGAATATCTCGTTCAACATCTGCACCGTTTCCGTCGCCGGAATATTCGACGAAATCTTCGTAAAATCTCCCAGGTCAGCAAACAGGACCGTGGCATCGGCGAAGCTGTCGGCGATGGTGCTTTCGCCCTGCTTCAGACGGTCGGCGATCGACTTGGGGAGGATGTTGAGCAAGAGGCGTTCGGATTTCTCGCGCTCGATGCGGAGTTGTTCCAGATAGGCTTGTTCCTGGTCCCGCAAGCGTTTCTTTTCGAGGCAGGCATTGATCCGCGCATTCAGCAGGACGGGATTAAAAGGCTTGGACAGATAGTCCTCGGCACCGACCTCGATGCAATGAACGACGCTGTCCAATTCGTCGAGCGCCGAGAGCATGATCACCGGCGTGTAACGGTGTATCGGGTCGGCCTTCAGGAGTTCGAGAGTCTGCAGACCGTCCAATTCGGGCATGAGCATGTCGAGCAACACGAGGTCCACTTTCACGCTCTCGAGGAATTCCAGCGCCTTGCGTCCGTTTTCGGCTTCGAGAACGGTATGGCCCTGCCGCTCGAGTCGCCGGCACAACATGTCGCGATTCATCTCGTTGTCGTCCACCACCAGAATGAACCCGACCAACGCTGGCACGCCGGCGCCGGGCGACTGGTCCGGAGGCCGACTGGAGGTCACCAGGTTGCCGCTGAAATCCGGTCGGCCCGCCGCCTGCTTGCGCGCGCTCGCCGTCAGAGGCTTGAGAAACTCCGAATCATTCAAAAGTCCCAGGAGCGTATTGGCCGCCTTGTGGATTTTTTTCAGGTCGGCCACGAAGGCGACGTGATCATCCTGGGCGGCGTCCTCCTGACAGAGCTCATTGTAGCCGATGATGAGGTCCAGGAGAGTGCGGCTGTGCCGCTGCAGGAGTTCCAACTCCAGTTTGCCCGATTCGAGGCGCGGCTGGGAAATGTTGTCATTGATGAGGGTCAGGAGCTGGCTGCCGGCGGTGTGGATTTTCTGCAGATCAGGGACGTAGGCGTCGAGGCCCAGGTCTTCGGCCTCTTCCTGGAGCATTTCGCTGTAACCGATGATCTGGTTCAGCGGCGTGCGCAGGTTGTGACGGATGCTGGAAAGGACGGTGTCGTGCCCGGAATCACTTTCCTTGATACGCGCTCTGGGGGCGGCGGCAGAAGGCCCCGATTCCTTTGTCTTAGTTGTCTTAGGATCTTTGCCGGTCACGATGCACCCTTACTCTGCAACAGGGCATCGATTTTGGCCAGCAACTTCGGGAGGTCAACCGGTTTCGTTTCGTAATCGTTGCAGCCGGCGGCCAGGGCTTTTTCCTCGTCTCCCGCCATGGCGTGCGCGGTCAGCGCGATAACGGGGATGCCCTGGGTCTCGGGCATGGCCTTGATTTGCCGCGTCGCCTCCCATCCGTCAACGATCGGCAAGCTCATATCCATGAGGACGGTGTCGGTGCTTTCCGACTTGGCCATGGCCACTCCCGTGGCGCCATCCTCGGCCATGACTACCTTGTGGCCGCGACGTTCCAGCCGCCGCGAGAGCATATCCCGATTCATCTCGTTGTCTTCGACCAGTAAAATCTTAGCCATCGGTGATTTCCTTTCGAGGGTGTGCCGTGAAAATCAATTCATGTTTTGGCCGCCGACTCGGGTGGCTCCGAATGAATTCGATGCTTGACGAGTTCGCGGACCTCGGTGAGCAACTGTTCGCGACTGTAGTCGCCCTTCGAGAGGATCTGCTCGACATTGCCTTTGAGCTGGCGTCGATCTTCCACGGTGAGGTCTTTGGCCGTTAGGATCACGACTGGAATGTGCTGCCATTCCTTGTTTTTGCGCAGTTCGCGAATAAAATCAAAACCATTCATCACCGGCATCATCAGGTCCGATAAGATCACCGACGGTTTGCTTTCCGCCACGGCGTGAAGGCCGGCCCTTCCGTTTTCGGCTTCGCGGACGGTCCAGCCTTCCTTTTCGAGGACCTTGCGGACCATCTGGCGGATGGAGGGTTCGTCTTCCACCACCAACACCTGGCAGGGCAGATGGCTCTGTTGGTGTCTGCGGAGGACAGTGACCAGTCGATCGCGATTGATCGGCTTGGTCATGTAATCGGTCGCGCCCAAAGCGAAGCCCATTTCTTTGTCGTCGAACATGGTCAGAATAATGACCGGTATTTCGGCGATATCCGGGTCGGCCTTCAAGGCGGTCAACACCGACCAGCCATCCATCTCCGCCATGAGAACGTCGAGCGTAATCAAATCCGGTTTCAGTTCCTTTGCCATGCGGATTCCCTCTTTGCCGTCCGGTGCAATGGCCACGCGAAAACCTTCTTTGGTGAGGAAACGCCGCATCAGATCGTGCACGGTCGGGTCGTCGTCAATGACCAGAATGGTGCTGGTCCCCGGCTGCGGCTCCGGCACCAGTGGCTTTTTGACCACAATGGCCGTGTCGGCTTTGTCCGGTTTGGAGGCGATGACGACAGCGGGCAGCCGGATGGTGAAGGTGGAGCCCTTGGCCGGTTCGCTCTCGACCGTCACATCCCCGCCCATCATCTGGCAAAAGTGTCGCGTGATGGCCAGGCCCAGGCCGCTGCCGCCGTATTTGCGGGTGGTCGAGGCATCCGCCTGGGTGAAGGCTTTGAACAGCTTGTTGATTTGCTCGGGAGTCATGCCGATACCGGAGTCGCGGACGCGAAAGACGAAATGCCCGGCGCCATTGCCGCGTTCGCGCAAGACCTGCAAGGTGATCACGCCCTTGTCGGTGAATTTGCAGGAGTTGCTGAGGAGGTTGAAGAGCGCCTGCCGGACTTTGGTGGCGTCGGCGCGCATGGGGCCGAGGCTTGCTTCGCACTCGACGCTGAGCGTATTGCCATTTTTCTGGACCAGCGGCGTGATGGTGCTGACGACGTCCTCGATCATGCCGGAGACGTCAATCGTCTCCAGGAAGAGATCCATTTTACCCGCTTCAATCTTCGAGATGTCGAGCACGTCATTGATCAGGCCGAGGAGGTGTTTGCCGGCGTTGTGAATTTTCTGCAGGTCCGCCACAAATTCTTCCTGGCCCATGTCGCGGGCGTCTTCCTGGAGCATTTCGCTGTAGCCGATGATCGCGTTGAGGGGCGTGCGCAGTTCGTGGCTCATGTTGGCGAGAAATGCGCTCTTGGTACGGTTGGCCTCCTCGGCGGTTGTTCTGGCCTCCTGCGCCTCGGCGGTGGCGCGGACCAGGTCGGCCGTCCGCTCTTCGACCTTTTTTTCCAGGTTCTCGTTGTAAACTTCGAGCATGTCATTGGCGTGCTGCAGTTCAGCGTCGCGCTGCTGGATGACGGCCAGCATCTCATTGAACGCCCCGATGAGCGCCCCCACCTCGTCGTCGCTGCTCTTTTTGGCGCGGATCAAGTAGTCTTTCTTTTCGGTGACCACTCTCGCCGTATTGACCAGTTCCAGGATCGGCTGGGAAATCAGCGGCTGCAGCTTGTACGAGACCAGGAAAGCGACCAGACAGGAAATCAGAATCATCATGGCCATTATATTGGCGTAACGGTTGGACCTTCCCAGCAATTGGTTGGCGACGTCCGCCTTGAGATAGACGGTGCCGATCTTGCCTTTGCCCTGCGGCGAATTGATTGGGCGAAAAATCACCACGTTATCCCCTTCGAAGCTGCTCTGCAGCCGAGAGGGCCGGAGCGGGATGGTCTCGCCGTTCCTGAGATACCAACCGACGGGCGTCTCGTCGGCCGAATAAACTGCCGCGGCGACAATCTGGTCCCTGCCTTTCAGTTCGGCGAGGATATGGTTGATCAGGTCCTTGTCGCGGTTGGCCATGGCGGGTTGACTTCCGATGCTGATGCTGTTGGCCAGGGTTTCGACGTCCCGGACCATCGACTGGCGGAACAAGTAATTATCGTACCAGAGGAATGCGGCGCAGCCGACCAGCAAGGAGACAACGCTGGTCGTCATCAGGATCAGCGTCAATTTCCATTTGAAGGGCAGATGTCCGAACGCGCGCATTTCAATGCCCGACCGCGCCGCAGGCGTTACTGAGCCAGACGGCATTTTTCAATATTATCATCCTTTGCCAAGCCAGCCAAATCCCCCGGTATCGCGTTGCCGGGTTCCCGTATGATTGGTTATGCCGAACGCGGGCGTGGATTGTAAAGGAGATTCTACGAACGGCACGGCGCATCGAACAAGAACTGAGGGGTCCGCAGCAAGCCGAGCACAGCAATCACGCCGGTCAGATCCTCCAACCGCGGCGATAGTGGTGCTGGATGTATTGCTCGGACTTAGGGCAATTGGTTGCCTGCAGGTGTTTCCAGTCCCACTCCAGCTTCTGGCCAACGCGGTAGGCGACGTTGCCCAGCAAGGCTGCCTCCGTCAGCGGACCGGAGTAATCGAAAGGACAGGTAGTAGCACGGCCGGTCTTGCACGCCTCAATCCACTCCGCGTGATGGCCGATGGAATCCGGTATGAACGGCGACGGCGGCGCGAAACCCGAAAAATCCTTTTCCGGCAAGAGGGTGTGCCGGCCGTAATCCGCCAGCAGCATCCCCTTGGCCCCGACAAACAGAACGCCGCTTTTCCATTTGCCGGCCTGTTCGGTCGTCAGCAGAGCCGGTTGTTTGCCGCCGTGATACCAGGTGAGTTGCAGGGGAGGTTTTTGTCCGCGCACAGGATACTCATACCGCACAATCAACCAGGGCGGAGTCGATTCGGGATGGACTGGCGGACCGTCCACGGGCGAGACGGTGAGCGGCCGGCTCAATCCGAGAGCCCAGTGCGGCAGGTCCATATAGTGACACCCAAAGTCGGCCAAAGCTCCCCCGCCAAAGGCCCACCAGTTTCGCCATTTGAACGGCAGATATTCCGGGCTGTAAGGCCGGTACTCGACCGGCCCCAGCCACAAATCGTAATGCACGTTCGGCGGCACGGGGAGAGTCTCCTTCGGCAGGTCCAGGCCGCCATAAGTCGCCGCCACCCAGACGTGCACCTCGCCCACCGGGCCGATCGCCCCGCTCTGCACCAACTCGACGACGCGACGATAATTGGAGCCGGCGTGAATCTGCGTGCCGATCTGGGTGACCCGCTTCATTTTCCGGGCGGCTTCGGTAATGATTCGCGTCTCGGAGATCGTCCGGGCCAGCGGTTTCTCGCAGTAAACGTGCCGGCCGCTCTTCAACGCCGCCACGGCCGCGACTGCGTGCGTGTGATCGGGCGTGCCGATCACCACCGCGTCAATGTCCCCTTGGTCAAGCAGGCGGCGAAAGTCATTATACGATTTGGCCTGGGGATATTTTTGCTTCGCCGCGGCAAGGTAATTGTCGTCGATGTCGCAAAGCGCGACAATGTTTTCCCCACCGACCGCCTGGAGATCATCCCCCGCGCGATTGGCGACTCCGATCATGCCGATATTCAGTTTGTCATTGGGCGAAAGTTTGCGCGCCTGGGTCCGCACGCCGGCGAGCCAGGCGCCGGCGGCCGCTGAAGCGGCCCGGCTGATGAATTGGCGGCGATTCAGGGACGGGTTCATTCAAGCGTCCAGACACTCGCGCACGGTGAGGACCAGGGTCTCAGGTTTGAAGGGCTTCTGCAAAAAGCGCAAGCCATCGGGAGCATCAAAATTGCGCCGGGCCAAATCCACACTATAACCGCTGGTACAAATGACCCTGAGTCCGGGCTTTTCCGCCCGCAGTTTTTCCGCGAGCTCCCAGCCGGTGATGCCCTCGGGCATAACCATGTCTGTGAGGAGCAAATCGATTTCCTGGGCATGGTGGGGCCAGAGTTTCAGCGCTTCGACGCCGGTGGCGCCCTCGAGCACGCGGTAGCCGTAGCACTCCAGCACCTGTCGGGCCAGCAGCCGCAAATCCGCCTCGTCTTCCACAATGAGGATCGTTTCGTTGCCGCCGCGGATATCGATCTCGATCGGCGGCTTGGCGGGAGATTCGGGCCGTTTGGATGTGGCCGGCAGGAAGATTTTGAATACGCTTCCCTGGCCTACCTGACTCGAGACTTCGATCCAGCCATGATGCAATTTGGTGATGCCATATACGGTGGCGAGCCCCAGGCCGGTGCCCTTGCCGACGTCTTTGGTGGTGAAAAACGGGTCGAATATGCGCGGCAACACCTGCGCGTCCATGCCCACTCCCGTATCCGAGACGCTCAGACAAACAAAACATCCCACGCGCGCCTCGGTATTGCGGAGAGTGTACTGAATGTCAACGTCCGCGACCGATGTGCCAACGGCGAGTTGTCCCCCTTTGGGCATCGCGTCGCGGGCGTTGACGGAGAGATTTATGATGATTTGCTCGATCATGCCCAGGTCGGCGAAGATGGGAGGCAGGCCCGGCGCAAAGTCGAATTTCAAGGCAATGTGTTCGCCGAGGGCGCGTTCCAGCATGGAAGCGATGTTGCGGATGGCTTCGTTCAAGTCCATCGCGCGCTGTTGCATGATCTGCTGGCGGCTGAACATGAGCAACTGCCGCGTGAGGTTCGCCGCCCGGTCAGCCGCCGCGGTGATCTTCTCGAGGGAATCCGACAGTCCAATCGGCAGACTGGTCTTGCTGAGCAGCAGGTCCGCGTGGCCTTTGATGATGGTGAGAATGTTGTTGAAATCGTGCGCCACGCCGGCGGCGAGCTGGCCGACCGACTCCATTTTCTGCGCCTGGCGCAATTGCGCCTCCAGGCTGAGCCGCTCCGTTATATCCTCCAGGCTGCCCTCGAAGTAAATCACCCGCCCCTCGGCGTCGCGGACGGCGCGGATATTTTCTTCCACCGAGATGATCGAGCCGTCACGACGGCGCAATCGCGTTTCGTAACGCCGCAGGGCATCGTCGCTGCCGATCAACGACTGCCATCGTCTGCGCTCGGCAGGATCGCTGTAGAGGTCACCGGCGTTGACATCCAGGAGTGATTCACGATCGGGATAACCGAGCAATTGGACCGCTGCCGGATTGGCATCGATGACCCCTCCCTCGCGCGTCGTTTTCCAGAGCCCGATAGGAACGTTGCTGAACAGCGCCAGGTAACGTCGCTCCGCCTCCTTCAATGCGCGCCATTGCGCTCTTTGTTCAAGGGCGAGTTTCGCCGCAGCCGGGAGACGGGAGTAATGCTTGGATGATTTGAGCACGTAATCGTCCAATCCCGCTTTCATCGCCTCCACGGCAATCTCCTCGCTGCCCGTGCCGGTGAACATGATCACCGGACAACCTGGCCAGCGCGCCTTGATCGCCCGCAGCACCGCCAAACCGTCGCTCCAGCGCAACTGATAATCCGTGATGACCAGATCGCAGTGGCGGGCCTCGAGTGCCGTCGCGAATTGCTTGGCCTCGGTGACTTCCGTGATTTGGAGGTTGGGAAGATTGCGACACAATTCGCGAATGGCCAGCGTGCGATCCTCGGGATTGTCGTCGACCAGCAGGACGTGCAACTGGTCTGTGATGAATCCTGCCTTTGAGGTGTCGGGCGGCATGATCTAGCCACCGCTCAGCTCCGGCTTCTCGTTCAAAATCAGCCAGTACATGTCCAAATTCTTCACCAACTGAACCAGGCTGTCAAATCCGGCCGGCTTCACCAGGTAGGAGTTCGCCCCCAGGTCGTAAGCGCGATTGATGTCCGGACTCTGATTGGAAGAGGTCAACACCACCACCGGAAGCCGCTTCAGTCCCGGCTGTTGGCGCAGCCAGGCCAGTACCTCGAGGCCGGAGCGGCGGGGCATTTTCAGATCCATCATCATCAGCACGGGCAAGGGGTAGCGGTCCCGGTCCGCATAATGGAGCTCGCCGTTCAAGTAGGCCACGGCCTCTTCGCCGTCACGCACCACTTGCAGCGGGTTGGCGATATTGCTCTTTTGAAATGCGCGCTGGACCAACAGCACGTCATTCTCATCATCTTCCGCCAGCAGTATGACACACTCCCTCTCATTCATAGGGATCCCTTCTTCAGTTCAAAAGTGATCGACTCCAGTTCCTTGGTGATCGCTTCCAGTTGCGCGGTTCGTTCAATCACCCGTTTCTCCAGTTGTTCGTTCAGGTTTCGGATTTCCAGCTCGGCCCGTTTGCGTTCGGTGGTGCCCGACTGAAACAGGTGTGCAGCGCGGGGTCAATGCAGGAATTGCGACGAGATCGGTCAGGCTGACGTCCGGGCGCGACGGGATCGCTTTTTCCAGGCCCTCCTGTCCGTTGAACGCGAGGCCAACCGGTTTCGAAAGAGCGGGTTGGGACAGCATAAAGAGTGTTTTGAATGGTCGTCGAAGAAATTGTCGCCCGGAATCCGGCCACCGTGAGGTGGTTGCAACGGTCGAAAGTCTATCGCCAAAGCCAAAGGCTGTCAAAGCTCCAGCTTTAATATTTTCGGCGCATCTCAGTTTTTGTCGACTGGAGCGCGGCTTGTCCCAAGCTGCAGCGGTGGCGCAGGCACGGGCGCCCTGGGATGTGAGATGGCGAGCTGTGGCTGCGGACACGCCGTGAAGTGGGACTCTCCGCGCTCGATGCCGCCCGGCTCCTCGGTGGGTTGCCAAGAACTGAGATGCGTCCTACATTTCCGGCGCGCCGCGGCGAATTGACTTGTGAACCGCGCAGCCGGCGGCCATAATACAGCTCAATAGTTCGACACAGACGTTTGACTGGTAAAGGCTATGTCCGATCTGCCCAACACAACGAATTTCAACGCGCCGCTCCGGAACCTCGAGGAGTGGGAGGAGTTTTTGATGGAGCGCTATCCCAAACCTCCCGCCGACATCCCGTTTCAGGCGACTGATCCGAACAAGAAGCCGGAACAGTTTCGCAACTACGAAGCCACCGCCCGACCGACCGTTCGTGAGTTCTACCGCCTCAACCATCGCTACCAGACCTTCGATTTCGTCCGCTCGAAAAAGAGCGAATTCTTGTCGCTTGACCGGCGGAAAATGGGCATTTGGGAGGCGATGGAGTTTTTGAACACGCTGGTGGACGACAGCGACCCCGACACCGACCTTTCGCAGCTTGAGCATCTGCTGCAGACCGCCGAACAAATCCGGCGCGACGGTCATCCGCGCTGGTTCATCCTCACCGGCTTGATCCATGATCTGGGAAAAATCCTCTGTCTGTTCGGCGAACCGCAGTGGGCGGTAGTGGGCGACACTTTCCCGGTCGGGTGCGCCTGGTCGGACAAGATCGTTTTCCACGAATTTTTCGCCGACAACCCGGACAAACACGAGCCGAAATATCAGACCCGGCTGGGGGTTTACGAGGCAGGCGCCGGTCTGGACCAGCTCCACCTGTCCTGGGGGCACGACGAGTATTTGTATCATGTCGTCAAGGAATACCTGCCCGAAGAGGGTCTCTACATGATCCGCTATCATTCCTTTTATCCCGGCCATCGCGAGGGGGCGTACGGGCACCTGATGAACGAACACGACCAGGCTCTCTTTGACTGGGTGCGCGCCTTCAACTCGTACGACCTCTACACAAAAAACCACCAGCGGCCGAGCGTGAAGGAACTCCGGCCGTTCTACGAAGAACTGATCGCCGAGTATTTTCCTGCCCGACTGCGCTGGTAGATTGCCGGGGCCGGCCCCACGCGCGGCAAAGACATCGGATTGAGATTTGACTTTTCACCGCGCCCGGACGCTGCTAACAATGGCCGCCGTGAAAAGGACAAAATTCCCGCCGGGCTCACTGACGCTCTTGATGCTCTCCCTCTGCGCGGTGCGGGTTACAAGCGCAGCGGCAGATGACGCGAAACCGGACGCAACGCCGGCCGTGCCCGCCGCAAAAGCCGCGGCGGAGGCGAAGAAAGATACCGCCGCGGAACCGGCTCAGGAAGATCCCAAAGCCAAATTGCTGGCCGTGTTCAAAGCGGAGAAACCCATCACCAACAGCCTCGGCATGGTAATGGTGTGGCTGGAGAAACGCTATCGGGTCAGCCGCTACGAAGTGACCCAGCGCGACTTTGAACAGGTCATGAAAACCAATTCGAGCAAGTTTAAAGGCGAGAGCCGGCCGGTCGAGAACGTCACCTGGGAGGAAGCGGGTGAATTCTGCAAGAAGCTCACCGCAAAAGAGCAGGCCGACGGCAAATTGCCCATGACTTTCTACTATGCTTTACCAACAGAGGAACAGTGGGACTATTACGTGGATGAGGCCGACTTGAAGGACGCCATCACCAGTGCTTTGGGCGACCGAAAAAACACCGAGAACGTCGGCGGCCTGGGTCCGAACAAGTTTGAGCTTTACGACGTGCGGGGCAATGTCTGGGAATGGTGTTCCACGCCCGTCGCCCGCGGCGGCTCGTGGCGAACATTTGAAGATTGGCTTGCCCTCAGCTTCCGCTACGTCGCCGCACCCGACACCAGGTACGACGATGTCGGGTTCCGCTGCGTCCTGATGGAGCAATAACCCGCTCGGCGACCGGCGTAAAACGCTTCGCCAGCCGGTTTGGCGCGGTCTCACAGGGACAAGCCCTTTTCGCTGGGAATGCGGAACGCTATTCGTGATTCCAATTTACGGAGAAACCCGTTCCGCCCCCGGACGACGTCTGCGCTTTGACGTTCCCGTCCGCATCCGCCATATCAATGGCGTCAGCTTGCCAGGAGCGGTCATTGATGGCCCCGGTGTGGCCGCTCAACGTGGCTGTGCATCCGCTGAATGTTATCGTCTCGAAATCCGCCAACGGCAAAGTGCCCCGCGAAAAAGGAGCCTCGACGATCCATTCGGCGGATTGCCTTCTGGCTTTGGTCCGCTGGATGGTGAAGAAGGAGACGTTTTTGGTCAGATTGGAAATAGTGAGGGCAAACCGGTTGTTTGCAACATACTGCACCTCCGCGGAGATGGTATCACCGCGCTCTACCGGGAAGTTGTGAATGCGATAACCAACCTTCGGATACATTTCAATCCACGCGTAATAGACCGGCCCATCCGGAGTCATGTCGTGCTCCGTGCCGGTTTGCTCGACGGTGCCGTCCGAATAGCCGTCGATCCCGACCCAACTCGACGAATAGGTATATGCCGAATCGCTGGCTGATACCGAGGGCACCTGCCACGTCCCTTTCACGTCGGTCACCGCGCCGCTTAAAGGAGCTTTCAGGTTGCTCACAACCGCGTAGCCCGCCCAGTTCTCACTCGTGCCATTTCTGTTGCGGATTCGCGGCGTGGCCTGAATTCGGTGATGGACGGCCGCTGCCGGAATCGGCACCAGGACAAAGCGATTTCGAGTCGCACAGTCTTGAATTGTGGTAACGGAAGAATCTGCAACCAGCGCCAGCAATGCCACCAACGAGTAACGGATCAACATTTTCATACATTACCTTTCGCGATTGAATTCTGCACGGAACTGTCCGGGCAGTCGGCCTGGGAATCCAAGCCGAGAACCAAGATATGCGCTTTCTCCAAACGCACAATGGCTCAAGTTAACTGTCCGGCGCCCCGCTCGGCAAGAGAGCGAAGCGGCGCCTTCCAGCAACACCGCATCGCACATTGAAATCCATTCTTCTCGTTTCTCTTCACGCGCAAATCGCGAATGGCGCCGGTGCTAAGGCAACAAAACCACCCGATAAGAACGTTGAGGTCCTGAGATGGTCGTATCCGTCTTCGACGCCGTGGACCCGTTCGAGGTCACATCGCCGGCAAGGTCGTTCCAATCTGATTCACCGAGGTCCGACTTGAATTGAACCCGATAGGTCCTCCCCGCTATGGCGCTCCAGGTGATGGCGACACTTTCGCCGGTCGGAACGATCGATTCGATCATCGGCGGTGGAACCACAACCACGTTGAATGACCTGGTGTCACTCAGATTCGGGATTCCATTGTCCGTTACACGAACGGTTACCAGGTTGGTGGCTGGGCCCTGGCTCAACGGTGGTGTCCAAGTGAACCGGCCATTTGTCGGATCGATCATCGCTCCGGCGGGAGCGCCGGGGTCCAAACTGTAAGTCTGTATGTTGGAGGGACATCCATATCGGTGGCCGAATTGGTCACGGTCATTTGCATTCCGCCGAAGGCGACTTGATCACTGATGGGCGACAGCACCGGCGCGCTGTTCGCGTGCGTCACCGCCACGGTGAAGCTCTTGCTGTCGCCCAACGCCGGCACGCCGTTGTCGGTCACCTTCACCGTGATCACATTCGTGCTCCGCCCCTGCCCCGCACTAGGAGTCCACGTCAGCACGCCGGTGGTGGGATTGATGCTCGCTCCCGCCGGACCGGACACCAGACTGAACGTCAGCGTGTTGGCCGGAAGGTCCGCGTCGGTGGCTGTGTTCGTCACCACCAGCGTGCTCAATTCAGCAATCGTCTGATTTGCGGGCACC
>Ga0066709_100003013_pt1 | contig 12687 bp, 15 predicted proteins | sample GraSoiAngelo_158_FD_79665 | JGI IMG/M metagenome (GOLD analysis project Ga0066709, IMG submission 79665) | Grasslands soil microbial communities from the Angelo Coastal Reserve, California, USA - 14_1009_16_30cm | ecosystem: Environmental > Terrestrial > Soil > Grasslands | place: USA... | reverse complement strand
GGCCGGTGGCGGCAATTCCGCCAATCGGTCGATCGGCAGCGTCCAGGTCAGCGGCGTCCACGCGGCGCCGGCCGTCGATGTCGCCCGCGGGTCGCGGACGTCGGCCCACGTGAGCGGATCCGCCGGGATCGCCGGGTCCGGGAACACCGCCGACCGCTCGGTCGGAACCGCGCAGGTCGGAGGCGGCAACTCGGCCAGTCGCTCCGCCCTCACCATCCAGTCCGGACCGCTCGCCGGCGGGTTCGGCGGCTCGGTCGGCACCCCGGCCGGCGGTCTCGCGACCGAGATTCCGTTCGGGTTCGGCGGATCGAGCGGCGGCAACGATGCGACGCGCTCGGTCGGCACCGTCCAGATCGGCGGCGGCAACAGCGCCGCGAATTCGATCGGCACGGCCCAGATCGGCGGCGGCAACCGCCCCGCCGGGTCCGCCGGAACCTCGCCCGGCGGCTCCACCGGCCCCGCCGGGTCCGCCGGAACCCCGCCCGGCGGCTCCACCGGCTCGGCGGCGGGAACGGCCGGAGTAGCGGCTTCGGCCGGCTCTTCCGCCGGAGCCGGCGCGCCGTCGACCACCCCGGTCCGCGGCGTCCTCGGCCAGCGCAAGACGATCGTCTTGCACGGGTCGAAGCAGCAGGCGACGCCGTCCCTGTTGCACCGCGTCTCGCGGCTGATGACGTTGCCGTTCACGGGCCTGCCCCTCGGCCTCTGGATGCTCCTCGCGGCGGCGCTGGCCGCGGCGGGCTTCGGAGTCCGGGGTCGTGTCCTGGCGCATCGGTAGCAGGCGACGAGGCCGGCCGCTGCTTGCGGCCGGCCTCGCCCTCGCGTTCGCGGCGCCGCTGCCGGCTGCGGCGGCGTCGCTCCGCGAGCAGGAGCGGTCGGTGCTGAACGGCGTCAACGCCGCACGTTCGGAGCATGGGCTTCCGCCCGTGACGCCGTCGGCTCGGCTCGAGCGTTCGGCGCGCTTCCACTCGCGGGACATGGTCGCGCGCAGTTACTTCGCGCACGGCCCGTTTTGGCAGCGCATGCTCCGCTTCGGCGCGCGCGGCCCGCGGCTCGGGGAGGATCTCGCGTGGACAGCCGTCTCCAAAGACGCAACGGAGACCGTCCTCCGGCTGTGGCTCGCGAGCCCGACCCACCGTGCAGTACTGCTCCGACCGGGTTTCCGCCGCGTCGGGATCGGCGTCGCGGCCGGCCCGTTCATGGGCTTCCAGCGCGCGACGATCGTCACCGCCGACTTCGAGGGAACCTGAGGGCTCAGACCTCGCGGAGCAGCGGCGGGAGGACGAAGATCCCGGACGCGGCGCCGACGAGCGCGCCGACCACGATCGTCGGCGTCACACCGATCACACCGCCGAGCGCGCCGCCGGCGAGCGAGCCGACCGAGAGCGTGCCCATGACGAGCGTTCGCGACGCGGCCGTGACGCGCGCCTGCACCTCCGCGGGGATCAGCCGCCGCCGCAGCGTGACCGCGTTCACGTTCCACAGCGGACCGATCAGCCCACGCGCCGCGACGGAAACCGCGAGCGCGACCGCCGGCAGACCGAGCAGACCGAGCGGCAGGAAGAGCGAAGCGAGTTCCCCGCCGACGGTGGACACGAAGAGCGAACGTGCCGTGCCGAGCTGTCGCGTCAGTCGCTGCGTCTGGAGTGCGCCCGTGACGGTCCCAGCGGCGCCGATCGTCAGCGCGCCGCCGACGACCGCCGCCGACAGGTGGAGCGTGCGGTACGCGTAGACGAACAGCACGGCCTGCACCATGGCGAAGCCGAAGTTCGCGACGGCGCCCGCCAGCGCGACCCGCAGCAGCGCCGGCCGCGCCCGTAACTGGCGGATTCCCTCGCCGAGCTCGGCCCTGAAGCGGCGACGTGGCCGGCGAGCGGCTCGTGCGGGCGCGCCGCGACCGCGGCCCAGCATCAGCGCCGAGAGCGCGAAGGACGCCGCGTCGACGACGAGCGCCGCGGGGGCGCCGGCCGCGCTGATCAAGGCGCCGGCGAGGCTCGGGCCCGAGAGAAAGGCCGCCGAGTTGCTCAGCTCGAGCCGGGCGTTTGCTTCCGTGAGATCCTCGGCGGCGACCGCGTCCGGCACGTACGACGTGTAGGCGAGTCCGAACACGGCCGAGCACGTGCCGGCGATCGCGGCGACGGCGAGCAGCTGCCAGATCGTCAGCACGCCGAAGATCCACGCGACGGGCACCGATCCGATCAGGACGAGGCGGAGCAGATCCGTCCCGACGAGCAACGGCCGCCGGGAAAGCCGGTCGACCCAGACGCCCGCGACGAGGCCGAAGACCGCCCAGGCACTCCAGCCCGCCGCGTTCAGCGCGCCGACCGCCGGCGCGCTCGCGTGAGCGTGAGGATCGCCACCGACGGGAGCGCCACGACGGTGACCGCGTCGCCTAGAACGCTGACGGTCTGCGTCGTCATCACGACCGAGGAAGGCGCGGAGCCGAGCTGGGTGCCGCAGCTCGAGGACTGCTCGCCCGCCTTGCGGCGCGCGCTGGAACGCGTCGGGCTCCAGGCCGGCGAGCTGTGGCTGCACCTGCTCGGGATCGGGCTCGAGCGCGGTGCGCCGACCGCTGCCGAGCTCGTCGATGCCGTCGCGGAGCTGGCGCCGGCCGAGCTTCGCCGCCACCTCGTCGGCGTCCACGTCCCCGCTTGGCGCGCGCTCGTCGGCGCCGACACTCTCGAGGCCGCCGCGCGCGGCGATCGCAATGCCGACGCGGTTCTGCTTGCGGACGAGTGCTACTACGGCGGCCGCGCACGCGACTCGCTGAGCCTGTTGCTACCGCTGTCGGTGGCGCAAACGAAGAAGCGGGTAGCCGACGTGCTGCGCCGGTTCCACAACGAGGTCTTCGCGGCGCGCGAGGACGAGCTCGTCGCGCAGCTCGAGCGCGACGTCGACGCGAAGCGCGCCCGCTCGCTTTCCCCGGACGCACTGATCACCGCGGCGACGCGCGGATACGTCTACGAACCGGAGCCGGAGCTCGGCCGCGTCGTGCTCGTGCCTCACCTGGCCGCTCGCCCGTGGATCCTGCTCTGCCAGCACCGGACGACGCGGCTGATTTGCTACGCGGCCGAGCCCGAGTCCGCACCGCACGCGCAGGAGGTTCGGGCGCGCGCGCTGAAGCTCGGCCGCGCGCTCGGCGACGAGAAGCGCGTGCTGGTCCTCGCGCGGCTCGCGGCCGGCGAGGCGGGCCTCGCCGAGCTGGCCGAGTCAGCGGGCCTCGCGAAGTCGACGGTCCATCACCACCTCGTCCTCCTCCGCGACGCCGGCCTCGTCGGCATGCGCGGCAACGACCAGGGCTACCGTTACTTCCTCCGTGCCGAGGGTGCGACGGAGAGCAGCGGCGTGCTCGGCGACCTGCTCGCGCCGCGCTGAGCCCGATACCATCTCGCTTCGCGCCACCTCGGAGAGGTGTCCGAGTGGTCTAAGGAGCGCGACTGGAAATCGCGTATGTGCCGAAAGGTGCATCGCGGGTTCAAATCCCGCCCTCTCCGCTTCGAGAGCCGCTGCTCGACAGCGGCTCTCCTCTCTTTCACGATCAGCAAGCCCGCAAGTGAGTTCAGTCGTGGACGCGGGCGATCAGCTCGCCCCGCCGCATCACCTTGACCGAGGCACCGCCGAGCCGGACGTCCCAGCCGGCCTCCTTCGGGAACAGCACCTTGTCGCCGGGAGCGACCCCCTCCGCGTCGGCGCCCGTCACGGTGACGATCCCGGTCCGGCAGCCCGCCTCGTCGCTCGCCGGGATGATCAGCCCGCTCCGGGTCTCGGTCTCCTCGTCCGTCGGCTCGACGACCACGTAGTCGTCGAGCGGCTCCAGGGACAGGTCGATGCGCCTCGGCTCCACGGTCACGCCTGAAACGATACTTCCGTCATGGCGTCACCGTTCGTCGAGCTCGAGGTCGGGGGCCGCGTCGTCAAGATCACGAATCCGGACAAGGTCTACTTCCCGGCGCGCGGCGAGACGAAGCTCGATCTCGTGCAGTACTTCATCTCCGTCGGCGACGGGATCGTCCGCGCCCTGTACGAGCGTCCGACCCAGCTGAAGCGCCAGCCCGCGGGCGCGGGCGGCGAGGTGATCTGGCAGAAGCGGGTGCCGGAGAAGCGGCCCGACTGGATCGAGACCGCGCGCGTCACCTTCCCCTCCGGCCGCCACGCCGACGAGCTCTGCGTCACGGAGCTCGCACACGTCGTGTGGGCCGCGAACCTCGCGACGCTCGAGTTCGGCTCGTGGCCCTCCCGCCGCCGCGACCCGGAGAAGCCGGACGAGCTGCGCATCGACATCGACCCGCAACCGGGTACGGGGCTCGCCGAGGCGAAGCAGGTCGCCGCCGTCGTCCACGAGGTGCTCGACGAGATCGGCTATGTGGGGTGGCCGAAGACCTCCGGCAACCGCGGTGTCCACGTCTACGTCCGCATCGAGCCGAACTGGGAGTTCCCCGTCGTGCGTCGCTGCGCGCTCGCGTTCGCGCGCGAGGTCGAGCGGCGCGCGCCCGACCTCGTGACGACCGCCTGGTGGAAGGAGGAGCGCGGCGAGAAGGTTTTCGTCGACTACAACCAGAACGCTCGCGACCGGACGATCCTCTCCGCGTACTCGGTGCGGGGGCGCCCCGACGCGACCGTCTCCGCGCCCGTCACGTGGGAGGAGCTGCCGGAGGTCGAGACCGAGGACTTCACGATCGCCTCGATGCCGCCGCGGTTCGCGGAGCTCGGCGATCTGCACGAGGGCATCGACGAGACGGTCTCCGACCTGCGGGTGCTGCTCGAGTGGGTCGAGCGCGAGGAGAAGGAGGGCGTCGGCGAGGCGCCCTACCCGCCGAACTTCCCGAAGATGCCCGGCGAGCCGAGGCGCGTCCAGCCGTCGCGCGCGAAGCGCGGTGTAAAGGACACTTGACAAGCTGCTCCTGTCAAGCTAGCTTTACATCTGTAAAGCAGACTTGACATGGAAGGAGATCCGTGAGCGGTGAGAAACGACGTTCGCGAGCTGAGGACCGCGCGCGGCCTCTCGCAGGGCGAGCTGGCGGCCGCGCTCGACGTCTCCCGGCAGACGGTCAACTCGATCGAGAAGGGACGGTATGTGCCGTCTCTGCCGCTGGCGCTCGCGCTGGCGCGCTTCTTCGGCACGTCGGTGGAGGACGTCTTCCATGACGACTACTAGGCGCTACCCGAAGTGGTATCTCGCGGCCGTGTCGGTTGTGCTCGGCGCCGGCGCGCTCGCCGCGTTCTGGGCGGGAGGCAACCCGAGGGACGGGCTGATCTGGTTCGGGGTCATCGCGGGCTTCGGACTGCTGACGCTCGCCGCTGGCCGGAGCGAGACGATCCGCGGATTGCGAGGCGACGGCCGCGACGAGTACTGGGAGCGACTCGACCTGACCGCCACCGCGCTCGCGGGACTCGTGCTGATCGTCGCGGTAGTCGCCATGTGCTTCTGGGAGTGGGCGCAAGGGCGGGACGGCTCGCCGTACGCCCAGCTCGGGGCGATCACCGGTGTGTCCTACATTGTGATTCTCGCCCTGCTTCGGTTTCGTTCCTAGACCGTTCGCGCGTGTCGATGGGTCAGACGGACGCGCGGGCAGAGCCCGCGCGTCCGTGATGACGGGCACCGCAAGCGGCGCCCTCCGGTTGAGGTCGTAGCTATCGGATGCTCACCTGCACGAGCCGGCGGGTCGACACGCCCGCGAGGATGTCCTCGCCCGGCTTGCGCGCGCGGACGAAGATCACCAGAGCGCCGCTGCGCCTCAGCGGCATCGTCGCGGTCGGCTGCATCGTGATCGTCGCCCAGCCGCTGCCGTCGGTCTGAACCTCGGGCGCGTTGTTCACCCACGAGTACGGGAGCCCGAGCGCATAAACGAGCGCGCCCTGGATCGCGAAGCCGCGGACGTCCGTCACGTGGAACCGCGCGGTGAACCCCGCGCGTGAACGCAGCGGGCTCGGAGAGAACTGCACGCGGTCGACGATCAGCCGGTCGGGCAGCGCGATCGTCGAGACCGAGATTGCAGCGCCGCCGGACTTCGACGGAGCGACGAGCTGCGTCTGCGCGGAGGTCGCCGCATGCGAGCCGCGGGAGTTCGAAGCGGTGACGCGGACGCGCATGGTGTGCGCCACGTCGGCGACGCCGAGCGTGTAGCTCTGCCCGGTCGCGCCGGGGACGTCGGCGCAGCTTGCGCCCGCCATGTCGCAACGCTGCCACTGGTATGCGTACGAGATCGGATTCTGGCCGTTCCACTGGCCCTTGTCGGCGGAGAGCACGAGGCCCTCCTGCGCCGACCCGGAGATCACGGGCGGCGACGTGTTCGTAGGACCGGTCCCTCCCGCGGTCACGAGCGACGACTGGGCCGAGACCGCGCTCGCGGCGCCTGCGCTGTTGTGCGCCGTGACCGTGATCCGCATGTGGTGGTTGACGTCGTCCCTCGTCAGCGTGTAGCGCGGCGCGGTTGCGCCGACGATCGACGTGCAGTTGTTGCCCTTCGAGTCGCAGCGCTCCCACTGGTAGTTGTACGAGCTCGGCGCGTTCTTCCACGCACCCGGGTTGGCGCTGAGGACCTCGCCTTCGCGCGTCGTACCGCTGATCGACGGCTGCGCGGTGTTCACCGGCGGCGACGCCGAGGTGGCCGCCGTTCCTCCCCCGACGGTTACGGCCAGGACGACCGCCGCAACGAGAGTCATCCCGGCCAGCATTCGAAGTTGCACGGTTTGCCTCCTGTTCGGGGGAGCCGCTTGGCGCAGACTCCCGTTGAACTCTCAGACGTCTTCCTTTCAACGGAGGCAGTTCTCAGACGGGTCTTCGCAATTTCCTTGCAAACGAGGCCGCTCCAAGGCGCGCCTTCCCAAAATCCTTGCAATTGGGAGCTTCACCGCACGAGCAGGTCGGCGACCTTCGGGTCGTCCTTGCGGAGCGGCGGCCGCACCTCGCGCCACGTGCACTGCGCCGGATCCTTGTCCGGGCGGAACCGCAGGAAGCGCGTCCCGTGCCGGAAGCGGCTCTTCTCCAGCTTGTCGTAGCGGACTTCGGCGACGAGCTCCGGCCGCAGCGCGGCCTCCTCGAGCTCGCCCGTGCCCCAGCGGTTGGGCTCGGAGAAGCGCCGGTCGGGCGCATCGACGAGGAGCGGCAGCACCTGCGCGGCGATCTCGTCGTGCTTGCGCGCGCCGACGGCCGCCGAGCCGACGTAGTTGATCCGCCCCTCGTCGTCGTAGAGGCCGAGCAGCAGCGTCGCGATCTTCTCGCCCTTCTCCTTCCAGCGCAGACCTATGACGACGCAGTCGGCGGTCTTGTGCTGCTTGACCTTGACGACGCCTTCGCGCGAGCCCGGGAGATAGGGCAGCCCGAGCCGCTTGGCGACGACGCCGTCGAAGCCCGCGGCCTGCAGCCGGTTCAGCCACTCCTGTGCGACATCCGGGTCGGCGGAGCGCGGCGAAAGGGTGAGGCCCTTCAGCTTCTCCAGTCGCGCGCGGCGCTTCTCGAGCGGTTGCTTCCACACGGCCTCGCCGTCCCAGAGCAGCACGTCGAAGGCGACGAACGTGGCCGGAATCTCCGCGGAGAGCCTCCGCACGCGGCTCTCGGCCGGATGGAGGCGCATCTGCATCGCGTCGAAGTCGAGCTTGCCCTCGCGCTCGATCACGATCTCGCCGTCGAGCGCGCTGTGCCGCGGCAGCAGCTCGCCGATCGCGGACAGTTCGGGGAAGTAGCGGAGCAGCGGCCGCCCGTTCCGGCTCCAGAGCGCCAGCTCGCCGCCGTCGTTCTCGAGCACGCCGCGGAAGCCGTCCCACTTCGGCTCGTACTGCCACTCGCCGGTCGGCAGCTCGGCGACGAGCTCGGCCTCCATCGGCGGGAAGGGAACGTTTGGGCCGGGCACGCAAGGGCAGCGTAACCGCGTGGGGGAGCTCGACGGGGTCTGGAACGTCCGGCGCACGGGCGGCGCGCTGCCGCCGCTCTACGGCGTCCGCAAGCGGATCCACGGCACGGAGGGGGAGACGCTGTTCGGCCCCGTCCCGGTCAGCTTCGACGTGCGCGGCCTCGAGCTCCGCTACCGCCCGCCGCTGGCAGGCCTTGTCGACGTCCTCGAGCGGGACGGCGACAGTTACCGCGGCCGCACGCGGGTCCTCGGCCGCGAGATCGGGACATTCGAGTTGAGGAGGAGCGGAATGACCGAGGACGTCAAGTCTCAGCTGGTCAAGCACATCGACGAGGCGCACGCGATGGAGCAGAACGTGCTGCGGATGCTCGACGGGATGATCGCCACGTCGGACGACCCGCAGGTGATCGACATGCTCGAGCACCACAGGACGCAGACGCAGACGCACGCGTACCGGATGCGCGAGCGGCTCGAGGCGCACGGGGCGGCGCCGTCCGTCGTCCGGCAGGCGGGCGGGATCCTCCAGGCGCTCGCGAAGCTGCCGCTCGACATGGTGCGCAGCGAGAAGGCGGGACGGAACGCGCGCGACGGCTACGCGACCGAGCACCTGGAGATCGCGAGCTACGAGCTGCTTTTGCGCATCGCCGACCGTGCCGGCGACGAGCAGACAGCCGTGACCGCGCGCGAGATCATCGCCGAGGAGCGCGAGATGGCGGACTTCATCGCCGCGCACTGGGATCTGTTCGCGGAGGCATCGCTGCGCGAGGCGGGCGTCGCGGTCTGAGATGGAACGGGGCGCGCGACCGGCGCGCGCCCCTCCTCTAGCGAAGCCAGGGTGCGAGAAAGCGCTCGATCTCGCGGCAGCCGCGCGGCCGCTCGAGTCGGGCGCGGACGAGCTTGCCTTCGACGACCACGAGCGTCGGCATCGTTTCGATGCCGAAGCGCTCGACGAGGTCGGGTCGCTCCAGCTCGTCGACGCGGTAGAGCTTGAACGTGCCGTGATTACGGCGGCGTTGAAGCACCTGCGCCAGGAAGCCCTCGACGCGGCGGCAGTTGCCGGAGACGGGCGAGTAGAAGAAGACGAGCCCGGGTTGGGCGGGGAAAGCCGAGCGCTCGGCGACGCTCACACGGAACCTCCTCGTTTCAGCGGGGCGGACCTTGCCGCGGGCGGGTTCCGGGCCTTTGGCTGGACAAGACATACCCAGGCGCCCAGCGCTCCCTAACGTCACCAAGGTCAAGGACCGCTCACAGAAGCAGCCGCCGGGGCCCGCAACCGTGGGCATCGACGGCCTGTCTAAGCTTGGTCGATGAGGAGGGTTGTAGTCACCGGGCTCGGGGCGGTCACGCCGCTCGGGAACGACGCCAGCTCGACCTGGCAGGCGGCGGTCGCCGGCGAGAGCGGAATCGGCTGGATCACGACCTTCGACGCGTCCGAGTTCCCGGTGCGCATCGCCGCCGAGGTGAAGGACTTCGACCCGACGACGGTCGCGTCGCCGAAGGAGGTGCGGAAGCTCGACCGGAACGTCCTGCTGGCGCTCGGCGCCGCGACCGAGGCGATGGCCGACGCCGGAATGAACGGCTTCGACCCGGCGCGCGTCGGCGTCGTCTTCGGCACGGCGATCGGCGGCTTCCTCGGGATCATGGAGCAGCACGACGTCCTCCGGGAGCGCGGCCCGAGCCGGGTGGCGCCGACCTTCATCCCAAGCGTCCTGCCCGACACGGCGTCGGGGCAGCTCGCGATCTCGCTCGGCCTGCGCGGGATCAACTACGCACCGGTTTCGGCGTGCGCGACGGGCTCGACCGCGGTCGGCGAGGGCGCGGAGATCATCCGGCGCGGAGACGCAGACGTGATGCTCGCCGGCGGCGGCGAGGCGTGCCTCCATCCGCTGATCCTCGCGGGCTTCTGCGCGATGCGCGGACTCGTTGCGGAGGAGGAGGATCCGACGCGTGCGTCACGTCCCTTCGACGCGACGAGGGCCGGCTTCGTGATGGGCGAGGGCGCGTGCGTGCTCGTGCTGGAGGACATGGAGTCCGCGCAAGCCCGTGGTGCGACGATGTACGCGGAGGTGCTCGGATACGGCGGCTCGAACGACGCGCATCACATCGCGCAGCCGGATCCGGACTCGGTCGGCGTGTCGGAGATGATGCGCGCGGCGCTGCGGCGGGCGGAGGTCGAGCCGGAGCGCGTCGGCTACATCAACGCGCACGGCACGTCGACGCCGCTCGGAGATGCGGCCGAGACTCGCGCGATCAAGGACGTCTTCGGCGACCACGCATACGAGCTCGCCGTCTCGTCGACGAAGTCGGTGACCGGACACTGCTTCGGCGCGGCCGGCGCGATCGAGGCGATGATGTGCGTGCTCGCGCTGCACGAGGGCGTGCTGCCGCCGACGATCAACTACCGGAATCCGGATCCGGAGTGCGACCTCGACTACGTTCCGAACGAGGCGCGCCGGGCGCAGGTCGACGTCGCGCTCTCGAACGCGATGGGCCTCGGCGGACACAACGGCTGCGTCCTGTTCGGCCGCGTGGACTAGACGTCACACTTTCGGCACAGTCTCGTGCGTCACGTGTGCGTCTTTTCGCGATACGCTCGAGCGGGGTAGGGGGCGGGCGGGACCCGGTGTAAACGCGCGCGTGTTCCATTTAACGCGCAGCTTGTGGATCGATCACCTCTGGGACGAGCTCGCGGATCGAGCCGAGCACGACGTCCGCCTCCGCGAGCGCCTCGTCGCCAGGCGGGTACGACGGATTCGGCACCGCGACGACGCGCATCCCGGCCGCCTTCGCCGAGCGGATGCCGCTATGCGAGTCCTCGACGGCCGCGCACCGGGTCGGCTCGACGCCGAGCCGCCGCGCCGCCTCGAGATAGACGTCGGGCGCCGGCTTCCCGCGCGCGACCTCCTCGGAAGAGACGGTCGCGCGGAACAGCGGCGCGAGACCCGTGACCTCGAGCACGGCCTCGATCAGCGGCCGGTTCGACGACGACGCGAGCCCGAGCGGCCAGACTGCGCCGATCCGCCGCACCGCCTCGACCGCACCGTCGATCAGCGGCAGATGCTCCCGGTACTCCGCCAGCATCAACCGCACGACCTCGTCGTTGATCGTCTGCGGCTCCTCCGGCACTCCTGCGTGCTCCCGCAGATAGCGCGACCATTCCGTCGAGCTCATTCCCATCATCGCCCGCTGCACCTCGGCGTCGTAACGGCCGCCGTGCTCGCGCACGTACCGCTCGCGCACCCCATCCCAGACCTCCTCGGACTGGATCAGGACGCCGTCCATGTCGAAGACGACCGCGTCGATCACACCGGGTGATACGCACGGTCGAGATAGACGAGCCCGCCCTTCGCGGGGCCGAGCTCGAGGGCGAGCACGTCGCCGACGAACACCGTGTGGTCGCCTGCGTCGTGCTCGTCGCGGACGCGGCACTCGAGCCAGCCCCGCGCCTCGGCGAGCAGCGGGGCGACACCGGCCGGGCCGCGGCGTGTCTCGATCCCCTCCCAGTGCACGAGCGGCGGAAAGCCGGATGCGAAGCGCTGCGCGACGGCAGCCTGGGCCGCTCCGAGCACGCTGATCCCGAACGACGCGGAGCGCCGCAGGAGTTCGTAGCACGAGGCTTGCTTGCCGATCGAGACGCCGACGAGCGGCGGGTCGAGGGAGATCGAGATGAGCGAGCTGATCGTGACGCCCATGCTCTCGCCCTCGTACTCGACGCTCATCACGGATATGCCCTGCGGGTAGAACCGCATCAAGCCGCGAAGCTCGTCCCCCGTCGCCACGGCCGCGGATGATACGGCGGCGACCGCCCGCGACTACGGCTGCAGGACGAGGTACACGAGGTTGTCTCCCTCGTCCGCGACCCAGACCCGGCGCTGCGTCACCCCGACGACGTAGCCGTGCCTGTCGGCCTTGCCGCAATAGGCACCGCCGCCGTCGCGCGCGGTCCACGTGCAGGTGATCGCGTCGTGCGTCTCCGTCGCCGTCGCGAGCTTGTCGTGCACCCTGCTGGAGCTCGCAACGACGGTGGGCTGGTTCCGCCAGAACCGCACCTTTGTCGTCTCGGTCTGGACCATGACGAGCCGGTGCGAGACGACGACGACGTAGCCGACGCGATCCGAGCGCCGGCAGGTTGCGAGGCCCCCGAGCGAGGTCCTCCACGTGCACGTCACGCCGTTGTGCGTCCGCGTCGCCGTTTGCTCGGGGCCTGCGGCGGCGCCTGCGCTGGACGCGAACAGCGCGGCCGCGACGAGGATCCTCATCACCGGTCTCGAGACTAATGCCAAGCGGCGGGGGTGGGATTCGAACCCACGGGGCGCTTGCGCGCCCAACGGTTTTCAAGACCGCCCCGTTCGACCGCTCCGGCACCCCGCCGACGACCTGCATCGTATGGCCGGCTGGCCGTCCCCCTCAGCGGCGGACGCGCTCGGGCGCTCCGAGCGGGCGCAGCACATCAGGCACCTCGCCCTGAAGGTTCTCCAGGATGGCGAGCACGGCGCGGTCCGTCACGGCCGTTCCGTTGAGCGTGTGCACCGGGTCGACGTTCTTGCCGGCGCGGTGGCGGACGCCGAGGCGGCGCGCCTGGAAGTCCGTCGTGTTCGATGTCGACGTCAGCTCGCGGTAGCGCTCCTGGCTCGGGAACCAGCCCTCGCAGTCGTACTTCTTCGCCGCCGGCGCGCCGAGGTCGCCGGCGGCGACGTTGACGACGCGGTACGGAATCTCGAGCCCCTGCAGGATCCGCTCCTCGAGCGCGAGCAGCCGCTCGTGCCACTCGGGTGAATCGCCCGGCTCGCAGAACACGAACATCTCGACCTTGTTGAACTGGTGCACCCGGAACATGCCG
>Ga0066709_100003012_pt1 | contig 12688 bp, 13 predicted proteins | sample GraSoiAngelo_158_FD_79665 | JGI IMG/M metagenome (GOLD analysis project Ga0066709, IMG submission 79665) | Grasslands soil microbial communities from the Angelo Coastal Reserve, California, USA - 14_1009_16_30cm | ecosystem: Environmental > Terrestrial > Soil > Grasslands | place: USA... | reverse complement strand
TCGCCGTAGGCCGCCGCGTCGGGCGCCGCCCCGACGCCCAGCCCGTCACAGACGAGGATCAGGACCCGACGGCGGGTCACCTCAACCCTGGATTTTCTGTTGAGCGGCGGTTCGATACGGAGAGTTGGGATAGTCGTTGACGAGTCGCTGATAGGTCGCGCGCGCGTCCGTCGCGGAGCCCGCCCGCTCGTAGATCTCGGCGAGCGCGAACAGGAGCGCGTCCTTCGGAGCCGCCGACCGGGGAGACTCGATCGCCCGCTTCAGGCGGTCGATGGCTTCCGTCGTTTTCCCTTGCGACGCGAGCAGCCGCGCCGCGTCGATCTCGGCGGCCGCCGCCACTTCGGCACGACCCTCGCGAGCCTCCTTCGAAAGGGTCTCCGCGGCCTGGGCCGGCTTGTCCCCTCGCGCCGCGAGAATGACCCGCGCCGCGCGGCCCGCGTCCGTCCCGCCCTTTGCGGCGGCTTCGCGGAGATGCTTCGCGGCCTCCCGCTCACGGTCGGCGGCGGTCGAGAACTTGCGGATCGCGCCGGCCGCTGCCGGATCCGTCGCGAGAGGCGCTTCCAGGATCTCGAGCGCCGTCGAGAGGTCCTTGCCCGCCTCGCGCTCCCTCCACCCCCGGAAAAGGAAGAACCCGGCGGCCAGGACGAGGACGGCCGCAGCCGCCGCGACGGCCTCGACGGCGCCCCGGCGGTGATGGGAAACGTAATCGACCGTCCGGCCGAAGGTCTCGACGAGCTCGTTTCTCTTGAGCTCCTTGCGTTTGATGCGGGCCATGCTCCTCCGAAGCGGGCGATTATCACGGGATGGCGAGAGCGCGTCAAACCGGAGAGCGTCCCGGGCGCTCGCAGCACGCCCGCTCGCGCGAGTCCCGCGGCGGAGGTCGGACGGTTCAGGCGCCGGTTACGGCAGCGTTCGCAACAGCGGCGATCCGGCGCGTCGCCGAGCCGCGGCCGGTCAGATAGGACGAGACGACCTCCGCGGGCAGGACCAATGCGAACCAGAGCACGCCGACGACGACGCCGAGCGGCGCGCCCGCGAACGACGCGTGCGATCCGAAGGCGGCGACCGTCGAACCGAGCAGCACGTTGACCGCGGCGGACACGAGCGCGATCCGGAAGCCGAGCAGCCGGGGCCGCCCGATCCGGCGCGGCAGCGGGGTCGTCGCGTGTCGGCCGGCGAGCCAGGTGAACGCGACGAGGGCCGCGGCGATCAAGCATGCCCCCATCGACATGCGCACCCGGGCGGGCGCGACCAGATCAAACGAGAGAGTTTCTCCCATGAGCGGCTCCATCCACGGAAGGAAGTTGGTCGCCGTCATGAGGACGAGGATCACCCATCCGGTGCGCTGCGGAGAATGCGGAGGGTTCGGCATCAGTCCACCCATTTCCAGGGAGGAGGAACGAAGTTCCTCTCGCCCGTGTTTCCGCCCTGCCCGGTGGGAAGCCACTTGAGCAGGGACGCCTTTCCGACCCGGCTGTAGTCGTCGACGCTGATCCGAAAGAGATTCCGGTCGGCGCCGTCGTCGCTCCGGTCCGCGACGAAGATCCCGCGACAACCCGCAGCCGAGCAGTTCACGGATCCCGGCGGGACGTTCGTGCTGTACGACAGCGGGCGGGAAGGAGGCTGACTGTTGGCGGCCTGTGGCGCGACGAGGCTTCCATCCGACCGGAAGACGACCCGGTCGACGAGAGACGGATTTCCGAGATAGTCGTCGAAGGCGACGCTCTCGGAGCCGTCGATCGCTCCGCCGACCGAACGAAAAACGAGGTCGGTGGGAAGCCGGTAGGAGTCGAGCACCGGCTCGGTCGAGTCCCGGATGAAGTTGGGCGACTTATCGGCCCACGCCGTCACCTCCCGGGCCGCCAGGTCCACCTGCAGCACGACGTTCGAGTCGCGACGCAGAGCCTGCATCCGCGCGGCGAGCACGAGCGTGTAGATCTCCCGGACGGAGGCCTTCACCTTTTCCCGGCGCAGGATGGTGCGCAGATACGCCCCCGCGAACAGGCAGACGCTCGCGAGGATCGCCATCGCCACGAGGAGCTCGATGGCCGTGAAACCCCGCTCGAATGAGGATCGAGCGTATCGGCTATGCATGGATTCCGGTCCCGGAGGAGCGAAAGGCATACCCGCCCGGCGAATCCTCCGGATCTTTCTCGAAAGGCGAGACTTACGCGGAGGGAGAGGTCTCGACGCGGAGCCGGAACCGTCAGGAAGTGTCAAGCCCCCGGCGCCTTCCGGCAAAAAAAGCCAGCGCGGGAGCCGACGCTATACTCGAACCGATGTCCGACGAGATCCAGATCCGAGGGGAGCCTTCCGCGACCGGCGAGCGCTGCAAGTTCCTCGTGGATCGCCCCGTGCTGCCGGAGGAGTCTGCCTTCTTCTCCGATCCGGCTTCCGCGGCGGACGTCTCGCCACTGGCTGGAGATCTTCTCGCGCTGCCGGGCGTCGCGTCGGTGCTCATCGCGGACAACACGGTCACGCTCGAGTCCGACGACGCGATCGACTGGCCGGCCCTGGGGGCCGGTCACCTGATCCGGAAGCACCTGCGAGCCGGACGGCCGATCGTCTCGCAGGACTACTTCGAAAACCTCCCGGCGGAAACCGATCTCAAGTGGGCCATCGACGACCTCCTGGCTCGCGAGATCAATCCGGCGGTCGCGACGCACGGCGGCTGGGTCGAGCTGATCGACGTGAAGAAGAACAACGTCTACATCCGGCTGGGAGGCGGATGCCAGGGATGCGGGGCCGCCGACGTCACGCTGAAGCAGGGAATCGAGAAGGCCATCCGCGGCCTTGCGCCTTCGGTCGGCGAGATCCTCGACACCACGGACCACGCCGCGGGAAGGAATCCGTACTACTCCCCGGCGAAATAAGACCCGAGTCTTAGAACCAAAGTCCAATTCATTCCGGCGGCGCGGGCGCGATACCCTTGGCCAGCGTCATGCTCATCATCCCGGTTGGACAGGAGCACACCGAAGTGCGCCGGCAGCCGTGGGTCTCCTACGGCATCGTCACCCTGAACGTCCTCATCTTTCTCTTCCTCTGGCTCGCCTCGATGCGCTCCGACGTACCCGCGCGTTTCGAGGCAAAGGCAAAAGAGGTCACCGAATACCTGGTTCGCAATCCCTATCTGTCGGTCCCGCCCGAGCTCGCCGCCTTTTACGGAAACCGCGCCCTCCAGCTCCTCGAGCAGGCCCGTGAGGTGTCTTCGCCGCCGGTCGAGTGGGTCGTCCGCCGTCAGCAGCAGAAGCTGAATTCGCTGGCTCGCGATCTCTTCGCGGTCGGCCGGGAGCTGCCGTTGTTGAAGCCGGGGTTCGTTCCGGCGAACCCGGACCCGTTTGCGGCGCTGTCCTCGATGTTCGTCCACGCCGGGATCCTTCATCTCGTCGGCAACATGTTGTTCTTCTTCGCGACCGGCCCTTTTCTCGAAGACGTCCTCGGGCGAGTCGTGTTCGCCCTGCTCTATCTTTTTTCGGGGGGCGCCGCGCTCGCCGCCCATACGTGGCAGAACCCGGGGAGTCTCGCTCCGGTGATCGGAGCGTCCGGCGCGGTGGCCGGGATCATGGGCGCATTTCTCATTCGACTCCGGGCTTCGCGCATTCGATTCCTCTGCGTCCCGATCATCCTGCTGCCCTGGTTTCGATTCCGGTTCCTCCTTCCCGCGTTCATCGTCCTGCCGCTGTGGTTCGTCGGCCAGTTCTGGCTCGCGACCCACCTGTCCGAGCCGGGCGCCGTCGCTCTCTGGGCGCACGTCGGCGGATTCGCGTTCGGCGCCACCGCGGCGCTTCTGATCCTCGCGCTCGGGATCGAGAAGCGCTGGATCCACCCGCGAATCGAATCCCGCGTCGCCTGGAGTCAGAACGCGGGGCTCGTCGAGGCGCTCGATGCGCAGGTCCGCGGCGACGTGAAGAAGGCGCGCCGGCGGGCGGAGGTGGTGCTCAAGGAAGACCCGTCGAACATCGACGCGCTGCGGCTCGCGTGTGACCTCGCGGCCGGGGAGCAGGACTGGCCGAAATTCGCGCAGAACGCGACGCGGTTGCTCGACCTCTACATCGCCCGTGGAGAGAACGAGCTCGCGACGCGCTTGATCGGAGAGGCCTCCTCCCAGGCGATGGAGGCGCTTCCCCTCCGTTTCCATCAACGGGCGGCGAGCTTCCTCGATAAGCAGGGAGAGGAGGCATGGGCGTCCCGCTTCCATCGCGAGATCGCGGAGCGTCATGCGGAGACGGACGCCGCGCTCCGCGCGCTCCTTCGAGTGGCAGATGTCGCGCGGCGCGAGGGGGACACGGCGGGCGCCCGGGCCGCGCTCGAGCGGGCGCGGGAGCATCGGGACTGCACGGGAGACTGGAGGACGCTCGTCGAGAGGAAGCTCTCGGAGCTGAATGCGCCGCCGGGGCGAGAAATCAGTCCGCGATCCGGAACGTCAGCGCCGCGAGCGCCTCGCGAAGCGCCGCCTCCGCGCGGTCGGCCGTCTCCGCCCGGCTGAAAATGAACCCGAGGTAGCGCGAGCCCTCGGGCAGCGGAACGAGACGCTGTCCGGCGTGGGCCGAAACGACGACGTCCTGGACGTCCGGCACCGCGCGCGCCTCTTCCAGACCGGAAACCTTCTCCAGCCGCCCGGCGCGCGGGATCGGAATCATCATGACGCCCGCCGCGCGAGCGTCGCGCGGGCTTCGTCCTTCTTCTCTTCCCAGTGCATGGCGGAGGATCAGCTCCTCGAGCGAAATTCCGGCTCCGAAGGAGAGCGCCCGGGAGCAGAGGCCTCCGATCGACCGGGCAGCGACTTCGATGACAGACAGACCGATTTGATTTACGCGCAGCTCGGCGTGGATCGGGCCATGGACGAGGCCGAGCGCCCGACACGCCCGCTCCGTCGTCGACCGGACCGCGGCGAGGGTTTCCTCCCGCAGCCGGGACGGCGTCACATAGATGGTCTCCTCGAAGAAAGGGCCTTCGAGGGGATCCGGCTTGTCGAAGACCGCCAGGACGTCGAGATTCCCGTCCGTGAGCAGACCCTCCACGGCCACCTCGACGCCGGCGACGTACTGCTCGACGAGGATCTCGTTCGCTGCGGCGCCGCCCTTCGCGGCGACTTCGGGGCGGCGCAGGATCGCCTCGATCCGCCTCCACGCCGCGAGGAAGGATTCGGGGTCGTCGGCCCGTATGACGCCCCGGCTGCCCGAGAGAAAAGTCGGCTTCAGAACGCAGGGATAGTCCACTCGCCGCGCCGCCTCGGCCGGGTCGTCGTCTAACCGGAAGAGCGTCGAGCGCGGGCCCGGCACGCCGGCCTCCTCCAGCGCGCGCCGGAGCGCCGCCTTGTTCCGTGCGGCCGAGGCCGACTCGGGTGAGTTGGCCGGCAGACCGAGCGCATCGCAGATCGCGGCCGCGGCGACCACCGTGTCGTCGTCCACTCCCACGACGGCGTCGATCGGATGCGTGCGGACGAACTCTCGAACCCGGCGAACGCACGCCTCGGGGTCGCGGAAGTCGATCGTCAGGAGCCGGTCCGGATGGACGCTCGCGAGCGCGTTCGGCTCCTCGGACGCGACGGTGACGTCGACGTCGAGCCGCCGCGCCGCCTCGAGAAAGTCGGACGCCCGATACGTCGTCGTCGGCAGGAGAAGGAGGACCCGAGTCACGGCGCGATCCTAAGTCCGGCGCGGGTCGCGCCGCAGAACGGCGCCCTGTCACACAGTTGTCACGGCAACCCGGCTGGCATGCCGCGAGACGACATTTGAAGAAAAAGGAGGTCGCCATGAACGTCATCCCCCCGCAGCCGAAACCGAAACGCCTCCCGCTTCTCGCCTCTCTCCTCGCGGCCCTCGTTCTCCTTCCGGGTCTCCCCGCGACGGCCCGCGCCGAAGTGGACTGCCTTGAGACGTACGTGAACTGCGTCCAGGCCGCGGCCGATCTCGGCACCGTCTCGGAGAGATCCTGGGCCGGCCTCCGCTGCGCTTACCAATTGATCGCCTGTCTCCAGCGTCGTCTTGCTTGAATCGTTTTCTCGACACCCATTTTCGAAAGGAGGAATCGTGAATCTCGTCCGACTCGCTTCCGTCCGTCTCCTGGCTTCGGGTCTCGCCGCCGTCTCCGCTCTGTCCGTCGCCGCTCCCCTTCACGCCAACAGCTGCATCCGGAGTTATGCCGAGTGCCTGGTCAAGGCTGCGGACCTTGAGTTCTGGTGGGAGCGGTCCGCCGCCGGAATCGACTGTTACTTAGACGCCGTGGCCTGCGTGCGGAGGGCCTACGTCTAGAGTCCCGGTCGCGGCGGCGCTCCTCGGTCTCTCCATGTCCGCAGCGCCCTTTCCGCTGCTCGCCGACGGGTCGCAACGGCCCGTCGGCGAATACGGCGGGCGGTCCATCACGCCGACGGAGATCCGGGTGCTCGACGCTTCGGTCCCCGCGATCGTGCGGATCGACCGGACGACTCTCGCAGCCTCGCTGCTCTCCCTTGCGGGCGCCGACGCGCCCGTGGACCCCTACGGCTTTGCGGAGCCGGGAGACGGAACCGTCTGGGTTCTCGGAGGGAGAGGACGTTTCGTCCATCGCTTTTCGGCCGCGACCGGCGAGCTCGTCGACACGCGGAGCCTGGCGGATCCGGGCCAGGGAATCGCGACGCTCTGGGACCGGGTCGGGATCTTCGCGGTGCGGATCGGCTCAGGCGAACGCCTGGTCCTGCGACAGGAGAACGGGGCGTTCGTTCCCTTCTCGCCTCTCGTTTCACGTCCGGCGCCGGAGATCACTTCCCGGCTGATCCGCAACCTGCTGCGCTCCGGTTCCGGAACCTCGAAGGAGATCCCGCTCTGGTACACCGCAGGACCCGCCGAGGTCTTTCTCCTCGGCCGGACGGGAGGAACCCGCTCGATCCGGGTCCCGGCGTTCGCCGCGCCGCCGGGCCCCGGCGAGCCGGACCCGGAACCGGGGGCGCAATTCACCTACCCGGTCCGGGACGCGTTCCTTCGGGACGACGGTCTCTGGATCCTCTCCAACCAGGAAGGGGCGCGCACCCCGCTCGAGCCCGGGGCGACACGCGGGCGCCACGCGGTGTTCCTCCGCGCGGGCAGGCCCGATCGGGTCGTGCGGCTCGATCGGGAAGCGCGGGCCCTGCTCGACGCCGGTTCCCGCGGCCTCGTCGTCCTCTTCGCCGACGGCGTCGTCGCACGGGTCGCGCTTCCGTGACGAAGCTCCCGGCGATCCCGTACCTTGCGGCGGTCTCCCCTCCCGCTGCGCCTCTGGTCGCGGTCCTCGCGGTCCTCGCCGGCGCCGCCTCGGTGCTCGAGATCATCGATCGCGGATCCTCGGACTGGATCCTCGCCTCGGTCGGCCTGCTCCAGCTCTTCGCGTGCTCGACCGGCTTCGCGCGGCACGCGACCCGCGGTCACTATGATCCGATTCTCCTTGCGAACCCGCGCCGCCGCCGCGTGGCGCTCGCGCACTTCGCCGTCGCGAGCGCTCCCGGCCTGGGAGCCTGGATTGCCGTGGGCGCCGCCCAGGCGATCGCGGCGCGCTCCCCGGCGGTACCCGCCTTCCGGCCGGCCGGATGGGCGGGCTTCTTTCTCGTCTCCGCGATCCCGTGGGCCGCGAGCCTTCGCGCTCCCCGCTTCGTGGCCGGAGCGCTCTGGCTCACGACGACCGCCTCCCTCGCCATTTCCGGAAAACTGCTCGCACCGCTCGCGCTCCTGCACTCCCGGACCGGGTGGGCGGGACGACATCCGCTCCAGGCGCTCGGGCTCGGCCTCGCGTTTCCGATCGTGCTGCCGTCGCTCGATTGGCCGCCCGCCGTCCTGTTCGGTTTCGTCCTGGTGTCGACAGCCGCCCTCGCGGCGGGAGTCGAGACGGTGGCGAGAGCGGAATTTCCGCTCGCCGAGGAGGGCGGTTGAAGCCGGTCCTCGAGGCGCGAGGCATCGGCAAGAGCTATGGCCCGAGGGCCGTCCTCTCCGACGTGGACTTCGCGCTCGCGCGCTCCGAGACCGTGGGCCTGATCGGTCCGAACGGCGCCGGCAAGACGACGCTCCTCCGCATCCTGCTCGGCCTGGTCCAGCCGTCGCGCGGCCGCGTCGTCTCCTTCGCCGCGGGCGGGGCGATCGAGCACTTCGGAGGCGCGCACACGCTCCCACCCCACGTTCGCGTCCGGACCTGGACTCGGCTCGTTTCGAGGGGGGAAGCCTCCTGCGACGACCGCCGGCCGATCCGGGAGCTCTCGCGCGGATCCCGCCAGCTGCTCGGTCTCGCGACCGTGCTGGCGAGAGGTTCGCTGGCCGCAGTCCTTCTCGACGAGCCATGGGAGGGTCTGGATCCGGACGGAGCGCGGTGGCTTTCGGAGACCGTCCGGCGGCGAAAGGGCGAAGGGTGCGCGTTCGTCCTCTCGTCGCATCGCCTCCACGATCTCGCCGGGCTCTGCGAGCGCTACGCCTTCCTGGCCGATGGAAGGCTCGAAGTTCGGGAGGCGGCCGACGTCGCGCGGGGCCCGGTCCGCGGAGAGGACCTGCTGCGGGCGTTCGATTCGATCCGGGTCCCGCCGTGAGAAGGAGCGCCGCCGCTATTGCGACGTCCGGCCGAAGTACCCATGAAGCTCGCGCAGCGCGCCGCGATCGATCCGTCTTCCGCGAACCGACTCTCTCAGGAGCGCGAGCGCGGCCATTCCTTCGGGCACCATCTGGATCTCGTCGATGGCCGGAAGCGCCGCGACGATTTCCCGGCGCGCCGCTTCGTCCTGTGCCAGGTCGAGGAGGAGGTCCGCGACCACGAGCTGCAGCGCCGCGACGTCGCCCCGCATTCCAATCTCGGTGAATTCCCGCTGCGCGGAGCGGTACGCTTCGACCGCGGAGGCGGGCTGCCCCTTGACCCGCAGCAGGTCGCCGATACCCCAGTGCACCTTGGCGACCCCGACGCGGTTCTCGAGGCGCCTCCACACCAGGAGCGCGTGACGCGAGGCGTCGAGAGCTTCTTCGGCCTCTCCCAGTCCGGCGTGGAGCTGAACCAGGTTCGTCAGGGCGGTTCCGAGCAGCTGGTCGTTTCCCATCGCGCGCGCTCCGGCCCGGATCCGCCGGAAGGTTTCAATCGCGCGGGTCGGCTGGTTCGCCTCCATGAGAACGATGCCCTCGAGAAAGCGGCACTTGAGCGCTTCCTCCCGCATCTCGAGCTTCTCGAAGCTCTCGATCAGGAGCGGCGCGAGCTCGAGCACCTCGTCGAACTCGCGCTCCTCGACCTTCAGCGCGAGGCGCTGATACGAAAGCCGGGACCAGTCGGCGGCCGAGTTCAGGGTGTGGCGAAACCAGGCCTCGGCCCGATCGAACCAGCGGCGTGCCTCTTCGCGGCGCGAGAGCAGCCGGCAGGCGGTCCCGCCGATCAATGCCATCTCGCCCAGAAAAAACTCGCGCTCGTCCAAGATTCCGACCGAGCGGCGTGGCTGCTCCAGGAACCGATAGAAGAACTCGGCGTTCCGCAGGACCTCTTCCGGAGAAGACTCGAGCTGGTTTTTCAGGAGCCCGCACGCGCCCAGCAGAGTTTCCGGTTCTTCCAGGCGCAGCTCCGCGGATTTCGAGGCGCGCATCTCGATCGCCGTCGCCAGCGCCAGGCGCGCGGCGGACATCCCTTCCTCCGAGGTGATCGGCCTCATCGGGAAACGGAGAAGGCGTCCGGCCATGTTACGAGCTCTGCTCCAGGCCTTCGGCCAGCTCGGCCGCCAGGTCACACGGCTCCCGGGAGAGCACCCGGGCGAGGGCTTCGTCCGTCGGCTCGTTCTGGTGTTTCCAGATCTGGAAAGAACGCGCGTACTGGCACGCCGCGATCAGGAGGGAGAGCGTCAGCGAACGCGCGGAGGTGTGCGACAGACCTGTGCGGCGAACGAAGCGATGGAACCACATGGACAGGTTCTTCTCCGCCTCCCGGGACTCCTGCTCGCTCAGACGGTAGTGATTCTCGAACGCCGAGTGGATGACGGGCAAGGCCCGCTCGAAGAGGTCATCCACCCGGTCGTTTCGGATCTGCCTGTTCATTTGTCGCGAGAGGAGAAGACCAGCCTAGCCCATCCGAGGCTTCCGGGGGAAGTCGCCGCCCGACTCCCCGGCCGCCGCTAGGTCGGGATCATTCCCTTCACCTTGATCGTGAATTGCGGCTTGCGAGGAGCTGGAACGCGATGCGCCGTCGACGTGGTCGGAGTTTCCGAAGGCTCCGGCCTGCGTTCGGGAACCCGAACCGGTTCAGTGGTGGCCATGAGGTTCTCCTTTCGCGAATCGGGAAGAAGATCGAATCTCCGTCTATTTCATCACAACGCATGCAACAGGGCATCGACTAAAGTCGGAGTGATCACCGGTCCGCCTCACCCTTCGGTCGGAACGCGACTTTGGCTTGCCCACCGATAGAATGACGCCTTTTAGCCGAAGCGAGAGGAGCTCCTCATGTCCGGATCTCGAATTCCTGCCGCGGTTTGCGCGGTTCTGCTGGCCGGCGGCGTGACGATCGGGGAACAGCCGAGACCGGCCCGGAAGGCGGCACCCCGGCCCGCTGCCGAACGCGACGTCCTTCCCTTCCATGCCGTCGAGAAGACCCTGGCGAACGGTTTGAAGGTCATCGTCGTGCCGACCGGCTTTCCGAACATCGTGTCGCTCCAGATCCCGGTGCAGACCGGATCGCGGAACGAGGTCGAGCCGGGCAAGTCCGGCTTCGCTCACTTCTTCGAGCACATGATGTTTCGCGGGACGAAGGCGTATCCGTCGGAGAAGTACAACGAGGTCATCACGCAGGCGGGCGCGCGCCAGAACGCCTACACCACGAACGACTACACGAATTACCACACAACGTTCGCGAAGGACGACCTGGAGACCGTGCTCAAGATCGAGGCGGACCGCTTCAAGAACCTCGATTACTCCCAGGAAGGATTCAAGACAGAAGCGCGCGCGGTTCTCGGGGAATACAACAAGAACAGCGCGAACCCCCTCGTCAAGATCGAAGAGGTGCAGCACGACAAGGCTTTCACCACGCACACGTACAAGCACACGACGATGGGTTTCATCAAGGACATCGAGGACATGCCCAACCAGTTCGACTACTCGCGAACCTTCTTCGAGCACTGGTATCGGCCGGAGAACACGACGGTGATCGTGGCGGGAGACGTCGAACCGCAGCGCGTGATCCCGCTGGTCGAAAAATACTGGGGAGACTGGAAGCCCGGACACTACCGGGTGGACATCCCGCGGGAGCCGGAGCCCGCGGCCGCCGTGTACGCGCACGTCCCCTGGCCGAGCCCGACGCTACCGTGGGTGACGATCGCGTTCCACGGGCCGGCCTTCTCCGACACCGCGAAGGACTACGCCGCGATGGATCTTCTTCTCGACCTCTACTTCGGGGAGACCTCCGACACCTACAAGCGCCTCGTCGAGCAGGAACAGAAGGTGGACGCGCTCTTCAGCGACAACGAGGGGCACGTCGATCCGTCCCTCACCGGGGTGTACGCCCGGTTGAAGAAGATGGACGACGCCCTCTCCGTCCGCGACGAGATCCTGAAGACCTTTGCCGAAGCGCGCTCGCGGCCGGTCGCGGCGAAGCGTCTCTCCGACGCCAAGTCCAACGCCCGGTACGCGCTGGTGAAATCGCTCGACAACACCGAGACGATCGCCGACACCTTAGCCGGCTTCGTGAGGTACCACCGCTCCTTCGACACGCTGAACAACTTCTACCGCGTCTACGACACACTGACCCCGGACGACCTCCTCGCAGCCGCGCGCCGCTACTTCACCGACAACCGCCTCGTCGAGACGACCCTCTCGAAGGACCCCATGCCGGCTCCGGTCTCGACGCTCCCCTCTCTGGCGGCCTTCGCCCCCCGGAGCGCTTCGGCGGAAAAGGCGGAAGTCCCGATCGTGCTGCAGAAGACGGCGCTGCCGCAGATCAACTTCAAGCTGCTCTTCGCTGTCGGTTCCCAGCGGGACCCGGCCGGCAAAGAGGGTCTCGCGGCGCTCTCGGGCGCGATGATCGCCGAAGCCGGTTCGAAGGAGATGCGGATCGACGAGATCAACCGGGCGCTGTATCCGATGGCCGGAAGCTTCGGCGACCTGGTCGACAAGGAGATGACGACCTTCACCGGCTCGATCCACCGCGACAACTGGAAACCGTTCCTCGAGATCGTGCTCCCGCAGCTCTCCGACCCGGGCTTTCGCGAGGACGACTTCCAGAGGCTGAAGGACAGCCAGTCGAACGCGCTGAAGGAAGACCTGCGCTCGAACAACGAAGAGGAGCTGGCGAAGGAGCGCCTTCAGACGAACCTGTTCGCGGGAACGCCGTACGCCCATCCGGCGCTCGGAACCGTCGCCGGCATCCAGGCGATCACGCTCGACGACGTGAAGCGTTTCGTGGCGGACGCCTACTCGCGCGGGAACGTGACGCTCGGTGTCAGCGGCGACGTCCCCGACGAGATGCTGGCGCGTCTCAAGGAGGAGATCTCGAAGCTTCCGGAGCGCTCGGCCTCCCCGCCGCCGAAGATCACGGCGCACAAGCCTTCGGGAATCGAGGTCGAAATCATCGAGAAGGAGACGCGCGCGACGGCCATTTCTTTCGGTCACCCGATCGACGTGACGCGATCGCACCCCGACTTCGCCGCGCTCTCGGTGGCCCGCGCCTGGCTCGGTGAGCATCGGTCCTCGGTCTCGCACCTCTACCAGCGCATCCCGGAGGTCCGGGGGATGAACTA